>Ga0207894_1000543_pt1 | contig 9194 bp, 10 predicted proteins | sample MalvirmetaMSP114_FD_184231 | JGI IMG/M metagenome (GOLD analysis project Ga0207894, IMG submission 184231) | Marine viral communities from the Deep Pacific Ocean - MSP-114 (SPAdes) | ecosystem: Environmental > Aquatic > Marine > Oceanic | place: Pacific Ocean | collected 2011-05-26 | reverse complement strand
TTCATCAAAAGGCAGATTTGAGGTTATGATGACGGATCCGCGTTCGTAGCATTGCGATATGACCTCAAAGAGCAATTCTGCGCCGGATTTGCTGAGGGGCACAAAGCCCAACTCATCAATGATCAAGAGGTTCTGGCTGGTCAGTTGTTTTTGAAGACGCTGCAATCGCCGCTCATCTTGGGCTTCGATCAGATCATGAACCAAGGCTGCCGCCGTTGTGAAGCGTACTTTCAACCCGCGTTGACATGCAGCCAATCCAAGTCCCAAAGCGATGTGCGTCTTGCCCGTGCCTGACGGTCCAAGGGCGATGATGTTTTCCTTGCGATCAACGTAATCACAGCGTGCCAGCTCCATCGTCAGCGGCTTGTTCAAGCTGGGTATGATCTTGAAGTCAAAGCTATCCAAGCTCTTGGTACTGGGGAACTTTGCCGCTTTGATGCGCCGCTCAATCATCCGGCGCTCGCGATCAATCAGTTCCATCTCACACAGCCGTGCCAGGTAGTGCACATGGTCTTTGTTCTCGGCCGCACAAAGCTGCGCTTGTTTGGCATACTCGCCTTGGAACGTTGGCAGTCGCAGCTTTTTGAGATGGTGGTGCAGAAGGATTTGAGGCGCGTCAGTCATGCTGCTGTCCCTCCGATCAGACTCATGTAGCTGGATGGCCGCGTCATGGCGACATTGGCCTTGGGCAGATACGGATAGAACTCTAAATCCAACCTCGGCGGTCGTTTCTCAACCCGGCACAGCACGAGATGCTTTACAGCGTCATAGCCAATTGCACCCAGATCAATGGCATGACTGATTGCGCCCTGTACAACATCCATGTCGAATGTTTCCAACAGACGCAGGACCTGAACGTATTCCCGCTTGCCCGGTTTGCCCATGCGGGCTTCGAGCAGGCGGTGCAGGGTCGCGAAGACGTCCGGCAGTTCCCAACCCTGCAAAGGCGCTGCCTGATCCAAGGCCCCAACCTTCTGCTCAATCAGCGGCAAGAAGTGCAGCGGATCAAAGATCATATCCGCGGATGCGTAAGACCGCTGGTGCCGTGCGATCACCTCATTGCCGCAACCGATCAGTACCTCGTGTACAAAGCCACGCACATGAACGTCATGGTGTGCATAGGCCACCGGTACCGAGTAATCATTGCCTTTGTAGCGCACCATCGAGATCGATGTGGCCCGTGTGCTGACGTGATCGCAGGCTTCATACTCCGCAACGGGCAATCCCATCAGCGCATCCAAATCAGATATCAAGCGCTCGCCGATGGTTTTGTCGTGGCCACGAAGTGTCTCGCCCTGTCGGGCCAGGCACTTCGCTTCAAGGTGCGCATTGAGATCATCAAAGCTGTCAAAGCGTGGCGCGGGCACCATGAAGTTGCGGCGGGTGTAGCCAACCATCCCCTCAACATTGCCTTTATCGTTGCCTCGCGCAGGCCGCCCAAACTTGTCATCAAACAGGTAATGCGATTGCAACTCTGTGAACCGCTGGGTCCGGACGCGGGTTTTGTCCCCCAGAATGCGGGCGACTGCGATCTTCGTGTTGTCGTAAAGAATGGACTGCGGGATGCCGCCAAAAAACGCAAAGGCTGACACGTGGCCGTCACAGAACGCCTCGGTTGTCTCGGCGGGATATCCCTTCACAAACACCGCATCCGAATGGGGCAAGCTCATCACAAAGAAGTGGATCTTGCATTCCACGCCGCCAATCACACCCAGCGTCTCGCCAAAATCTACCTGCGCATGGCCCGGAAGATGCGACAACGGCACAAACACCTCTTTGGTCCGCCGCTTTTGCTCACGAACGTAATAGGTCACCGTCGTTAAGCTGCCCGCATATCCATGTTCGTCGCGCAAACGCTCGAATATGCGCTTTGCTGTGTGTCGCTGCTTTTTGATCAAGGCTTTGTCAGTGCGAAGGATCTCATCGATCACACCAACAAACCCATCAAGCGTCGGGCGGCGTGGCGGTTCTGAACGCTGATAGCCGGGCGGCAGCTCATGGCGCAGCATCTTGGCAATCGTCTTACGATCTTTATTGAAGTAACGCGCGGCCTCCCGCGCTGACATGCCGTCCTTCAAACACGCGCGGCGCACGCGGCTATAAATATCCACAGAATACATCTCCCGCCCTCCGCATAAACGAAGGGCACAAACTGGCGGACTTTTACTCCGCTACAACTGCAAAACGCAGCCGCTTCCGTGGCCCAATATTGCTCCGCGTTTTACACCAGGGGGGCTTCACCTATCGTTTGTTGCCGTTTGCATAGCTCTCGATCGTCTTCCAATGGGTGCTGGGACTGGTGGTACCTGCATTCTGTTTGGGAATGGCCGCAGTGTATCAGACGGGCTTAGTCAGAATAACAAGTTGAAACACATGCGATTGCGTCGGTTATGGACGAGTATATTACCCCGACAAAGTGTGATTCATCGACAGCACGGGTGTAGAACTATGGCAGGGGCAAATCACTGTTCACTGATTCAGCCTAAAAGTAGCTGGATCAGTCAAGAACCACTTTTCATGTTACCGATAATAAAGTCGTTGACCTTAGTATCTTCTATACACCAGTTTAGTGACACAAGACCAAGATGCCACAACAGGTTGTGGCATCTTGGACCTTGTTGGCTCCGACGGTTGCCCGTCACATGCGCTGAGATGTTAACTTGCCGGTTGTTTCTCAGGTACCAAACGGTCGCATGTGACGGGTAATGCCGTCAATCCAAAATGGAGTACTATACCGCCCGGATGTAGGAATCTTTGACTTCCTTTTCCGGTTTATCGGTATCTTTCCAGGGCTAAATTTCCGCGCTGATACAACGGTAAATGTGCATCAACCGTGTGGAGAAACGTTAGATCAAGCCACGCCCTGTCGAACCAAGATATTCCATAGGCAAAGTATAGTTTTGCCTTGCAACTGTACCAATGAGTAGCAGCGCACTTTCAGTGTTCTCGGTATCCATACAGGCCAGGTCACTATATTTGATTGAATGGTTGTCATCACCTTTGAAACAGTACCGCAAGACGGCTATCGCAGCCTCGCTTGCACCAGTCCCTGTACTTGCCAGCCACTCCATCTTTGATGTTGCTTCTTTAACAAGTGGAAGCTCCAAGGTTCTTTGCTTTTTGGCTCGCGCATGTTCCAGAAGTTGCTCAGCCAGCTTTAAGCGCCGTTGTTCAGCATAAGCTTCTTGTTCCTCTGGGGTTTCGATCACGGGCTCGTTGTATGTTGTGTTGTTCATTGTGTTTATTCCTCTTGGGCTCGGGAGCCTTAGTACATCCCTAAAAAATATATCGGACCGTGGTTGATGTTCGGGAAACAGATTTTTCCATTAGTGTTAATATTGTTACCTACGGAGTATGTTACCGATCCAGTTAATCCTTTAAATACAGTGGCATAAAGTATCAATGGGTTCCGAAACTAACGAATTTTGGTTCCGAAACTAACGAATTTTGGTTCCGAAACTAACGAACTGAATCTTTGAAGGTGAGGGGAAGTGGTGGGAGAACTACATCACCACAACAGCTATTTTCCGGGTTCCTGATATGACGAACACGGTGTATGGTTCAGTATGCCCTTGCTTCCAGACAGACACCCCCAGAAAGATTTTTTCATATTGGATCTTTCGGACGTTGTACCGAAAGACGACATGGCATCGATGGAACACCCGCTGTTCTCATTGGCCACCAAGCCAGACATGCGGCATCTTGATTATGTAAGCGGTGGAAACCGCTTGAAAATCGTCCCTTCCGGTGTCGGATTGCCTACAATATTTGATAAAGATCTTCTCATTTTCTGTGTGAGCCAGCTCATGCATCGGAAAAATAGAGGCGAAGAAATAGGTAAACGCGTGAGGTTCAGTGCACGCGAAATGATGATTGCAACCAACCGAAAAACGGGAGGTGTTGAGTACAAAAGACTTGAACAAGCTTTTCAGCGACTACTTGGTACTACCTTTCAGACAGACATCGAAACCGGCAACAAACGAGAGACAAGGTTTTTTAGTTTGATTGAATCCGGCAGTGGTTTTGTCATGAAAAGTGAGGGCAAGTGGCGTCTGGATTATTGTGAAATCATTCTGTCTGATTGGCTAATGCGCGCCATCGAAACCGATGACGTGGTCACAATCTCCAATGACTACTTCCGCCTACGCCGCCCTCTTGAACGCCGCTTGTATGAGATCGCACGTAAGCATTGCGGAAACCAAAAGCGTTGGCACGTGAGTTTACCAAAGCTGCAAGCAAAGACAGGAAGCAACGCGCCGCTCAAAAAATTCCGTATGAACATCAGACAAATTATCCAAGATGATCATACGCCTTTTTACCGTATAGAGTTAACCGCTGACGACTTGGTTATCTTCCGGCCCCGGGCACCAAAGGAAGAACTTAATGCATCAATAACACTACCCGATTGGGCAGAAGAGAAAGCCCAGCAGATCGCCGTAGATAAAGGCTGGGACTACTACGCTTTGCGTTCGGACTGGATGCGCTTTGCCAAATTAGAGACGTCTAAGGGGAACCCTCCCCAAAGTGCGGGTGCAGCCTTTGTAGCATACTGCAAAAAGAAAGAGAGCCTGCGGTAACTTCAACTGCATGTTACAAGTTGCAGAGGCAGCATTCTGGTTAAACTACCAGGGCCACCATCCCTTACTTTTCTTCTGCGAAGCCTCAGGCTTTGGGCCCGGTAGTAAACGCCTTAGGTCATCCAGATGACGCGCTCGTTCGTTAGCCAGTTCATCAGCATTCATTCTTGCAGCCTTTTCGACCCTTAGTTCAGCCTCCAATTGAGCCAATCGAACATTAAGATCAACATCCAAGGCATTGGGATTTTGGTAAAATTTTACACCTTTTTCCATGTCAACTTCTTCTACGGACGACTTCCTCGGGTGGTAAACACGAGTAAGCTCTGATGCATCAATTTCCCACCTCCCTTTACCATCCTTTTGACCACTAATATTACCTATCTTTAAGGCTTTTAAGAGAGTTGGTCTCGATACATCAAAGACCTTTACCGCTTCGCGTAGACTTAGTTTTCCCATTCTTTACCCCCTAAAATTTGGGAGTATAATGTTGACCACTTGAATTAAAAACCAGGAAAATCATCGTTCACGCACGGGTCACTACCTACGAGGCGTCCTTAGGTTCCCTGACCGTCCCCGTACTATCCATCAGGATTTTTATTTTCCGACGAACCTGGGGGCCAGCGTGGCTTTTAGTATTCGCCATCGATTTTGTGTTGAACACGGCATACTCCTTGTCTTTGTCGTATGCTTTCCACACTTCCTCGGGGTTGAGGGCATAGGCATAAATCCCACCAGTCAGTGGAACCCTCACTAAGGAACGTTGTCTTTCCAGCGCCTCGCTCCATCGTTGAATGGTCTTCGTCGATCGTACCCCCATTGCGCCTGCAAGCGTCCTTTGTGTCGCGACCACCACGCCTGAGGTATCCATTTGTTCAACTAAGAACACCCAGAACCTTGCAATGCTCGGGGCATGTTGCAGCAGGACATTTAGCTTCTGCCATCCTCGATCGTAGATTTGGGTGAAATTACGATTTTCTCTGCTAACAACCTCGTTATGTAATTCTCTCTGAACCTCGGACTCTCTCCTGTACTTGGTATCTGAGCGTGGTGAATCTGAATAAGGTTTGCTGCGCTTTGGTCGTGCCATTTTTTGTCTCCCTGCTTGGCTAAGAGCAAAGTGGGAACTCATGGAATTAATAGATAAGAAATCGCAAAAAATTAAATTATGCTTTAATAACAATGGCTTGAATTATGCGTCATGTCTTACCGCGCGGACATGACCATGTCTGATCTGAACTACAATTATTCAATGATAACAGTTACTTAAATTAAGGCTATTTCTACTCTATGGAGCAGTTATCATAGAAACACTGACGAAATTTCCCGAACAGATATGCCCCTTCGGCAGTTTATCCGCGGGCCAGAGACTACGCTCCCGACATGGTGGTTTCTTTTTGATTTGATCGCCAAAAAGGCTTCTATTCCAGGCACATTTACCTATAGTCGCCAGTCTTGAAGCACGTACGGCTATGTCAAATCAGTTTTTAACCAACCCCAACAGTAACGGAATTAGTTTCGGGAACGTTCCCGAGATGAACAGCCGTGGAATCATAATTCCCGAGGGTGAAATCAGACTTGGGGTTGGTAAGCACCGTGGCCCGAATAGAGGCTGGGGCGCTCAACACATTTGGGCAGAACATAGAACGGAAATGGCCGCGAACGGGTTCCTAACTTACAATGATGTCCCGGGATATGTCGCCTTGATCGTCAAAATCGGAACCAGGCTTTATTTCGGCAATGACCATATGCGAGAGACCAGGGTAATGGCGGTCAACTCATCCGCGGGCACGGCTATTCTTGAGTACAAAGAACGGCGGGACGCGCCAATATGGTCCATCGTGACAGCATATTCAGGAGTACGAACGCACGGCACCCGAGTGGGAACCGTGCGTTAGTTTTATGCTTGCAGTAGCAGCGTTTCCTTAGCTCATAGGGGTCGGAAACCACCCGAAGTGTCCTGCAAACAAACTTCCTGAAAAGTTTGTCATCCACATGAGCGGGCCAATTTACAGGTGAAGCCGACTCAAAATGCTCTTTATGGCACGACTGAGAGTTAGTACCGGAACTGTGACGATTCAATGAAATTAGCAACAAAACACACTAACCAGGCGGAATAGACTCAGGCCCAATTAGCAACGGTTGCAATAGCAACCGTTGCTAATTGGGCCTGAGGCAAAAGTCAAGCTAAAAATTGCCTTGTAACAGGGTACTTGGGGAGTAATTCTATGGTAGGTTTGTTGCAAAAAACAAAGTGAAACAATGGCTGAAACATCCTCACATTACTATGAACGTCGGCTGATACGAGAAATCGAAGAGGTCGATTTAAGAATCAAAGAGCTCACGGACGAGAGGGCCGCTTTGCAGCGCCAACTGATGAAAGCACGTTGGGAAAACGACAGCTTGAAGGATGTAAGCCGCAAAAATAGCGGTAATCGGGTCATGATAGAAACGCGTGTTATCGACGCTCTCGAAAAAACCAGATCCAAACCATATTCCAGTTCAGAGCTTTACCAAGAAGCCCTGAAAGCAAATTTCGAGCTCAAAGAGAATACATTCAGGACTTACCTGCACCGCATGAAGGAAAAAGGAATTATTGAGAGTGTAGGCCGCGGTCTGTGGCGGAAAATCCCGCAAAACTGAATAGTAACGTGCTGTTGGCCCCTCAGCTCGCCGTAGAGAGCAAACTGTCGGCTTAGCCTGCCTGGGGCACCCACGCACAGAACCCCACTCCCAGGGGTCTTGCGGAGCTGTTATGTGGGCCTACGCAATCGAAGGTCATATGCGCGAATGTAGCTGCCGCACTGCATGCTCTGTTGTTAACGCAATGCCGTCAACGTGCATGAACCCAAGTTTTTCCATCCATTTTAATTTTTGGGACCCATCTCCTGATTGTTCCGATGAATCAGGAGATAGATTATGGACAAAGCGGGTTTAGTACAGAAAATTAAGGAGAAAAATCAGGCTCATAGGAAGGAACAGTTAGTAAAATACAAACATGATTATGACATACATGTTGCGACGTATGACCTGACTGGGATTTGCGTGCGAGAGGGATCTGTTCTCAATATCGATCACATCGCCATCAAAACGGCTCGGCGCTTAGAGTTGGCTAACGCAATTGATAGCGACCTGAACCACAGCCTTAAAATCCCAGATACTTATGAAGAATGGGTTTGTAATATTGGCTCTCTGGATCGAACAAAGCAGCTGTTTTTAATGGAGCACGAAGATCCTGAACGTCAGAGATGCGCTGCAAAGTCGATTATGGATTTACGCGCGAACCTCAACCCCATGCCCTCTCGCGAAACGTATGCCGTCAATGTTGCAAGCTTCATCGTGTCGAAGCTCCCCACACGTAGTCCCGAGGTAACGTTGGCTGACATAGTTATTGCTCGTGCAATCCTTATTCGATCCACTGACCTACGCTGGACTCGAACCTACAAGGGAGCATACCGGCCGCTTGGCGCAGCTCCATATCAATAGGAGTGAGGTCTAACGCACATCACCTTTCCAGGCACTGTCGTCACAATTTATAATCGACCGTGACCGCAGTTCTTGGAAAAGGGCTGATCCATTGTCGGCGGCCCTATCCTCCGTCTGAGCAATATTCCAAAAATCAAAGCTGTTACTCACTGAGGTACCGTTCTTCATCCAGTCAACAAAATCACGTGTTGTCCGCCTTGGACTTCCATGGGGCCCCTCGTGGATTTGTGCTATGCGGTCTAAGCCTTGATCAACCAAACTGCGCACCTCGGCTATGCGGTATCCCTCACGCTGGCTTACAATATTGATTTGATCGGCAATCTGCCGGCGTACACGTGGGCGGTTTCCACCTTCATTCAACCGTAACTGATCCCGGCGCCGAATACGCTTAGCATCCGGTCGACGGACAGTTGCGGCGTTTAGGCTTTCCAGCCCATCAACTGCCAGGATGTGTGCATGAGGATTACCAGCACGGTCTCGATGGATCGTCGCAACTATCCAGGCATCACTATCTTTACCAAGATCCGATACAACGCGACCTACCATTTCACGTTGGTGCGCAGGTGATGCGTCACGCGGTAATGATACGATTATTTTATCAGCGAGCCTGACACCGTTTGCATCGGTATGACGAGCAGCCCGTGCACTTATCGCCCACTTTGACATTTGAAGTATGGCAACGCGGTCGGCTGTGCTCTGCGCAATCATCGTAGTGCCTTCGCTATGCCCAATGATGTCCACATCGGCAGTGGCAGCGGGTCGGGATATATACCGCAGTGAACTAAGTGCTTTGGCTTTTGCTGCCCGAAGCGACATGGTTACCCTGGCCTTTTTACCTGCTGGCGGACGACCGGTTGATATGTGACGGATGTTTATTGTTGCAGCATAAGTTGTCATTGGCACCTCCGATCCAAAAATAGGTATCGAAGGGGGCAAAACCGAAATTCCCCGAAGGGCGCACGGCTTAGGCTCGTCTAAGCTTCCAAGTGCGCCCTTCAAATGCCAGGGTGTCAATCGCAGAGTAAAAGTGGGCCAGGTCGCGGCATAAAAAGGGGCCACTGCGTTTGATGTTGTTTTGCGCTTTGGCGCGCGTGCTCTTCACAAAGCTGAAGCGGGCCAGAGCGCATGCTGGCC
>Ga0207894_1000542_pt1 | contig 9207 bp, 9 predicted proteins | sample MalvirmetaMSP114_FD_184231 | JGI IMG/M metagenome (GOLD analysis project Ga0207894, IMG submission 184231) | Marine viral communities from the Deep Pacific Ocean - MSP-114 (SPAdes) | ecosystem: Environmental > Aquatic > Marine > Oceanic | place: Pacific Ocean | collected 2011-05-26 | reverse complement strand
TGCGGGGATGCCCCGCATCCTGAAATCGCCAGTAGCCCAGATTGCCCTGAAGACAATTATGCTGTTCCAGCTCAGACAGAGAGTGCGGGGTGCCATGGACAGCGAGATAAGCTGGCGAGGCACATACATACAGAGTCCGGGAGGCGAGACGCCTGGCCATCAGGCTCGAATCGTCCAGCTTACCAAGCCGTACCGCAAGATCGTAACCTTCCGCCACCAGATCGAGTTGCTGGTTGGTCAGTTTCATTTCAACGTCGAGTTCGGGATACCGCAGTACAAAATCGTTGACCAACGGTGCTATCGACTTCTCTCCGTAGGTTACCGGTGCCGTCAGTCGCAGCCGGCCCTGGGGCACCAGCTGCATATTGGTCATAGAGCGTTCCGCCTGCTCAAGAGCGTCCAGTATCTGGCGACAATGCTGATAGTAGATCTGCCCGGCCTCGGTAGTGGATACACGCCGGGTCGTTCGATAGAACAGACGGGTGGATAGCCGGGCTTCGAGCGCGCTGATCTGTCGGCTGACCTGAGCGGTCGAGACTTCCAGGCGCTTTGCCGCCCGGGTGAAACTCTCCGTTTCAGCCACCGCCACGAATTCGTTTACACCTTCCCAGCGATGCATGTCACCACCCTACTTTTGCTTCAGTAATTCTTATTATTACACATGAGTAAAAGTGATTTCACGATAACCGTCATTATAAACATTTATGCAGCAAATATAATGACCAGATCATTCGGCAGTGTCCAAATACAGACGCATCACAAACGGAGCGAATTATGAGCGAGATGATCAAATCAAAAGCAGCTATCGCCTGGGGGCCGGGGCAACCCCTCTCCATCGAAGAAGTGGATGTAATGCCGCCGAAAGCCGGCGAAGTTCTGGTGCGGATAATCGCTACCGGCGTATGTCACACCGACGCGTTTACGCTTTCCGGAGACGATCCCGAAGGCAATTTCCCCGCGATTCTGGGCCATGAAGGCGGCGGCATCGTTGAAGCCGTCGGCGAAGGTGTCACGAGTGTCGAGATTGGAGATCACGTTATTCCCCTGTACACGCCAGAGTGTGGGGAATGTAAATTCTGCCTCTCCGGCAAAACCAACCTCTGCGGGAAGATCCGGGAAACCCAGGGCAAGGGCCTGATGCCCGATGGTACCAGCCGTTTCTACAAGGACGGCCAGCCAATCTTTCACTACATGGGCTGCTCCACCTTCTCCGAGTACACCGTGCTGCCGGAAATCTCTCTGGCCAAGGTGAATAAAGAAGCGCCACTGGAAGAAGTGTGTTTGCTGGGCTGCGGAGTAACCACCGGCATGGGCGCCGTCATGAACACTGCCAAGGTGGAAGAAGGCGCGACGGTCGCTATCTTCGGTCTCGGTGGCATCGGCCTGTCTGCGATTATTGGCGCCACCATGGCCAAGGCCAGCCGCATCATTGCCATTGATATCAACGACAGCAAATTTGACCTTGCGAAGCAGTTGGGCGCGACTGACTGCATCAACCCGAAAAGCAATGACAAACCCATTCAGGAAGTCATAGTCGAACTGACAGACGGCGGCGTTGACTACTCCTTTGAGTGTATTGGCAATGTCGACGTGATGCGTTCTGCCCTGGAATGCTGCCACAAGGGCTGGGGCGAATCCGTCATTATCGGTGTCGCCGGCGCCGGCCAGGAGATTTCCACCCGCCCATTCCAACTGGTCACCGGTCGAGTCTGGAAAGGCTCCGCGTTCGGCGGCGTCAAAGGCCGCTCCGAGCTTCCTGGAATTGTCGAGCGGTATCTGCAGGGCGAGTTCAAGCTCAACGATTTCATCACCCACACCATGCGGCTTGAAGACATCAATGAGGCCTTCGAGCTCATGCACGAAGGAAAGAGCATACGCAGCGTCATTCATTTCGAAACGTGAACGGCTCGGTCGTCTGCCCTGAGTGGCAGGCGACTCCCCACGGAGTCCGTGTTGGGTATCGAAAACCTGTGTAATGACAAACGTTCTGGTGGCTGGCACAAGCAATACAGTCATCGGCCCACATCAGCGATTACCCGCTGGAGCTGACTCTTCGCCAGGGCTACGACCAAAGCGTAGACCTTCTGAAAACCAGCGGAATAGGAAGAACTACAAAAAACGGATAGGGATGTTCATTAAGTGGATATTTGTACACGCCTGAATAACCGATAATTCAATTGCCAAACAACAAGGAGAAGGCAAATGAACTGTCGACAACCACTGATAGCTCTGGCGATCGCACCTGGCCTCAGCGCGACTCCCGCCGCTTACGCCATGGATCTCGGCGAATTCAACGACACCAAGTTCAGCATCGGTGGTTATTTCAAGGCCGGAGTCCCCTATGAAAAAGTCAACAATAGGGATACCCGCATTGTCGACCGCTCCAACCAGTTCTGCGTAAACCTGATCCACAACATCACTCAGGACCTGAAAGCTGGGGAAGAGTGGCGCAAATACAACCTCGCCTTCGGCCCACTGTTGCCGGAAGGCCAGCAGGTTGAAGTCATGCCCAAGTACAAATTCTGATCCGGGCCCTCAGAATTGGTATCCTTGCCAACAACCCGAAAAACAGGCGTCCATCGTCTTCAGGGCACCTGTTTTCCGCTGGTACACGGCAGCACCAGTCAACTGAAAACGGTAACGTCCATGACAGAAGAAAGCCCGAAGCGGCAAGGAATCGGTTCGCTGGAAATCGGATTACACATCCTCAACTACATCTCCGTGGCACCCAGGCCACCCACCCTCAAGGAACTGTCAGGGGCCCTGGACCTGTCACCCAGCCGTGCCCATAAATACCTGGTCAGTTTGCTGAGAGAGGGGTATATCAATCAGGTGAACCAGACGCAATACACGCTAGGCAATTCCAGCCTGACACTTGGTATTTCAGCGCTGCGCCGGATCAACCCCATACAACTTTCCTATGAAGCCCTGGATCGACTGAACGAGGAAACGGATAAAACCGTTTCGGTAACGGTCTGGAATGGTAACGGCCCACTTGTTATCAAGTGGCTGGATTCCAGTCATCCCATCGCCGTAAACGTCCGCCTGGGGGCAGAGTTGTCACCACTGAATTCGGCGTCCGGCCGGATCTATCTGGCACACCTTCCGGACCAGCGCCGTCGTGAACTGGTGGACAGCCACTACAAACAGGCCCGGAACCTGCCACGTCACAAAGGCAGGGACATTACGCGAGAACGCCTCGGTCCGCACCTGAACACTGTCAAACGAGATGGCTACTGCGCGTTCTTCTCAGATTACCTGCCCGAGATCAACGTGCTGAGCATGCCGGTCTACGACATTAATGGCAGCATTGTTACCGTCATTACACTGCTGGGGCTGGATCAGGATACCGACATTCGGGAAGGTTCTGAGCTGTTTAACCGGGTTCTCGAATGCAGCAATCGCGTTACTCATCAGATTTGTGGACATCAGAAAAAAGTCATCGCCGGCTAACTCAACCAGCGGTCAGCCGGCCAACTGGTTCAAGATGCCATTTTCAGGGTTTCAGACGGCAGCTCGCCAAAGGCCTTGCGATAGTCTGAAGAAAACCGCCCGAGATGGCTGAAACCATAGTCGAGTGCCACCTCGGTAATATTCCGACACTGCCCCCTAAGCAGGTCTTCACGCAGTTTATTGAGCTTTCGCTGTTTCACGAAACACTTGGGCGTAGTGGAGTACGCTCGTGAGAATGCGTTATAAATGGAACGCACGCTCATATTGGACACCTCCGACAGTTCCTCGATGTCGATAGTCCCCTTAAGGTTTTCGTCAATAAATCGAACCACCCGATCAAGGGCAACCGAACCGCCGGTGGCACAATCCCGGCTCTCCCGGTTGCTGGGGAAAACCTTCAGCAGTTTTTTCAGGATAATTTCCCGGTAGGACAGGGAGACCGGGTTGATCTCATCCCCGTCGGCTTCCCTGAGTTCGCAGAACACCGCTTCCAGAATACTGGCCAACGATGGGCACTCACGCAGATCGACGGGTGAGCGGCCAAAATGTACAGAGTCCGTTTGTGCTGAACCGTTGGCCGAAGCACTCGCTGCATTCAATACCGATTGCGGTACCCGGACGATCAGCTTTTCACAGTCCGCTGAATATTCCAGGTCGATTTCCTCATCCGGGTTCACCATCAATGCCTGACCGCGACGCACCCGAAGTCGATCATCCCCGTGACGCCACAGGCACTCGCCCCGGGTGACCAGTTGGAAATGATAAACGTCTTCCAGCGCTGGACTCTTGATCCGTACATGGTTGCCGTAACTGACCTCAGACAGACCAAAGCCGGCAAACTCACAAAAACTCAGACTTGAGCTACGCTTCTCCGATCCCAGCAAATCCAGACTATGCCGGCCAATGTGACGGTTCACGAACGCAGAGACCTCCTCCGGGTGAGCGCCATGAATAACTTTAGATCCAGCAAGTGAGTGACAGAACATAATCGCACTCCGTTGTATTTATAGTTAATCAATTCACTTTATATAAAGTGAATTGATCAATCAATACACAATTACAGAATCACGACACATTTGATGATTGGTGAAATCTCTACTTGATGGCTTAGGGAGTAAGAATTATCCCGTATGCGCAGGGATTGTTATATTTGCGCAGCGACTCGAGGAGTGGGCGTCCCTGCCCAGGAAGGTACGTGTAGCCGGGTGACTACATCCTAGAAATGAATAACCGACCGAATACTCTTCCCTTCATGCATCAACTCAAACGCCTCATTGATGTCCTCAAGGGGCATGTTGTGGGTAATAAAGACGTCGAGCGGAATGTCACCTTTTTCGGCCTTTTCGACATAGCCCGGCAGTTCCGTCCGGCCTTTCACGCCGCCAAAGGCGGAGCCTTTCCAGACCCGACCGGTAACGAGCTGGAACGGTCGGGTGCTGATTTCCTCACCGGCACCGGCCACGCCGATGATGATGGATTCACCCCAGCCTTTATGACAGCACTCCAGGGCGGACCGCATCACATTGACGTTGCCGATACACTCGAAGGAATAGTCCACACCGCCGTCGGTCATTTCAACGATCACTTCCTGAATCGGCTTGTCGTAATCCTTGGGGTTCACTACGTCCGTGGCGCCCAGCTGTCTGGCGATATCGAATTTTCCGGGGTTGATGTCGATGGCGATGATGCGGCTGGCCTTGGCCATGGTGGCGCCAATAATCGCCGCCAGGCCGATACCGCCGAGACCGAAGATGGCAACCGTCGCACCTTCTTCCACCTTCGCTGTGTTCAGCACAGCGCCGATCCCGGTAGTGACGCCACAGCCCAGAAGGCAGACTTTATCCAGCGGCGCATCCTTGGGAATCTTCGCCAGGGAAACTTCCGGCAATACCGTGTATTCCGAGAAGGTGGAGCAGCCCATATAGTGGTAGATGGGCTCTCCTTTGTACGAGAAACGGGATGTGCCATCCGGCATCACGCCCTTGCCCTGTGTTTCGCGCACGGAACCACAGAGGTTGGTTTTACCGGACGTGCAGAACTTACATTTTCCACATTCGGCCGTGTATAGAGGGATCACGTGATCACCCACATCTACAGAGGTGACGCCTTCACCAACGGCTTCAACAATGCCACCGCCTTCGTGGCCCAGGATGGCCGGAAAATTCCCTTCAGAATCGGCGCCGGACAAAGTGTAGGCGTCCGTGTGGCAGACGCCGGTGGCAACGATACGCACAAGCACTTCCCCTTGCTGGGGCGGGGCGACGTCAACTTCCACAATTTCCAGCGGTTTGTTGGGGGCAAACGCCACCGCGGCAGGGGATTTAATCACTGGCAGACTCCTTGAACATGGTTCGGAATAGAATGTCTCGGGTTTTACGGGTTTGACGCGCTCTAGACGACCGGTCTAATATACCAGCCATGACATCGAACGACACCCGCAATCACATCATCCACACCGGCGCAGACCTGATTGGTCAAAAAGGCTTCGGCGCCACGGGTATTAATGCCGTGCTGACCGCCGCCGGTGTACCCAAAGGGTCGTTCTACCATTACTTTAGCAGCAAGAACGATTTCGGGTTGGCTGTCATCGACACCTTTGCGCAGGAATACGACACCAAGCTGGATTTGATTCTGAACGACCACAGCCGCTCGGGCGTGGATCGCTTAAGGGCCTACTTCGACACTGGGCTGGAAACCATGACCAGCTGCGAATTCACCCGGGGCTGCCTGATTGGCAATCTTGGCCAGGAACTGGCCGGGCAGAACGAAACATTTCGCAGGCGCCTGGACACCGTCTTCCAGGGCTGGGAAAAACGCTTCGAGCGTTGCATTGAAGAAGCTCGTCAGGCAGGAGATGTTGATGATTCCATCAGTCCTGCCGACGTGGCCAGCTTCCTGCTTTCCGGCTGGGAAGGCGCCATTCTCAGAGCCAAGGTTCTGAAATCTACTGAGCCCATGGAGCGGTTTGTGCGGGTCTTTTTCCGCCAGTGTCTCGGTATTCACTGAACGCTCACATTTTTTCAGTCACCACTAGTAGACTGGTCTAATTACACTCAGTTAATCCTCAAGGAGAATGATCAATGAACAATGTAAACGACGCACTGTTTCAACCGCACGATCTCGGCACCCTCACACTGCCCAACCGCGTGCTGATGTCGCCCCTGACCCGTTCCCGCTCCAGTCAGCCTGGAGACGTGCCGAACGACATGAACGCGCAGTACTACCAGCAGCGTGCCGGCGCAGGGCTGATCATCAGCGAAGCGACCCAGGTGTCTCCGCAGGGCAAGGGCTATGCCTTTACGCCAGGCATACACTCGGAAGAACAGATTAAGGGCTGGCGCGAGGTCACCAGTGCGGTACACATGGCCGGCGGCCGCATTCACATGCAGCTCTGGCACGTTGGCCGAATTTCCCATACGGCGCTGCAGCCAGATGGTAACAAGCCCGTGGCTCCATCGGCGATCAAACCCGAGGGCGCCAAGACCTATATTAGCGCCGATTCCGGCATGGTTGACGTGCCCGAGCCACGAGCCCTGGAAGCGGACGAAATGTCAGACATTGTGGAGCAGTATCGCCAGGGAGCGCTGAACGCCAAAGCGGCCGGGTTTGATGGTGTGGAAGTACACGCCGCCAACGGATACCTGCTGGACCAGTTTCTCAAGAGCGGCAGCAACCACCGCAATGATGAGTTTGGCGGCTCCGTTGAAAACCGGATGCGCCTGCCATTGATGGTGATCGAAGCCGTGATCGACGTCTGGGGCAAGAACAACGTCGGTGTTCGGGTCAGCCCGACCGGCAGTTTCAACGCCATGTACGACGAGGACCCGGTAGAAACCTTTGGCGAGTTTGCTAAACGACTGAACGACTTGGGTATCAGCTACATCGAAGTCGTCGAAGATTCTTTCCAGGGCAACCACGCGAACGGTCGCCCGGAGTCCGTGATCGATGCCATTCAGGCAGGTTTCAAGGGCACCTATATCGCCAACGGCGCCTACACCGCCGAGGAAGCTCGCAAACGCATCGGCAATGACCGCTGTGACCTGGTCACCTTTGGCCGTCCGTTCATTGCAAATCCCGACTTGCCTGAACGTTTCCGCCAGCATGCGGAACTGAACAAATGGGATGACAGCACCTTCTACGGCGGCGATGAGCGCGGCTACACCGATTACCCGACGCTGAAGGAACTTGAACCCAGCGTTTGAACAACACTTTCACACGAGTAAGGAGTCAAACCATGAGCAATACCAACGACCCAATCAATAGCAAAGTCGTGATTATCACCGGTGCCAGCAGTGGCCTGGGTGAGGCAACGGCACGCCGCCTCGCCGCGCGGGGAGCCCGGCTGGTACTTGCAGCCCGGCGCGAAGACCGCCTGTCCAAACTGGCAGAGGATCTGAAAGCCGAAGGTGCCGAGGCCATCTGGCAGGTCACCGACGTGACCGACCGCAATCAGGTTGAGTCCCTGGCAGCTGTCGCGAAAGAAGCCTTCGGCCGGATCGATGTGCTGATCAACAACGCCGGCCTGATGCCGCTGGCGCCACTGGACGCCCTGAAGGTCGACGAGTGGGACCAGATGGTGGACGTCAATATCAAAGGCGTGATGTATGGCATCGCGGCCGTGCTGCCAACCATGCGTGAACAACACAGCGGGCACGTGATCAACCTGTCGTCCGTCGCCGGACACAAACTGTTCCCCGGCGCCGCTGTCTATTGCGCCACGAAATACGCGGTGAAGGCGCTGTCTGAAGGCTTGCGCATGGAAGCCGGCGACGAGATCCGCAGCACCAACATCTCACCGGGCGCCATCGACACCGAGTTGACCAGCACCATCACTGACCCGGATGCCAAACAGGCAGCGGATGAGCTCTACAAGGTGGCGATTGACTCCGATGCGGTGGCGCGGGCCATCGTCTATGCCATCGAACAGCCTGCGGACGTGGATATTAACGAAATTATCCTGCGTCCAACGGCTCAGGAGCTGTAAGACTGTTGCTTGCTGAACGCTGTCGGCGTGCATCTTCTTGATGCCGCCGACAGGCTGGTGTGATACTGGTTGTTCCATTCCAGACGGACACACCAGACATGACCACTCCGCAGCAGGCCCTGGCCCGCATTATCGACACCTGCCAACCGGCCACACTGGTGGTTTGTGGCGAGGTCGCTGGTGAGGTTGGGGATCACTGGTGCCGGCACCACAGCGAGTCGGCCATGACCACCCTGAACACCAACGCCCCCAACGATGCCTTCCCTCTGCCCGAGACCCAGGACCTGGCTCTGGTGACCAACACACTCGAACACCTGAGTCACGACGAAGGTCAGGTTCTATTAGGCCAATTGCGCAACTACGGCACTCACCAGATTGCCGTTGTGGTGACAGACTGCCCCGGGTGGTCGTTTACGGACTTCATCGGGCTGGGCTTCCGCAGGCAGGCCGAGCTTGGTGACGAAGACAGCCCACTTACGCTCTACACCTACAACATCGACAGCTACAACCATAAACGCGCCTGGAACAACCCCGACAACTGGGCCAATCCGGAAATGTGGGACAAGGCCTGGTGGTAGCGGCCACGCTTACAGCGAGGCCACCACATCCAGGTTGTGGCGACAGGCGCTCAGATAGGATGCTCCGAAAAGGTTGTAGTGATTGAGAGTGTGGTACAGGTTGTAGATGGCCCGTTTGGTGTCGTAGACATCCGTTCTGGGGTAGACCCGGTCATAGGCACGATAAAAAGCCGAGGAGAAGCCACCAAACAG
>Ga0207894_1000533_pt1 | contig 9295 bp, 8 predicted proteins | sample MalvirmetaMSP114_FD_184231 | JGI IMG/M metagenome (GOLD analysis project Ga0207894, IMG submission 184231) | Marine viral communities from the Deep Pacific Ocean - MSP-114 (SPAdes) | ecosystem: Environmental > Aquatic > Marine > Oceanic | place: Pacific Ocean | collected 2011-05-26 | reverse complement strand
CCGCCATCTCGCCCGCCATCACCGCCATGACGATCAGCACGAACATCTGACCGGCAGGCTCGTCGGGATGCAGGTAGCGCCAGAAGGCCACCAGGTTGACCAGGGCCGCGGCCAAAATCAGTTCGACCCCCATGACGATCATCACCAGGTTGGTCTGACTCAGCGCGCCATAAAGTCCGATACCGAACAGCCCCGCGCCGACGCTGAGGGCAATCATGAGTTCCAGAATCATTTGCGCTGCTCCGCGTTGGGGACGATGGCCACCATCGTGGCCGCAACCATGGCGGTCAGAATCGTCAGACCCGCCGACTGGAAGATTAACATCGACCGGCCCAGTAATTCGCGCCCCAAATCGGCGGCCTGTTCATGCGCGCCCGGCACGGACAGGGCGACCGGACCCCAATCGGGCAGCCAGACCAGCAACAGCGCGGCCAGCAGCCCGATGCCCCCGGCCCAGAGCGACAGGCGTTTCTGGTGGGTCATGTCCATTTTGCCCATGCCGCCCGGATCCATCATGAACATCACCATGAAGATCGCCATCACGCTCATTTCCGTGGCCATCATCATGATCTGCAACACGCCCAGAAACTCAGCCTGCATGACCAGGAACATCGCCCCGATCGCGGTTTGCGAAAACAGCAGCGCCAGCGCCGAACGCACCATCGAATGGGTGCGGAAGACCACGACGCCGAACCATACCGCCGCGCCGCCGAAGAACGCCAGAAAGATCATCTGAACCGTCATATCGGCACCACCAGCGCAATCACGCCCACGACAAAGATATTGGCCAGCGCCAGCGAGATCCCCAGCTTCCAGCTCAGCGCCAGATAGCGCGCCTCGCGGATGCGCGGCATGTAGCGCCCGACGCTCAGCATGGCCGCGGCCACGACCAGGATCTTGATCGCGCTCCAGGCCCAGGGCGGCAGCCACGGGCCCAGCCAGCCGCCCAGGTAGAAGGTCACGGTCGCCCCCGCCAGCGCCAGGATGATGACCATCCGCGCCAGCCGCAGCACCGCCAGCCGCACGCCGGTATACTCGGCCTCGACCCCGCCGGCCAATTCGCCGGTCGCATCGGGCAGGTCCAGCGGCGGCAACCACGCGAGCCCCATCGCCGCCACGACAAAGAGGATGAACCCCATCGGCTGGTACAGCACGTTCCAGAGTTGTTCCTGCGAGGCGACGATCTCAACCGTCGAGAGCGACTCCGCCCGCATGGCGACGGCGGTGATCGGCATCACGATCAGCATCGCATAGGCGATGAACTGGCCCAGAAACCGCCAGCCCGCGATCATCGCGTAGGCCCCGTTCGGACCCCAGCCCGCCATGATCAGCGCCACCAGCACATAGGCCAGCGCGGCGTTCAGAAACAGCGCCCCGGTGGCCAGGTCGGTGATGATAAGCCCCGGCGCCAGCGGGATCACCGCCACCGCCATCAGCCCCGCCACCAATAGCAGCACCGGCCCAAGCTCAAAGAACAACCGGTCGGATTTGCGCGCCAGCAGCGATTCCCGCCCCAGAAGCGCCAGGGCGGCCCAGGCCGGACCGGTCAGGCTCAGGTGCCCATGCACGGCCCATCGTTCGATGACGGCCAGCGCGTAGGCCCCGGCGGCGAGCGACAGGAGAACGACAAGAATGCTCATCCACGCACCTCCCATGGCGACAGGTCGAGCGAGGCGACAGCGGCCAAGGCATCGCCCAGTTCCTGCTGCGCCGTCACCGTTTCGACAAGGGCGATGTTCACGTCTGACGGCGTGTCGAGATCGGCCTCGACCACCCGGCCATCGGTCAGCTTCACGCGCAGCTGCGCCGCTCCGCGCGGTGTTTCGATGCGGGCCGCGCCCTCGCCCGACACCCTGTCCACATCCGGCACCTGCGGCACAGCAATCCTCCCGGCGGCCGCGATCACGTCGAGACTTTGGGCGATCTCGTCGCAGCGCAGCCGCAGCCGGGCCAGCGCATCGCCGCCGTTGCGGACGCGCGTTTCGAACCCGAGATCCTTCAGCGTTGGATCACCCGTACGGGCATCCGATCCGCCACCCCGCGCCCGGTCCACCGGGCCGCTCGCCGGGGTGTCCTTGCCGATGCGCGCGATGCGTCTCAGCCGCATCCGCATCAACGGGGCCGCCTGCACCCGGCGCGTCAGCCGCCGGATCGCCCCAGCCTGCGCGGCGATCCCGGCGACGTCGGCACCTTGAACGGCCAGTTGCAACGCCCCAGCGCGCGCGGCGAGCCACAAAAAACCCGACTGCAGGCCGAACTCGGCCAGCCAGTTCAGGTGGCTGGCGATCCGCTCGCGTTCCACCGCGGCGGCGCGGCCACGGCGCGCGTCATGGCCGGGGTCGACGCTCGCGGCCTCCTCGATCGCCGCGCAGGCCAGCGTCCGATAGGCCACCGGGCTGAGCGGCATCATCGCGGCCAGACGCTCGACGAAATCGGCCACCCTCATCTGCGGGCCATCCACCAGTTCCGCCCTGCCCACAAGGCTCCTGACCTCGCTGCCCGCCACGGTATCGCCGTCCAGCGTCAGGGTCAGGCGCAGCCCCGCGGGCAGGCCCGGAAAGAACGGCCCGAACGGCACCTCGATCCAGTCCATCTGCAACCCGTCGCTGCTGCGCGGCTGGCCCTCGGTCATCTCGACCATCGACATGAAATGCGGCTCGATCCCGTCGATAGCGGCCTCGGAGTGGCCGCCATGTCCGGCATGCCCATCGTGGCCATCGTGGCCGGAATGGTCCTGTTGTTTGCCATGACCGCCGTGATCGCCGTGACCATGCGCTCCGTGCGCTTCACTGCCATGCCCGTGCCCGTGACCGTGGCTTTCCCCCTCTTCCGCCTTCACCAGAAACATGCCGCATTTTGGGCACTTGCCCGGTGCGTCGCTGACGACCTCGGGGTGCATCGGGCAGGTATATGCCCCCGCCCCGCCCGCGTCCTCGGCGTGGCCCGCATGTGCGTGATCGGCGGGGTTTGACCTGTCCTCCGGGGGCATGTCGTGGCCACCGTGCCCACCATGTCCATCGGACGCTGTTTCGCGCGGCACCAGCGTCATGCCGCATTTGGGGCAGTCTCCGGGGGCGTCGCGGACGATTTCGGGGTGCATCGGGCAAGTGTATTCCACGCGCACCTCAAGAGCGGGGGCGTTAAACTCCCCGCTGTCAGCGCGAAACGCGCCCGCGGCGATCACGCGGCGCAGATCGGCCAGCCCGGAGTGCAGCCCGGCCTGGGTCAGCGGGGCCGACACGTCCGCATCGGGCAACGGGGCGATGTCGCCGACACCCAGCGCAAGGATCGCGCGGGGGCGCGGGATCTGCGCGTAGGTGACGGCGGCGGCATCGCGCAGACCGGGGGGCAAGGGGCCGACGACGATCAACAGATTCGCATGGCGCGGGGTGCCGACAAGCCGCAGATGCGACCCGGACAGATCGAGCCCCATCGCCCGCGCGACAGAGGGGCCGGGCAGCACGAAGGCCGGCAGATCGCGCGCCATGGCCGCCGCGACCGCCCGCCTGATCCCGGACATCGCGCCCTCTCGCGCCCCGACCAAGGTCATTGCCGCCTCAACGCGCCCTGGCTCCAGCCATAGAGCAGGCCCAAGAACAGGATTGCCAGGAAAACGCCCATGTCGAGCAATGCGATCAGCCCTTCTTCGCGGTAGACGACCGCCCACGGATACATGAACGCCATCTCCATGTCGAAGGCCAGAAACAGCAGCGCATAACCGGCATAACGCGCATGGTAGCGCACCCAGACCGGATCGCGCGACAGGGTGCCGGCGGTGGCGGGCACGTCCTTGCCGGGTTCCGCGCGCGCCCGCCCGATGGCCCGGGCGAACCCATAGAGGCTGAGCACGAAACCGAATACACCGACGCTCAGCCCGAAAAGGATCGCGTATTGGGAAAGTTCGCTCATCCGTGGCACCTCATTTGATTTCCCAAGTCTGTTTCATACTAGAAGATTCTGCAATGCGGTCAATTCGTAGGGGCGAGTGGTCAGCAGACAGCAAACAAGAGGACGCGACCAGACCCGGATCGTTACACTTTGCTCAACTCAGTCCGGCCAGCCACCACGACACTGCAAACAAAAGAGCCGAATTGGGGTCGGCCCTGCGCGTGTATTCCCGTTCAGAAGCCGTCCGCTTCGGTCTGCGCGCTGGCCAAAAGCGAAGCCAAGCGATGCCCGAAACCGTCATGATTCTGTAACAATCGCCTGCCATTCAGCGGCAAGGGTCTTTGGCGGGATTCGCCAGCCTGTAGCCCCGCCGGATACCCGGTTGAAAGAGACTCTTGCGGATGCCTCGATGGCATTTCCCTGACAGAATTGGAGAACACGAAATGAAAATGAAGTTTATACCGGCGGCATTGCTCGCCGCTGCGGCGGGCGTCGTGCAGGCCGACGAAACCTCTGGTTTCAACCTCAAGGCAGGGAGCGGGATAACCTTCAAGAGTGCTGATGGTACCGCGTCTTTCCGGGTGGGGGGGCGCCTGCAGTGGGATTACGATTCGACCGATTCCGACATCAGCGGTAAGAGCGATGATTTCGATGTGCGTCGCGCACGGATTTTTTTCCAGGGTAAATATCTCGACTGGGCCTTCAAGGCACAGTTCAATCTCGCCGAAAGCGGTACCGGCGGCGGCAGCGCCGAGGACCTCTATCTGCGCTACACCGGTTTTGGCAAGATGGCCCGGATCACAGTGGGTAAGCAAAAAGAACCGTTTGGCTTTGAGCAACTTACCAGTTCGAAGGACATATCATCGCTTGAACGCTCGGCCCTGACCGAATTCTACGCGCCCGGCCGCAACGCCGGTGTGCAACTGCACGGTGCAGGTGACAACTGGACCTACGGCCTGGGCGTTTTCGAGGCGGCCGGCAACGGCAGCGATGATTTCGGCAATACGGCCATCACCGGCCGCGTTACCTATGCCCCGATCCAGACCGATGATCTGGTCTTGCATCTTGGCGCCGGCTTTACCAGCCGTGATGCCGCTCTGCCTGCCAACGAAACCGATGCGTACAACATCGAATTGGCGGCCGCATCGGGGCCCTTTCACACGCAGGCCGAATACTTCAACGCTGACACGGGCGGGGTTGATGTGGACGGATACTACATTCAGGCAGGATGGATTCTGACCGGTGAAAGCCGTCCCTACAGCAACGGCGTGTTCAAGCGGGTGAAGCCAAGCAGTTCGAAAGGTGCATGGGAAGCAGTGCTTCGCTACGAGGACGGATACGGCAAGTTCAGCGATGTCGGTCTTGGTACGACAGAGGGTAAGCAAACCACCGTCGGCATCAACTATTACCCGAACAACGCCGTTCGCCTTGGTCTGAGCTACATGGATGGCAAGCAGGCCAGCGGCGAGAACGGAAAAGAGATCAGGGCACGAATGCAAATCGTATTTTGACCTGACCGGTACAGAAGAATGCAGAGCGGCGCGGGCAATGGCGCTAATCAAATTGCCGCCGTCCTGCATTCGAATATCTTCACCCGGGACTACGTGGATGTTGGCAGCTGTCGCGTTGCCCTTAAATCTGAGACACGACGCGTTCGGGAGGAGTGGGAAAAACTTGGGGGTGTCTGTGTATGCTAGTGGTTCATTGAGAGGGGAACTACCATGGACGTGCGAATTATTGTCGAGACGACTTTCGAGAACGGAACCACAAAGAGGCATCGTCTCGGCCGCCTATCCCGCCCGTTTCGGCGCACGCAACCTGAGGGTTTCGGGTTGTTGCTCGAAGATGCGAAGACGATCCTGGGGCAATTGCAGAATGCGATCCTGCGCGACCAGATCGAGGAAATTTCCGAAGCCAGCAGGATCTGTCCGGACTGCGACGGGGTCCGGGCTATACATGATTATCGGTCGCGGGTGCCCGACACGCTTTTCGGCAGGTTCGAGGTCAAAGCGCCGCGCATTCGCCGGTGCGCCTGCAATGCAAAATCCGATGTTGTCTTGGGCGGACCGCTTTCGCCTCTCGCTGACTATTTTCCGGATCGATCGACCCCGGAACTGCGACGCCTTCAGGCCGAACTTGGGGCGCGTCATTCCTTCCGGGAAGCGGCGCGTATCCTGGAAACCTTTCTACCTTGCGCGAAGCAGGTGAATACATCGGTGCGCAATCGACTGGGCAAAGTTGCCAGGGAAATCTGCGACAGCGAGCAGACTGAGCCGTTGGTTCCTTCAGCCGCCAAAGAGGCGCCTGCGTTGACGGTTTTCCTAGACGGTGCGCATATCCGATGCAGGCCGGAATACCAGAAGCGACACCTCGATGTTGTGGTTGGCAAGATCGAAAGCCACGATAGGTGCCGTCGCTTCGGCTTGGTGCAACAAGCGGTCCTGTCGCCTGCCAGTCAGCTTCGCCGGGACTTGATGTCTCTCGGTTGGGATCGCGAACAAACCGTCACGGTAATTTCGGACGGGGAACCAGCCCTGCCAAACCTCGTCCGCAATGCCGTCGGTGGAAAGGTACGCCACATCCTCGACTGGTGGCATATCTCGATGCGTATTCAGCACGTCGAGAACGCCGTAAAAGGCCTGCTGCAGAGCAGGGGTTTCTCCGGCATTCCAGTGCTGTTCAAACGTCCGGCCGAAACGCTGCGATGGTACCTTTGGCATGGAAAAGTTCTTACGGCCACGACCAGTCTGCAATGGTTGATCGTCGATTGCGCCCGGCTGGTTACAGATGACCGCGTGGCAACTGAAGCCACTCGGCGAGTGCAAGCTCGCTGCCGAGACCTCTATTCATACCTTGCGAACAACATGGACAACCTGACGAACTACGGCAAGCGACATCGAAGAGGCCTTCCGGTCTTTTCTTCCCGAGCAGAGGGCTGCGTGGACGACATCGGGAACACCCGCATGGGCAAGCGCCGCCGCATGAGATGGTCGCCCAAAGGAGCCCACCGCGTGGCGGTTGTCCGCGCCGCCGTTCTCGACGGTCGGCTAACCGGCGCCTACCAAAGAGCAGCCGCATAACCCCCAAGTTTTGCCCACTCCCTGCTGCGGCAGGATGGTACATCCTGCAGCCGACCCACTCCCAGACGAGTACTCAGACGGACGAAAGAATGGCACTTCCCGCAGGTGCGCTTGCAACTGTCAGGCTGCCCCCAAGTTTCACCGAGCAAGAGCAAATCGGCAAGCGTGCCTATGGTGCGGCCTGCGCGACCTGCCACGGCGTCAATGGGCAGGGTCAGGACGGCGTTGCTCCACCGCTGGTGCACAAGATTTATGAGCCGGGCCACCACGGTGACATGGCGTTTGTCCTCGCAGCACAGAATGGTGTTCGGGCGCACCATTGGAAGTTTGGCAACATGCCAGCTGTCGAGGGCGTAACACGAGCAGAAGTATTGAATATCGTGGCATATATACGGGCTCTTCAAAGGGAAAACGGAATTAACTGAGTGACCTGTCGACCTGAGGCAAAAGCATAACAGCCATCCAGTAGATAATAACTGTCATCAACGGGGAGAGAAACGAATGAAACCTAAATTTATCGCAACGCTAGCACTGGCATAGTCCGGAACAGGTGTTCTCGCCGATGGACATGCAACCGGCGACGCATCAGCCGGAGACAAGGTATTTAACAAGTGCAAGGCCTGCCACTCAATCGTCAGGACGGATGGTGACGTTATCCGAAAGGGTGGCGCGGTTGGGCCAAATCTTTATGGTGTGTACAACCGAACAGCAGGGACCGAAGAAATGTTTGGGAATAAATTTCGGGACTCTATTCGTGAAGCGGGCGAGAATGGCTTGGTCTGGAACGAGAGCGATTTCGTAGCCTATATTGCAGATCCGAAGAAGTTCCTCGCGACTTTTCTGAACGACAGCAAGGCGAAATCTGGCATGTCATTCAAATTGAAGAAAGAAACGGATGCCAAGGCAGTCTGGGCTTATCTCGTTTCGGTTGGACCGGAGGTTGAGGCCGATTAGATTTTTATTCGTTTGCACGGCTCTTTTTATGCTCGGTGCGCCCTTTGTAGCGGCTGAAGATGCCCCTCTGTTTCCAGTCAGACCACTGATTGCACCGGTTGGGGATCACGCACGTGAACCCTCGCTTTCAACACTGCCCGATGGTCGGATCGTGATGAGTTGGACCGAAGGTAACAACGCCGTTCGGATGGCCCTGTTCGATGGCACCTCTTGGACGGAGGCGCGTACAATTCATCAATCTGAGACACTGTTTGTGAACTGGGCCGACTTTCCGTCAGTCGTTGGGCTTAGCGATGGGACGCTTGCAGCGCATTGGTTGGAATTGAATGGGCCGGGCAGCTATCAATACGACGTAAAGATCGCTTTCTCCTTCGATGAGGGTCTGAACTGGACAACGCCAATCATACCCCACGATGACCGATCAAAGCGTGAACATGGTTTCGTGTCGCTAATCCCTGATGATAGCGCTGGTTTGACAGCTCTTTGGCTAGATGGTCGTGCATACGATAATCAAGCCGCAGACGACAGCTATGAGAATGCCATGCAGGTCCGCGCACGTCGCATTGCGCCGGACGGTTCAATGGGACCGGAAAGCCTGCTCGACCCACGCGCTTGTACGTGCTGTCAAACATCGGCCGTCCGCAACGAAGCAGGTAACATCATAGCGGTTTACAGGGACCGAACAGCCGAAGAAATCCGCGATATTTCGGTTGTCAGGTTGGTCGAAGAAGAATGGACCGACCCCGAAACAATTTACGGCGACGGCTGGGAAATCGCAGGATGCCCTGTCAACGGACCTGCCATCGATGCGTTGGGAACGTACGCGGTAGTCGTGTGGTTCACCGGTGCCAATGGCGAGGCAAAGGCTCGAATTGCGTTTTCCAGGGATGGGGGCGCATCCTTTGAAGACCCGTTGCAACTCGATCTCGGCACACCCGCAGGTCGCGTAGATGTCTTGCAGATGGGTGACGGCAAAGCACTTGCTCTTTGGTTGGAGTATGCGAATGGCGATGAAGCAATAGTCGTGTGTCAGGTGTCGCCGGAGAGCGGGTGTACTTCGCCACAAGCACTCCACATCAATCGTGGGCGAGAGTCGGTAGGATTTCCAAGGATTACGCGATCAGCAGCTGGCGTTGTCGTTGCGTGGACAGGGTCTGCACAGGGCAACTTGGCGGGGACAACCGTGGTTGGTGTCGAAGTAGCGATACCGTCTCCCGCAAGGTAATCTTCAGGACCAAAGCGACAAGTGTCAATCGCAGAGTAAAAGTGGGCCAGGTCGCGGCATAAAAAGGGGCCACTGCGTTTGATGTTGTTTTGCGCTTTGGCGCGCGTGCTCTTCACAAAGCTGAAGCGGGCCAGAGCGCATGCTGGCC
>Ga0207894_1000530_pt1 | contig 9303 bp, 9 predicted proteins | sample MalvirmetaMSP114_FD_184231 | JGI IMG/M metagenome (GOLD analysis project Ga0207894, IMG submission 184231) | Marine viral communities from the Deep Pacific Ocean - MSP-114 (SPAdes) | ecosystem: Environmental > Aquatic > Marine > Oceanic | place: Pacific Ocean | collected 2011-05-26 | reverse complement strand
CGGGAAATTTGGAAATGCGCTGCGCCAGCGCGTCAACGTAGGGGCCGATCTCATCGGGCTCAAGCGCCTTGTTAATTGTGCCGAACCGTTCCGCATCATCTGCGTCGTAATCATTTGCGCTAAGGATAATTTCCAACGCTTTGCCCAAACCTGTTTGACGGGCCATGCGCGACGCGCCGCCTCCACAGGGCAGAATGCCCATGCCGACTTCCATTTGCATAAACTTGTACTTGCCACGCGCGGCGAACCGCATGTCGAGCGCCAGTGCCAGTTCATGGCCTCCGCCACGTGCAAACCCTTCCAGCTTCGCAATGGTCGCTTGCGGCACCCTGCTAATCCGTTCGCATACCATTTGTAGGTCAAGCAATACCGCGTTTTCGCGCGAAACGGCTTCGATCGCCATATCTTTAAGAAGCTCCGTATCGTAATGCGCCACCCAGATTTCGGGGTGCGCCGACTGGAAGATTACAACCTTTGTATCGCGGTCCCGCTCAAGCCGCATTGCAAGGCTGTTCAGGTCGGCGAGCATCTCTTGTCCCTGGATGTTGACCGTTCCATAATCGAACGTCACGGTAGCGATGGCATCTTTGACATCGACGCTAAACGTTGTGAAATTCTCGTACTTCATAGCATCTCTCCGTTGTGGTGCCCTGTTTTGCGCAGGGCTTGAGTTGTGAGCCGAAGCTCTTTTTCGTCCCCCTATGATGAGATGATCCAAATTTTGGATAAACGGGGGTGAAGTTGGCTACAGAATTCGGATTTTGAATATAAATTGCGTGCCGCTTTATTGCTGAGTCGATGTCCGTCTTTCTTCGACGCGCAGACCAATTCCTGCTCAAGGTGCGCCACACTCTGGCTCAATGTGTCTCAAACTGTCTCACGGTGAGACAGTTTGCGCGATCAAGCCCCGCGTGGGCGTCAGCACCGTTGTTCCGGAGCCCAACAGGTTCAATCCTACTTCCAGCGTTCATGCGGCAGGGAGAGGCCGCGCACATGGGAGGAGGAATTCATGTCACCAACACGCGAAGAACAGCATTGGATGTATCGCAATATGGTCACGAGCCGGAGGTTCGAAGAAGCCATTGCGAAGATCTATTTCGAGGGTAAATCACCGGCGTTCAACATGGCCAACGGGCCGATCCCGGGTGAAATGCACCTGTCCGACGGGCAGGAGCCAGTGGCGGTGGGGGTTTGCGCGCACCTGACTCCCGAGGATGTGGTCACAGCCACCCACCGTCCACACCATCAGGCCATCGCCAAGGGCGTTGATCTGGATAAAATGGCCGCCGAGATCTTCGGTAAAAAAACCGGCTTATCCGGTGGTCGCGGCGGGCATATGCATCTCTTTGATGACAATGTGAACTTTGCCTGTTCTGGCATTATCGCGCAGGGCATGGGCCCCGCCGTCGGTGCGGCGCTCAGCCGCAAGATGCAAGGCAAGCCGGGCGTCGCCGTGGCCTTCGTCGGTGAAGGCGCGGTGAACCAGGGCGGCTGGCACGAGGCGATGAACCTCGCTGCCGTTTGGAACCTGCCTTTTATCTGCGTGGTCGAGGATAACGGCTGGGGCATTTCTGTTGCCAAAGAAACCGCCAGCAGCATCGGCAGCCACGCAGATCGCGCGGCGGCTTATGGCATCCCCGGCAAACGGATTGAGGGCAACGACCCCTATGCCATCTTTGAAGCAGCAGGCGAGGCGATTGCGCGGGCGCGAGCGGGTGAAGGCCCATCGCTGCTGGAATGTGAAACCTACCGTTTAGCGGGCCACTTTATGGGTGACGCCGAGGCCTATCGCCCCGAAGGGGAAAAGGACGCGCTGTTTGAAAAAGATCCGATCCCCAAAATGAGGGAAAGATTGCTTGCCGAAGGTGCTGCCAGCGAGGCGGAACTGAACACGATCGAGGAAGAATCTGCTGCGCGCGTTGATGCCGCGATCAAGTTCGCCCGCGAAAGCGATGATGCAGCCCCCGAAGATGCGCTGACGCGCGTGTTCGCAGCATAAACGGGAGGGAGAGACATGACCAAATCGAACGAGAGAAAACTGACCATCGCCCGCGCTATGGCCGAAGCCACCGCACAGGAAATGCGCATCGACCCCTCCGTTTTTGTGATGGGCGAGGACATCGGCCCCTTGGGTGGCGTCTATGGCAACACCCGTGGGTTAATCGAGGAGTTCGGGGCAGAGCGCATCCGTGACACACCGATTTCGGAAACTGCCTTTATCGGTGCCGCTGTTGGTGCGGCGCAGGATGGCATGCGTCCGGTGGTCGAACTGATGTTCGTCGACTTCTTTGGCGTCTGCTTTGATGCGATCTACAATCTGATGGCCAAGAACATCTATTTCTCCGGCGGCAACGTGAAAGTGCCAATGGTTCTGATGACCTCAACCGGTGGTGGCTATTCCGATGGCGGCCAGCATTCGCAGTGTCTGTACGGCACCTTTGCTCACCTGCCCGGAATGAAGGTTGTGGCCCCATCCAATGCCTATGACGCCAAAGGGTTGATGACGGCCGCCATGCGCGACGACAGTCCGGTGGTTTACATGTACCACAAGGGGCTGCAGGGAATGGGTTGGCTTGGCACCGAGGCGGGCGCGACTGTGCATGTGCCGGAAGAGCCCTACACGCTGGAAATCGGCAAGGCCAAGGTCGTGCGCGAAGGCAAGGATGTCTCCATCGTCAGTTGTGGCATGGGCGTTCACAACGCGCTGAAGGCCGCCAAGAAGCTTGAAGAACAAGGCGTCAGTGCCGAGGTCGTCGATCTTGTCAGCCTTGTCCCACTGGACCGTGACACCATCCGCGCCAGCGTCGCCAAGACCGGCAGGCTGATTGTCGTGGACGAGGACTATATGAGCTACGGCCTCTCGGGCGAAATCATCGCCTCCGTGACCGAGCATGATATCTCGGTTCTCAAGGCCGCGCCGAAACGCGTTGCCTTCCCCGATGTGCCGATCCCATTCGCGCGGGTGATGGAGCAGTTCTGCCTGCCCAACCCTGACAAGATCGTCGCCGCCTGGGACGAGATGCAAGCGGCCTGAGCCAAACCCAAACCAACAAATCACTAATCAACGGGGTCGCATGCAGCGCGACCCCGAACAGGAAAGGACACTTCAAATGGCAACAGATATCGTCATCCCATCCGACCTCTGGGAAGAGGACGAAGAGACAGTGATCACCGGCTGGCTTGCTGATGATGGCGCGACCGTCGAAGAGGGCGCACTCGTGGCCGAGATCATGACGGCCAAGGTGCAATACGAGATCAACGCACCGGCTTCTGGCACCCTGCGGATCAAGGAAGAGGCCGATGCCGTTGTGCCCAAGGGTGCCGTCATCGGGTCGGTCGAATGACCAAAGTTGTCCCTCTCAAAGGCGTGCGCGGCATGATCGCGGATGCCATGGTGAAAAGCCTCGCGACAGGCGCGCAGGTGACCCACCACGGTAGCGCCGATGCGACGGCGCTGATGGCCGAAAAAACACGCCTGGGCGCGGCAGGTACCAAGATATCTGTCGAGGATCTCTTGATGCTGGCCGTGGTGCGTGCCCTGAAAAAGAACCCCGACGCAAACGGACGTGTCGAGGGGCGCGAGGTGCATTTGTCTGATGCGATAGACCTGTCGGTGGCTATCGCCTTGCCCGGCAATCTGTTGGTCGCCCCTGCCATGTTCGGTGCCGATGCGATGGATGTAACCGAATTGCGTGCGGCGCGGCAGGATCTGGCCACGCGGGCCAAGATCAACAAGCTGACCGTGACAGAAATGACGGGCGGCACATTCACCGTCTCCAACCTCGGCCTCACGCGGGTGGAACATTTCACGCCGATCATCAACGCGGGGCAAATCTGCATTCTTGGTATTGGGCGCATTACGGATCGCGCGGTACGGGGCGAGGGTGATGGGATCGAATTGCGCCCCCATGTGGGCCTGTCGCTGACCTTTGATCATCGCGCGCTTGATGGCGCACCAGCGGGTGATCTGCTGACTTCCATCTGCGAAGAGATCGAAAGGATGGCGGTGTGAACGCACCTCTCACATATGTGGAGCGCGTGGCCGAGGGGCTTGCCCTTGAGGCAGCGGCCTTCGCGGCGCAAGGCGCTGTAACCTGTCTCTGGAGCCCACGCCGCCGCGCGCTTGTCTGTCCGGCAAGCCTGAGGCTCAAGCCCGGATTTGAAACGGCGAAGCGTAGTTCAGCCACGCGCGGCTGGCCGTTGTATCTGCGCCCCACGGGCGGCGGCGCGGTCCCCCAAGGTCCGGGGGTGTTAAACCTCGCGCTGGCGTTTACCGCTGATCGGACGTTCTCCATCGAGGATGGTTACCGCCTGATCACACGGATCATTCAGAATGCAATCCCCGCCGGTTGGGCGACGGGTGCGACCCCGAACAGCTTTTGTGACGGCGCATGGAACCTGTCCTTGAAGGGCCGCAAAGCCGTTGGCACCGCGCAGCGCATACGCCCTGTTGGCAACGGGCAGCGCCGCATTCTGGCGCATGCGCTGATTTTGGTGGAGGGCGATCTGGCCGCCGGGGCAGCAGCCGTCGATGCGTTTCACCGTGACCTTTCCCTTGGCCCAATCGACGCGGGTGTTCACACGACGTTGGACAGGGCCATCCCGTCGCAGCGTGATCCGATGAACGCATTGGCCGCATCACTCAATGAAATAGCACAGCGCGACATTCTGCGCGCAACACAGCATTTAGGTCGCCGAGCGGCCTGAACCCAAACCCGCGTTAACAACAAGGGTAATCGATACCAAAGAGGAGGAACCAACCCATGACAGCCTATTCAGTTCTGGCCGTGACACCCACCGACGACAGCTGGATCCCCGGCTATATCGAGCCGGTCGGCAAGATCATCGCCAAACATGGCGGCAAGTATATTGCGCGCACAACCAGCCACGAACAGGTCGAGGGCGAAGACCAGCCCGCAGCCCTGCGCGTGATCCTTGAATGGCCGGATGCGCAAGCCGCCCGCGATTTCGTGAATGATCCGGACTACGCGCCCTATCTCGAGGCCCGCCACAAGGGATCGACCAGCGTTCATTTCATCATCGACGGCAAGGACGAACTTGCGTGAGAACCCTAAGATACCCAGCGGCGTCCTTGCGAATTCCGCTCCTGCCGACGGCCTGTGAGGACGCCAAGAAAAGTCAAATAAACCCACAATTTGATTGTGATCTGTACTCTATCACACCTCGCACGTGAGGCTCGGCGAAATGACGGAGCAACGCGCTCCGGTCGCCTTTGACAGGCGGTCCTCATTTACGCGACGGTGGGCCGGCCTGCTTCAGGTCGGCCGCCGGATCTCGTATAACTTCAGTTTCCGGTTAATCGTTGCGCGCCCCATGCCAAGTACGCGAGCAGCTTCGCTGACATTCCACCGGCTGTTTGCGAGCGCATCAAGGATCATGCTGCGTTCGTCATAGGCGGTTACCGGATTGGCGGGTACAATGGCGCAAACCGGTTCCGGTATCGCAGAGGCCAGAGGAGCGCCAACACAGGCTTGTTGCAAATCAAGCAGGTTGATCCGGTTGTCCTGTGCCGTTGCCAATGCGTTCTGAAGCGCGCCGCGCATTTCGCGGACATTGCCATGGAACGGTAGGCGACAAAGCGCATCTTTGGCCTCGGCACTGAAGGTGACGTTACAACCGGTCAGCTGCGCGCACAGGGCCTGGGCCAGAACCTCGGGATGTTCACGCCTGCGGACAGGGGGCAGGAAGACCTTTGAGCCTGTTAGAAGATAAAATAGGTCGTCTCTGAAATGCCCCGCGTTGACGGCGTCTATCAAAGGTTTGCGGCTGGTGGAAACCACACGCAGGCGGCTGTCATGCCCATGGTCATCCGTTTGGTGAAGGTGTTCTTCCTGTTCATTCAGGAAACGTCGCAGCTCTGCCTGCGAAGCGCCCGGCAGCTCGTCCACATTGTCAAACACCAAGGTCGCGCGGACGCCCTTGCCATAGGACATTCTTGAAACGACGCGGGCTTGCTCAATGACCCTGCGCAAATGGTCTGTGTCGGCGTCACTCTCGCCAAGCGTCGCACAATCCAGATCAAAAACCGGTGCGTCAGGGGCATCGGTTTGCAGCAATGCGGCCACAAGCGCGGATTTCCCGGTTCCGGTTTCGCCTTCCAGATGCAGCATGGCTGTGTCTTCCAACATGGTTCGCGCACGGCGACAGGCGGCAGCCATGCTATGACTTCCGGTCGCCAACTGCTGTAGCGATGGTGGCAAGCGCCGTTTGCGCGCAGGGCCGGGCGGCAGCGGCTTGGGCACCCGTTGGGGTGCGGCGGTCTTTGGCACAGCAACCGTCAGGTTCACGGCGGCCCCATGATTGGCTGGAATCGAAAGCACCCTCTCGGGCACATTCACCAGCCGATTGCTGTCGACGTGAAAGATCGCCTCGAACGCCTGCCCCCTCAGCGATGTAGCGTTTGCACCGTCAAGGCAGGCGGAAACGGTCGAAGTGGCACCGATAATCATCCCTGCCTCGTTCACGGCGACCAGTGCATCTTCGGAGAGGACGTGATCACGCCCCACACGCGAGACCGTCACAAGCATCGCGTCGTTGAATTTCTTTTCAAACAGGTTGCGCTGAATGCGATGCGCGGTCTTTGCCAACAGCTGCTGCCCAAACAGATAATCCGCGCGATTGCCCCGATCGACAGAGACAAGATTGATTGCACCAATCATCCCCCCGTTGGCATCCAGCACCGGAACGCCGGTACACGCGAACTGTCTGAGCGTCGAAAAGTAATGATCCGCACCGCGCACAGTGATTGCGTGCCCCGTCCGCAAGGCCATGGATACGCCGTTTGTACCGGCCACGCGTTCGTCCCAACATGACCCAAGGGCGATGCCGTTCCATCCGTCAGAACCACTCGTCGCCCCGCTATGCTCAATCCGAACAGAGACGCCATCGGCGTCGGTGACAACCAGACAATGACCGATTTCGCCCGCGACCGAAGCGAGATGTTGAAAGAAGCCCTGCCTGCCGCCGGTGCTCTCGACAATCTGTTCAAGTCGGGGGGCAACTTCGGAGGATTGGAGGCGCATGATAGGCCGCCCGGTATCGTGCCGCAGGTTATACTGCCGCGCACACCGGTCCCAGGATGCGGCAATCGCATCCGTTTGATTTGAGGTAATGAAACCTCTCATCACGTCTCCTCCCGACTCTTAGCTTAATGCGCAATCCCCTTGATCGGCAAACGTTTTGGGACGCCTCAGGTGCCAGCCAGCTCGCGAATAGCCGCCATCAGTTGCGCGACATGTGCGCGGTCGGCGGCGGCGGGATGGGGCCGTGCGATGCGTCCTGCGTCGTTGTCGTAATACTGCCCCGAGGCATTGGCGAATTCCTCGGACACTGCCGCACGGCGCAGGATGTCCGCCCCGATCCGCAGGTCATTGCCCGCCATTCCATAGGATTCCTTGACCATTTTTGTGGCAAGAAGAGACCCCGGGTTGACCGAGACAAACATCGGCCCGTCGGGGTGTTCGCGCGCCAATTCCTGCGACCAGATTGTCAACGCCAGCTTGCTTTGCGCGTAGGCTTCATTGTGGCCAAGCTGTTGCTCACTGCGCATGGCCTTGATGTTGACGGGCGCTTGTGCTGCTGAGGAAAGGCTCACCACGCGACCGTCTTTTGGGATGATCGGCAGCAGACCAACGGTCAAAGCCCAGGGCGCGATTGTGTTGACCATGAAACGCACGTCCAGCCCGCTGTCTGTCTGTGTGTTGGGAACCTTCAGAACCCCGGCATTGTTGATCAACACATCCAGGGTGTCATGTTTGGAACGGACATCTGCCACCAAGGCGTTAACATCCTCCAGCAGCGAAAGGTCAGCGCGGTAGGTTTCCGGAGTGCCCCCGACCTCGTGTGCCGCGGCTTCCAACTTGTCCGCGCTGCGGCCGTGCAACAGGACGTTGTGGCCCTCGGCAGTCAGCGTCTTGGCTGTCAAAAGGCCGATCCCGTCCGTCGCGCCGGTGATAAGAATTGTCTTGGTCATGTGAATGTCTCCTCAGGTGTGCAAGGCGCGGGGGGGCGCTCTTTAATAGCGAACCAACGTACGGCTCTCGATGCTTTGGCGGGGCGCCGTGACTGTCGGGTCCTCGACCAGATCAATCGCACTGTGGCCAACGCAGGGGCGGCCGGAATTGTCGTAAATGTTGAAAAACGCGACCTCGTCAGGCGTCATCCGTGAGCGGTAAACCCATTCGTGCGCGTCGTCTTTTGCCAACCCCATCACCTGGCCTTTGCGATCGGGGTAGATCAAGTCGATCACGATCCAATCCGCCTCTTTAACAGTTGAGGGACGAACGAAGCCAAGCGGAGCCGAATTGATCGGGTTCGCGATCGGGCGCCAGACGTTGATAAAGGCATAATGACCCTGCGCCCATTCATCGGCCTGTCCAGGGCCAAGAATATCTACAAGACGCCTTTCCGCACCCTCGCGGCTATAATCGCTGTGGACGTGGCGGGCCGGGCGACGCTTGGCCTGCGGATCATCGATGCGTACTGTATGATCAAAGATGATCACCTCTTTTGCGCCAACTTCCTGTTTCAATAGATCGGCCAGTTCGGCATCATATCGGCTCTGCCAATTGTCGCCTTTGAAATCCAATATAGCCGTTGGGGCGTTGGCAAAAGCAAAGCCATCCTCTGCAAATTCCGTGGCGGCCTCGCAGTTCCGTTGATCCTTCACTGCGATCTTGGCAGCGAAAAACTCCGGCTCGATAAGGTTGCCAGCAATGCCATCCACATCAATTTCGAACGCCTGCCGAAACGGCTTGTGGACGTGGTAATTCACGGTTCCGGTCTGTGTCATCAGAAACTCCTTCTCAACATGATCTGGCCAGTCTGCTCGGCGGATTACCGCAAAAGCCTTGAGTTGATGTCATCCTTAGGATGCGAATTTATACCTTGTTTTTCGCGCAATAAACTGCCGAGAGTGGAGTTCACTTTCTTGATTTTGGGTATAATTGATGGACGCCGATCATCTGCGATTATTTGTAATGGCAGCAGAGCGGCTCAATATCAGCGCTGCGGGTCGTGAACTTGGCCTTGCACCTACAGTGGCAAGCGCCCGCCTCGCCAAGTTGGAAACTGAACAGCCCCTAGATTTGTAGACGCTTTCTTCCCTAACTTTGAGGCAAGGAAGCCGTTATGGGAAGCCAAATTTCAGTGAAGATTTCAAGCGCGATGCAGTCCATCAGATAACAGTGCGGGGGTATGCCGTTCGCGAGGTTTCGGAACGGTTGGGCGTCAGTACATATTCGCTCTACAAATGGATGAAGCTCTACGCAAAAGCTGCGTCAC
>Ga0207894_1000518_pt1 | contig 9458 bp, 10 predicted proteins | sample MalvirmetaMSP114_FD_184231 | JGI IMG/M metagenome (GOLD analysis project Ga0207894, IMG submission 184231) | Marine viral communities from the Deep Pacific Ocean - MSP-114 (SPAdes) | ecosystem: Environmental > Aquatic > Marine > Oceanic | place: Pacific Ocean | collected 2011-05-26 | reverse complement strand
AGTGACATATTCCTCCGTCCGCGTGGCTGTTCCAGCCGTCGCCAGGCGTCGCCGTAGATCCTTTTCCTGGATCATTGGCGGTGTGGTGGTGGCGTGGTGGTGTGCCGGTGCTGCGGTGGTGTGGTGGTGTGGTGGTGTTGTGTGGCGGTGTTGTGGTGGCGTGGTGGTGTGGTGGTGTGGTGTTGTGGTGGTGTTGTGTGGCGGTGTTGTTGAAAGCGATTCCGGCGCGAGCGAAGGGGGGGGGTATGGGGACCGCACCCGCCCCCCTTGTGATATAATGATGTATCCCACATACTTTTTTAGGGTTTTTGGGTTTTTTGGTAACAATTGTTGTTATTGCTATAGGAGTTGTGTAACTTCACAAGAGTGAAATCTACAATGGATAACTCCATCCCAACTGGAAAAGTGTCTGTCAGCCAACTGGCTGATGATCCTTTGGGCAATCCCATCCTGTCAAAGTTTTACAAGTCTGAGGCGAAGAAGAGCAACAGCAAATTAAAGTTACCGCCTGAGAAGTACGACGAGTTCTTATCGTCTTTGCAGGAGTCCGGCGGATACATTACGAGGGCAGCCGCCAGGTACGGCGTACACAAGCGTACTGTTTACACTCAGATGAAGCGTGACGAGGCTTTCGCTGTTGCCATTCGTGATGTACAGGAGATGTTCAAGAAGAAGCAGCTGGACGACCTTGAGGACTTTTCACTTAAAAACGCTATGAATCCCAAGAATGTTTCTGAGCGGTTGTTTCATTTGAAGGCGATGGACCCCGCGAAGTACCGTGACAGGGGCATCAGGACGGCGACGCAGGTAAATGTAACGGTGGCGGGAATGGCGATAAAGGACAGGGCCAAGGAAATTGAGCGGCGGGAGAAGCTAAAGAATGTCAGCGACGCAGGATAGTGTTGTCTTGGAGCTTGTTTCGGCTTTAATGGAGTCGTTAGAGTTGTTGTATGTTGTTTTGCACAAGGATGACGTTTTGAAGGAGTTATCTCCGAGGGTAATTGAGCGTGCTGTTGCTGCTGTGACGGCGGGTTGTGAATGTGTTGACGAGCTATTTGATCGGTGGGCGGAAGCATAGAGGTATATTGCGGTTACCGTGATGAGACCGGCACTCCTACGGAGGCGTTGGGTCATCAGGAGGAGTATCATCTGTACACGGGATGGTCGAAGCATCATTTGATGGCTGGTTCACTTGGTACAGGTAAGACGGAGGCGATGTGTGTTGAGGCGGTTAAGCAGTGCGCTGAGATACCGAAGAATTTTGGTTTAATGGGGAGAAAGGTACTGGATGCTTTCAAGAAGTCAACTTTGTTACAGTTATTGGATGTGGGGAACGATTTCATTGAGCGTCACCGCCCGGTTGATCATTTGATTGAGTTTAAGAACGGGTCCAGGATTATTTATATGGCTTTGGACGATTCCAGGGACGCCATTCAGCGAATTAAGTCGTTGAATCTGGGTTGGTTTGCGTTTGATCAGCTTGAGGAGGTACCTGAAGACACATTTATATCGGCGTCAGGTCAGTTACGGCGCAAGGGTACATACAGGTGTTCCTTCCACACTTGTAATCCGGCGGGACACAATTGGGTATGGAAGCGATGGAAGAAGGATAAGGCGTCGCAAAATTCTGTAAAGGGTGGTTTTCGTTTGATCGAGACGAAGACGTGGACTGAGGGTGCAGCACCGCCTACTACTGAGCGTGAAGTGCGGTTATATTCTGACAATCCTCATTTGCCTCCTGATTACATTGCCTGGCTTTTAGAGATGCCGGAGCGGTGGGTTAGTCGGTACGTTTATTGCAGTTGGGATGATTTTGTCGGGTTAGTATATCCGATGTTTGATGAGCAGGTACATTTCGTTAAGCCGTTTGCGGTTCCGGATTGGTGGAATCATTATGTGGTTTACGATTACGGTTACAAGAATCCTTCTTGTGTATTATTTGCTGCTGTTGATGGTGACGGCAAGGTTTGGGTTTACGATTTGATTTACGAGTCGGAGTTATTGATTGATGATTTAGGTGAGATGGTATGTGATCGTTTGAATCCGGATATTGATTATATATATTTAGCTGATCCGTCCATTAACCGTACTGAGCGGGACGGCCGTACGATTGCTGAGGAGTGGGACAAGTTTGATATTTTCTGGCAGAACGCCAAGAATGATAAGCGGGTTGGATATGATAAGGTCGGCAGATGTTTACAGCCGGATGAGAAGGGGTTTGTCGGGATGTCATTTTTCGATGTTCCGCAGATGGTTCCTTTGCGGGACGAGATTGTTGAGTACAAGTGGAAAGAATTGAGATACGGACGGGAAGACCGTCCTCAGCCGGAAGAGGCAGTGAAGGTGAATGATCATTCGATGGATTGTCTGCGTTATTTGGTTAATTACGTTGATACCGCGTCGAAGCCGAAGATGCCTAAGAACGATCCGTACGGCGGTTGGGCGAATTTAATGAATAGTGTCGGCAGCAAGATGGGTTGGATGTCTGAATAATTAAGATGGTAAGTTTGCAAGATGCAGTCAGAAGGTATAACAAGCCTAGTAACAAGCAGAATGAAAGTGGTAAGGCTTCTAGTGCTATGAATGTAGTCGCCGAGAAGGTGGGAGACGTATCTAATAACTATAAAAGAATTTATGAAATCAGGCCAGTTAAAAGAGATAACACAAAAATTAAAGGGTGGACAGGTGAGCAAGAATCAAGTGTGTTATTGGCACAGAGCGATAATCTTGCTTTCCCGATGTTATTTCCAAAGGACCCCAATAATCCTACTTCAAATCCAGAGGATTGGATAGAGTTTGATAAATCTGAGTGGAGGCAAGCGTTGAATCTTGCTAAAAGTAGGAAAGAAGTATTTGAATTTACTACCGAGAAAGAAGCAATTGACTTTGCGGAAGGAAGTTGGAAGACAGTTAAATGAGAGATTTACAGCGTCTTAAAGAGTTATACGAGGTTTTCGATGCTATGCAGGTATCGAACAAGAGCTTTATGGATTCAGCCAAGGAGGCAGCGTCATTTTACACGGGTGGATTTGGTGAAGGTCAATGGGCGCAGGAAGATTTACAGAAGCTTCGCAGGGAGAATCGTCCGCCATTGCAGTTGAACGTCATTTTGCCGAAGGTGAATCTGGTAACAGGCATAGAGCGTCAGAACCGTTCTTCCTGGAAGGCATTGCCTGTTGAACCGCAGGATGAGGACGAGGCTAACTTGATTACTGCTTTATTGTTTCATCTTGATATGAACAGGAAGCTCCAGAATTTATTTTCAAGGGTGCATAAGGACGGCACCATCACCGGTCGTGGCTGGATAGACGTATTTGTTGAGCCTGGCAGGGATTTCTTAGGTGAGATAAAGGTTCGCCGTGAGGGTTGGCAGAACGTATTGATGGACCCCGAGGCTGACACGCCGGACACCGGCGAATGGATGCGTTTGGGGCGCACCAAGTGGTTATCGCTTGGTCGCTTGAAGTCATTATATCCCGATCAGTTTGCGGATTTGAAGAAGATTGAGGATGTAGCTCTGACAGATTTGGACTTGGCTGCTGCTTCTGATGTTGATGTTCACAAGGAGATGGGTAATTTTTACCGTTCCGGTGAAGTTGTCGGTGCTTCCAGGTTTGTTGATCCTACGGCCCGCAAGGCCAGAGTAGTCGAATTATGGGAACGGGAATGGACGAGAGAGCATTTTATTGTTAACAGCCGTACTGGAAAGCTTTCGCCACAGGGATTCGAGCGTAAGAAGGATGCTGAAGAGGTAGCCAGATCGCTGACCAGTTCGCAGGCTGAGTTTCGCGCTTCCTCGCCGATGGCGCAGATACCGGAGGAGGATGTATTTGATGTTATAGTGCGGTCGGTGCCGAAGACATTTATGACCGTTTTTTCCGGAGCGAGGATGATACTGGACAAAGTTCCCAATCCATACAGCCACAATGAATTTCCGCTAGTGCCTTATTTTTATTATTTCGAGGATGTAGGCGGAGCGGTGGAAACTTTTGGTTTAGTTGAGAATATGAAGGACCCGCAGCGGGAGAAGGATAAGCGGCGTTCACAGGCGCTGGACATTATGAATCGCACTCCCAAGGGCGGTGGTGTGTTTGCTGGAGGAAAGGTGACATCGGATCAGATGAATGATGCTTCATCTTCCGGCAAGTGGGTATCGGTACCAGGATTCAGGGGTAACGTAAGAGAATTTATGCAGCAATGGTCAACAAGTCATTTGGCTTTGATCAACACTGTTGTAGGGCTTGAGCAGGCGGCGGCAATGGATGCCAAGGAGATTTCCGGTGCTACAGATCCGTTGATGGGCATAGCAGCCGGTTCCAAGGAGTCAGGGTTTGCGGCGCAGACAAGGATTCGGCAGGGGATGCTGACACTGCAAGAGCAGATGGAGAATTTGGACAGTACGAAGAACAAGGTTTTAAGTCTCTGTATATCTAATATGCAGCAGTTTTACACAAGACCTCAGATAATGAGGATTGTAGGTAATCAGATGGGTGGAGAGTTGCCGTCCAATGAAGTGGTCCAGAAATTTCTTAGTAATTTTGAGGGTATGCGGTTTGATGTTGTGCTGGACGGAGGCAAGAACTCGCCAACGATGAAGGCGATGAAGGCCGATCAGGTAGGTGAGCTTATCAAGATGGGATTCCAGAGTTTGTTCCCATTGTGGCTTGAGTTGTCTGATCTGGAGTCGAAGGACGAGATAATCGCCAAGATGGAAGAGGAACGTGCGGCACAGATGATAATGCAGCAAGTTCAGCAGGGAATAAAGCAGGGCGGTGCGGAAGGGTAGCGCCGAAGGATTTTGACAGGTGTGTTAAAGGTGGCGGTCGTGTCAGGACGGAATCATTGAGTGAAGGTCGTTATATGCGCATTTGTTTCAATAATGGTAAATCTTATGCTGGTGAAGTGAAAAAGAAAAAGAAAAGACCAGGCAAGAGATACTTCAGGCGATAAAGATATATCGCAAAATGGGAAAACAAAAACAATGAAGTCTCGTTGTAGATAAATTTATTGGTTATTTACTTAGGGGTTTTGAAAGGAAATACGAATGGCTAAAATAAATAAAACAGGAATGGGTCAAGGCGACCTTGTTACTCTTCTTGATAGAGCCACTGGCACATTATGGATACCGGCTGGCCACTTTAACTTGCAAGCTACATCTACTGAGGCGCTTGTAGGTGGTACAATTCCAACGGCAATATCGTATGATGCTAGTAGCGATGAAAATGCTTGTGCCAATGTCTATATTTTAGATGAAATAGATTGCAGTGTAGCAATGTCTGCATACATCTATTATTCGGCAGCGGCAACGTCAGGTGATGTGACATTTGATATAGACTATGTATCAATAGCATCTGGTGAGGATGTTGGATCAGCAGTTACAGATGTTGCGGGTACAGCAACCACTACAGATGGCACAGCGGATGTTCTTGAAATATCCAGTGCTTATTCCATAGCAGCGGATGCCTGTGCAAACGGAGATGTATTATTTCTGAATGTCAGGAGAGATGTATCTGCAGCAGACGATATGAGTGGTGACGCAGATATGTATGGTGTGAGAATTGACTATACCACCAGACCATCAATCAGCAGTTAAGGAGAAGAAAATGCCGGTAACATACAGTTCCGGCTGCCAAAAAGGATTCCAAGGGTGATGACACGGCAAACGTGGGCAACAAGTCTTCGGAGCGTGACCGGATGGATTATTCCGGTTCTTGTTGAGTGATTGAAGCATTTTGATTGGCTGATTTCATTAGTACGGAAACTTATTGAATCTAAGTTTTCCGGTTCTTTGACAATAAATTTCAATCAAGGTGGGATAACTAGTCTTGAGAAATACGAGAGAGTAGTCCCGCAATAACAATAATAGTCAGGCAACTCTGACTTAACCCCCCCATTGGGGAACTAAGCAGAAGCCGTTATGTCTCAGTTTGAGATGTGGCGGCTTTTTTATTAGTGCCAGCCTCAGTGGATAAGGAGGACATAAAGATGGCGAAAAAAGAAAGTCGCTTTGAGTTCATAGATACGGACAAGGAACTGTCCGGCGAAGCAGACACTCCCTCAGAGGCCAAAGAAGAGAGTGTTGAGGCGTCGGCAGAATCTCCCGATGATGCAACGGAGCAGGCTGAGGAGCAAGAGAGCGAAAACCAGGAAGTTGGTGACGCGGATAAAGTTGAAGCTGGAGGGAAGGATTTCTCTACGGTCGAAGCTTTGGCTGACGCTTACACTAACTTGCAGAAGCTACACGGAAAGCAGACAAATGAGATTGGTGATTTACGGAAAGCCATTGATGGCTTGGAGGAAAGTAGTCAGGAACCGGAAAAGGAAGTATCCCCCGTACCTGAATACGATCCTTACAACGCCGATTCAATCGCTGAATACGTCCAGTATATTGCGAAGCAGACATACCAAGCGCAAGCGGAAACGCAGAAGCGTGAGGTTGCTGAACAGAAGATGGACAAAGCGTATGAATCAATGGTTCGTCAGTTTGCTAAAGATCATTCTGGTCTTTCCAAAGATGAGTTGATGGAGGTCGCTCAATTTGCCGACAATAGAGGCATCACCTTTATGGAGGATGCCTATACGGTAAAAATGACTGAGGAAAATACTAGGAGAGCCAAGGAAGAAGGACAGATTGAAGTTACTAAAAAACTTCAGTCTGCCGCATCTGTTCCGCCGTCTCTTTCGACGGCTGGTTCGGGAAAATCGACCACTGAAGAGGATATAGACAATATTCCTGTTCGCAGGTGGGGTGAGATTCCCAAAGAAGAACGGATGAAGTTTCTGAGGAATGCTCCTGGTCTTTAGACCTTTGAGGAGATAATAATGGCTACAGTATCATACAGTGACAAGAAAACGATGGCTGATGGTGGCGTAGATATTCCTTTAGGCTTTATGGCAGCAGTAATAGACACCACCTCTGGTGGTGATGGAAATGTAAGTTCCTCCGATATTTGGGAGGCACTTTCGATTCCTGCTGACGCAGTCGTAACAGAATGTGGATTAGCGGTATTAACAGCAGAAGGTGGCACAGCCACTGTTGATGTTGGTTTAACTGGTTCCGGTCCTGATGGCTTTTTAGATGGTGTAAGCATCAATGCCTCGGCGGGAACGTGTTTCAATAGTTTGAACGCAGCAACAGGTGCTGACACTCATTCTGGTGGACATTATTTTAGTTCAGCAGACACCATTGATGTTCTTTTTAACAATGCGTGTGATGCTGCAAAGATAATGGTCTGGTGCCGGTTTTTCATATCTAGGACAAGCTAAGGAGTAATATATAATGGCACAATCATCTTGGGCTAGTGGCTTAGCTGTTGAGCGATGGGCAAAGGAACTTATGTATGAAGTGGGTAAAGAAATCTACTTCGAGAAGTTTATGGGTTCCGGTCCTGATTCGCTCATTCAGGTAAAAAACGAACTTAACGGTCAATCTGGCGATTCAGTTACATTCGGATTAATCACGAATCTGTCCGGTTCCGGCATTAGCGGCGACAGTACATTGGAAGGAAACGAAGAATCTATGGGGAATTTTTCCCAGACCGTTTCCACCTCAATGATACGTCACGCTGTACGGAATACTGGTAGATTTGATGACAGCAAGGTTCTATACGATTTTCGTGTAGAATCACTGGCTGTTCTCAAAACGTGGATTGCCGAATATATTGACTCGCAGTTGTTCACCAATCTCGTGGCTTCCTGCACCTATTTGTTTAGGGCAGATGCTGGCGGAGATTCAGTGGCAAGTCGTCTTAGTGACGACACAGATCAATTGGCTGCGGCTGATTTGATCGTTCCTGCTGATATTTCTGCATTGCAGAAGCTTGCCAAGGTTCCCGGTGTTTCCGGGCAGTTGCGGATTCGCCCCATCAGGGTAGGTGGCAGGGAATACTATGTCTTGCTCGTTCATCCTGAAGTGGCTTATGATCTGAAGCAGAACTCGACGTTTACACAAGCGTTGAGGGAAGCTGAAGTTCGCGGTTCCGAAAACCCGCTGTTTAGCGGTGCTATCGGAATCTGGGACGGTGTAGTGATCCACGAACACGAAAACATCTCACTATTTGACGATGGTGGCGGTGGTGCGGTTCACGGCGCTCACAATCTGTTCCTTGGTGCGCAGGCGGGTGTATATGCAACGGTTGGTGATCCAATCTGGGTTGAGAAATCCTTTGACTACGGCAATCAGCTCGGTGTTGCTGGTGGTTTGATATTTGGTAATGCTAAAGTGAAGTTTGACAGTGATGGTGATAGTTCAGACGAAGACTTTGCAGTTATCAGGTACTCTACCGCTAGTACCGACTTTTCTGCCTAGTTTTAGGTAGTTAACTAGTTTAAAAACGCTTTGACTTTAATGGGGCGGCGGAAATGACAGGGGTAATAGCCTGCTATAAAGCCGTTCCGGTTAAAGCGCTATGGGGAGTAAAAAATGGCAACATTGGCATATCTTGAAGATCAGGTAAGAGTAAAAATGAATCTTGCGGCGACAGATACACCGCCAACTGACAGTGAGATAGATAAATGGATTATTGACGGCCAGAGTGAGGTGGTTAATCTGGTGGTAGATGATGCGTTATGGCCACTGGTGGAGGTTTCGCTGGCTAATGGTGGCAATTTAACGGGACAGACGATCCCTGCCGACACAGTACGCATAATATCTGTATCATATAAACCGGGTGGTGGTGCTGTCACTTATGCACAGCCCGTTTCGCCTGCAATGCTGGATCAGGTGACTGATGGTAATAACAATATGTTTACAACTTCCGGCAAATATTGGGCTATTAAGGACAATAAAATAGAACTTTCATCCGCCGCATTGAGTGAAGCAAATTCTTTTGAGGTTCAATATATTAAAGAACCACAGACAACTCGGGCGACAGAGTGTGACTTACCCCTATTTCTTGAGCCGCTGGTAGTGGATTATGCTGTGTCACAGGCCAAACAGCAGATAGAAGAGTATGGCGATGCTCAGGCGATTATGCAGGGATTCTACCAAAAAATTGGAGCAATTAACAGTCGATATGCAAGGCGGCACAAATTAACATAGGAGAAACCGGTGGCACTTTCTGACATAACATTAAAGCAGTGTAGAAGCGATCTTCAGTCCAGGCTGAATGAGGTGGCACCAGACAGATTTGGCACAGAGGAACTAAACTGGTGGATCAATATGAGTCAGTTCGATGTGGCGATGACATTGTCAACAATCAGTAATATCTGGTACGGGACATCACAAACTGTTACTGTTTCCGCTTCAGCGGGACAAATAACCACAGTTGCGTTGGCCAGTAATTATGCTGCTACTAAAATAATGAGGATTGTCAAGTGGGTGTTAAGTAATGGCAGGCTGGTTTCATTTATAGAGGACGACAAAATTGAAGCGCTTTCTGGCAATTCTAATTACGACAACAGTTATCTTGCCAATTGGTTTGGTGAGAATTTATATTTATTTATCGGATCTTCCGGTG
>Ga0207894_1000510_pt1 | contig 9516 bp, 12 predicted proteins | sample MalvirmetaMSP114_FD_184231 | JGI IMG/M metagenome (GOLD analysis project Ga0207894, IMG submission 184231) | Marine viral communities from the Deep Pacific Ocean - MSP-114 (SPAdes) | ecosystem: Environmental > Aquatic > Marine > Oceanic | place: Pacific Ocean | collected 2011-05-26 | reverse complement strand
CTGAGCCACGGGCCTCGGGGCCGGCGGCACCCAGTGCAACCAGCAACGGTAGAAAATGCTCCGTGGTGGGGTGTGCGCGCTGGGCATGGGGCGCGAGAGTCAGAGTGTTTATCAGGCGTGCCTGGTCGTTTTCCAGAACCGCTTCACGAACCCACTGGCTAAAGACCTTTGCGTACTCTGCACTGTTGTTGTCCCTCCAGCGTACCTCGTAGAGGTTGTGGGTCAGACTGCCCGAACCGACGATCAGCACGCCTTCCTCTTGCAGCGGTGCCAACACCTGGCCCAGTTGGTAAGCGGACTGGCTATCAAGGTTTGCGGGCAGAGACACCTGGAACACCGGCACCGAGGCGTCCGGATACAGGTACGTCAGTGGCACCCAGGCACCGTGGTCCAGGCCGCGATGGGCATCGGCAACGGGTTGCCATCCGGCGTTATCCAGCAGCGACAATGCCTTCTTGGCAAGCGACGGATGACCATGCGCCGGGTATTTCAGTTCGTACATGGCGGGTTCAAAGCCTCGAAAGTCATGGACGGTAGCCGGTACTTCTGACAGACCCACCCGTACCTCTTGCGTCATCCAGTGAGGTGACACCACCAACACGGCAGTCGGTCGGGGTAGTTCCGCTCCGAGCTGCGAGAGAGCCGGGCCCGCAAGGCCCGGCTCCAGTGCGAAGGTGGGAGCGCCGTGGGATACGAACAGACTGGTCATGGCGCGATACTCCTGTTTATTTCGTTACCAAACGGTCTACGGAAGCGCGCCCGGCACCGCTAAACAGCAGGGACACCGAAGCCGCCAGTAATGCCAACCCGAATTCATAGCCGTTGTTGCTCATGAACAGGCCATTCTGGATATGCACGCTAAAGATGGCAATCAACATGGCGAAGGCCAGCGCTGCGCTCGCGGGACGAACCAGCAGGCCGATGATCAATGCCAGGCCGCCCAGAAACTCGGTGCCGCCTGCCAGAAGGGCCATGAGGTAACCCGGGCTCAGACCGATGGAGTCCATCCACTGCCCGGTGCCTTCCAGGCCGTAGCCGCCGAACCAGCCGAACAGCTTCTGGGCGCCGTGAGCCACGAAGATGATGCCAACGGGAATACGCAGCGCGAGGGCTCCCCAGCCAGCGTTGGTGTTGAGCAGTTTGTTGAGGAATGTATTGTTCATGATCCTGTTTCCTTGTGTTTGAGATGTGTGTTGAGCATGGGGATACTTTACGAATATCTTATTTTGGGATAAATATGCTTTTATTGGATTGACTGTCTCGAAAAACGGAACAATAGAATGGATCGATTGCTGGAGATGCAGACCTTCTGCACCGTTGTGGATGAGAGCAGCTTTGTGGCCGCCTCGGAGGCAATGGGAATGTCGAAAGCCGCCGTATCTCGCTACGTTGGTGAACTCGAATCCCGGCTTGGGGTGCGACTTCTTCATCGCACTACCCGGCGACTGTCCCTGACGGCAGAAGGGGAAGTGTTCTACGTGCGTTGTCGAGAGTTGCTGGCGGGGGTGGAAGAGGCTGAAGCTGAACTGACCTCACGCAGTGGCGTCGCCAAGGGTGTGTTGCGCATTAATGCCCCGGTGAGTTTTGGCATTCGCCACCTGGCGCCCCTGTGGGGGCAATTTCATAGTGAATATCCGAATGTGGAACTCAACATCGACCTGTCCGACCGCATTGTGGATATTGTTGAGGAAGGCTTTGACCTGGCGATCCGAATTGCCAGCTTGAGAAATTCCACCCTGGTGAGCCGGCGTCTCACCACCACGCGGCTTGTTGTCTGCGCCTCTCCCGAATACCTCAGCGCCCACGGCACGCCAGAACATCCCGGGGACCTGATCCATCACAAGATCGTCGCCTACAGCAACCTGGCCACGGGTAACGACTGGCATTTTGACGGTCCGGATGGACCATTGAGCACGCGAATACGCCCCTGGATGCATGCCAACAACGGTGAAACCTGCTGTGCCGCCGCCCTGGCCGGTCAGGGGGTGATCCACCAGCCCAGTTTCCTGGTGCAGGATGACCTGGACGCAGGCCGGCTGGTGGAACTGATGCCGGATTACCGCTCCGACGAACTGGGTGTGTACGCGGTCTATCCCACCCGGAAATTCGTGACGCCGAAGGTGCGGGCATTGGTGGATTATCTGCAATCGACCTTCCCGGACGTGGTTTAGGCGCCGGGTCGGTCACTCAAGGTAACCCCCCACCGCCTGTAACACCTGCTGTGAATCGGTAGGGGAGACCCAGATTGCCAATGCCGTGCGCTGCTGGCCTTTGTCCGGTGCTGCCGGCAGTTTTAGTTGCCATTCGCCTTCACCGGGTAGGGTTGTGACATCAAGCACCACGAAATCGTGAGTGAGTGTCTTGCCTCGGTTCTCACCCGCTTTCACTTGAGTCTCGATGCCCATGCCCAGGTAAGCGACGTGAAGGTGATTGCGGGTCTTGTCCGCAAAGTAGACTTTCAGCCGGTTGCCCTGAAGGTCAGCGGTCAGGTTGCCGACCTGTTCGTTTGACGTTTCCCAGTTGCGCGCGCCCCGGAACCATGGCCGCCATTCCTGGCTGTTAATGACAAAACCCGGTGTGTACACCTGGCTGATGTTGCCATCCCTGGCATATCGGCGCTGCCGCTGGCTGTATTCGCTGCTCGCAAAGCGGTCTTTCCAGCCAATATAGTTCCAGTAGTCAACATGAAAGGCCATCGGGATGAACGTTCTGAAAACGCCGTCGCGGTTTTTCAGGGAACTGAGGAAGGCGTCAGCCGGTGGGCAACTACTGCAACCCTCCGACGTAAACAGTTCAATAACATCGGTCTGCGTGTTACTGCTTTGCCACTGTTCGGCGTGGACGAGCAGGGGGAACAGAACTAACGCAGGTATCAGCATGCGCCTCATAACGATCTCCACAGGTGACAGTTCTCAGTTTCCCGACGCTCCGCGTCTCCGCAGAGCATCGTTGTCATGAATCACAGTCCCAGCATGTCAGAGGCATGCCAGCGAATGGTTCAATGAAGCTGAAACTTTCGATCACAATTCCGTCACGGAGATCGTCGCTATTATCCCCGACGTGCCGCCTCAATAGCCGCAACATCGATTTTACCCATCGTCATCATCGCCTCGAACACCCGTTTCGCGGTTGCACGGTCCGGATCGGCAATGGCGTCTGACAGAATCTGCGGCGTAATCTGCCAGGAAATGCCCCACTTGTCCCGGCACCAGCCGCAGGCACTTTCTTCGCCGCCGTTGCCCACAATCGCGTTCCAGTAGCGATCAGTTTCCTCTTGATCCACGGTGGCCACCTGGAACGAAAACGCTTCGCTGTGCGTGAAGATGGGGCCGCCGTTTAGCCCGAGGCAGGGAACGCCCAGTACGGTGAACTCCACCGTCAGTACATCTCCTTCTGAACCGGATGGATAGTCTGCCGGTGCATGATTTACGGCATCCACCGATGAATCGGGAAAAGTCCGGGCGTAGAAGTTCGCCGCCTCTTCGGCGTCGCCGTTGTACCAGAGGCAAATGGTGTTCTTTGCGCGTTTCGTCATACCGTTTCTCCATTTGTTGGCTTACAGGATAGTAGTTAGTTGTTCAGCGTTTCCGGAAATCGACATGGCCTGCGAACGAGCCGGACATCAGCTACTCTTTTTATAGACGCAGTTTGCCATCGTTCCGTAGCCAGGATCCTGCTTGGTTCGTAGCCCGCCCGATTTACGAGGTGATTATGAGCAACGCGAAAAAGCGCCCTCTGTATATACCCTACGCCGGCCCCACCTTGCTGGAGATGCCGTTGTTGAATAAGGGCAGTGCCTTCACGCAGAGGGAGCGCCTGGACTTCAACCTGATTGGCCTTCTGCCGCAGAACGTGGAAACCATCGAGGAGCAGGCAGAACGCGCTTACAAGCAATACCAGCTATGCCAGACCGACCTGGACCGACATATCACCTTGCGCGCCATCCAGGACGACAACGAAACCCTTTTTTACCACCTGCTGGAAGACCACCTGGAAGAAATGCTTCCGATTATCTACACCCCCACCGTGGGCGAGGCGTGCGAGGAGTTTTCCAACATCTACCGCAACCATCGCGGGCTGTTCGTGTCCTGGCCCGACCGGGAACACATGGACTACCTCCTGCGCAGCGCCACCAAGGAAAACGTCAAGGTCATTGTAGTTACCGACGGCGAGCGCATATTGGGATTGGGTGATCAAGGTATCGGCGGCATGGGCATTCCTATCGGAAAGCTGTCGCTTTACACCGCATGCGGCGGTATCAGCCCGGCCAATACGCTGCCTATCACGCTTGATGTTGGCACCAACAACCAGACCCTGCTTGATGACCCGATGTACATGGGGTGGCGCCACAAGCGCATAGGCCAGAAGGAGTACGACGCCTTCGTGGCTGAATTCCTGGCGGCGGTGAAGCGCCGCTGGCCCAAGGTGCTGGTGCAGTTCGAGGATTTCGCGCAGAACAACGCCATGCGCCTGCTGAAGAAATACCGCGACGACGCCTGCTGCTTCAACGACGACATCCAGGGCACCGCCTCAGTGTGCCTGGCCACCTTGCTGGCGGCGTGTAAAACCAAGGATGAGAAGATCAGCGACCAGACAGTTGCGTTTGTGGGCGCTGGTTCCGCCGGCTGCGGCATTGCCGAACAGATCATCGTGGCGATGACGAACGAAGGGTTGCCGGAACCCGAGGCGCGCCAACGGGTTTATATGATTGACCGCCCCGGGCTGCTGACCAGCGACATGACCGACCTGCAGGATTTCCAGTTGTCGCTCGCCCAGGCCCCGGCCCGGCTCGAAGGCTGGTCAGGCCGGGCATTGATCGATGTGGTGAAACAGGCGAAGCCGACGGTACTGATCGGCGTCTCCGGCCAGCGCGGCCTGTTCAGCGAAGACGTTATAAAAACCATGCACTCCACCTGTGCCCAGCCACTGGTGATGCCCCTGTCGAACCCCACCTCCAAAGTCGAGGCAACGCCCGAAGAGATCCTGACCTGGACCAACGGCGAAGCCCTGGTGGCGGCCGGTAGCCCCTTCAAACCGGTGGAGCTGAATGGCAAAGCCCACCCCATCGCGCAATGCAACAATGCCTACATCTTCCCGGGCATTGGCCTGGGAGTGATCGCCGCCGGCGCCTCCCGGGTGACCGATACCATGCTGATGGCCGCCGCCAATAGGTTGGCGAAACAGGCGCCCATCGTTCAGCAAACCGGCGAGCGGCTATTGCCGGACCTGGCCCGTATTCAGGAAATCAGTCGCAATATCGCCTTCGATGTCGCCAGGCAAGCGCAGGCGGATGGTGTCGCCTTGCGCTCCGATGACGACACCATTCACCAGACCATCGAACGCCATTTCTGGCGCCCCCGTTACCGGGATTACCTCCGGCGTTCGATTTAAAGACCTACTGGCACTGCTCGAGCCCGCTGCTGATCATCCACTGGACCCCAAAACGGTCCTTGGCCATTCCGAACCGATGCGCCCAGAAGGTCTGTTCGAACGGCATGATCTCTGCGCCCCCTTCGGAAAGCGCCTGGAAAACCCTCTCCGCCTGCTCGGTATCATCATATTCAAGGTGGATCTGCGTACCCTGGGGCGCTTGATAACCGTCTCCCGACATGTCCGCCCCCATCAACCGGCGGCCGCGAATATTGAGGGAGGAATGGATAACGCGATCGTGCATCTCTTTCGGCACATCCTCTGCCGCTGGCGTTTCGCCGTAGGTAATCACGGCTTCCAGAGTGCCGGCGGTCACCTCTGCATAAAATTCCATGGCTTCCCGGCAGTTGCCGCCAAACGCCACGTGCACGTTCATCTCCCGTGGCAGCTGTTCCTGCGAACGATGCTTCTCAAGTGCGGGGCTAGGCGCGAAATCCTCCAGCGTGAAGTAACGGCGTAACTCAAGGGTAACGTTGCCGTCGGCATCTTCTTTTGGCCACTGTTTTGCCCAGGCGATGGCGTCCTCGAAGGAATCCACCTCAAGCACACTGTAGCCGGCCAACAGCTCGCTGGTTTGCTCGAAGGGGCCGTTGATAACGGTCGGTTCACCGTTGCGGAACTGAATGCGGCAACCTTCCCGGGTGGGCCACAGACCGTCGCCACCGGTAAATACGCCAGCCTGCGTCATCCGCTCATTGTAGTCCGCCATTGCCTGCAGGAGGTCATCCGTGGGCATTACGCCATTCTCGGTGTCGGCATCGGCCTTGCGCATCAGCATGTATTTCATGTCGTCGTTCTCCAGTGATTGTTGGTGGTTTCACTGGTTAGTCGCGCGGAGCGGGTGGAAATCGACAGGGGAAGGAAAAATATCCAGGAATGCCGTTCAGATCGTACGGTTCATCGTGAGTCTTTTGCCTGTTCCGCCGCTCGTCTGTTGTCTCGCGCGGTAAAGCCCCAGCCAACGGCGGCAAGGAGAATCAACCCGGTGATGATTGGTGACACCTCTCCGAACGAGACTAACGCGCCGATGACAGACGCTACGGCTGCCACGGCAGACAGTTTCCATGAGTAGCCGCTGGTTCCAGACTGCTTTTGGGGTACTTCTTTCATGCATAATCCTCGTGAGCTATCCCCAACAGTAGCAGGAATTGTTTCACGATGATGCTATTGAAGCGCGGCTGTCGTCATCCTGATGGAATTCACCCAGTAAAGGGGCTATTGGCAGCTTCGCTCTCCATCGCGGCGAACGCTTCACGGATGGTGATGGGAGCAGTAGGCCGGGCATACATTGCCTTGAGGTAGTCCCGCAACCTGGGCGCGCCCGCCAACATATTCTCTTCGCTCGCCCAGTCGAGGGTGTACGCGGCGTTGAAGTCAGCCACACTGAGCCGATCGCCAACTATGAACTCGCGCTCCGCCATGTGCCTCTCCAGCACGGCGAGCATGTCTATGCATTCCTTCGTCGCCAGTTTCACATCCTGCGGCAGTTGGTTTTCTTCCGGGTAAAGGAACGTATGCCGCGCGATGCGCCAGAGAGGCTGTTCAATCTCAGTTACCAGAAAGAAGATCCAGCGATACATCTGGGCCCTGTTTTCCAAGGATTCCGGGATAAAGCCCGCCTGAGGGTGTTTCTCGGCGAGGTAAATCTGGATCGCGGCCGACTCGGTTAAAACCAGATCGCCGTCGACCAGCACGGGCACCTTGGCGGCGGGGTTGAGGGAAAGAAAGTCTTGATGCAGGTGTTCACCCTGTAAGAGGGCTACCGGGTGTAGTTCGTATTCAAGGCCCAGTTCATTGAGTAACCATATTACGCGCAGGGCACGGGTTGGGGGTGTTCCGTATAATTTCAGCATTTCCTGCTCCTCCGATGCGTGGGCACCGCTTGTTCGATGGGTTCTTAATTAAGTCGAACCGGAGCATGTGAAATCGACATCACATTGTCATTTTCCCTTTGAGCAATGATTGAAGTTAACGAGTCACTTCCGGGCGATCAGGAAAACCGATGCTTTATCCGGTTGCCACTCATAATCGATGCTGAACCCTGCATTGGTCAGCATCGTCACCAGTGATTGCCGACTAAAGCGGTTCACAAACGGCGCCAATCCCACCGCCTGCATGGCTGGAATCAACAGTCGCCAGAGCACCATCAGTTCGCCCACCAGGGCGGTGCTGGAAACAAAAACGCCACCGGGTTTCAGCAGTTCGTGAGCCCGGATAATCGCTGCTTCCGCATCCTCCAGCAGGTGCAGGATATTCAGTCCCAGCACCGCATCAAAGCTTTCCGCCTCCTAGTCCAGACTATCCAGCGTACCCTGCTGAAAGCGCACGTTCTCAACGCCGGCATCGCGGGCTTTCTGTGCGGCGATCTCCAGCATCTTGCCGGAAATGTCGGTCGCGAGAATCTCTTTTACATGAGGCGCATGTACAAGGGCGGTACTGCCTGTGCCGCAGCCAAATTCCAGTACCGACCAGTTGGGCTGGAAATACCCCTGAGTGATGGCCAGTTTCTTCTGATAGCTTGCCTCATCCCGTACCCGACTTTTGGCGTAGCGCTGTGCGCTCTTGTCCCAGAACTCCTTAGAGCTTTTCATTGGACGCGGTTACCCACCTTCACGAAAACGGCGGATAAACGCTTCGGACTCTTCAATCGACTGCTCCATATTGCGAATCAGTGCGTCTACATCCTCGCGGATGCCCACCAACTCGTTTTCCAGTGAGCCAATCGCCTGGGCGTTCAGGTTATGCTTGAGGTACAACACCTGGTCCTGAAACGCCTGCAACACAGGGTCCATACGCTCCTCGGCGTCGTGCATACGGCGGATCAACTGGCTGTATTGCGCGCGAGTTTCGTCAAGCTGCTGTTCACTGCTACGGCGCAGAGAGTCGCTCTGGTATTCACCCAGTTCATCCTCCCATTCCTCAAACAGGGCCTCAGCCACCTCTTCGACTTTATCGATGCGGTCGCGGACGTCTTCCGCGCTCGATTTACTGTCTTCGTAAGCATCGCTGATCTCGGCGTAACGGTCCTTGAGCTCGGTATCCGGCATATTCACCACGCTCTGGAAGCGCTCAAGGGATGAGCGGAACGTCTCCTGGGCGTCGTTCTGACTATCCCGCGCGTTCTCCACTCGGTCTACCAGGATGTCGCGTTTTTCAAAGCCGAGCTTTTCCATGGCGTCGAAGTAGAGAGAGGAGCATCCGCCCAGCAGTGCGACACTGAACAGCGCCAGCCATAACCGCCGGGACGCAGATGTCGATGGTGAACTGACGGTGACGGGATTGGCCATACAGTATTTCTCCGGTTGGGGGCGTCGGTAAGCGTCCGGAAAGTGAAGCATGGGGGCGGCCTGCTGACAAGCTGCCATGTGATCTGTGGCCATGGCCCCGGCGAGTCATCCTTGCAGCTTTCAGCGGTTAGATACCATATTCCCGCTCCACCTTCGCAATCCGCACCCGAAAACTGGAATACCATTGTTGATGGCCAAGCCGCTGGGCCTCCTGGTGCTCAGCGTTCTGCTTCCAGTTACGAATGGCCTCAAGGCTCTCCCAGTAGGACACCGTAATGCCCAGACCCTCTCGGGCGGATTCCATGCCCAGGTAGCCGGGTTGTTGTGCCGCCAATTCAGCCATTCGCGCGGCCATTTCACCGTAGCCGTTGTCGCCGTCAGTGCGGTGGCTGGTGAAAATAACAGCGTAGTAGGGGGGCTTGGGGGTGTTGGCGAATTCTGACATGGCGTGCTCCAGGGTAAGTCCAGTACAAACCGGGGCTAATGGTCAGGCTTTTCTACTTCCCACTGCTCTCGTCGCAACCGGTAAAGTACATGTGGCCGCAATAGGCTACCCTCGGGCAAACCGGGATGCTCAAACTCGCCACTGTACGTCATGCCGATGCGCTCCATGACACCGCGTGATCGCTGATTACCAACGGTGGTGAAGGAGACGATTTCAGAAAGCCCCAGCTGTTGAAACCCGACAGCTATGTCACCGCCGGAGTAATACTGACCCACTAGCGCCGACTTAAAATTGACCCACCTGGGGCAAAATGGCCGCCTAATACCATGATCAGGGCGGCGGCCGATGTTGACT
>Ga0207894_1000496_pt1 | contig 9687 bp, 8 predicted proteins | sample MalvirmetaMSP114_FD_184231 | JGI IMG/M metagenome (GOLD analysis project Ga0207894, IMG submission 184231) | Marine viral communities from the Deep Pacific Ocean - MSP-114 (SPAdes) | ecosystem: Environmental > Aquatic > Marine > Oceanic | place: Pacific Ocean | collected 2011-05-26 | reverse complement strand
TCCTTTTAGAAGAAGGACTTCTATCGAATATTGTATCGGAAGTGGCGAAAGGCATGCAACAAAACGTTATTGTTGAGACAAGACAGAAAAAGCCTGACACTTTGTTTAATGAACAACAGCAATTAAGCCGCAAAGCAAGTGAATCGAGAACAAAGTTACAAGAACATAGAAACAGTTTAATGAATTCCGTTGGAAAAGGTGCATATAATGGTGTAGATCTTTTCGAGGGAACCACGCCAACATCTAATCATGAGTTCCAGCAGGGAGACTCAGATTTAGGAAACCCTCAAGATGCTGGAGTCGACATTAGTTCTATTCTGGGTAAATCATCTGCAATTTGGCAAGCACTAAAGTAGAAGTAGGAGTAGAGATGGCAAAGAGCGTACATGTAAAAGTTACAGCAAAAGAGTGTCGAGGAATCCCCGAAAGAATGATCCGGAGATTCACCAAAAAGGTTAAAAAAGAAGGGATTTTAGAGACAGCAAAAGAATGCCGTCGCTATAAAAAGCCCTCTGTCGCCAAAAAAGAAAAACGCATTAAAGCAGAGCGTCGGCGTCTGCGGGAAGAACAAAAACGCAGAAGAGCACAAGAAAGGCGAAATAGAAATATTTAGAGACTATTTATAGTAAACATTTATGATTTAGGAGTTTTATAATGCCAAACCAAGGTTCATGGAAGCTTGCCCCCGGCTTAAACAATGTGGGGTCTTATCAGGTTAGTGGGCAACCATTTGCTACAGGCTCGTGCGTAGCGCCAAAAAGCGGTAGCGCTCTTGTGGTTAGATTTCCGCAAGTTACTAAGTGGTTTCATATTGAACCACATAGCGGGTCGGATGCATCTTTACGCGTTGGATTTAGTGAAGTCGGGCTTTTCGATAGGCAAGCCGCTAGCTTCACAGGATCCCGCGGCGCCCATTTTAGAATACATGCTAGCTCAAGTTTCTGTCGTCCAATCGAGATGAAGGTTAGCGAATTATGGTTTACGAGCGAAGACAGTGCCGGCACCATAACGTTTGATATTATTGCTGGCCTAACAGGAATCCCAGCCGGCTCGACTATGACAGAGCAGGGCGCCAACTGGTCAGGTTCAGCAGGAGTAGGATAAACTATGGCTAATTGGAGTTGGTCATATACAAATTGTGGCGGCTTGGCGACCTTCTTTGGGCCAACCGGCTCTGTTTTATTTTTAACAGGCTCTAAAGCAGCGTCTGGTTCGTCTAATCTTGTATATTATACGGCATCTGTGGGTGAGCTTTCACCTAGCACTCTTGTATTGTCAGGAAATCTGGCTATCACGGGCGCCATTAGCGCTAGTACCTATCACATTAAAGATATAGCCATTATTGATGCTACAGGCTCAACTTATTTTGGAGATGGCCAGACAGATATTCATGCACGTACCGGTAGTTTGGAGATTTACTCAAACTCCGCATTAGTATTTAAGGCCGATGCAGTTGGTGGCGATGTTTCTATCGCAGACGACCTATCTCTTACGTCGGATAGTGCCGTATTTAATATGGGTGCAGGCAACGACTTCACCATTACGCACGATGGTACAACCGGCGCAACTCTTGCTGGTACCCCAATCTCTATTAATTCAACTGGAGATTTAACTTTAGATTCAAGCACTGACATTGTTCTTGATGCTGCTGGTGGCAACTTTGAATTCAAGGACGCTGGCACAACGCAACTAACTATCGATGTCGACACCTCTGCCGGCGACATTGATATTAATTTAAATGTAGATGGTGACGACTTAGTTTTCAATCAATATGATGGCACCGAAGTTCTTAGGCTGACTGATGCTGCCTCAGTTGAAGTAAAAGATAATCTAACACTCAAGTCAGATTCCGCAGTTCTCGCTTTAGGTGCAGACAGTGATGCTACCTTTACTCACGACGGCACAACTGGCGCCACCATCGCAGCCAACCCTCTGATCATTGATGGGACAGCGACCATTACGCTTTCAGGCTCAACTGATGTCAGAGTTGAAAACGATCTGCGCCTAGACAGCGACAGTTCTGTCATCTCAATGGGCGCCCAGAATGACGCAACGCTTACTCACGATGGAACAACTGGATTAACCATCGCAGCGACCCCAATCTCCATTAATTCAACTGGCAATTTAACTCTAGATTCAACTACTGATATTGTGCTTTCCGGTTCATCTGAAGTTAGAGTTGAAAACGATTTACGCCTAGACAGCGACAGTTCTGTCATCTCAATGGGTGCTCAAGATGACGCAACGCTTACTCACGATGGAACAACTGGATTAACAATCGCAGCGACCCCAATCTCCATTAATTCAACTGGCAATTTAACTCTAGATTCAACTACTGATATTGTGCTTTCCGGCTCATCTGAAGTTAGAGTTGAAAACGATCTGCGCCTAGACAGCGACAGTTCTGTCATCTCAATGGGCGCCCAGAATGATGCTACCTTTACTCATGACGGAACAACTGGACTAACAATCGCAGCCAACCCTCTGATCATTGATGGGACAGCGACCATTACGCTTTCAGGCTCAACTGATGTCAGAGTTGAAAACGATTTACGCCTAGACAGCGACAGTTCTGTCATCTCAATGGGCGCCCAGAATGACGCAACATTTACTCATGACGGCACAACTGGTCTGACCATCGCAGCGACCCCAATCTCAATTGATTCAACCGGCGTTTTAGATCTTAACTCAACGACCGGTGATATTAACTTTCAAGATGGAGGCACCAATCAGCTTTCACTTGACATGGACGGCACCGCCGGCGCAATTATTATGCAACTTAAAGTTGATGGTGATGATTTAGTTTTCCAAAAGTACGATGGAACCGAAGTTCTTAAACTTGACGATGTTGGGAATACCATTGTCGGCGGTAGCTTGATTGAACAGCAAGTAGCACCAAACGATCTTGTCAACGACGATGAAACTGCCATATCAGTAGCCAGCATGCTAAAGAGAATTGCTACTGTTACTATTGCATCGAGCGATAAGGAGAAGGATACAGACACAGCAGCTAATATTGTAGACGCCCTCGAAAATCCAGTCGCAAATCAATCATTTGACTTTATTATTATAAATCTAGGTGAAGGGTTTGAGAATTCAACCTTAACAGTGGAAGCTGGTACTGGAGTTACCCTTGTGGGAAGCATGGCGGTCATGAGCGAGGCCTCCGCTACCTTTAGAGTAAGATTGACCAATGTTAGCGGCGGATCTGAAGCAGTTACTATATACAGGATAGGATGATTAAAGCAAAACCACAATTATTAAGGATTTTAGAACTTTAAAGCACTATTTATTTTGAATTAGTGTAATTTTAGGAGTATGTTAATGTCAAGTTTGCTAAGAGATGCCATTATTGATGCAAAAGCGCTTCGCGAGGCCGCGCTTAAGAATGCAGAGACAACAGTAATCGACAAATATTCAGAAGAAGTCCGTCAGACATTAAACCAACTTTTAGAACAAGATGAATTGGCCGCCCCCGAACTCGATCTCGGCGCTCCAGAAGGTGCACCCGAATTAGATCTCGGCGCCGACCCCGCAGTCGCCCCTGAAATGGGCCTCGAAGACGAAGCAGGCCCCGTAGAAGAAATTGCTGAAGATATTCCTCTCGCAGCAACTGATGATCTTTCTGAGAATGAAGGCGAAAATCTAGATCACCTTGCCACTTCTGGCAAAGAGGTTAATGTTGAAATTAATTTGGATGCTCTTCAAGAAACCATACAACATATGCAGAATGAAACAGAATTAGATATCAACGAGCAAACCTTAAGAGAGCTTCTTGCTGATAATGAAGAAGTTATTGAAGAAGACGATGATGATGCTGGCAGCGAATCTGATGAATCTAAGGGTTATGCTGGCGAAGCCGCTGGCGCCGAAGAAGAAGGCGAGGCCGAAGAATTTTCAGCCAAAATGAGCCCTAATCTCGAAGAAGAATTAGACATTTCCGATGACATGATAAATGCTATTGTAGAAAAGCTTACTGTCGATATGGGTGCCTCCCTTTCTGGTTGGGCAGGACGATCTTCATATGATATGAAGTGGGAGATTGAACAAGAATTAGCCCATCGACGCAGCACTGATGTCGAAGAAGAATTAAAGACTTTAAAGAAGGCTCAAGAAGAGTTGGTTTTCGAAAATAACCAACTCACAGAGTCACTTGAACAACATAAGCAAGTAGTACAAGAGTTACAAGGGGCTACCCGAGAGGTAAACCTTTCTAATGCTCGCTTGCTTTACACGAACCGTGTTTTAAGAAATACCTCCCTAAATGAGCGGCAAAGATCAAAAATTGCCGACGCTATTTCGAAAGCTGGTTCAGTAACAGAAGCAAAGACAATATATCACACGCTAGAAAGTACAGTGGGGAGTTCTCCAAGGAGAGAACCACAATCACTGAACGAAGCACTTGGTCGTCAGCGTACTTCTGTTCTTCGTGCTTCTCGTCAAGAGAGCACATCATCCGATCCGTTAGCGGAGAGGATGAAAAGACTAGCAGGTATTAAGTAAAATTAATACAAATACATTAACATAGGAGGTATTTAAAATGGCTGGTATAGTTGAAAGATTGACAGAAGGTATTGTCAATCGTGATATGCAGGCTGAAGGGCATGCATTATTAGAAAAGTGGGAGCGCACAGGTCTTCTTGAAGGCATGGAGAGTAGCCGCACTCGCCAATCTATGGCTCGCTTGCTTGAAAATCAAGCAAAAGAGCTTCTCCGTGAAAGTTCTACCATGGCCGGTGGAGATGTCGAAGGTTTCGCAGCCGTCGCATTCCCCATTGTCCGTCGTGTTTTCGCGGGATTGATCGCAAACGATCTCGTTAGCGTTCAACCGATGAGTCTCCCCTCGGGTCTCATCTTCTTCCTGGATTTCACCGTCTCCAGTAATGGCCCCGGGCTACCCCGCTTGGGCTATGGTGGCGATGGCGAAGAGTCGCTTTATGGTGGCGGCCGAGTAGGTAAGGAAATCACCGGTGGTGTGAATCTCACAGGTAGTGGCGTTGAAGCTGGTCCTTATGGACTTAACAACGGTTACTCCTCACCAACTGGTTCTGTGACTGCCATCTCATTGGCAGGCGCCGTTATGGTGGCTTCTGGTACTGCTGGGGCAACCCCTGGCGCCGGCGCAAACCCATTAAATGCTGCGAATCAAGGAAAGCTCGACAAGCTTACAAAGTATGACGTCGACCTTTCTGGCTCCAGTGTTTGTGTGGTTGAGCTTTCTGGTGGAACTGGTAATTTAGAGCAGCTAGATGTTGATAATTTAGTTGCAATTCAAATGTTGGCAAGTAGCCACAATATCTTCGATGAGAATGTCACACTTATACGTCGTCTATCGCAGGTTGCTAGTGGTAGTACTAACCAAGATCCGAGCAAGAGCGGATACAGGTTTAACCTTGTGTTCGCAAATGTTAGTGGTGCTGTTCCATTAAACAATGGTAGCTCTAATAGTGTCATGGCCATTACGCGTTCTGCACATCCTCTCAATCTTACCATTCCGTTGGATGATAATCTTACGGCTGGTGGTGCACTGGGTTCCGTCATTGGTACGTCTGTGTGGGGTTTGGAAGCCGAACCGAGTATCCCCGAAATCGACATCAAGGTTGATTCCGTGGCGATTACTGCTATGACCAAGAAGCTCAAGGCTAAGTGGACTCCTGAGTTGGGACAAGATCTTAACGCATACCACAACCTTGATGCTGAAGTTGAGTTGACAAGCATTCTCTCTGAGCAAATTGCTCTTGAGATTGACCGTGAGATCCTTACCGATCTTATTAATGGTGCAACTGCTAGTACACTCTACTGGTCACGCTCTCCCGGTCTCTTTGTGAACCGTACAACCGGCCTGGAAATTGGCGCTAGCTCTGCTGCTCCCGATTTCACCGGTACTGTGAGTGAGTGGTATGAGACGCTCGTTGAAACTGTCAACGATGTCTCTGCACAGATCCATCGTAAGACTCTACGAGGTGGTGCTAACTTCCTGGTTTGCGGACCTGAAGTTGCTAATCTCCTTGAGTTCACTGCGGGATTCCGTGCTTCTGTTACTCATGATGAAGAGAAGGGTAGCGTTGGTGCTGTTAAGGTTGGATCGCTTTCTAAGAAGTTTGATGTCATTGTTGACCCATACTTCCTGCGAAACGTGATTCTCGTTGGTCGTCGCGGTTCCTCTTTCCTTGAAAGCGGATACGTGTACGCACCTTACGTGCCACTGCAGACTACACCCACTATCTTTGGCCCTGAAGACTTCGTGCCCCGTAAGGGCGTGATGACTCGGTATGCCAAGAAGATGGTACGTCCCGATATGTACGGCCTAGTTGTCGTTCGCGGACTTATTGGTGAAGCCGGCGCTACTAGCTAATTCTAGCTAACTAGCAAATATATGTAAAGCCCCCATCATATGATGGGGGCTTTCATTTATGTAGAACTACTTACAGGTGAACGAGAGTTCACAACCTAGTTATCGGGTAGATTTTAAACTACCCCTTGTATTGTAAAATATGCAAGGACACGATTATAAAAGGAGGGTTTTTAACTATGGGAACGAAAAGATTAGGTCTCGCGAGGGTCCAAGCATTAATTGAAAATTTAAAGAGAGATATCAATCTTTCAAACAGTAGTCTTCTTAACGGTATATTGAGAAAGAAGGCTGGAGATGCTGGTACTCAAGAAGATACCACGTTTATTGTCGGAAGAAATGCGGTAGGTCAAGATGGAACAGCAATCGACCCGTATGCGGTATCTTCAACGCAGCAGTTTCCATTAGGAGCGTTGCTAGTCTATAATGATAGAGAGTATAGGTATGCAAAGGCTGGCGCGACCATTCCCGCTGGCAACGTATGCCAAACGCGGCTTAAGGCGCACGCAACCAATCACCTCGATTTGGACTGCGCAGCCGCACCAATCGGCGCCACAACCGTCGCGGTAGAGACAGCGGGCACTAATATCGTAGCAAACGAATATGCAGGTGGTTATTTGTATGTTAATGATGGAACTGGGGAAGGTCTGGCGTATAAAGTCAAATCTCACCCAGCACATGTACACGCTACAGATGCAACTTGTGTCATCACTCTTTACGATCCGATCAAGGTCGCCCTTGTTGCTAGTGGAACTTCTAAAGTTTCCTTGGCGCACAATAAGTATGAGAAAATCATCAAGGCACCAGGAACATCGCCCTTGACAGGTGAAGTCGTAGGTGTAGCGTCATCTGTGCTAGCAAGTGGCAATTATTTCTGGCTTCAGGTCAAAGGTCCGGCTGCTGTTCTGGTTTCTGGAACGGTCGTCATTGGTGATTCCGTGTGTGTCACAATCAGTGGCGGTACTGCTGGTGCTGTTATCGCGAGGGCCGCGGACGGCGCCGCACAGCGAGTTTCTCGCTCCGTGGGTCAGGTTATGCAGGTCAATGCTAGTACAGATTATGCCTTAATTGATCTTATGTTTGAATAGATAAACAATGGTTTATTAATCTTAGGCCCCCTTCCTTTTGGTTGGGGGCTTTTGTTTTTAAAAACATCGATCTGCCAAATTTTTTTCGCCTACAATTTTTGAGATTTTCGGTTTTGTCAAATAGACACTATTTATTATATAACCAAGGAGTTCCTCATGGGAAAGAAAAGAAGATTAAACTCAGCTAAAGCAAAGTTTGCCGCAAAACGCCGCGCACACCCCCGAGTCAAACTTTTAGCACAACAGGCGGCTGCCGAAACCGAAACAACTGAAGAAGTGTCGCCCGAAGTGGTTGAAGTCGTAACTAATACACCACCCAAGACAACAAAGGCGAAGAAAACGGCCGTACCAAAAAAGAAGAAGCCCTCCACATCCAGAAAAAGGTCGACAAAAAAGACAATAACCGAAGCTTCTGCATAAAATAACTTAATCTTTCTAAAACAGCCCTTAGCTTGTCTGGGGGTTTTGTTTTATCAGAACTATTTACAGCAGGAGAGCCATATAGATGCCAACAAACCTTAGTCCTTCGTCAGAAACAAGCGCAATTGTTTTAACTTCAACCGGCAGCGCCGGATTAGTGGCTGCCGCAGTACCCTTTGGTATCTACACAGGCTCCCTTGATTTTCTAAGCGGCGCCGCACTTCAGGTAGCATATATTTATAAGAAGCTTGGTGGTGATGTTGTAGACATTGAATTAACACCAAATAATGTATATGCAGCATATGAAGAGGCGGTTCTGGAATATTCATATATTATTAATCTTCATCAGGGCAAGAATGTTCTTTCTGACGTTTTAGGGAACGCTACCGGTACATTTGATCATAAAGGCGACAAAAAAACGGGCCCAGATAGTGTTAATTTAAAATATCCAAGATTTCAAATGGCATATTCTAAGAAAGTTGGTCAAGGGCTATCATCGGTTGCCGGCGTGGGCGGCACTGTTCGTGAATATTCGGCATCCTTTTCCCCGCAGCAAGATATACAAGATTATGACCTACAGAAAATTATTATGGATGCATCCGACTCTGGTGAAGATGACGGCGGCAATGCAGTCGGTTTTAGCGGGAAAGTTAATGATAAAAGGGTGACAGTCACACAAGTTTTTTACAAGTCTCCTAGAGCAATGTGGCGCTTCTATGGCTACTATGGAGGAGTAGGCGTTGTTGGCAATTATTCTACTTATGGCCAGTTTGCAGATGATTCTACTTTTGAGATTATTCCAACGTGGCAAAACAAGTTACAGGCCATTATGTATGAAGACTCGATTTACACACGAACCTCGCATTATTCTTATGAATTAATAGACAATCAATTGCGACTTTTTCCGACTCCTAGTTATTGGGGATTTGACGAGCAAGATAGAATTTGGGTTAAGTTTTATATTGATGGAAATGCTTGGGATGCAACACAGGATTATACAGGAAGTATCGACGGGGTTAATAATATCAACACAATTCCTTTTGACAATCTTCCCTATAATAATATTAATGCAATAGGAAAACAGTGGATTAGAAAATATTGTTTAGCCCTTTGTAAGGAAATGTTAGGACAAATTCGTGGTAAATTTACTACAATGCCGATACCCGGAGAAACTGTTACATTAAATCATGCTGAACTTCTTGCGCAGGCTAAAGAAGAGCAAACAGCACTAAAAGACAAACTAGCTGAAATGTTGAAAGAAATGGAATATACAGCATTAATTAAGCAAGATCAAGAAAAGGCTACGGCCGCAGCAGAAACATTTAAATATTCCCCGTTACCAATTTTTGTAGGATAAAGTAGAGAATGGCCGATGAATGGAAAAGACCACCCGCACCACCACCTCCCCTCTTTTTAGGAAAAAAAGAGCGAGATCTTGTAAAACAGGTCAATGATGAATTAATAGAAAAAATTATTGGCCAGCAAGTTCTTTATTATCCTGTTGATTTAGAAACTACTAATTTTCATGAACTATATGGAGAAGCAATAGAAAAAACATATTTGCCCCCAGTGAGAGTATATGCATTAGTTGAATTTACAGACTATGTTACTGAATATATGGAAGGCGCCGGCCTTGATAAAAGTTGGGAAATTTCTATTCATTTTCACAGAAGAAGATTAACAGAAGATCAAAATCTTTATGTTCGTGAGGGCGATTTTGTCTTATATGGCGACTTCTTTTACGAAATAGTAAAACTATCTGAACCAAAAAAGCTATTTGGTCAAGTTGATCATAGTTTTGAGATTTCTGCAATTTGTAAGAGAGCC
>Ga0207894_1000490_pt1 | contig 9762 bp, 7 predicted proteins | sample MalvirmetaMSP114_FD_184231 | JGI IMG/M metagenome (GOLD analysis project Ga0207894, IMG submission 184231) | Marine viral communities from the Deep Pacific Ocean - MSP-114 (SPAdes) | ecosystem: Environmental > Aquatic > Marine > Oceanic | place: Pacific Ocean | collected 2011-05-26 | reverse complement strand
GTACCCGCGGCATTGGCATCCTTGTAGATATCCATGTCCACCAGTGTGAACAGTGGCAACAGTGAGGGGTTGTCGGGGTCGTAACCAGCGCCGGTAATCCGCATGTCACGAATCCCCACTGCCATAAAGGGCACATCCAGTTCCAGCTCGTCAATGGCAAACCGGGTGGTCAGGTTGAGGGTGTCCGTGTCGGTATCCACGGTCGCCTGGGCCTGGAGTATAAGACCTTCCGCAGAGAAGTTGTCCGCCAGCAACGTGCTTTCGCCGCCATTGCCCCGTAGCTCCCAGGCGCCGGTGCGCACGGCAAAGTCCACAGGGCGCGCGGTGATCGGGAATACGTTAATAATGGCATCGCCATCGTCAGCGACATCCAGTTCAATCTTGATGTTGTCGATCAGATCCGTGCTGCTGGTGCCGAAAATGGCATCGCGCCCGGAGGTGAATTCCTCGAACATGTCGATGCGATCCGCACCGCCAATGAAGATGTCGCTGATGCCCAGCGTGCCCTCATCGGTGTAGGTGAACTCGTCCATGGTGACCTGGGTTTCGAGTTCAATGGTAACGCCCGCCTGGCCGGTAATCTGGCCCATGTCGGCGTCGTGCAGTGGTTTGAGTTCGGCATACCCGCTCAGGGGCAGGCCCGCGATGGCTAACACTAACGCTGATTGCTTCAGGCTTTTCATTGTTATCATCCTTCCTGGTGTTGTTATGGTGGTTTGCCGGCACCCGAAGCTGCGGCTACCGGCAAACCGGGAGGCCTCTGGGAGCCTCCCTTATTTCCTTCAGAGGTTCGGGGTCAATGTCAGATCAATGCCATTGTCCGGGCCAGCGAGGAACTGGTTGAGAACGTCGGTCAGCGGACCGCAGTTCTGCAGGGGTGGCAGTGTGTAGTTGCCAGTCACATCACCGCCCTCGGACAGCGAGAAGTTGGTGCCTTCCACCGAAGCCAACTCGATGTTGACCGGATCCGCCGTGCGGCAGTCCTTGCCTCCACCCACCGGAATCTTCAGGCCGAACAGGCGTACGGTTACCTTCGGTACCTCGACATACAGCGAGGAATTGGCCGTGAGGTTGCCATTGATCAGCGTGCCGGTGGTGACGTCGGCTTGCTTGAATGTCACTTTTGCATTGGCGGTCAGACTCTTGAACAGCAGGGGAATCTTGAACTGACCCTGGGTGGGATCAAGCGCAAGGTCTGCTTCGAACATGCCTGTTGCCAGTTCAAGCTGGGTAGCGATGCTGCCTGACATCGGCAGTGAACTGCCGGAGGCGTTGATGTCGGTCTGTCCTTTCAGTTCCAGGAGCACTTCAAGCACGTCGTCGCTGCCATCGTTGCCCTGACCACTCAGTGCCACGGTCACATCTGGCATTTCCGGATCGTCAGAGGCAATGTTGAGTGTCGCGCTGCGCCCGCCCGCAGCCGAAGGCATGAAGCTGATTTCAACGGTACAACTTCCATCCTGTACCACGGTTGTACAGTCGTTGGTCTGGGTGAAATCGCTGCTGTTGGTGTCGGCGATCTCGATGGCGTTGATCATCAGCGATGCGTTGCCTTCGTTGGCAATGGTGACCTGTGCGATGGCTGTTTCACCCAGCATCACGGAACCAAAGCTGACGTCAGCGGGCGTAACGCTGATTTCCGGCACGGGCGCGAGCACGCTGGTGCCCGTCAACGGTACGTCGACCACAGGGTTTCCGGCATCGCCGGACTCAATGCTCAGAGTAGCGCTCTGGTCACCTTCGCCGTCGGGGATATAGGTGACATTCACGTCGCAGCTCTCACCGGCAGTGACGGTGGTACAGCTGCTGGTCTGGGTGAACGCTGCTGCGTCCGCACCACCAAGGCTGATGTTGTTGATACCAAGTTCGGCCTGGCCTGTGTTGGAGATGGTAACCACCTCTTCCGCGGTGGTGCCGGCCTGCACGTTGCCGAAGTCGATATTTTCCGGGCTGACGGCGATACGGGGTTCAAACTGCTCGTCGGGGACTACCTGCACGGTCTGCAGAATGTTGTCCTGGCCGGCGTTCTGGACACACTCGGAGGTGAACTCGCCAATGGGCGCAGGCGCAATATCGCCGTTTTCGACACGGGCGATCATGTCGAGTGTAAGGCCCCCGATGGTAATGACCGCCTCACCAACATCATCCTCGGTGAAGGTGATGGCGGGGGAGGTGCCTTGTGCCGGAACGGTAAATTCACCAGTTTCATCGGGAATGGGTGATTGGGGAATGGTCAGCGGTACCGTCAGATCAATCTCACGGCTTGGCGTGACAACAATGGTTTCATTGGTAGCGGTGCCTTCAATGGTGGCAGAACCCACCAGCTTGAGGCCCAGCCTCGAATCTTCATTCACCGTTGTCAGGGCATCCACCGTGAATTCCGGTGTGGGCTGCCCCACCGTTGCCTGGCTGGGTACATCGGCACTGATCTGCGCTCGAATGGGCTGTTCGCCAATCAACGGGAACGGGCAGGTGAATTCCAGTTCCAGTGACACCGGTTCGGCAAAGGCATTGCCACCACCGGACATAAGCGTCGCGGCTGCTATCGCAGTACCGAGCGTGCGGACGCTTTTGTTGGGATTCCTGAGTTTCATGAGTTCGTCCTCTAGGGTTTCAATCTTTGTTGTGTGGGTATGCAGAAATCACCGATGAGGACTGCTGTATCGGTCTTGCAATGTGTCCCTTTATGACTGCGCGGAGGTTACTATCTCCACGCAGTGCCATTAGGCCGTCGCCGAGCGGTTCGGGTCATTGCTAAGGCCGGCAAGGTTTTTGTTCAAAGCGGAGAGAGCGCCGGGGAAATTCCAATTTCGTGACGCCCTTCAAATCCCGAAAATCATTCAGTGCGGGCTATCAGGGGCGAGAGCTCTTTAAGGATGAGAGCTCTTTAAGGATGAGAGTTATTTGCGGTCGCGGGCCTGGCGGCGGATATCGCCGGGCGTCTGGCCCGTCCAGGAGCGGTAGGCTTTGGTAAAGCCGGCCTGGTCGCTGAACCCCAGCTTTTCAGCAATGGAGTCGAGTGGGATGACTGTGTCGCTGAGGTACAGCGTGGCAAAGTTCTGACGTATCTCGTTTCTGAGCGTCCTGAATGAGGTGCCTGCGGTCGACAGATGCTGTCGCAGGGTGCGGGGGCTCATGTCGAGCCGACGGGCAAGATTGTCCATGGTGCAGGGGCGGCCCGGCTGGCTCATGATCATTTCCCGCACCTGCATGACGGTTTCATCAGCCTGTTCCGACGGTTCCCGCTCTCGCGAGCGGGCGTTGGCCAGGATGAACTCCAGGCCGGTGTCGTCGTTGCGAACAGGGCGGCCGGACAAAGGCATGGTGACCCGGCTCGCAGGGGCGTTGAAGCGAAACTCACAGTCGGTAGCAATGCTGCGCCACTGCTCCGGCTCCAGTGAGGAGTCGAAATCGAACTCGAAACAGAAGTGTTTGCACACCTGGGAGGAAATCCGATGGATGCTGCCCATATAGATTTTGGTGAGGCAGGGGCGCAGGTCACCAAGACTCCAATTGTCGATCAGTTGTATCCGGAAGGTGGAACCGGTTGAGCTGAGGTCCATGTCCATCAGCGGCAGGCCTACGCGCAAGTACTGTACAATCATGCTGATCAGTCGGCGGGGGTTTTCCTGGCCGAGTACGGCGAAGCCAAGTAGTCCATGGGCCGGAAGGTCCAGTTGCTGGCCGAACTGGAAGGCGGCCCGCTCATCGCCCATCAGCCACTCCGCTTTGCCCAACAGTTGCCGGACCTGCCCCATGGACAGGCTCGCATCGGGATCGTCCAGCATGTCGCTGGAGATGTCGGTATCTCCAAGGATGGCGTGGCGCCGAACGCCCTTGCGCTCCATAAACCGAATAAACTGTCGGGCGTAGCGCGCCGAGATCAGCGGCACTTCGAGCGCCATCGGGCTGGACGTTTCCACCGTTCGTTCCATGAGAGGTAGCCTTGTTTAAGGGGAACTGCCGCGTTCAGCGCACAGTTGTTTACTCTGTTTTGGCCCAGTATAGGCAGGGTTGCCCGGGTTGATTTTGCTCACCGGTCACGGTTCTGGTGTGATGGCCGGAAATGACAATGAAACATTCGTTAGATTCTGCAGGAGATCTGCCATTGAAAGCGCCCTGTCCGGTGTGTGAAGCACGCTCATTGGTGCCCTTCCAGACAATCAAAGACATACCTTATTATCGGTGTGAAATCTGTGAGGCGACGGTCATGGACTCGTCTTGCTGGCTGGACGAGCGCCGGGAACGGGAGATTTACAACCTCCACGACAATCATCCGGAAGATGAGGGCTATCGACGCTTTCTTTCGAAGCTGACCAGCCCGTTGCTCGAGCGACTGGAGGCGGGTGTGCGCGGCCTGGATTTTGGCTGTGGCCCCGGCCCGGCGCTGGCCGGGATGCTGCGGGAAGCGGGGATGGACATGGCGCTCTATGATCCCTTCTTTCATTCGGACACGTCTGTTCTGGAACACCAGTATGATTTCGTAACCTGCACAGAGGTGGTGGAACACCTTCATCGCCCGGCGGATACGTTTCGTCTGTTGAACAGGCTGATGAAACCGGGTGGCTGGTTGGGCGTGATGACCTGCTTCCAGACAGACGACCGACGATTTGCCAACTGGCATTACCGGCGGGACCCAACCCACGTTGTATTTTACCGCGAGTATACGATGGCCTGGTTGGCCCGGAGGCATGGGTGGCACTTGGAAATTCCGGCCAAGGACGTCGCGCTGTTCCAGAAGAGTTAGCGAATCGGGGTAGGGCAGTCCAGTACAGGACACTTGATGGGACGGGGTCCATCGCTGTCGCTCTGGATATTACCGCCGAAACGCTTCGGATCAATGGCACTGGCACAGCTGGCTGCGTTCCTGGATGCCGTGGCGCAGCCTTGCGTGGCCAGTGCGTGGGCCAGGTTGTTCCAGCCTGCGGCCAGGTTCGGGAATTTGGTGGTCAGTCTCAGGAAATGTTGCGCGGCCAGGTCCACCTGGCCCTGTTGCCAGGCAATATTTCCCTGTCCCATGATGGCAGCTGGTTGGTCCGGCCATGCCTGTTCGGCCGTTCGATAGGCTATAGTGGCGGCGATGGTCCTGCCGGTGGTTTCCAGGTCGTTGGCGGATGTCAGATAGCGAAGAGGCTGCGCTGTCGCCGGTAGTTGGTTGGGTGGCAGGATGACCGTGGCCCAGTTGTCTGCGCGGTTCCATGTGGCCATGAACACGTCCAGTGCCTGCTCGTGCCGCTCCTGGGTACCGGTATGAAGGATGATGGTGCGGTCGTTGGCGTCGTAACCGATCACCACGGCGAAATGCCATTGTGGCCACCAGTCGAATCGCAGGTTCTGCATTACCAACACTGGGTGGCCAGACGCTATCTCCTCCAGCAGGCTCTTGAGTGATCCGTCCAGCGGGTAAACCAGCAAGCCATGGGACCGGGCGGCAGACACCATTTCAACTTTCAGGCTGCCCTGGCGTGCCGGCAGGTATACCAGCTCCTTCAGTACGGTGGGGTTGGTGTTCAGGCCCTGGCTATTGAGCATCATGGCGAGGGACGCCGGGCCGCACTGGTAGAGCTCCTGAGCATGGAAGGGAACATGATCCAGCACTTTTCGCTGGTCTGCACCGGCCGTGTTCAGGGTGGTATCGGGCCATTGGGGACGGCTGGCGCAGCCTGCCAGAATCGTTGCCAGTACAAGACCGACAACGGTTCGCAGCAGGCGCGGCTGGATAGGCGTCGTCACGCTACCGGATGCAGTTGATGAAGGGGAAGATGTTGGTGGCGCACAGCATGTCTGTGATAATGAACACCAACAGGAACAGAACGATGATCCCGACAACGCCCTCGCCAACGGGAGCCTCGGCCAATTGTTGTTCAAAGGAAGACAGTTCTTCCGGCGTCAGGTTCTGGATGCGCTGTTCAACCTGTTCCTGACTGACGCCCATTTCTGCCAGCTTTTCCTTTACTTCATCCCGCTCAAGCATATTGAGCAGTGACTGGCGGTCCAGATCGGTGCGTTGCTCGGTCAGCAGCTCATCGGTTCCAACCATCCCCGCTGAGGCGGAGGATGCCCAAACGGAGCCGAAAGCCATCATGATGGCCATGACAAACGATACGTACCGCAGATGGTTTCTCAGGGTTTGCATTACACTCTCCTGTTATTTTTCATTCAAGAAGCGGTCTTTCCGGCTGCTGCCTGCGACGTAGCCGACTGCTACATCCGACATTCAAGCTGACCTAATACTAGCACGCGTTTTCGGGGGGCCAGGTTCCTTATGATCAAGTACGCTTAGAATGTGGACAGCCCCGTGGCCTCCATCAATCTGTATTGCCAATACCGTATTCGGGATTCATCAGCCCAGGCATTGTAGGGCAGACTCATTACCGGAGTCTCACCCGGGCCGTGGACCCATTGCTCGTTGAAGAAGCCACTCGCTTTGCGCACGACCTCCGAGTGTACGTCGGAGCGCACGAGCACGCTGGTTTCAAGATTCAGATCGTCGAGGTTGCGGCGGGTGAAATTGGCCGAGCCGAGCAGCAGTTGGGCGTTGCCTTGGGTGTCTCGCCTGATCAGTAGTTTGCTATGGCACTGTTCACCTTCGGTGTTACACCAACGTACCGTGATGCCGGCGCCACTAAGCTCCATGGCCGCCTGTCGGTTCGGTATGCCGCTTTTTTCCATGCCGAAGGCATCGTTGTTGGCGTCCAACAGTACCCGAACTTCGACACCGCGCTCGTGGGCTTTTTTCAATTCCTTCAGCAACGTTCGGTGTGACAGGTAGAACATGGCGAGGTCCAGTCTGTCGCCCGTTTTTGCGGTGCCAATGAGGTCGCTGGCGACTGTCCGTATGGCCGACTCTGTGACGACCTGGATGGTACCGACCGAGTCGATGCCGGCCGCGGCTTGAGGCAAGCTGCTGATCATTTCGTCCACCACCCCGGTGTCTGCACCGGACATCGCCAGAACGGCACGCTCACTGAGCAGCAAATCGGCCACGGCTGGCCCTCCGAATCGCAGGCCGATGTTGCTGTGCCGGCTACTGCCATCGTGTGGATTGGCGGAGGTCACCAGGGCGTGAAAGCCCTCAGCGTTGTCGGTGATCAGGACTTTGCGGTGGTTGGCCTTGAAATTGGGGAGTGCCAGGTAGCTGCGCAGGGTGACCGGCTGTTCACCGAGTGCATTCGGTAGCCAGCCACCGGTCGCCGAGTTGCCCATCCACTGACAACAGAAGCGCCACAGGCTGGACCAGGTCGGGTTACTGTCACGAAGGCGCTCCAACCTGGTTTCTATTACCGGAATGCCTGCCTGCCTGAGTTGCTGGAAATAGGGCGAGACTGTGCCGCCGTATACGGTGTTGATGGGGTCGGAAATAACAACAATACGCACATCCGGATTCGCCTTACGTTGCTTGAGCAGGGCGTCAGTCAGTTCCTGTGCCAATGGCCGCTGACGGCTGCCTTCCGCACGGGTGCCGTTGAAGAGGAACATGTCCACCAGTACGAAGCGGCGGGCGTTCGAAACCATATCGAGGGCCTCGTCGAAAATCTCGTGGTCCAGTCGAGGCTCTTCGTTGCCGAAGTGCAGTGTTCTGTCGGTGAGCAGCCTGGCATTTGTCAGAGGATGGGAAGTGCCCTCGTAACCGAACCCGGGTGGCAGGGGCTTCAATGTGTGGTAAAAGCCGGTTGTTGTAACGGCCAGAATAACCAAGCCGATCAGTAACTTCACTGTCATCGTCGTACTTCCTGACGGAAAGAGTCCAAAGACGAAACTATACTGCACCGGAACCTGTGTCGTCCTTACACCCTTGTCATCCTGGATTAATAATGATCGCGACGTGATCCTGGTCCCAGCTAAACAAACACTTACAAAAAAGGTCCGTCTTGAGCTATCGCTGCCGGCATTCACTTTCTAAACTTGTCGTATCAATCATTTACGACAACGATTCTTGTGAATTCACTGGCTCTAATTGGTTCCCATCTGTTCAGTTTGCGCCTGCTTATTGTTGTGCTGGCGTTGGCCTGTGTGTTTGTGGGCGACGCCTTGCCACTGCTGGGTTGGTTGGATCGGGTATTGTTCAGCACTCTTGGCAACCCTGCGGGCATTGAGGACGCCGTTAAGGTTGTGGATATGTCACCGGCCGCATTCGCAACGGCGCTGCAGGCCCGGGGGCTTGTCGAACCCGAGTGGTCGGCGCTGGCGATTCGCGCCGGTTTGATGGCGTCGGCACTGATCCTGGTGCTTGCGGTTCCCCAAATGGGAGGCGCGGTTGCTCTACCGGTGCTGTTGCTCGTTGCCGGGGCTCTGGTGGTTCTACAAGCGGCGCTCATGTTCTATCAGAGCGCCTGGTTGCCCTTGGGTGAAGTGGTCACCCTGCTGATGGTCGGTTACGTCATCATGCTGTTCTGGCTGCAGCCGAGGCGTGATATTGTCGCGTTGTCTGAGAACGTTCGTGCAGCCCGCACCCGCCTTGGCCGTCTGTTGCTACAACAGGGGCAGTCCGATGAGGCGCTCGAGGTGCTGGCCGAATGCCCCCCCACCGAAGACACCTTGGCACTGCAATATGACATTGCCATTCAGCAGGAGCGCAAGCGGCAGTACGACCGGGCGTCCGCTACCTGCCAGCAGATTCTTCAGCAGAAGCGGAAGTACCGGGACGTGGAAAAACGCCTGGCGGCTCTTGAGAGCCTGACTGCCGAGGCAACCGTTGTTTCCCCGAGTGGTTATGACAATACGCGAACCCTGGTCATGCCCGAGCAAAGCGTCAGCCGGCCCACCCTGGGCCGCTACGAAATCGAGCGCGAGATAGGGCGAGGCGCCATGGGCGTGGTCTATCTCGGCAAGGGCCCCAAAATAGCCCGTACCGTGGCCATCAAGACGCTCAGTTACCAGGCCTTTGAGAACAACGAGCTGCGGGACCTGAAATCACGTTTCTTTCGGGAAGCCGAGGCAGCGGGCCGCCTCAGCCATCCGGCAATTGTCACCGTGTATGACGTCGGGGAAGAGGCCGACCTTGCGTTTATCGCCATGGATTACGCAAAGGGCAGGCCGCTTAGTGAGTTTGGCAAGCCGGGGCGGTTACTGCCGCTGGCGAAGGTGCTGGATATCGTCGCTCGGGTGGCGGATGCCCTCGATTACGCGCATCGTCAAAAGATCATCCATCGCGATATCAAACCGGGTAACATCATCTTCAACCCGGACAACGGTGAGATCAAGATTACCGATTTCGGCATTGCCAAGATCTCGGACGACTCGCGGACTCGCACCGGGAGTGTCATGGGCAGCCCACTTTATATGTCTCCGGAACAGCTCAAGGGGCAGAAAGTAACTGGCGCCACCGATACCTACAGTCTGGGAATCACGCTGTACAAACTGGTGTGCGGGGAGACACCCTATCAGGGTGACACCCTGGCCAACCTGACCTACCAGATTCTGAATAAGCGCCCGCGGAGCGTCCGCGAGTTCAACCCGGAACTCCCCAACGGTGTTGTCCGTCTGATTAATAAAGCCATCCAACGGGAGCCTGACAAACGCTTCCTGAGTGCCGCCACCATGGCAGAAGCGTTGCGAAGACAGGCGAGCCGTGAGGCAAGGGAGGAAGCATCGTGATGAACCCCCATGTGGCTGGCATAACGGATGTAGGGGCGTTGCGTAAAGCCAATCAGGACGCCATCGACTGGCGGGTCAGTGAGGACAACCGGCAGGTGCTGCTTGTGGTTGCCGATGGCATGGGCGGTTACCACGGCGGGGAAGTGGCCAGCCGCATAGCCGTGG
>Ga0207894_1000485_pt1 | contig 9803 bp, 10 predicted proteins | sample MalvirmetaMSP114_FD_184231 | JGI IMG/M metagenome (GOLD analysis project Ga0207894, IMG submission 184231) | Marine viral communities from the Deep Pacific Ocean - MSP-114 (SPAdes) | ecosystem: Environmental > Aquatic > Marine > Oceanic | place: Pacific Ocean | collected 2011-05-26 | reverse complement strand
ATAAGAAGGATATCCAAGTCGACTACGCAGATAACTTATTGACTATCAAATCCGTTAAGGAAATAAAAGATAACAAGGAATCTAATGGAGTTATCCATAGAGGCATTGCTAAAAGATATTTCTCTAAAGTTTTCACTATCGCTGATGATGTAGAAATCAAAGGCGCTGAGTTGAAAGACGGATTACTGAAAGTTTCTTTAAACAAGATTCTTCCAGAAGGCAAACAGCCAAAATCAATCGAAGTTAAATAATCTTTAACCTAATAATAAAAGTAGGGCGCTTGACGCCCTACTTGGAAATAATATGATGAAAATATTTAAATTTTTTGAAAGGGCTGGGTATGTCCGGGCAATAAATCGATTAAAGCGTCGAGGGCTTAATAAACAAGCCAGAACACTTGAACGAGATATGTCTAAATCCAGTCCCTTAATTCTTCACCCATAATAGCAGAAGCGATATTGATCTTTTTGCGGAGGGCCTTTACGATTTTTTCGTCAACGGTTCCTCTTGCAATTAGGTCAACATAAGTGACTGATTTTTTCTGACCGATTCGGTGGGCCCGATCTTCGGACTGTAATCTTTTTTCTAAATCATAACCATTAGAATAATAAATAACATTACTGGCACCTGTTAAGGTAATTCCATAACCACCTGTTTGAGGATTGCCTACAAAAAACCTTACTTTAGATTCTGGATCTTGAAATTTATCTATATTCTTTTGCCTTGTTTTAGACTCAATTGCGCCATAATATTGAACGATCGAATCTTCGCCATATTCTTCTCCAATTGTTTTCACAATCTGTTCAATATCATAAACATAATTCGCCCAAATAATAACCTTACCTTCTATTTCTTCCAATAGATCTAAAAGTTCTCCCATTCTATTATTTTTAAATTCTTGAATAGTGCCATCATCTGCTTTGAAATGACCACAGGTGATTTGGTGAAGTCTCATTAATTGCGTAAGAACATGAGGCGCTGTTGCAATCTTACCATTGACTTGAGCGAGAGCCATAGATTTCATTGTATGATAAGCTTTCTTTTGTTCATCCGTTAATTCAATTTCTCTTTTCATGTATATTTTAGGGGGTAAATCAAGACAATCTTCTTTTAAAACTCGATAAGAAAAGGGCTTTAATATTTCAGCTAATTCATCTAAGCGTCTATAACTCGCCACAATTTGAACTCGTCTTCCCCCAAAATTTCTTTCAATCATATGGGCATACCTATTTCTAAAGGTATAGTAGGAAGTAAAACCTAATAAATGTTCATTTAAAAAAGCACATTGGCTATACAAATCGAGCGGTGATTTAGTCACAGGAGAACCTGTTAGTATTCTTCTATATTTAGCTTCTTTACTTAAAGCTAAAATAGCTTTGGTTCTTTTTGCAGTAGGATTTTTTATGGTTGTAGATTCATCAATAACCATTAAAATTTTATGACAGCGTAAAAATTTCCCTGCGAACTCAACACCTTTTTTAGTAGATAATGCTTCAACATTCATAAGAAGGATGTGAAGGTCATAGTCTATTTTAAATAATTGTTGATACTCTTTATCCTTTGTTTTAGATGTTAAAGCAGTCCATAGTACCGTCTTATGCTCAATATGACTAGGTAAATGATTTGGAATTTCTTGTGATAACCAGTTTCTATAGACACCCTTTGGTGCTATAATTAGCGCCGCATTTATCTGACCTTTATCATAAAGAAGGGCCATATTATCAATAAGCACTTTAGACTTACCCGTACCCATTTCCATAAAATAGCCATATTCATCTTTTTGCCATGATTTATCTAACGCGGTTAATTGATGCGCATAGGGCTTTGTCTTAAATTTATAATTCATATCTTTTTCTACTTTCTTTTCTTGACTTCTTATATAAGAGTTATTATATCTATGTCAAGAAGTAAGAAATGAAAAATAAAATATTTGAGTTATATAAACCTAATTCTCTTGAAACTTTTTTAAAGTTTCATAAGGGAAATCCAATGGAGCGTTTTGTATATGTAATTCAACAACCAGCGCCTAATATCAATATATTAAGTGCATCTGATTTTGGTTATCTTGTAATATGCTTACCCAATAGGGATCAAGCTATTCTATCTACTGCGCCTTATGTGCAAAAGATGAGAAAAAATTTACAGGACTTTCGCAAAGAAGATTATCTTCTTGCGGTGGGTGATCCAGTTATAATTGGAATATCAACTGCAATTGTGAATGATGTAACCAATGGACAATTTAATATGTTGAAATGGGACAAACGGGAATATCGATATTATCCGTTAGAGGTCGATGTATACCAGAAAGGAGAACGAAATGACGGATGAAGTAAAAAATATGATGCTAGAAGATTCAAAAGATCTTCTGGACAATGTGGATGTGACTAATCTCGCAGATGAATGTCAAAAGTTAAAAGACTTAGAAGACATGATTAAATCTGCAGACAAGCACTTACAAGATTTAAAGGCACAAGCTGATGAAATAGGATCCAAAGTGATTCCTGAAATATTAGCAGAGCAGGGTTTAACATCACTTAAACTTGCTGATGGATCAGCGGTGTCAGTTAAAAAAGAATTTAGGTGCACTCTTCCTAAAGATGAAGATCGAAAAGTAGCAGCCTATAAATGGCTTCGGGACAACAAGTTGGAGGATATTATTAAAAACAATGTCTTTGTAACTTTTGGTCGTGGAGAAGACGACAAGGCGAAGCAATTGCTGAACCTTGCGGTAGAAAATGGATTCGAACCACAACAGAAATCTGATGTGCCTTGGAATACATTGACTGCCCTATTTAAGGAGCGTGTCGAGTCCGGGCTCGACATGCCTTCTGATGTCTTTAGTACATGGATTAAAGACAAAACTAAAATAACTCGGAAATAATGGAGGATGAGTAATGGCTAATAATATAATGGCTAAAAAAGACGGATCGGTTGCTTTATTCGGCGACGATCTCTCCAAAGGTTTTGAAAATATGACGCAAGAGGATCTTGCGTTACCATTTGTCAGAATCTTAGGACAGCTTTCCCCGCAAGTAACGCAGGGAGACGCAAAGTTTATAGAAGGTGCCAGACCAGGCATGATCTATAATACTGTTACCAACGATTTATTCGATGGTAAAAAAGGTATCAAGGTTATCCCTTGCTACTACAAAAAAGATTATCCAGAATGGAATGATAGAGGAGAAGGTCCAGGTGCGCCTGCGGCAGTCCATCTACCAGGAAGTCCGGTAATCAGAACAGGTAAGAGAGAGGGTTCTAAAATTAGATTACCTAATGGTAATTATTTAGAAGAAACTGCTTCTTACTATGTAATGGTTGAGACAACAACAGGAGCTTATACTCCTGCGTTGATTACAATGAAATCAACTCAACTAAATGTCAGTAAAAAATGGAATTCAATGATGAAGACCATACAAATAGCTGATGGAAAAGGTGGATTTGCAATTCCACCTATGCATGGGGTTGTTTACAATCTAACATCTACACTACAAAAGAACGACAAAGGTTCTTGGTTTGGATGGGTTGTAGCACAAGATAGAATCCTAGAACAAAAAGATAAATCTTTGTACTTAAGTGCAAAAGATTTTAAAGGAAATGTTTCTAAGGGCAACGTGCAAACAAAAGCAGATGTAGAAGAAAAATCTAGTACGCCAACACCGTATTAAATTTACAAGGGGCCCGAAAGGGCCCTTTACTTTTAGAAGGAAGAAATATATATGAAGAAATTCAAAGAAATTTTTAGTGGATTAACTATAGCATATGGACAGTATCAAAAAGGCGACCGTGGATCTAACGGTAAACTTAAAGGAAAAGCTTTTATTGTTAGAAAAAATGTTACAGATCAGTTATGGCAAGATCACCTTGACGGTAAACCGCCTGCGTTGGGAATTATCCCTATTACAGAAGATAATAATTGTAAGTGGGGGTGTATTGATATTGATGTTTATAATCTTAAACATCTGGATCTTGTTCAAACTATTCGTAAACTAAATCTTCCTCTCATTGTGTGCCGATCTAAAAGCGGTGGGGCACATATCTTTTTATTTACCAAAGAATTTATTCCTGCATCATTGATGCAAAACACTTTAAAGAAAATTTCAAAAGTGTTAGGTTATGAGGGTTGTGAAATCTTCCCGAAACAAACCGAAATACTTGTGGAACGTGGGGACACAGGTAATTTTTTAAATCTACCCTACTTTAATGGAACGAAAGGACTACGCTATGCTATCAACGATAATGGCGCCGCTGGTACACTTGAGGAATTTTATCAGCTCTATGACAAGTTTTCTTTACGAAGCAATCAGGTGGAGAAAATTGAAATCGAAGAGAAAAAAATAAAAGAAGCATTCCCTCTAGGACCTCCTTGTCTAAATCAATTAGCCAAGGACGGTTTTGGAGAAGGCGCTAGAAACAATGCATTGTTTAATGTCGCCGTTTATTACAAACAATCCAAACCCGATTGTTGGGAGGATGAACTGGTTAAAGCAAACCAAATCCATATGACTCCTCCGCTCAACAATAATGAAGTTCAACAATTAATTAAATCCGTCAGCCGAAAAGGATACGACAAATATCGATGTAAAGATGCGCCGATCAATGACGTCTGTCAATCAAGATTGTGCCGAACAAAACGATTCGGTGTTGGCTATGGAGAAGAAGAAATGCCGATGCTGGGCAACCTCACTAAGTACACGTCTAGTCCACCTCAATGGTTTTTAGATGTAAGTGAAGCGCGGATCGAATTAAAAACAGAACAATTATACAGTTCACCTTTATTTGCTTTAGCATGTTTGGATCAAGCTAATTTAGTCATACCGGTACCTAAACCAAAAGACTGGAAAGAATTATTTTTAAAACCTTTAATGCAAAATTTACAAGAAATTGAACCTTTAGAATCTTTAGATCCAATTAATGAACTAACTTCTTTATTACAAGATTGGACAACCAATAGACAAAACGCTCGAACATTGGATGATATTTTTAATAAACTTCCCTACACAGATGACAAAAGAGAATTTACTTATTTTAGAATGGAAGATTTTTATAATTTCTGCAAACGGAATCACTGGGAAATTGATAAAATTAAAACAGGAAACTTATTAAAAAGGTTAGAAGATATTTTTGTAGAAGAAGAAAGAATCAGAGTAAAAAACCAACAACCAAGGCTAATTAAAATTAAAGCAATGAAAAAAATTGATGCGAGTGTTTCTAAAGTTAAATATCAAGAAGATGATTTTTAATGAAAACAATAATATTAGGACCACCGGGCACAGGAAAAACTACTACCTTATTAAAATTAGTTGATGAATTTATTAAACAAGGAATCCGACCTAAACAAATTGGATATTTTTCTTTTACTAAAAGAGCAGCTAACGAAGCTGCTACTAGGGCAGCCGATAAATTTGGTTTAGATATAGAAAACGATTTAGAAAATTTTAGAACTCTTCATTCTTTTGCGTTTAGAAAATTAGGAATCACTAAAGAAAAAATGATGGGACCTGATGACTATAGAGAGTTTGGAACAAAATGTGGCATTCCTATTAAGACAACTTCCTTTTCCAACGATGATGGAACTTTTAATTCGGACAATGAATATCTCACAATTATTAATACAGCACGAGTTAAACGTATGGATTTATTAGATTATTATGATTCCCGCCAAAATATATTAGACATAGAAAGAAACACTTTATATCTTCTATCGGAAGAATTAAAAAAATTTAAAAAAGAAAAAGGATTAAAAGATTTTACTGATCTATTAGAAGAATTTATTCTTAAAGAAATTCACCCTACTTTTGAAGTTTTATTTATAGACGAAGCCCAAGATTTATCACTCCTTCAATGGGATATGGTTCGTTGTATTTGGGCCAATGTAAAAAAAACCTACATTGCTGGTGATGATGATCAAGCTATTTTTAAATGGGCCGGCGCAGATGTGGATCACTTTATCGCTCTTAAAGAAGAAGTAGATGATATTAAAACTTTAGATCAATCTTATAGAATACCAGGAGGACCCATTCATGAACTCTCACAAAAAATAATTAATAAAGTTAAAAATAGATTTGATAAAACTTATAAGCCTAGAGATGAAATAGGTATTTTAAAAAGATATTCAGATATAACTCAAGTCGACATGTCTAAAGGAAATTGGTTAATTCTATCTTCCGCAAATCATTTTTTAGAAGGCGCTAAAGAATTATGTGAGATTCAAGGATGGTATTATCAATATCGCGGAAATAATTCTGTATCTTTAAGACTCTTATTGGCTTTAAATAATTGGGAAGCATGGCGAAAAGGAGCTAATCTAAATCATTTAGAAATAAGAAATATTTACGAATACCTTGGATCCAATGTATTACCTGGTTTTAAAAAAGGTAAAACTTTACATACCGAAGACAAGTACACATTAAAACAATGTCAAGAAAAACATGGATTAGCTATAGACAAAGTTTGGTATGACGCATTTGAAGGACTTGACACACTCACAGAAAACTACATACGAAATATGAGAGCCAATGATGAAAAAATAAATAAGAATCCACGAATAATAATGTCAACCATACATGGTGCAAAAGGAGGAGAAGCGGATAAGGTTTTATTAATGCAGGATTTAACTAATGCGGCTTTAGAAACGTTTAGTCATGATCCTGACGAACTACATAGATTATTTTATACAGGAGCAACTAGAGCAAAAAAAGAATTGCATGTTTTAGATCCTAAAAATTTTGATAGGGCTTATATATTATGAGCAAAGTTTGGGACAAACAAATCGGAGGAGCACACTATCAAAAATTTAAAATCCAACCAAGTAAATTTGTAGTTGAGAATAGATTGCTTTTTCCTGAGGGATGCGCTATAAAATATATATGCCGTCATTCACATAAAGGAAAAAAAGAAGATTTGCTTAAAGCAATTCACTTTATTGAAATGATAATCGAAAGGGACTATCAGTGAGAACGATTCAACAACCTTTATTTACTCCGGAAACAGAGTGGGTAATGCCAGAAGAACTAAAAGATTTAACAGGTGCCAAAGAAATTGCAGTAGATTTAGAAACCAATGATCCAAATTTAAAAGAATTAGGATCTGGAAACGTAATTGGTAAAGGACATATTGCTGGGATTTCTTTAGCTATTGAAGGATGGTGTGGTTATTATCCAATCCATCACGAACAGGGTGGTAATATGGATAAAACTTTAGTTATTAATTGGCTAAAAGATTTATTTAAACAAGAATACACTACCTTTATTTTTCATAACGCTATGTATGATGTTTGTTGGTTAAAAGCTGCGGGCATAAATATTAAAGGTAAAATTGTAGACACTATGATTGCTGCAAGTTTAATTGATGAAAATAGATTGTCTTATCAATTAAATGTTTTATCAAAACATTATGTAGGCTTGGGCAAAGATGAAAAAGTTCTTTACAACGCTGCAAAAGAATACGGATTGGATCCTAAAAAAGATTTATGGAGATTGCCGGCAATGTTTGTCGGACAATATGCTGAGCGGGATGCAGAGGCCACTTTAAAACTTTGGCAGAGACTTCATCGAGAACTACACGATCAAGAATTAATGGATATTTTTAAATTAGAAACACAATTATTTCCATGTTTAATTGAAATGAGATTTAAGGGTGTAAAAGTTGATTTAGAAAAAGCTCACCAAATTAAAAAAAATTTGATGGCGAGAGAACAAAAAATTCTCAATAAAATCAAGGATTTAACGGGCCTTCATGTAGAAATTATGGCTGCTCGATCTATTGCAAAAGCTTTTGATAAATTAAAATTACCTTACGACCGAACTGCAAAATCAAATGAACCAAGTTTTACAAAAAACTTTTTACAAAATCATCCACACGAATTAGCGAGATCAATTGCTGATGCACGAGAAATAAATAAAGCCCATACAACTTTTATAGATTCCATTACTAAACATGCACACAACGGAAGGATTCATGCTGATATAAATCAAATTCGCTCGGATCAAGGTGGAACTGTCACTGGAAGATTTTCAATGAGTAATCCAAACTTACAACAAATTCCCGCAAGACATCCTGAGTTAGGTCCAATGATTCGATCTATATTTATTCCAGAAGAAAAATGTAAATGGGGATCATTTGACTATTCACAACAAGAACCTAGAATTTTAGTACACTACGCAAAATTACAAAATTTACCAGGAGTTCATGAAATTGCAGACGCATACAAGGCCGGAGACGCTGATTTCCATCAAGTCGTGGCTGATATGGCAGGCATAAAACGAAAGCAAGCCAAGACGATTAATTTAGGATTAATGTATGGAATGGGTAAAAATAAATTAATGGCTGAGCTAGGATTAATGAAAGAGTCCGCGGAAAAATTAATTAGACAATATCACTCACGAGCACCTTTTGTAAAACAACTGATGGACAATGTTTCTCGTAAGGCTAATGATCGAGGAAAAATTAGAACTTTGTTAGGAAGAGCATGTCATTTTGATCTGTGGCAACCCGTTCAATTTGGAGTATTTAAACCTCTTCCTCTTGAACAAGCTAGAAAAAATTATGATGAGCCTTTAAAACGTGCCTTTACTTACAAAGCCTTAAATAAATTAATACAAGGATCGGCTGCAGATATGACTAAAAAAAGCATGGTAGCGCTTTATAAAAGCGGTATAATTCCTCATATTCAGATCCATGATGAAGTAGACATTTCTGTAGAATCTGATAAAAAGGCCGAACAAATAGTCCAAATTATGGAAGAAGCTGTTGTACTACAGGTTCCGAATAAGGTAGACTATGAAGCAGGTGATAATTGGGGAGATATTAAATAGGAGATATTATGGAAAAAGTAAAACAATATGCGACTCGTTTATGGTCATTAGCATTGGCTCATAAAAAAGTTACGGCTATTATTATTGCAGTAATTCTTATATTAATTATAGTCCAAACTTAAAGTTCTATTAATTTATAATCATGATAAAACTTAAACGAATGCTACGGGCTTTCAAGCGAAAGATCGTTGAATGGTATGAAAAATTAAATGGAACAAAATAAATCACCAGTGTGTAAAACATGTAATCATTTGTGCCATTGTAATTTAAGCTCAGGGTGTCAATGTAATTGTAAATCTTGTAGTTGTGGACACATTGAAGTTCAAACCAATAATAGCGGTGTTGTTGTAGATGATACAAATGAATGTGAATGGTGTCAATAATGGATAAAATAAATGAACTACAGAATGTTGAGGCTTCGAAAATTACGTCTTCGGAGATTAGCAATGAATCACCGAAGACAGAAATATTTCACAATCCTATTATTTATAGCGGTGTTTTTACTGGCATTCTTTGGGGGGCCTAGTTAAAATAAGGAATAAAATGAATAAACTATTTATAATGCTTGCACTATTATTATTTACTTTGAGCGCCTGCTCAATAGGTAAAAAATGCACCTATACGCAAGAAGGAACTAAAATTTCCTCATGGGTATGGTTTCATAGTGATGGCAAACCTGTAGACTTAGATAAATCTAACTGCAATTAAAAATGAACGCTATCATCCGAAAGATAGGGCTGTGGCACTCTAAAATATTTGGAATTCTTTCTGAAAAAGCAAAAACCTCAAAGTTTTGGGCTATATTATTAACACTCGCTGTGTTATACGAAATTGTAGAACACATAGTCTGGCCTATATTAGTGCCTTGGCTAATGTACTTACAATGGTTTAAATAATGAGAATTTCAGATAACACGGCAATTTCTATGCCGATGAGAAACCTTTTGGCCATCGTCGGGGCCGTCGCTATTGGCGTGTACGCTTTTTTTGG
>Ga0207894_1000482_pt1 | contig 9810 bp, 10 predicted proteins | sample MalvirmetaMSP114_FD_184231 | JGI IMG/M metagenome (GOLD analysis project Ga0207894, IMG submission 184231) | Marine viral communities from the Deep Pacific Ocean - MSP-114 (SPAdes) | ecosystem: Environmental > Aquatic > Marine > Oceanic | place: Pacific Ocean | collected 2011-05-26 | reverse complement strand
CAATCTTGTTCTTAATCCTGAATATGGAGATATTACCGATACTGAAACGGGAACAGATCTCGTCCTTCATTATGGTAAACCGCAGGGCGCTAGCTTCCCTCAAACGAAGCTTACCCCGCGTCGTCGGTCTTCTGTGTTATGTGATGATGCAGTCGGCGGCGATGAACGTTGCGCGGAACTGCTTGAAAGCATTCCCGACTTCGACACGCTCTTTGAGCGTAAGACGCCAGAAGACGTAGGTACCCTATTGGACGCCTTCCTTCTTGGCGACGAAAGCACCAGCGAGGAGGCTGATTCTACAACCACCCCTCCTTCAACTGACACAGTTTCTTCTGTTGATGCTGCTTTCAACGAACTCATGGGAGCGTAATCCCACGTCCACAGGGAGGCACAGGGTTATCAGGTGCCTCACCCTTTTTACTCAATGGAGATTAAATGAGAATGGCGAGATCTAAAAGCACCAAAGCAGGCAAACTAAGTTTATCGGATATGCGTGCTTTAATCAACAAAAAAGCGGGTATCAATGTAGCCCATAATTTAACAGAAGAGAACCCAACGCAAGTTAAGGACTGGATTCCGACCGGCTCTCGCTGGCTTGACTCTATTATATGTCGAGGAAAGCGATCAGGCATTCCTATGGGCAAGATCGTAGAAATTGCTGGGCTTGAATCAACCGGAAAGAGTTATATGGCAGCACAGGTTGCAGCCAATGCTCAAAAGATGGATATTGACGTAATCTATTTTGATTCTGAATCTGCAATTGATCCGGCATTTCTTGCAAGAGCGGGCTGCGATTTGAATAGCCTACTTTATGTACAAGCAGCATCTGTTGAGTTTGTGTTAGAGACAATCGAGGATCTTTTGGCAAGCAATAATAATCGAATGTTGTTTATCTGGGACTCACTGGCATTAACCCCTGCTGTGTCGGATGTTGAAGGTGACTTTAATCCTCAATCATCCATGGCAATGAAAGCAAGAATCCTCGCCAAGGGAATGTCCAAGTTAACAGTTCCGATTGCTAATTCACAATCCACTTTCCTGGTTCTTAACCAGTTGAAGACGAATATTACTCGTTCGCCCTCCGAGGCTATGACTACTCCGTATGTAACCCCTGGTGGAAAGGCGATGATTTATGCCTACTCTTTACGAATCTGGTTAACCGGACGCAAGGCAAAGGCAAGCTTTGTAACTGATGACAAGGGATTCAGAATCGGATCCGAAGTAAAAGTAAAACTTGAAAAATCACGTTTTGGCACACAAGGTCGCCAATGTAATTTTAAGATTTTATGGGGTGATGAAATCGGTATTCAAGATGAAGAATCTTGGTTCGACGCAATCAAGGGCTCAGAGCAGCTTAAGCAAGCTGGCGCATGGTATACTCTTACGTATGCCGATGGCACTGAACAAAAGTTTCAACCCTCTAAATGGAAAGAAATGATCGAAGATGAAAAGTTTAAAGACAGAATTGTTGAACTAATCGATGAAGAGGTTATTATGAAGTTTGATAAACGAGAAGGCAATGCTTCCGATTTCTATGAGGAGACAGAAAGTTGATGTCAGAAGAAAAACAAAATAAAGTTTGGAAACGAGCAGGCTTATATGATCTGTATGAAGATGCATCTAGTAAAAAAACTTCTCTTTTAAGTGAATGGAACGACGAGTTAATCGTCAAAATAAAGAGGTATGGGCAAGGATACGAAAAGTTCCAAGTTAAATATTGGCATCCAGATTTTGTCAAGCCCACAAATAACAAAAGGAAGAAGAAATGATTAGAACTACATTATTTACACTATTTTTTGGGTTGACGGGATGCAGTGTACACGCACACGCGCCCCCTGAGCCTGCACCTGCTCGCCCGAATCCACCTGCGGTTCGACATCATACTCCGCACCACAACGCGCAACAACCTGTTAGAGTTAAGGCATGGGTATGGGTTAAAGGACACCAAACTCCTCGCGGGGGATGGGTACATGGATATTGGGAGTTGCGTACAGTACCGCGATATATAATTAATCGACAACCCCATACACACGTTAGGTATGTAAAGGGTCGTGGCAGACCTACTCCACCCGCTCGCAGATATCGCTAAAAACTACTTGACACCTTGCTGTTAATATGTTATATTATCATAGTAAGGAAAGCGAATGTCTATTGCAGGGCGTCAAAAGCGATTCATAGAGCTTAGCAAACGCATAGCGGAAAATTCAGAAGCTCCAGATTATAGGCACGGCGCTGTCCTTGTAAAAGGCAGTTCCGTGCTTAATGTCTCTATTAATAAAAATTCGCATGCAAGATTGGGCAAACGATTTCGAAAACGAGATTGTGGACATGCAACACACCATGCTGAATTAGGCTGTGTTCTTGGGCTAGATCGAACTACAACTCGCGGAGCAGATCTATATGTTGTGCGAATCGGCAAAGGGGGCGAACTTCGTCTTTCTAAGCCGTGTGAAATGTGTGAAGCGCTTCTACGCCATGTGGGTGTTAGGCGTGTTTTCTATTCTATTAATGAACAACAATTGGGATGTGTGAGGCTATAGAAATATTATGGGTAAAAAAAGAATAAAGCTTAGAGTAGGGGATCTGCTCGTCAAGTATGACAATGGAATTCCAGAACAAGCAATATTACACAAAAAGCAATCTCCTTATTATAGCGAAGAAAAAGAAAGAGACATTCCTGCGATGTGGGAAGTGATTGGATGGGGATACCAATATCACAAGGTTCTTGACAGCTTTCTGAAGCGCCAAATTGAAAGAGAATTAATTGAATATTACCCGGCAAAGAAATGAAACGATTACTTATTATTGATGCTCTTAATATGTACTTTAGAGCATATATTGTCGATCCTAGTTTGTCTACAAACGGGCAACCCATCGGCGGCATGAAGGGGTTTTTGAAAATTCTACAAAAACTCGTGCGTGATACCAAACCAGATGAAATAGTAATTTGCTGGGACGGGGAGGGCGGAAGTCAAAAACGCAAAACGAAGAACAAGGGATACAAGGAAGGTAGAAAGCCCATTCGTTTAAATCGAGATATCCGTAATCTTTCCGAGAACGAAGAGATCGCAAATAAAATTTGGCAGCAAACAAGACTGGCAGAATATCTGAATGAACTTCCGATTATACAGCTAGTGTTGCCTGCTGTCGAAGCAGATGACATTATTAGCGTCGTCGCCCAGCACCCACTTTACAATGGCTGGCAAAAAGTTATTGTCTCTTCAGACAAAGATTTCTTTCAATTGTGCGACAACGAAACAGTCGTGTTTCGCCCAATTCAAAAAGAGGTAGTTAATCAGAAATCATTGGTAGAGCAATATGGAATTCATCCACAGAACTTTGCTCTTGCACGGGCAATTGCAGGCGACAAGTCAGACAACCTTCCAGGCGTCGGTGGCGTCGGGCTCCCCACAGTAAGCAAAAGATTTCCTTTTTTGGGCGACGATATGTCATTTGGCATCGATAGCCTTGTCCTACACGCAGAAGAGAACAAGGGCACAGTCAAGGCGTATGACAGTGTTATCGAACATCAGGATCTTATTAGGGAAAACTATCGCCTCATGCAACTTTATATTCCGTCTCTCAGCGTTCAGGGTAAGAAAAAGATCGATTATGCGCTTGAGAATTTTGAGCCGGAACTCGCCAAAACTAATGTAAAAGCGATGATGATTGAAGATGGGTTTGGAGTGGTGAACTTCACTGATTTGTTTGCAGCAATGAACAAGATAGTTGCTGATTCAAAGTTGTGAAACTATTTATAACATGCAATTATTTAAGCAATGGGTAAACACATTTAAAGAATCGGAAAACATTACACCGTCTCCCGAAATGCTCGTCGCCAACCTTAAAGCATTTCTTTTAGAAGATGTTGATCCAGAATCTGTTGATCTTTCCAGTTTTGAAATGCACGATAGACTTGATCGAGACTTCTGGAACCAGCCAGATGACAATTTAGATCCAGAGATTCAGGCGAAGTTATTGATTATCGCAAATGATTTTTATGACTCCCTCGAAGTAGGTGATGTCCCATATGAGGATGTCACGTTTACGGGCTCTTTGGCAGCATATAATTATTCCCGCTTCTCTGATGTAGATTTACACATTTTACTAGATTTCAGAGACATAGACGATAAGGTTGATCTTGTCCGAGAATATTTTAATGCAATGAAAGCGTTATGGAATCGTCTTCACGATATCAGAATTAAGGGGTTTGAAGTTGAAATTTATGTTCAAGATATTAACGACCCCCACGAAGCACAAGGACTATATTCAGTTCTTAAAGGTGAGTGGCTAAAGAAGCCCACCTTCGAATCAAAAGATTTTGACAAAGACAACATTAGAAAGAAAGCAGCATCCCTGATGGATCAGGTTGATCGTGTAGAACAATTAATTGATGACGGCAAGTATGAAGAAGCAGAAAAATACGCTGACAAGCTAAAAGAAAAAATTCGAAAGATGCGAAAAACTGGATTGGACACAATAGGGGCATATTCAGTTGAAAATCTTGCCTTTAAGGTATTGAGAAGAACTGATTATCTTGAAAGGCTGTCGGGCGCAAAGCGCAAGGCATATGATTCAATGCTCTCACTTAAACAATAAAGCTTGACTTGTGTTTCTAAACAGGTTATAATATAAAATATAATATATGAGGAAGAGTTGAACTCGCAAGAGCAAGTCAGTTTTAGTCGCTACGGCAAGACTTTCCAAGAAGGTCTTGCCGCTCTTATTCTTGAGGATCGAGCGTTCTGTGATCAGATTCAGGAGGTTCTTGAAACTGAATATTTTGAACTTAAATATCTACAAGTTTTTGTTGATAAGATTTTCAGTTATAAAGAGAAATACAATGTTCATCCAACTTCAAAAATCCTTACCACTATTCTCCGAATAGAATTAGACGATGAGACGGATGCGGTAAAGAAACAGACAAGAGACTTTTTCGCAAGGATCTATAATACCGAAATTAAAGATGCAGAGTTTGTAAAGAATACAGCACTTGACTTTTGCCGCAAGCAGGTTCTTAAATCTGCGATGATACAATCTGTTTCACTTCTTAAGTCATCTTCATTCGATGAAATCGCTAAAGTTATAAATGATGCCTTAAAACTAGGAAACGATTCGAATTTTGGATATGATTATATTCAAGATTTCGAGAAAAGATTTGAGATTAAAGCCAGGGATCCGATTGCAACGGGATGGGATGAAATCGACGCTCTCCTCCAGGGCGGACTTGGAAACGGAGAATTGGGCGTAGTTATTGCTCCTACCGGAGCAGGCAAGTCAATGGCTCTAGTTCACTTAGGCACTCAAGCGATGAAAGCAGGCAAGACAGTTGTACATTATACCCTGGAACTTCAAGATACAAGCATCGGTATCAGATACGATAGCTGCGTAACCGGTGTCGGACTTTCAGAGCTACACTCTTTTAAAGAAATGATTTATGAGAAGGTTCAGGAAATTGAGGGAAAGCTAATTATTAAAGAGTATCCCACAAAGTCGGCTACAACCCAGACAATTAAGATTCACCTTGAAAAATTAAAACAAAAAGATATAAAAGTGGATATGATTTTGGTAGACTATGGAGACTTATTAAAGCCCGTTATAACTACGAGAGAGAAGAGGCACGACTTGGAATCTATTTATGAGGAGTTGCGAGCCATCGCACAGGAACAGAAATGTCCAGTTTGGACTGCTTCCCAAACTAACAGGTCAGGGTTAAATGCAGAAGTCATTACGATGGAAGCTATCTCCGAAGCCTACAGTAAGTGCTTCGTTGCAGATTTTATCTTTTCTGTCTCCAGGACTATTGACGATAAAAATAATGATACGGGGCGACTGTTTGTAGCAAAGAACAGATTTGGACCAGATGGTATTATTTATCCTGCCAAAATGGATTTGGCAAGAGTCAAAATTGCCATTCTACCATCAACAGGGGAAACCATCGGTGAGGTCCAGATCAATGCCGCCAAACAACAATCTGACAAGTTAAAAGAAAGATATAAGAAATATAAGGAAGGGCGATAAATTGACAAGCGATGTAGAAAACACAGCCATCGAATATTTTAATGGCGATCAGCTTGCGACAAATGTGTGGCTGACGAAATATGCCCTTAAGGATAATGATGGAAATATTATTGAACATACCCCCGATGACATGCATCATCGTTTGGCATCCGAATTCGCTCGCATAGAAAAACAGTTTGGAGGCACGAACTCCTTACCTGAACAGGAAATTTATGAACTTCTAAAGGACTTTAAATATATTGTTCCCCAAGGCTCTCCAATGATGGGCATTGGTAACGATTATGTTAATGTCTCTCTTTCAAATTGTGTAGTTGTAGAATCGCCCGACGATAATATATCTTCAATCATTGATTCGGGGAAGTATCTTGCCAACCTCTTTAAACGTCGCTGCGGAGTCGGTCTAGACATCAGCAATTTACGTCCCGAGGGAACACCAGTTAATAATTCGGCAGGCACCACCACAGGGGCTTGGTCGTTTGCAGATTTTTATTCTTATGTTTGCCGAATGATTGGTCAAAATGGTCGTCGTGGCGCACTTATGATTACAATGGATGTGCGCCATCCTGATATTGAAAACTTTGTTACCATGAAGCAGAACTTAACTAAAGTTACTGGCGCAAACATTTCGGTGAAAATAAGCGACGACTTCATGGAGGCAGTGGAGAGTAATGAAGAGTTTACCTTACACTTTCCAGTCGGAAGCGAAGCACCTACTATAAGTAAACACATCGATGCAAAACAGTTATGGGATACCATTGTTGAGTCTGCAACACAGACAGCAGAACCAGGACTTTTAATGTGGGGAAACATTGAAAAGTATCTCCCTGCCCAGGCATATGCTGACGATGGGTTCAAGACAATATGCACCAATCCTTGTGGAGAGATCCCCCTCTCAGCATATGATTCGTGTCGTCTGATCTCCGTAAATCTAAAAAGTTTTGTAGATCGAAAGTTCCAGAAAAATACGGAGTTCAATTTTTCCAGATTTTCAAACACTGTTGCCAAAGCAATGAGACTATCTGATGATTTAGTAGAGCTTGAAATAGAAAAGCTTGATAATATTATTTCTTGCTGCGACACGTCGGATGAGAAAGCGCTATGGGAACGCCTTAAAACGGCATGCGTTAATGGAAGGCGAACTGGTTTAGGCACGCACGGCTTGGCAGATGCCCTGGCTTGCCTTAACTTAGCCTATGACTCTAAAGAAGCAATCTCAATGATTGACAAAATTTATGAGACTTTGAAAATTGCCGCTTATACAGAAAGCGTTCGTCTATCCGAAGAACGAGGCTCTTTTCCAGTGTTTAACTGGGAAAAGGAAAAGGACAATGAATTTATTAAATTATTGCCCCCAGAATTACAGTTGCTGATCGCTCAGCACGGAAGGCGAAATATATCTATTCTCACAAACGCCCCAACAGGCTCCGTTTCGATTATGTCACAAACCAGTTCCGGTATCGAGCCAGTGTTTAGAAATTCATATACTCGCCGTCGTAAACTTTCACACAACGAGGAACACATAGAGGCAGATTTTGTCGATGACCTGGGAGACAGGTGGAGTGAATATAGTGTATTCCACCACAATATTAGACAATATCTTAACCTGATGGAGACTGATGAAGTTCCTGACTTTTTTACCGAATCGGATCAAATTGATTGGGAAATTAGGGTTCGTATTCAAGCCGCAATTCAAAAGCACATCGATCACTCCATTAGCTCCACGATTAATTTACCCAAAGATACATCCCCCGAAATCGTTGGCAATCTCTATCAATTAGGCTGGAAATCGGGCTTAAAGGGGATTACGGTTTATGTCGATGGCTCTCGTTCTGGTGTTTTGGTGTCCGAAAAGGAAAAAAACGTTTTTCCACAAAATACTGCCACTGTGCGTCCCAAAGAACTACCTTGTGATATTTACCATACAACCATCCAAGGGGAAAAGTGGATAATCTTGGTTGGACTTCTAGACGGCAAACCATACGAAGTTATGGGAGGTTTATCAAATTTAATTGAGATCCCACAGAAGCACACAGAAGGGCTTTTAGTCAAGCATCCGAGAAAAACGATGAATTCTGTTTACGATCTCATGGTCGGCGCTAACGGAGACGAAATAAGAGTAAGAGATATTGTGAAAGTCTTTGATAATCCGAATAATTCCGCTTTTACACGATTAATCAGCTTGTCTCTTCGTCATGGGGCGAACATTCAATATGCAGTCGAGCAGATGCAAAAAGATCGCGATAGTGATATGTTCAGCTTTGCCAAGTGTGTTGCGAGAGTGCTGAAAAATTATATTAAAGATGGAACAGAAGCATCTGATAAAGAGTGTCCGTCTTGCGGAGTATCCGATGGACTTATTTATATTGAGGGATGCTTAACCTGTAAAAGCTGTGGATATGCCAAATGTGGATAAAGGAGAAAAATGCTACAACCATTTAACAGACACGTTTTAATTGTGCCAGAACACGTTAAAAAAGAAAAAAGAAAAGAACAAACAACAATTCTTTTACCAGATGATTATGCCAAGGTTGAGGGCAGATATTGTGCTGCCACCGTACTTGATTGGGCACCTGACTGTCGGCTACAAACCATCGAAAAGGGTGGACAAATTTTAGTAGATCGAAGTATGATCGAAGAAGTAGAATATGGGGGAAGCAAGCATTATTTAATATTAGACAATTATATCATAGCAAAAATTAAGGAGAATATAGAATAATGGCACATCATTACAACGATTATAGAGGATACTCAAAGAAAAGCATTATGGTTAGCGGAGGATTTGATCCGATTCACAAAGGACATATCCGAATGATTCAGGAAGCAGCAAGAAAAGGCGACGTGATCGTTATTATCAATTCTGATGAATGGTTAATGCGAAAGAAAGGATTTGTTTTTATGCCGTTTGAAGAGCGTGTAGAAATTATAAAATCAATTAAAGGCGTTACCTCGTCCCTAGGCATAGACGATAGCGATAATACAGTTTGTGAAGCTTTAAGGAAATATCGCCCGGATTATTTTGCCAATGGAGGCGACAGGACCAATACCAACACTCCAGAAATGGCAGTTTGTGAAGAACTTGGAATTGAAATGTTATGGGAAGTCGGAGGCGGAAAAGTGCAGAGTAGCAGCGCCCTTACAAAAGGACATGTACCGAAAACTAATAAGCCTGCATGCTAAAATATAAGAACATAGTAATCGGGGCGACTTTAAGTTCAGTATTGTATTCATTTTATACTCAAACACCGCTTATTTTTGTGAAAGGTGCAAAAATGCACCCATTCGATTTTTATAATTCAGATGTTGATTTAAGTCTGCTTAAGATCGATCCCAAAAGCTATTTTCTCAAGCAACCAGATAACAAACAAATTGTTTTTGGTCCACCAAAACAACAAGTATATGATAAACTATTAGCGCTATTATCATTATCAGGATTAGCACCCTTTTCACATTTGGCAAAATCTATTAATATTAACGACGACTATTTAAGAATTATAACTGAGGGCAATAAATCCATAGATGTTGAGTATGACCAGTTAATTGTATTTGACGATAATAAAATAAATGGACTTCCGCATCTTCTCGAAAACGACACTAACAAGCCAACACAAATTCTAGATTGGTTCGAAGTAAATCTTGGAAGCACTCATGATGTTGATTATATTGAAACAGATAGTGACTTTGTAAAAAGAATTTTCTTCTATTCTTCGCAAAGAGATTATACCCAGACTGACAAAAAAGATTTATTGGCAATATCATATTTGACAACAGAAGATGCAACTCACAATTACC
>Ga0207894_1000480_pt1 | contig 9814 bp, 11 predicted proteins | sample MalvirmetaMSP114_FD_184231 | JGI IMG/M metagenome (GOLD analysis project Ga0207894, IMG submission 184231) | Marine viral communities from the Deep Pacific Ocean - MSP-114 (SPAdes) | ecosystem: Environmental > Aquatic > Marine > Oceanic | place: Pacific Ocean | collected 2011-05-26 | reverse complement strand
TCAGACGGATGCACCAATCAACCCGGGAAATTCGGGTGGGGCACTGATTGACATGCAAGGAGCGCTGATGGGGATCAACACCTCGATCCTGACCAGATCAGGTGGGTCCAATGGGATCGGATTTGCAATTCCCGCCAACTTGATTTCTGCGTTCCTGGAGCAGGCGCGGGCAGGTGCCGACCGGTTCGTGCGCCCCTGGGCCGGGATGAGCGGCCAGCCCGTCGGTGCCGATATGGCCGCCCCATTGGGGTTGGACCGGCCCGGCGGGATCATCGTTTCGGGGATGCATCGGGCCAGCCCTTTTGCGGCCGCAGGTCTGGCTGTGGGCGACGTCATTACCGCGGTGAATGGTAAGGAAGTGCACACGCCGGCGGAAATGATATACCGGATGAGCGTTACCGGCCTTGGCCGTGAGGCGGTGGTGACGCGGTTGCGAGACGGTGTTTCCGCCCAGCTAAGCGTGGCGTTGATTGCGGCACCTGAGGAGCCAGCCCGTGAAGCGTTGGTTCTGGACGACCGCAGTTTATTACCCGGATTGGCGCTGGCGCGTATTAATCCGGCCGTATTACAGGAATTGGGACTGCCGTTGGAAGTGGAGGGCGTAGCGATCACGGACAATGGCCCGTTCGGAATGCGGATCGGTTTGCAGCGCGGGGATGTGATTTTGGTCGTGAACGGGAGCGAGGTGCAGTCCCCTTCGGACGTCCGCGAGCATTTGACAAGAGCCCATCAGGTTTCGATGATCGTTCAGCGCGGGGTGCAGCGCCTGTCTTTCCAGTTCAGGCCCTGATCGGATGGCCGATTTATTCGACGCTGACGCTGCTGCGTTGCCAAAGGCCGGGTTTCGCCCTCTCGCCGATCGGCTGCGCCCCAGGGCATTGAGTGAGGTGATAGGTCAGAGCCAGATTTTGGGACCTGATGCGCCATTGACCGTGATGTTGGCATCAGGGTCGCTAGGGTCGTTGATATTCTGGGGGCCGCCCGGCGTCGGAAAAACGACCATCGCACGGTTGTTGGCCGATGAGACTGATCTGCACTTCGTTCAGATCAGCGCAATTTTCAGCGGCGTCCCTGAACTGCGCAAAGTCTTTGAAGCGGCCAAGATACGGCACCGGAACGGGCAGGGGACTTTGCTGTTCGTCGACGAGATCCATCGGTTTAACAAGGCGCAGCAGGACGGTTTTTTGCCTCATATGGAAGATGGCACGATACTGCTGGTTGGTGCCACGACCGAAAACCCGTCGTTTGAGCTGAATGCGGCCTTGTTGAGCCGGTCACAGGTTTTGGTCTTGGAACGCTTGCCGCTTTCGGATCTTGAACGCTTGGCGCAACGGGCCGAGCAAGAACTGGACCGCCCCTTGCCGCTGAATGGTGCGGCCCGCGCAAGCCTGCTTGAAATGGCGGACGGGGATGGCCGGGCGTTGTTGAACCTGATCGAACAGGTTGCCGCGTGGAAGCTGGACACACCGCTTGACGGAAAGTCACTTGCTGCAAGGTTGATGCGCAGGGCAGCGCAATATGACAAGGGCGGCGACGCGCATTACAACTTGATCTCAGCATTGCATAAATCGGTTCGAGGGTCGGACCCTGACGCGGCGCTGTATTGGCTGGCGCGAATGCTGGAAGGCGGTGAAGACCCGCGCTATCTGATGCGCCGCATCACGCGTATGGCGGTAGAAGACATCGGACTTGCGGATCCGCAAGCTCAAGTGATCTGTCTGCAATCGTGGGAAACCTACGAAAGGCTTGGGTCCCCCGAGGGTGAGCTTGCGCTTGCCCAGGCGTTGACGTATCTGGCGCTCGCACCGAAATCGAATGCGACCTATGTGGCGTATAAGACGGCGCGAAAAGCCGCCAAGCATACCGGGTCGGCACCGCCCCCCAAACATATTCTGAACGCACCAACCAAGATGATGCAGGAACAAGGGTACGGTGCCGGTTATGCTTATGATCATGACGCCGAGGATGGGTTTTCAGGTCAGAACTATTTTCCCGACGGGATGGAGAGACCCCGATACTATCAACCGGTTGAACGCGGATTCGAGCGCGATCTGAAAAAACGACTGGAATATTTCGAAAAGCTTCGAGCGGCCCGTAAAACTTGACATTTCCTGCGCGACGCGTGAGAGACCGCACATGATTTCAACCCTGTCTCTTGTTGCAGCGGGGGGCGCGTTGGGCGCGTCCTTGCGCTATCTGTCCGGTGTCGCGATAACGCGCGTCTTCGGATTTCTGGAGTTTCCGGTCGCGGTGCTCGCGGTGAATATCCTTGGATCATTCATCATGGGGCTGTTTGTGGTAACAGCGGCGCACAAGGGACTGGCCCATCTCAATCCGTTTGTCGCAACCGGAATCTTGGGTGGGTTCACGACGTTTTCGTCGTTTTCACTGGAAACAGTGACATTGATAGAGCGCGGCCAAATCTGGTCTGCTGGGATATATGTGGCACTGTCCGTTGGATTGTCGGTGCTGGGATTGATGCTGGGCCTGTTAGTGGCCAGAGGGGTATTTGCATGAGCCGGGTTCAACATTTGGTCGTCGAAGAGGGCGATGGAGAACAGCGGCTGGACCGGTGGTTCAAGCGCAAGTTTCCACTTATCGGACAAGGGCTTATCGAAAAGATGTGCCGCAAGGGCGATCTTCGGGTCGATGGCGGGCGGGTCAAGGCTTCGACGCGTTTAGAGGTGGGGCAAACGATTAGAATTCCTCCGTTACCCGACGCCGAGGCACCGCCGCCGCCCAAACGCACACGCATTTCCGACGCAGATGCCAAGTTCATCCGCGAGTGCGTGATCTACCGCGACGACCATATCATCGCGTTGAACAAACCGCCCGGTTTGCCGGTTCAAGGCGGGTCGGGGCAATCGGACCGTCACGTTGACGCCTTGGCCGATGCGTTGATGTTCGACCTGGACGAAAAACCCCGGCTTGTGCATCGTCTGGACAAGGACACTTCAGGTGTTCTGATCATGGCTCGAACCCGCGCGATAGCCGCTGATCTGACCGCGTCGTTCCGGCACCGTCAGACGCGTAAGATCTATTGGGCCGCAGTCGCCGGGGTGCCACACCCCAAGAACGGTACAATCAAGTTCGGCCTGGTCAAGGCCTTTGGTCACGGAGCACGCGGCGAAGGCGAAAAAATGTACTGCGTTCACCCCAGAGACATGGAAACCACCGAGGGCGCCAAACGGGCCACGACGGATTACGCGACCTTGGCCCAAGCGGGTAAACGCACCTGTTGGATGGCTCTGATCCCGGTGACCGGGCGCACCCACCAGTTGCGGGCTCACATGGCTGAAATCGGCCATCCGATCGTGGGCGACGGTAAATATGGTGGTTCAGGGCAGGAAAACATGGGCGATGGCTGGGGCGCGCAACTGGGGGGCGACATCTCGAAAAAGCTGCACTTGCACGCCCGATCCCTGACGCTGGAACACCCGGTGACCAAGGCGCGTCTGAACCTTACCGCGCCGCTGCCCGATCACATGCTGCGCACATGGGATACCTTTCAATGGGTACCATCAGATGTGCCCGCCGACCCGTTCGAGGAGGATTGGGCGTGAGCGAGTGGAAGGCAAAGAGGTTTTGGACCGAAGCCAAGGTCGTGGAAGCGGATGGCGGTTTCACCGTAGAGCTTGACGGAAGACCGATCAAGACGCCGGCCAAGCGTCCGTTGGTTGTGCCGACGCACGAAATGGCCACGGTTATCACGACTGAATGGCAGGCGCAGGAAGGGGTGATCAACCCCGCGACGATGCCATGCACAAAGACGGCAAATGCAGCCATCGACAAGGTGGCGATACAACATGCCGAGGTTGCCGATATGCTGGCAGCCTACGGAGATTGCGATTTGCTTTGTTACCGGGCGGATGCACCACAAGAGCTTGTAGAGCGACAACGCGTCCACTGGGATCCGTATCTGGATTGGGCTGCAGCCGAGTTGGACGCCCGGTTGCAGCCGCGCACCGGCGTTATCCATGTTCCTCAGGCCGCCGGGGCCGTCGACAAACTGACGGCGCGTACCCATGCGCTGAATGATTTCCAACTGGCGGCTTTCCACGATCTGGTAAGTCTGTCCGGGTCATTGGTCTTGGGATTTGCGGCTGCTTACGATGCGCGCCCGATGGAATCGGTATGGGACGCCTCTCGATTGGACGAGATATGGCAGGCCGAGCAGTGGGGACTGGATGACGATGCAGAAGCCCTGAGCGCAGTGAAAAAGGCTAGCTTTCTTCACGCTAAGTTCATGTTTGACCTGAGCACGCCCAAATAAATTTCTAAGCATACGCCAACCCGAGAATTACGAGCGTTTTTTGGGCAGTTTGACTTGACCTTCGAGCTTAAATCCGCCCAAACTCCGTTCCACTGACGGGGATAACCCCATCAAAACATCTCCGACCCAAAAGGTGTCGGGTGAACCGCCCAAAAACGTGGCGGAAAATCAGGAAGAGGTAACAATGAACAAATCCGTATTTTTTGGTGCGCTAACAGTTGCTGGCCTAGCAGCCGGCGCAGCGGCCGCATCGACGCTTGACGATGTCAAAGCGCGTGGCAAGCTAAACTGTGGCGTAACAACTGGCCTGGTGGGCTTTGCCGCACCCAACGCCAATGGTGAATGGGAAGGTTTCGACGTCGCAGTATGCCGCGCTGTCGCCGCCGCTATCTTTGCTGATCCCAATGCTGTCGAATTCATCCCTACAACAGGTAAAACACGCTTTACCGCGTTGGCCTCTGGCGAAATCGACTTTCTTGCGCGCAACACCACCTGGACGTTCTCCCGTGACGTCGATCTGAAGTTCGATTTCATCGGTGTGAACTACTACGATGGTCAAGGCTTCATGGTGCCAAAGGCATTGGGCGTTTCGTCGGCCAAGGACCTGGACGGTGCGACCGTCTGCATTCAGACCGGTACCACCACAGAGCTTAACCTCGCCGATTTCTTCCGCGCGAACAACATCTCGTATGAGCCGGTACCAATCGAGACAAACGCAGAAGGTCAGCAGCAGTACCTTGCAGGTGCGTGTGACACATACACCACCGACGCGTCCGGTCTTGCCGCTACGCGCGCGACATTTGAAACTCCTGGTGATCACATCATTTTGCCGGAAATCATTTCCAAAGAGCCTTTGGGCCCGTTGGTTCGTCACGGCGACAACGACTGGGGTGATTTGACCCGTTGGGTTCTTTACGCGCTGATCGCAGCAGAAGAGCTGGGCGTGACATCGGCAAACGTAGAAGAGATGGCAACAAACACAACCAACCCAGAGGTTGCCCGTCTGTTGGGTGCCGAAGGTACGTTGGGCGAGATGCTGGGTCTCGACGCTGCCTGGGCAAAGAATGCCATCGCTTCGCAGGGTAACTATGGCGAAATCTTTGCCAAGAACATCGGCGAAGAAACACCGATCGGTCTGGCACGCGGCCTGAACGCTCAGTGGACAGATGGCGGCCTGATGTACGCGCCTCCTTTCCGTTAAATCAATTCAAAAGGCGCGGAGTATCTCCGCGCCTTTTATTCTTACCGCGACAAATAAAATAACCGGACAAGCGACGCCGATTGTCGCGCTCTGACAGGTCCGGAACACAGGGATAATCAGATGACGACAATGTCCGACCCTCAACAGGGTTCGTTCCGGCTGTCGATGTTGCTAAACGACACCCGCTATAGATCCTATACATTCCAGTTTATCGCGCTGATGCTTTTGATCGCGCTGATGGCTTTCTTGGGCATTAACCTGGTGCGTAACCTTGCAGAGGCTGGGTTGAATATTTCGTACAGTTTTCTGTACGTACCTGCTGGATATGACATCAACCAGACGCTGATCGACTACAACAGCCAATCCACAAACCTGCGGGCCGCTGTTGTCGGAATTCTCAACACGCTCTTGGTCGCCTTCCTCGCATGCGTCACCGCAACTATCCTGGGGGTCATCGCCGGGGTGGCACGTCTGTCTAACAACTGGCTCGTTTCCAAAATGATGTCGGTTTACGTCGAAATTTTCCGCAATATACCGGTGCTGATCTGGATCTTGATGATCTACACGCTGATGACCGCCGTATTGCCGGCACCGAATGCATTCCGAGGTGACAACGCGACGTCGAGCATGTTGTTCGATGCGTTTGCGTTCACTAACCGTGGCATCTATGTCCCCGCACCTGTCTGGGGTCCGGGGTCGATGATCGTTGTCGCGACGTTTGTGTTATCCATCATTGCCGCTGTCGCTTACCGCAAATACGCGGTCAGTCTGCTGTTTCGCACCGGCAAACTGCTTCCGACCGGCTGGCCGACGCTGGCTATCCTGCTGGTTCCGACCCTCCTGGTTTTCTTCGTGATGGGCAGCCCCATCGGGTTGGATTACCCTGCGCTGAAAGGCTTCAACTTCCGGGGTGGTCTGCAAATCGGGGCTCCGCTGATCGCGCTTTGGCTCGCCCTGTCCGTGTATACAGGTGCCTTCATCGCAGAGAACGTGCGTGCAGGTATTCAGGCTGTTTCAAAAGGTCAGACCGAAGCGGCGGCATCGCTGGGTTTGCGGCCCAAACGCATCATGAATCTGGTGGTACTGCCGCAGGCCTTGCGAGTCATTATTCCGCCGCTCATTTCGCAATATCTCAACATCACCAAAAACTCATCGCTCGCCATCGCGGTCGGGTACGCCGATATCACGGCGACGCTGGGGGGGATCACATTGAACCAGACAGGCCGAGCCATTGAATGCGTGCTCTTGCTTATGCTGTTTTATCTCACGATCTCGTTGTCGATTTCTGCGATCATGAACGTTTACAATAACGCTGTCAGCTTGAAGGAACGGTAAGATGTCCGATACACACGCCGCCTCCGTACCCTATGTCAGAGAAACCATGCTGCCGCAGGTCGAGCCGCCCTCGACGGCAACGGGGCCCGTCAAGTGGGTCCACCAAAGTCTGTTCTCTTCGATCCCCTATACCATTCTGACGCTTGTTGCGCTGTATGTGATATTCGTCATTTTGTCCGGTCTCCTGCCTTGGTTGCTGGGTGGGGTCTGGAACACCGGCAATATCCGGGAATGTCGCGAGGTACTGGACGGTGCCCAGGGTGGCTGTTTCTCGGTTCTGACCGAACGCTGGAACCAGCTGCTGTTCGGGATCGCCTATCCTCAGGATGGGTACTGGCGCCCGACATTGGCATTCATTTTGCTGTTTGTCGCGGCGGCACCGGTGCTGTTTGGAGCGGTCCCGCGCCAGTTGTTGATTGTCACGGTGCTTTATCCCTTCTTGGCGTTCTGGCTGATCTGGGGCGGGTCGCTGTTGGTACCACTGGCGGCATTGTTCAGTTTTGCGATTGGCTATGTCGTCTACAGCAGGTTGGTAAAGTCCAGCTTCGCGGGTGGCCTGTTCGCCGGTATTGTCGTGGGTGTCGTGGTTTGGTTCGTCGCCGGGTTCATCACATCCAATCTAACCAATGTTCTGGCATTGGAAGAAGTCGCCTCGCGGAATATGGGGGGCTTTATGCTCAACATGATTTTGGGCGTCATCTGCGTTTCGCTTTCATTACCCCTTGGCATCGTGCTGGCCCTGGGGCGGCAATCGAACCTTCCGATAATCAGGTTGATCTGCGTTGTTTTCATTGAATTCATCCGTGGGGTGCCTTTGATTACCTTGCTGTTCGTCGCAAACGTAGTCTTGGCGTACTTCCTGCCGCCCGGTACGAACTTTGACCTTATCTTGCGTGTGATCATCATGATCACCATGTTCGCCTCGGCCTATATTGCCGAAGTGATACGCGGCGGGTTGGCAGCGTTGCCTCGTGGCCAATATGAAGCAGCCGACAGCCTTGGCCTTGATTACGCTCAGGCCATGCGGTTGATCATCCTGCCTCAGGCATTGAAAATATCGATCCCGGGCATCGTCAACGTCGCCGTGGGTCTGTTCAAGGATACCACGCTGGTGTCGATCATTTCGATGTTTGATCTGGTCGGGATGATCCGCGGGCCGATCCTCGCGTCTACCGACTGGAACGGCGTTTACTGGGAGCTATGGGGCTTTGCCGCCTTGCTGTTCTTTGTCGTCTGCTATGGCATCTCGCAATATTCACAATGGCTGGAACGTCAACTCCAGACCGACCACCATTAACGAAAGGCTGTAATCATGGCTGAACTATCCCAAGCACTGAACGTCTCGAACGAGGTCGCGATCAGCATTGAGAACATGAACAAGTGGTATGGTACATTCCACGTGTTGCGCGACATCGACTTGACGGTGTATCGCGGTGAACGGATCGTCATTGCAGGGCCTTCGGGGTCGGGTAAATCGACGCTGATCCGCTGCATCAATGCGTTGGAAGAACATCAGAAGGGGCGCATCGAAGTCGATGGCACCGTGTTGTCTTCGGACGTCAAGAACATCGACAAAATTCGATCAGAGGTCGGGATGTGTTTTCAACACTTCAACCTGTTCCCGCATCTGACGATCCTGGAAAACTGTACTTTGGCTCCGATCTGGGTCCGCAAAATTCCCAAAAGAGAAGCCGAAGAAACCGCGATGCATTTCCTGGAAAAGGTGAAAATCCCGGATCAGGCCAACAAGTATCCCGGCCAACTTTCGGGTGGACAACAGCAGCGCGTGGCGATCGCACGCAGTCTGTGCATGCGGCCGCGTATCATGCTGTTTGACGAACCTACGTCGGCTCTTGACCCTGAAATGATCAAAGAGGTTCTGGATACGATGGTGGAGCTTGCCGAAGAAGGCATGACGATGTTGTGCGTGACACATGAAATGGGTTTTGCCCGTCAGGTGGCAAACCGCGTTATCTTTATGGACGAGGGCCAGATTGTTGAGCAAAACGAGCCGGAAGAGTTCTTCAACAATCCACAAAGCCCAAGAACGAAACTGTTCCTGAGCCAAATTCTGGGTCATTAAGATCATCAGGGCGGGGCACCCCCCCGTCCTTTTCATTGGCGATTGTATATTTGACAAACCCTGAACACAGGCGCACGCTCGGATTCTAGTTTAGAGGGATTCGAGATATGGCCTATTTCATCGTCAACTACCAACTCAACAAAGACGGGCAGGATTATCAAAATCTCTGGGATGAGTTTGAACGGCTAGAGGCACAGAAGGCACAACGCACGGTTTACCTTGTCGATTGCAATGCAAATGACGCCTCGTCCCTCCTTCAGCACCTTCGATCTCTCATTGACGCCAATGACATGATGTTGGTTTGCGAACTTACCGAAAAACCTGCGTCTTTCAGATCTTACGAAGGCACGCAGGCTTGGATTGATGCACGTTTTTAGTCGGTGGCTGGCTGATGCAGGGGCCGGTTGAAGGGGATGCCAGACGCGTCCCACGCATCAACCCGTAGTAAGCGCAAGAGATATGATGCTACAATACGGTCCATAGGTAATATGATACCCCATTTATTTGGGGCATATCAATACCTCATTCGTCTTTCTTGTCGTCCGGCTTTTGCTTTGCCATCTTCCGCAGCTTCTCGTTGAACCGTTCTTCGTCGTCGTCCGTCTCTAGCTGGCGAGCGGCTTCTTTGAAGCGTTCGAGTTGGGGTTTTTTATCCGTGATCGACATACAGCAAGTCCACACGCTTCTTTTCTTCATGCAGCCGGAAGAATATTCGGAACAGGGGCAGGCCCTCTTGGGGGCGTTCGGATATCTTCGCCAGGTAAATGTTCGGCTCGACTACTACTTTGAAACCGGAAGGATTTCTTGAGATCGCGTACAGGATAGCCCCCAGTGCCTCCTCTGCTTGACTGACTTCAACGCGAAGCGTGTTGCACAGGCAATAGTCATAGCTGTTTTCATGCAGCAGCTCATAGCCTTCCAT
>Ga0207894_1000479_pt1 | contig 9845 bp, 11 predicted proteins | sample MalvirmetaMSP114_FD_184231 | JGI IMG/M metagenome (GOLD analysis project Ga0207894, IMG submission 184231) | Marine viral communities from the Deep Pacific Ocean - MSP-114 (SPAdes) | ecosystem: Environmental > Aquatic > Marine > Oceanic | place: Pacific Ocean | collected 2011-05-26 | reverse complement strand
ATACCTATCAGCTAACCTGGCCCGCGCCGGGCGAGCCCGCGCTGGCGACCCGCGTACGCGCACTTTTAGAAGACGCGGGATTCCAAACCGGGGCCGATGCTGCGCGTGGCTTCGATCACGGGGTATTCGTTCCACTAAAGGTGGCTTTTCCTGAGGCCGACATCCCCACCGTCCAATTGAGCCTGCGCGACGATCTCGACCCCGAGGCGCATCTTGCCGTCGGTCGCGCGTTGGCGCCCTTGCGCGACGAAGGGGTGCTGATCATCGGATCCGGCAATACCTATCATAACATGGGCAAGATGATGCGGGCGATGAGGGGCGGACCGGACGGCCCGGTGAACGGCGGAGACTTTGACCGATGGCTCACGAGTGCGGTGACCCATGAAGACCCCGCAGTGCGCCATGCCATGCTGGCCGAGTGGGATCAGGCGCCCGGCGCACGCGATGCCAATCCGCGCGAGGAACATCTGATCCCGTTGCACGTCGTGGCCGGGGCTGCGCTTGCGGATCGGGGGGAGAAGACCCTCGAGGATCACGTGTTGGGCGCGGTCGAAAGCGCGTTCAGATTTGGATAGGACCAACCATGAGCTTCGAACTTCCCCCGCGGCAGGGCCCGCGCCCCGACACCACCGATTGCGCCCCGCATGAGCAGGTGTCGCAGAACTCCTCGGCAGAGATCCACGCATTTTTCAAGGAGAAGGCCTTCGCCCTGCCCTTCGTCGAGCGCTGCCGGTCGGGCATCTCGGTGCCCGGCGCCGAAGCACTGGTCTTGCCGGTGGCGCATGCCTGCGGCCCGCGTGAAGCCTTCATGATCGGACGCGAATTTGCCCATGTGCATCCCTCCTATGACGGTTCGTCGCACATGATGCTGCCGCTGGCGGCGGTCGATGAACTCATCGCCAAGGGATGGGGCGAACCGCACCCGATGGCGTCGGCCGGACACATCCCGGCAAATGCCGTCATGGCCTTTGCGCCGCGCGATGGGTCAGAGGTCGACGTCATGATCAAAATCCTGACAACGAGCTGGGACTTCGCCCGCGGCAAGCTGGCCAACCCCGCGCAGGTTCACATCCACGGCTGACTCTCTCTCAAAGAACAGGAATACGCCCATGGCAAGCTTTCAGAACGGACCATTTATCGTCACAGGCGCCTCCGGCCAGCTTGGACGCCAGGTAATCGATCAACTGATCGAGGCGGGCGCCGGTCCGATCATCGCGGTCACGCGCAACGCCGACAAACTCGCCGAGTTCAGGGACAAGGGGGTGGATGTTCGCCAAGGCGATTTCAACGCGCCCGAAACACTGGGTCCGGCCATCGCGGGCGGCAAGCGGATCCTGATCATCTCCACCGACGATCTGGAGCCGGGCAAACGGCTCGCGGCTCATTCCAATGCGATCACCGCCGCACGCGAGGCGGGTATCGACCACATCGTCTATACCTCGCTTGCCAGCCCGGTACCCGAAAGCCCCATCACTTTCAGCAAGGATCATCAGAACACCGAGAAGCTGATCGAGCAAAGCGGCGCCAGCTACACGATCCTTCGCAACAACCTTTACACGGATCTGTTGCTTATGAGCGGACCGCAGGCGATCGACATGGGGCAGCTCTTTGCCGCGGCAGGGGACGGACGGGCGAGTTACGTCACGCGCGCCGACTGCGCCCGCGCCGCCGCTGCCGCGCTGATGAATGCGACCGACCGCGAGGTCCTGGACATCACCGGGCCCGAATCCACCGGCCAGGCCGATATCGCGGCGCTTTTGTCGGACATCGCCGGCAAGGACATCCCCTACGTTCCGATGCCGGCCGAAGACATGGTGCAGGCGATGATCGCAAATGGCCTGCCCGAGTTCATGGCGCGTGTTTTCGTCTCTTTCGACCAGGCAATCGCCGAAGGCTACCTTGATGTGGCCAGCGACGATCTCAAGACGCTCACCGGCAAGTCCGGACAGTCGGTTACCGATTTCCTGACCGAAAACCGGGCGGTGCTTCTTCGGGCGCCGCAGTAACTATAGAGGCGGACAAAATCATGAAACTCTACAACGCGAATTTCTCGCCCAATGCGCTGCGTGTGCGGGCGGTGGCACACGAACTGGGCGTGGACCTCGAAATCGTCCAGGTCGACATCCGGGCCGGGGACAACCGCGCGGCGGAATTTCTCGCTCGCAATCCCAATGCAAAGGTGCCCGTTTTGGAGGACGGGAATTTCGTGCTTTGGGAATCCCGGGCAATTTGTGCCTATCTGGCGGGGCTTCGGCCCGAGGCGGGCCTCTATCCTGAGGGCCGCAAGGCGCGGTCCCTCGTCGATCAATGGACCTGGTGGCAAGCGATCCACCTTGGCCCGGCGATGCAGAAATTGTCCTTTGAGCTGTTTCTCAAAGAGAAATTCGGCATGGGCGATCCCGATCCGACTGTGGTCGAAGCGGAACGAAAAGCCACAGATCAGTTCCTTGCCGTTCTGGAAACCGGACTCGACGGCAAGGACTGGATCGCAGGCGCACTCAGCCTTGCCGACTTCTATCTTGCGACCACCTTCATGTATCGCGATCAAGCGGGGATTTTACTGGACCAGTACCCAGGAGTTGCGAGTTGGATCGACCGGCTAGAAGCGCGTGACAGCTGGCAAGAGGCTGTGGCACCCCTAAGGGCGCTTTTCCGCTGACGTCGTGATCCAGGGGGTAACATACCCCTGACGAGTGCCGAGGTTGACGATACGGTCGGCCGTTGTCATCGCTTTGATCTGATCGTGGGTCAGAAAGTCAACTGACCCAGCCTCCCGATCAGGTCATCCAGTTCGCGGATCATCCGCTCACCTGACAGTGAGCGATCCACCACAGTGGCCGCCAAGGCTTCGCGCGTGCAGTCATCCACGATGCACAACACACGGAACCTTTGGCCATTAGCAAAGGCATCGGACACGAAGTCCAACGACCAACGCTGATTGGCGCGATCCGGCACTAGGATGGGCCTGCGCGTACCCAGTGCGCGTTTGCGTGATCACCTGCGGCGCACGGCCAGCCCTTCCTCGCGATAGAGACGGAAAAGCTTCTAATGGTTCACTTCAAAACCCTCTCTGGCCAAAAGGATGCCCTAACTACGATATCCGAACCGGCGACGTTTATTCGCCAGTTCCCGCAGCCATTGGCGCAGGGCGTGGTCGCTCCGATCCTGATTCCGATATGACTGGGAGTTCCATAAGTCCTTGATCCAGGCCTGTGGGTCACAAAATCTGTTGTCGCTTCATGCAGTTCTTTACGAAAAATATCTGCGGTACCAGATGTTGGTTCTTACATACCGTGGGCAAGAAGCCGTGGAAGAACATCGAAAAAGGCCTAGTCCACATGCTTGCGGCCTTCTGACGTTCTGCGAACTTGGCTGGCATGACCCCGGGTCCGACGCGGATAGCGGACTTAACTCTTGCTGCGGGTCTTAGGCGCGCCGCTTTCGCCCGAGAAGTATTCGTCCCAGGTGCGCCCGAGTCATGCGCACTCTTGGCCAAGAGCCAACTTAACATATGCGCGCTTATGCGTGTTCTGGATCACCTTCGGGCCCTCTTCAGGTCGCTGCCTGCCACATCCGAAACCGCCCCTGCCCGGTCACTTCCCGAATGAGGCCTCGCGCTTCCATCCATGCGAGGTTGCGCTGAACCGCTGCCCGACTGGCACCGGTCAAGGTTTGGGCCATAGGAGCGGAAACAAGAGGCCATTCGGTCAGGGCCAAAAGCAAGTTTGGCGGGGTTTTACCCGAGAGCGCGGCCGTCTCGGCTTCCGCCCGCGTTGACCATGCTTCGAGATCGTCGAGCTGTCGCATCGCGGTCAAGCAACCAGTTTCCATTTCATCCAGCCAGCGGGCCAATCTTTCGGCTGGACGGCCGGACGCACGTAAGCCCCCTGTCCCGCCCATAGCCAGCGGCGCAAAGATGGCTCCATTGCCGTCGCTGGCCGCGATCCTGCCAGCAGTCACAGCGGCCTCAATCCGGTCTCCATATTGGCCGAGGCCAGCCAGACTCCAGAGGTGAAACCCCATGCAAGCGCGCGTGATCGGGTGGAGGTCAACCGCTGCTGTCATCACGTCCAGCCAGCTCCCTGCACGCTCGTCAAAGCGCTCGGCATTGTCCTTGAATTTCTCAGGATCACGCCGATCCAGGAAGGCCGCCAAATCTACCATTGGCTCCGGTCCACCTGTCAGGCGTCGCACGGCCCATCCGGCCCGGGCCAGTGCTGCCGAGTCATCCTGCACTCCAGACAAACGCATGGATATCCAAAGCGCCAGCCGATCGGAGCTCACACGATCGCCTGCGAACCAGCTGAGATCCGCCGCCTCTATTAGAGCCAGTCTGTGCCGCCAGCCCTCCGGGCCGCGCAGCAACCGGTCATCCAGAGCACCCAGGCGTCCAGCCACCTTTGCCAGCCGCGCAGTATGAGCACCCTCTGCCTTTGCCCAATCTTCGATGACCACGGTATCAGGCGGTTCCGCCCGTGGCCCAGGAGGCAGATCATCCGGTTCTTCTTCGAGCGGCCCGGGCAGAAACCAGAGGTCTTCTTCGTGAGCCTCCTCATCCCCCTCGGTAATGATAAGAGGGTCATCGAAATCGTCACTAAAAGTAGATGCTTGCGGCTTCATGTGTGCAAAATACCAATTTTATGCACATTACCCAAGCGATTTTGTGGCCATTGCCCATGCTCTTTACATAGTATTCGCGGGCGACTGCCGGAGGAACCTCTCAGATCGCGTTCAGAATAAGGAAACCAAGGGGTTCTGCACCAGAACGACGAGAGAGCACTCTCTTGAATTCGTTTACAAACGGTCGATTGGTGACGTGATCCGCAATTGGAAAAAGCCAGAGAAAGGGAAGCCCGGGTGCCGGGCTTGATAGGATAGAGAGAGTCTCATCCGGGTCCGGCGTAACAAGGACCCTGACCATGGCCAAGACCTCAACCCGCCCGAAACCCGCCACCGTGAAGAAGACAGAAGCCGCCGCATCGGCAACGGCTGACGGAGCGACCGACATTCGTCTGATCCCGCTCGACCAGCTGGAGCCCAGCCCGCTCAACGTTCGCAAGGTGGCGCCGAGCGCCAGCGTCGAAGCCGAGCTTCTCGCAAGCATTCGCGAAACCGGCATCAAGCAGAACCTGGTGGTTCATGCGCTGTCTGAGACACGTTTTGCGGTTGATGCCGGCGGTCGCCGCCTCAAGGCGCTGAAGCAGCTCGCCGATGACGGCGTGATCCCAGTTGATCACCCCGTGCCCTGCCTCGTCGAGGACGAGCGCAACGCCATCCTCACATCTACCACGGAAAACCTCCAGCGCGCGGCGATGCACCCGGCCGACCAGTTCGAAGCTTTTGAGGCGATGATCGCCGAGGGGCGCAGCGAGGACGAGATCGCGCTGAAGTTCGGCGTCTCGGTCGACCTGGTGCGACGTCGTCTCAAACTCGCCCGTGTCGCGCCCGAGATCATCGAACAATTCCGTGCGGGCGATCTGACCCTCGAATGCGTGATGGCTTTCACGCTGACCGACGACCATGACCGCCAACTGGCAGTTTGGAACGCGGTGAAGGGCGGCTATCACATCCACCCACAGAGCATCAAACGCCAGCTGACTGAGACCGCGCATTCGGCGAACTCGGCCCTCGGGCGCTTTGTCGGCATCGAGGCGTATGAGGCGGCAGGCGGCGTTCTGCTGCGCGATCTCTTCGACGATCGTGCCAGCGCCCATATGGAAAACCCCGAGCTCCTGGAGCGCCTCGCCATCGAGAGGCTGCAGGCTGCGGCCAAGACTTTTGAGGGGATGTGGAAATGGGTCGAGGTTCACCTCTCGGTCGACTACGGCGCGTTTCGCAGTTTCGGGCGGGTCTATCCGCAGGATGTCGATCCCGATCCGGACTTGCTCGCCGAGGAGGAACGTCTCATCGCCCGCGAAGAGGAATTGGCGGCGCAGAACGACGGCGAGGATTGGTCTGAGGCGGAGACGGAGGAATACTACGCAATCGAGCCGCGTTTGCGCGAGATCGAAGCCCTGCAGCGCGAACGGCAACCGTACGCGGACGAAGATCGTGCCATCGCGGGCGTGGTTCTGACCATCGGTCATGACGGGGCGCTACGTGTCGAGAAAGGCCTCGTGCGACCAGAAGATATCCCCGCTGCGACCGAGCCGGGCGAGGATAGTGCTGAAGCGGGTGATGCCCCATCCCCTGCCCGCCCGCACGTGACGCCGCCAACCTCCTCGACGCCGGTGCCAACCTCCGATCCGGCGGCGACCTTGCGCAAGGCGGATGGGATTTCGGCGAGCCTCGCCGACGATCTGCGCGCGACGCGTCAGCACATCCTGCGGGCGCATCTGGCGGCGGATTTCGAGGTGGCGTTCGATGCGATGCTCTACGCGCTCTGCGAACAGGCTTTGGGGCGGTCCTACAACAACGAAGCGCTCGACATCTCGATCCGGCCTTTCCAGGCGCAAGACCGCGAGGTGCTGCATGCGGATACTGTCGCCCAGAAAATGCTCGAGGCACTGGAACAGGACCTCGCCACCGACTGGATGAAGCTCGAGAAACCAGAGGACTTCCGGGTGATGTCGGCGCTGCCTCTTGCCGATAAGCAGGCGCTTTTCGCCTGGGCGACGGGTCTGGCGGTAAAGCCGCAGCTCTCCTCCGACAATCGCCCCTCCCCAATCATCGAGGAGATTGGCGCGCGGCTTGATGTCGATGTGGCGGCCTGCTGGCGCCCGACCGCGCAAAACTACTGGGGTCGAGTCAACAAGGGCCATGCAGTCGCGACTGCGCTCAAGCTGATCAGCGAGGACTACGCCGAAGATCGCAATCGCGAGCGCAAGGGCGATATCGCGGCCGCGATGGAGCGGGCTTTCGCGGAAACCGCCGGCGAGACGGAAGGGTTCGGCGCGGCGACGGTTGCGAAGACGACGCGCTGGCTGCCCGACGGGATGGCGTTTGCCGGTGCGATGGACGCTGACGCCGACATGGGTGACGATGTGCCCGAGGCCGAAGAAGGCGACCAGCCCGCCTCAGATACTCAGATCGATGCCGAGAACGACGAACCGTCGTCCTTGCCAGCCTTCCTCAGTGGGGATGCTGCCTGACGAAGCGACCACCGACCTGAACCTGACATGATCTCTGGGCCGTCCTCACATCGAGGGCGGCCCTTTCCGGCTGGCGGGTTGACCACAGCCGATAACGGATCAGCTGGCCCGTCCCGGAGAATTCCTATGACCACCACACTCGACCTCGACCCCGTTCAGGAAGCCGCACTTATCGCTGCGCAGAATGACGCCTTTCGCCGTACCATCCTTGGCAATGCCCCAGTTGCCGATGCCCCGCAGGGCCAGTTCGTAATGACACGCGGCGTCGCGGCGCTTGGGCTCGATGTGCAGCTGGAACTCACCCGCCGCGTCGCCGCTTTCGACACCTTCATTGCCGACAGCGACCCCCATGGCTGGCACGAGATGGGTGTCATTGAGCTTGAGGACACGACGGTCTGGTTCAAACTCGACCTGTACGATGTCGACTACCAATACGGCTCCCCCGAGCCCTCTGACCTTGCGCAAACGCGTCGGGTCCTGACCCTGCTGCTGCCGTCGGAATACTGACGCCCCCCATCCCTAGTCACCGCCCCGGACCGCCCTTGCACAAAGGGCGGTCCTTTCAGGCTGGCGGGTTCCAAAGGGCGCGATACCCGCGTCCGGCCCGCCACAGGAGACCAGAGATGGCCAAGACACTCGACTACCAGATTACCCTCTATCCCGCGCATCGCGATGGCGCCTTCGTTGTCACTCAGTTCCAGATGATGGCGAGCTACCCCGAAAAGCGCATCCAGGCCGCGGGAATGGATGACCTGATCGACAAGGTGACGCAGTTCGCAATGGAGCACGGCGAGAGCTGCAGCGCTTCGGTGCGTTGTCTCGCCCCGCGCAAACCGCCGGGGTTCAAGCGCGCGACCGAGAACCTCTATTTCAACCTGGTAGATCGGACGGCTGAAGACCGCGGCGACGCTGCGGCCTGAAGCCCCGCAGGAAACTTCCTGGGCGACCCCGCGTAATGGTCGCCCTCCCATTTCCTCAATTCCAAAGGATCAAAGACATGACACAAGAGACTGATTTCTACGCGCAGATACTCGAATCCCAGAGGCGTGCTGCCGAACAGCGGGTAGAAACCCGCGCGACGCTTCTTTCCGAACTGCGCACCCTCGGCGTAACGAACATCGAGGTGCAATACGAAGGCTACGGCGATTCCGGCAATGTCGAGGATGTCGTGGTGACCCCTGACACGATCATCCTGACGGAAGACCTGCGGCGCCGGGCCGAAGATTTCGGCTGGGACTTCGCCTATGCCCTGTGCCCCGGGTTCGAGAACAACGAGGGCGGCTATGGTGAACTGACTTGGTCGCTTGAGACTGACAAGATCGATGTCAGTCATTCGAACCGTTACATCGAGACCAACACCACTGAACACGAGGGGCTCTGACATGGCACACCCCCTCCATCACGCTGAAAGCTCAGCCCGAAAGTTTGGCGGTGTGCCAAACGATTACCAGCATGTGCATGACTGGTTTGACTCATCCAAAGAGCACCTAGGTCTCTTTGTTCACAGAGCCCAAAAACATCATACCGTTGGGATCTATGATGCTGAACGCCACTTCGGTCGCAGCCTGACCAACAGCGCGGGCCGGGTTGTTCCCATCCGCTGGATCGGCGAGCAGCATGTGCGCGAAGACTGCCAAGGACGCATCCCGTCGCTGGCGGACTGGCTCGGGCGCATCCAGCCAGAGCCGTGGATGGCCAATGGCCGGATCGACAACGACCCGACACAGATTGTTGGCGATCCGCGCGCAGTTTGGGTCGCGGCGGTGGTCAATCACCAGACCATTCTCGGCTTCGAGGACTGGCTGCTGAAGGTTTCGGTTGAGCACATCCAAGATCGTCAGAACCGCGCTGCTGCCTGATCCACCGGACGGCAAACTCGCCGACCACCTGACCACGTCCAAATCGACCCGCCTGCGGCCTCAACCGGCTCGGCGGGTCGATTGCGTTTCAAGAAAGGATATCGAAATGCAAGACCCTGTCTACGAGGAGGCCTACCAAGGCCATACCATCAAGATCTACCATGACCCGGATACTGAGAGCCCGAGGGAGTGGTCCAACCTCGGGAAACTGATCTGCTGGCACCGGCGCTATCGGCTGGGCGACAGCCATCCCTTCGACAGCCCAGATGCGCTCCTGCGCGATCTCTCGGGCGTCACAGACCAGAGCGACCTCTCGATTGAGCAGCTGCGCGAGCGCGCCGAGCGCAAGGCGATCTTATTGCCCGTGTTTCTCTACGATCATTCCGGTCTCGCGATGAACACGATCGGGTTTCACTGCCCGTGGGATTCCAGCCAAGTCGGCTATGTCTACGTGACGCTCGACGCGGTCCGGGAAGAGTTCGGCGTGAAACGCGTCACCAAGGCGATGCGCGAAAAGGCCAAAAACATTCTGCGCGCTGAGATCGTCACCTTCGATGCCTACCTCGGCGGCCAGGTTTATGGCTATGTCGTCGAGCGTGACGGCGAGGAGGTCGATGCCTGCTGGGGGTTCTTCGGGCACTATGAGTTGGACTGCCTGTCCGAGGCACGAGCATTTGTAGATCACCTGACTTTGCGAGAGCTGCACAGACCTGCCGGCGCCGAACAGGGCGCAAGCCCACCCCCGAGTTGAAATGCCCGAAATACTCATATATCTTATTCATGCGTATTCTGGAGATGAGCATGGCAAGCACAAGCGTCACACTTGGCCCCCATTGGGACGAATTCATCGCCCTGATGCTTAAAGAGGGGCGTTACGGGTCAACCAGCGAGTTGA
>Ga0207894_1000474_pt1 | contig 9867 bp, 11 predicted proteins | sample MalvirmetaMSP114_FD_184231 | JGI IMG/M metagenome (GOLD analysis project Ga0207894, IMG submission 184231) | Marine viral communities from the Deep Pacific Ocean - MSP-114 (SPAdes) | ecosystem: Environmental > Aquatic > Marine > Oceanic | place: Pacific Ocean | collected 2011-05-26 | reverse complement strand
TCTTGGGATTCCCTTGACTCTGAAGTGGTCACAGATGGAATCGACCCAATGATAGATTGGATAGACATGGGCTGGGAAAATGAACTGGAAGATCAACGGGTGAAATACCAATCACAAATTGACGCTGCCAATGAAAAACTAAACATAGAAACCGCACTCAACAAGGGGCATAGAGATGCTAGGAAAAGGGCTGTCCTTGAAAGGAAAGAGCAAGGTTTTCTCGGAAACCCTTACCCTATTGGCTCTAATAAAGAGAAAGACCCCCCACCACCACCCCCGCCTGAAGATAAGGGTTTGTTTGGTGGTTACTTCAAGCGACTATTTAACGATCCTTCTCGCATGGCACTATTGCAGGGCGGGCTGTCTATGATGGACCCATCTTCTTATTATGATAAGCAGGGTATCTATGGTGGCTTTACTGGGTTTAATAAATCGTTGCGGGCGGCGACTGGTGCGGCTAAGAGTACGCATGAACGACTAAAACTTAAGTCAGAGACAGCTAAGAACACAGCATTAGCTAGTGGTGGTAGTGGCAACCTTGGTTACAAGAACTTGTCCGAGATTCAGAAGGCACATAAGCAAGCTACGGAAAATGAAGGATACACAGGTGGAATACTAAAGTTCGCCTCTGAATACGAACAAGCTAAAGACCTGGCTAAAAAGGGTGAGTTATTTAACACTGGTATGGTGAATTTAGATGTCAAGGACATGGAGAGCTTGCAAAAAGTCGGCCCCGCAATGGACCTAGAGATTAGCCGACTCCAGAGGAACATTGGGTTGCTTAATAGCGATGCAGGTATATTCGCTGGCTCTATGGCTGACTGGAAGGTGGATGGACTTAAATTCCTGAATGATACTTTTGGCACTAGCTGGAAGAGTGAGAAGATTACAAACACGGAGCAGTTTCTATCTGATATGTCCGGTCAAGTTATGGCTATCTTAGGTAGTGGTGTCCTTGGTGGTGGTACGGGCCTGTCGGATGCTGACGTTAAGTTCGCTAAAGCGGCGGCGGCTAATGAAATCACAATGGATAAAAACGCTATACGTGAGATTATGCGGATCGCTGAGATTATCGCCAGAACTAAGAAATCCAACGCAAGAAAGAAGATGATTAAACTTGGCAATAGGCATGGTTATGATATGGCTGACAGGATAAGCACGTTTGGCGAAGATGACTTCTTCGACCCTGACAACCTACCTCCTCATTTACAGAGCAACTGGGAAGGTAAGTGGGATGACAGGTTTACTCCGTTTAAGAACATGAACCCGTATGACAAGAAGAAACGGAAAAGCGGGCGACCCGCTCCTAAAGGGACAACCCCATTATAATGCCACCATTAGTCCAAGACGATAAGACAGGTAAGATACTCCAGGAAACTGAGAGCGGATGGGAACCAGTAGACGCTGTTCGTGACGATACTACTGGCGAAATATCTATTGACGATGGTACTGACTGGGTTCCTCTTGAGGAGTACAAGTCTAGGCCTATGGTTTCTGGGGGGGTGCAAGATGAGTCTAGGCACCGTCCTGTAGAATCATACGAAGGCATGGGTGTTATGGATGTAGCTGGTCGAGCGGCTAGTAACCTTCCTGCTAGTTATGGTGAGGAGATGACTCACCTTAAAGACTTGGTTATGCACCCTATCAAAACTGCTAGGTCTATAGCTGACCTTGGTAGTAGTATTGTATCTCACTTCATGGATGAAGATGACCCTGATGCTAAGTTGTCGCAGGATGTTGGTAATGCAATTATACAGGCCTATGGTACTGTCAATGGCTTTAAGAAGAATGTGTCAGAGAATCCTATCCGTGTGATGGGTGACTTGGCGGCTATTCTTATAGGTGGTGGTGGTGCATTTAAGTTAGTATCATCGTCCGAGAAGTTATCTAAACTTGGGGCGAAGATGTCTAATCTTGGTCAAGCCGCTGACCCTATTACAGCGGGATTTAGGGCTACTGGTAAAGTTGCTAAAGGACTAGGGCGTCTTGGTTCCGAGACAGTAGGCATGCTTACTGGCACAGGTGGGAGAGCCTTGCGTGACGCGGCTTCTGAGGGATTCAATGCTCCTCTTACTGGTGGTACAGACTTCTCCAAGAGTATGCGTAATCAGAACGCACCTATGGAGATGGTTGACGAGATTAAGCAACACTTTAAGGCCAGAGCCAGTGAAAGCGGTAAGGCATTTCAAGCAGATTTAGCGAAGTGGATTGATGACCCAACCATACTTAACTACGATAAAATTAAGAGTAGCCATTTAGCGGAGATGCGTAGGTACAAAACTGGTGTCACCGACATCCTTAAAACGGGTGACAACGCTGATTGGAGTAATAAAATAAATAAGATACTCAAGACATTCGAGGAGGACATAGCTAAGGCTGGCGAGCCTATGACTGCTAAACAGTTATACGGGCTGAAGAAGAGCTTGCAGGACATGGGGCTTGAGGCTGGGCAGGGGACAATGGCTGTCAATGCTGTTAAGACAAACTTGATTAAGCTGTTAGACGAGGAGTTATCCAGAGTCCCTCATTATAAAGCAACTATGATTAGCCACGCTAAGAGGGCGGAGCGGTTAAAGCTGTTTAACAAGGAACTTAGCCTTAATGCTGGTAACGAGGCAACTACGTTAAGAAAGTTACTGTCCTCCAATAAACAGAATGTTAATACTGCTGGTGGTATCAGAGAAGAATTGGTTGACACATTATCCCCCGGTTTGATGAAAAAAGTCAGCGGTGCATCCTTGAGTCAAGCGATGCCAGGTGGTATAATGCGTGGTGTTGGTGGCATGGCTTTTGGTGGTGCGGCAATGACAGCTAACCCAGCGTGGTTAGGCTTTATGGGGATGCAGTCGCCTAGACTTATGGGCGAGACAGCTTACCTTGGCGGTAAGGTCGCAGGACTTGGCGGTGCTATTCCTTCGTTGCAGAAGGTAATGACTAATCTTGGGGTTTCACCCGGCAAGCTAATCGCTGGGACTGAAGGGTTGCTAGGTATCGGACACTATCAAAAAGACAAGGCAAAGAAAAAGCGAGAAGCAAAAAGGAAAAAGAAGAAAAAAAATAATTAGTTTCCTCATAGGTTTTATTATCATGGGAATGTTTGACCAGTGGTCACAAAAAGAAGCTACTCCAAGTACAACTGTTGACCCGAAACAGGCAGACTTTACTTACATAGAGGAAGGGCTGGGTTTACCGGAGGGGGTATTGTACTCCCTGATGATGGCTGAGTCTGACGGCAACCCTTATGCTGTGTCTCCTATGGGGGCGTTAGGCCCATTCCAATTATTGCCTTCAACCGCCGCCAAGCACGGGGCTAATCCTTATGACGCACACCAGGCCGCTCTTGCCGCAGGTAGTGAACTCCAGTGGCAGTTGGGGGAACATGAAGGTGATTTAGATAAGGCATTGGCTTCCTATAACTACGGGCATGGCAATTTTGAGAGGCGTGGCTTTGATTTACAGAAGACAGAGGATTTCCAGAAGAAGCATAGTAGAGATGGTCGATCTGAAACAACAGAACACCGCAATAGATTCTACAAAACATACATACCCTCCCGGCAACAAGCCGTAAAGCCCGACAACATACCCCCTGCATTTAACTTTCCACCAGACCCTAAGCAGATAGCTCATAAACCAGAGAGGGCATTTCGCTCATCTTTGTTGAAATAATTTAAAAACATTTGACAGTAACGTAGTGGCGTGGTAGTATCATCACATGATACATACTATGCCAACAATTAAATACGATACTACAGACTCCGTGGCTTCTACCCGGTCGCTACGAGTCTCAATGAGGGGACTGACATTTGGCATAGGTGTTGGTCCCCTTTTCTATTGGTGTTAAAAAGGGGATCCAGATGATAACAGAAGAGCAGAGAAAGTTTAGGGAAGGAAAGATTGGGGCTAGTTCAGCGGCCGCATGTTTAGGCAGAAGCCCCTTTAGCACCCCAGCACAGGAGTACGCTAGGATTCACGGGACCCTAGATGGTCCTCAAGAGACACTAGCTATGGCAGTAGGCAGTCACATGGAGCCTAAGATTCTTGAATGGTACAACAAGATTTGGGGTTATAACGCTGTCCCCTACGAAGAAACTATTACCCATCCAGAAGAACCACGATTAATTTGCCACTGTGATGGCAAGGATCATGACCGTGATGTTTTGGTAGAAATCAAGAATGTTGGCCCGAACAATCCTTGGATGGCTAATGACACACAGGCTCCAGAGCATGTCCGTATTCAGGCGTGTATGCAGTCTATGTTAGACCAGACTCCAAGGGTTGACATCGTTGGGTACTTTGGTGGTAACAGCATTGAGAAGTGGGAGGAGAATTTCACCGAGGAAGATTGGGGTGAGCTATATGACGGACTCATGGCCTTCATTCATCACGTTGACCTTGGTGATCCTCCTGCGTTTCAGCCTAAAGACCTGAAGTTTCTTGATAAGATATTCGTTGATGATGGCGGGACCATTGTGGCTGACAATGCGGTGATGGATTATGCTAATGCACTTAGTTGTCATAAGCGTGGTATCAAAATCTTTCAAGATAAAAAGAAGGACTCGATTGAGCAAGCTGAAACAGCCATAAAAGAATTTATGGGTAATAACTCAAATTTAGTTGACACCGATGGTACGCCTGTATTTACATGGAAGGCAGGTAAGGAAAAGAAAGTTGTTGACTGGGAAGCGGTTGCTAGGAATGTATTTGAGAATGGCAACTTCCACAACAAAGAGATTAAGAAGTATGTAGATGCACACACATCAACCAATGCAGGTAGCAGACGCTTCCTGTGTAAACTGAAAGGGTAATAACATGCCTCCAAAAAAGAAGAAGGAAGAAGAAGTAGCAACGGCACCACAGAAGATAATGTCACATGAACAGGTTATAGCTACAGCTATCAACTCTGTTATGCAAGCAGTTGGATACGTCCAGAAGAAGGACCGTAACCAGTTTCAGAAGTACAATTATGCTGGAGAAGCCGCACTACTCGCCGCCTTGAGACCTGCTATGGTTCAGATCGGTTTGGTATTACTTCCCTCGCAGAAAGCTGTCTCGCCTATTGATGAATACGGTAACGTGTTTGTTACTATAGACTACACCTTGCTTCATGCTCCTACCGGTGCGGTTTATCCTCATCCTCTCACGGCGGTGGGTTGCGGTAATGATAAGAACTCCAAGGGTGGCGTTGGAGACAAGGGCTTGTATAAGGCTATTACTGGTGCCAACAAGTACATGCTCTTTAAGTTGTTCCAGTTAGAAACTGGTGACGATGCAGAAGCCACTAACACTGAACCTGTAGCCCCTACTGATGACGCATTAGTCAAGAAGTACATCATGGGTGTTCATCCGGGTGCAGATGAAACGAGTAGGTCAAAGAGATTAGAACTCTTGAACCTTATGCTGGGCGAGAAGTGTAATTCTAGCGTCCAGAACATTAACCAAGTGACCACAGAAGAGTGGTCGCTATTAGCTAATCTCATTAAGGAGAAGTAAATGTCAACAGCACTATTTGGTCGATTGACCGCAAAACCAGAAGTAAAGAATGTTGGTGAAAGCCAAGTATCCAACTTCACTGTAGCCAAGAATGTCGGTTACGGGGAAAAACAACAAACCCTTTTTATGAACTGTAGCATATGGGGGAAGAGTGCAACTGCCCTCGCAACACACTTTGACAAGGGGAACCGTATTGTTGTCTACGGTGAGTTGGAGCCTAACAAGTATGAAGGTAAGAACGGTACTGTGGATTCTGTAAAGCTGAATGTTCGTAGCTTTGACTTTGTAGAAACCAAGGCAGAATCAGGTGCCAGTGCTTCCAAGGCAGAATCAGGTGCCAGTGCTTCCAAGGAAGACGTACCCTTCTAAGTAACCGCCCACAGTAGTCACGGGCATCCCCTTCGGGGGATCCTTTCGGGGTTGACGGTGGACAACCTTAGACTACACTCCACCCCTAAATTCTAGGTTGTTCTCATAATAAAACAAATGGAGATTATTATGGCAGATTATTATTCAATTTTTATATTGGTTCACTTACTATTTAATCCTGTAGGCCAGTCTGGGGGTGAAACCGCTGATGTCCAGAGCATTTATAGTGAAGGGCAACAGTGTGCTGACGCTATGATGGCCTTGACTAAACTTAACCAGAACCCTCTGGAGAAGTGGGGATGTGTAGAAGCTATTCATCCAGCAGACGATAAGAGAGTTCGTGAGCAGTATAAAAGCGAAGGTAGTCACTAATGGATGGCCCCACCCTAAATAATAATTCTTAAAACAATCGGTTTACTATAAGAGTAATTATTTATCTAGGTTTTGAAGTGACCTGGTATCTTGTGTCGAGCTAGGGTGGGGCTACCTTTAATGTGTGGATGTTATGAACTGTGCTAAGAAATTCAAAATACACCTATTGGGTACCAATAACATTATATTAGTTCAGGAAATGAACTTGGATATAATGCGTGACTCCTATAAAGCCAAAACATCTAAAACAGAGTTGGACAGGTTGGCTATCAAAGGTGCCTCTTTAAAAAAAGAGATCGACGAGTTAAAGGCCCACAAACTTAAGTGCGAAGAAGCTGTCAAGGACTGGGCCAGCGTAACTGACCAAGTGTTATGCGATTTGATGGACCAATTACCCAAGAAATATAAGTGAAGAAATTACCAAAAAACATCAACTACATGGGTGAGGACATCGTTGTAACTATCCGCACCATGTTTGAGGAGTCTGATTACGGAGTTTATAACGATGACTTCAAGCAGATAGTAATAAACTCAAACAAGGACCCTGTAGAGCAGTTGGACGCACTGGTGCATGAGTTGGGGCATGTGGTTGAAGAGTCCATGATTAATGAGGGGTGGATTAAGAGAGCTATCAATCATGAGTTCATTGACCGCTATGCCTCTGCACTGGTGATTATTCTAGGCAAAGCAGGATTAATCAAGGGCATCACAAAAGATGTTGCTGTCAATTACGAGAAGGTGATAGCGAAACAATATTTAGAGCAATTGTCGAAAAGGATAAAGAGTGGTTACCTACCTAATAGAACTGGGCCTGACAATCTGGGCCGCACTAAGTGTAAGAAGCATAAACCGTAAGTATAGGTATGGCCTGTACTCAGGTATGTGCTGTAACCTCTGCTTCCTAACGTGGTGGTTTGTTACGGATCAGTATGGTTTTCTGATTGGCGACACCATTTTCACGGCTATGTATAGCAGGGAAATTTATAACAAACTCAAGGGGGCGTAGTCGCCTCCAACCGAAAGGAGTTTAGATGTGGACCTATATCCCAAAAAAGTATTGTCCTTGTTCTCAGGAATCGGTGGACTCGATAAAGCAATGGGGCTTGTTTTTCCAAGATCAAGAACTGTGTGTTACGTCGAGCGGGAAGCCTACGCCCAGAGCGTACTCGTGGCGAGGATGGAAGACCAGACCTTGGATGAAGCTCCTATATGGAATGACATTACAACCTTCGACTGCAAGCCGTGGAATGGAGTTGTGGATACAATCATTGGAGGCTTCCCTTGCCAAGACCTGTCAGTCGCAGGGCTTAAAAAAGGAATCAAGGTGGGAACGAGATCAGGGCTTTTCTTTGAGTTCGCAAGATGTGTTCGGGAGATTCAGCCAAGATTCGTCTTCGTTGAAAATGTCAGAGGGTTACTCAGGAAGGGGCCGATGGAAGCAGTCCTCAACGAGTTTTCCAAAATGGGGTACGATGCAGAATGGGGTATGTTCAGTGCGGAGGGAGTGGGTGCCACGCATAAAAGAGAAAGAGTTTTTCTCATGGCCTACCCCCTCTAAACATTGGTCCACACCATCAGCCAATGAAGATGCTTGCGGTACGGTGAACGGTAAGATGCAAAGAATGTTAACCCATGATGCGAAGAGGGCTATATGCAATATTTTCCCCCAGGTAGAGAACGAGAAGATTGGACAGGAATCCCAGAGTACAAGTACCCAGCCACCCCAACGCTTAAATCCGATATTTGTCGAGTGGCTAATGGGGAAGCCGATGAACTGGAGCTTGCCAACACCTTTAGATCAGAACGATTATCAGCTTTGGGAAACGGAGTCGTCCCGCTTACTGGGGCAGTTGCAATTCAGGAATTATTCAGACGGTACTTACAAACAAGAGGAGCTATTTGATGAAAAACGATAGACTAAAAAAGATTTTCCTTGATGAAGCGTTAGCCCTGTGTGATAGTAAGAACGATGACTACGCAAACCCTGATGATTACTACGCTAATTTCCGTATGTGCGAAGCTGGTGGAATAGAAACATTCAGGGGTGTGTATGTCAGGTTGTTAGACAAGATCAGTAGACTGAATGAGTTTATGCGGAAATACAAAATGAACGGTAGCATTTCTTCTAACCACGAGGGGATAGAGGACACACTGTTAGATGCTATCAACTATTCAGCAATCATGCTAGATACATACAGACAATGGAGGGAAGGAAATGAAAGCACCGGACTATGTGCCAATGGCAACAAAGGCAAGTGTCGCAAAGCTAGAAAGTCAGATGGATACGATAAAGGGCAAGCTGGACCTACTGTTGAGGGTTATAACGGAGAAGAACTTAAGGATAATGATGGAGAATTCCTTATCACCAACACAGCCCCAAGTCTCGAAGACATCCAAGAAAAAGAAAGAGCTGAATCCTGAACACTTGAAGTTTGCTACTGACATGCTTCGTCATATTAAGCGTGTCAACACTGTAACTGGCGATACCAACCTTAACGCTTGGGCTAACCAGGTCAGGCTACTTGTTGACCGTGATGGCAGGAATATCAAACAGGCTTGGGAAACATTCATATGGGCTAACTTTGATGTGTTCTGGCGTACTAACATCAGGTCACCTAAGACCTTGGACTTGAAGTATGATCGCTTGCGTGATGAGATGCGTAAGAAAGGCGGCGTTCCTAAGAAGGTAGAATCACTCGACTACTATAAGGACAAACAATGGTAGTCGATAACCTCCCATACGATATAGAGTCAGAAGATCAAGTGTTAGGGTCCATCTTTAGAGACCCAAGTTACTTGGACAGGGTAGCTATGATGCTTGAGCCTTCTGACTTCTATAACGGTAACAACCGTAAGCTATATAATTCCATGCTCAACCTGGGGGAAAGGGGAGACCCTGTTAATAACCCGCTCATGCTTATTGAAGATGGTGCGGATCAGGTTACTGCGTTGAGGATGGAGGATATGGTGCCTACTGCTACAGCCTGTATGCACTGGGCGAAGAAGGTGAAGGATGTATCATACCAACGAGAGGTGTTTAAGTATGCTGTTCAGCTTATTAATGCTTCCAAGATGGAAGACGATGGGCAACTAAAGGATATAGACGCTACTAGGGAACAACTTAACTTAGGTTTTGAGGACATTATTAGCCTTGAAAGGGTAGGTGACGATGTATATTCAACTCAAGAAATTGGAGACATTTGCGATACCATCAAAAAGAAAAGAGGGAACCCCGGTATACACGGGATACGGACCCTCTTCCCCTTGTTTGATAGGATAGTCAAGGGGTTAAAAACAATTAACCTCATCACCGCTACCACAGGGTTTGGTAAGACTGCTCTTGCGTTGCAATGGGCATTTAATATCGGTGTTAGACAATCCATCCCATCCTTGTATATCAATTACGAAATGGAAGCTGATGAACTTACTGAAAGATTGCTTGCATGTGGATCGGGTGTCTGGCTGGATAAAATTCAAACAGGAGACATGAGTAATGAAGATTGCCGACACGTTGATGAAATCGCAACAGCCTTGTCATCCTCCAAGCTCAATATCACCGGGTGCCAAAGCAAAACAATTGACCACACCCTCAACCTCATCCACCAGTACCACCGTAAGTCGGGCATTAAAGTGGTT
>Ga0207894_1000466_pt1 | contig 9983 bp, 5 predicted proteins | sample MalvirmetaMSP114_FD_184231 | JGI IMG/M metagenome (GOLD analysis project Ga0207894, IMG submission 184231) | Marine viral communities from the Deep Pacific Ocean - MSP-114 (SPAdes) | ecosystem: Environmental > Aquatic > Marine > Oceanic | place: Pacific Ocean | collected 2011-05-26 | reverse complement strand
AAACCGCCTGCGAGATCTGAAGGCGCAGGCGACAAAGCAGGAACGCAAGGACGATGCGCGCCGGAAGCTCCTCTACGGAGCCGCCTATCTTGCTGGACTCGAAACCTTGTCCGAAGACGCACGCAGGCGCAGTCTGGCGCGCGTCGAAGCACACATTACCCGTCCGAAGGATCGCGTGTTTCTTGGGCTGCCTCCATTGGGCCTTGAAAATGCATCCCTCAAAAAGCCGAGCGACGGACAGGACGAGACGCCCGGCTTGCCGTTCGGCGAATCCTGAGCCGCTTTCAAGAAATCAGGAAATACGGCGGCCATGAGGGCTTCTTGATACAAAGCAATACGTATGTCCGATCAGGTCTTGAACAGTTCTTGGCACCAGCCCGTCGTGACACACGAACATCTCGCGCGTCAGCAGATGGCGGTTCTCCCGGACATCATCAAACAGTCGACGCAAGGAGATAACCTGCTTCTTGGGGTCTCGAGCCGCTTTCTCCATCACCTTTCGGAATGCGATCACCTGTTCCGCCACGTAGTCTCGGTCCAGTGAACGCGCGATGATACCGCTCTGGGTGGAGTAGCTGCCTCCGGCCTCATGGGCAAATTTCCGAGACTCGTTGATCAATCGAAAGACGGCATCCGACCAGAGCATCCCGGCGATCTGACCCGAGATCGCATGATGTCCATCATGGTGCAGCCAATGCATCAATCCATTCATCGCGCTTGGCTCGAAAAGCTTCCAGCGCGTCCTTGTCGTGGACATCGCACTCGTCCACGCGATAGCGGTAATCGCTCTTGTGGACCGGAGCGCTCACGCTTCGGCCTTCTTTCTGCGTCCCCGCTTCGCCTTCGGCGCGGCGGCGCGAGCTTCGCGGATGCGGGTGAGGAGAGCTTCGGCGGGTTCGTCGTCGGGGTCCTGGGGGACGAGCTCTCCGCGGAAGGCCTTGGCCAGCAGGCGCTCGTCGAGCCGGTCGAGGAGATGGGCGGCGCGGCTGGCCTCCTCGGTCAACCGGTCGATACGGGCGAAGGCGGCTTCGATGCGGCGGACGATTTCGGCCTGCTCTTCCATGCAGGGCACTGATATGGGCGCCAGCGAGAAACGACCCTTGTTAATGATTGAAACAGTCGTCGCTGATGCGTTCTCTTCCAGCCATGATCGAATGGTATGCGCCCACCAATAGGTGAACCTTGGTAACAAGTCCGCCGAGGGCAGCAGCGCATTGATCTGTTGATTGCAGCTTCCGTTGCGCGCCAATATGCCGATCTTGCCAAGATTTCCGATGCATGACACCAGAACCGTATCGATGGGCAACTGCCGGGCAATAGAATACCCGTCGGAACTCAGATGACTTTCTGTGGCGTAGATGGCTCCTTTATCGAGATCTCCGGGCTTGACGAAGGGATGTTCGTCTCCGTAATTCGCTTTGTTCTTCGTCGGAGGTGTATTCCCTGTGATAATATGCGAAATCTCTCCGATGCACTCTTGTGCCCATGGGAACTGCGCACCGCTGGCGCTGCGCCACTCCTTGGTAAGTCTGCCATCGAATGCTTGTGCCAGGATCGCCTGCTTGGCGCGGGTGGCGAGTTTGGTGGTGCGGGTGAGATGGTCGCGCGCGGCGGCCGAGCGCGTCGAGAGCCGGTCCAGCTTCGCCACGATCCGCCGCTGCTCGAGGAGTGGGGGGATGGGGAGTTCGAGGCTACCGAGGATCGACGCATTCGCGCCCGGTTGCGCTGTCCCTTTGGAGACAACGGTGATTTGCCGCCAGTAATCAGGCGACCACATGAACTTCCAGAGATACTCCGGATCGACGGCATCCGAACTCCGCACCCGGATGAGGTAGGACGCGAACGCAGTTTCGGTTGGGATATCGGAAAGCAGGTAACTTTTCCCTGTCGTCGCGCCTGTTCGAGCGATGACAATGTCCCCCGAAGACAACAGCTTGTCATCAGGCGGGGCGTCCTTGCAGAACGGCACATCCGACCATTCGACGGAATAGTCCTGCACGTCGGTTATACGAAGTAGCTTGGGGTTTTCTTCAGAATCTGCCGCCGAAGTGGTAAAGCCGTAGGAGATGTCCTTGGCTACTTCCGCAAGCGTGCTCTGACTCCAGCCTTGAGGTAGTTCACTCATTCCGCCGCCACCGCTGCCGGTGCCGCGTCCTCTTCCTCGCCTTCAAGTTCCAGCACCAGTGCCTCGATCTCGCGCGTGGCTTCGCGCAGATGGCCGAGGATGGCTGCCGTGATGTCGTCTGGGTCGGTCAAGCCGTCCTCGGCCTCTTCCTCCCCGTCTCTCAGCCAGGAGATGTCGAGGTTGTCACCACGCATCTCGATGTCCTCGCGGGTGAAGCGGCGGAATCGGCCTTCCTCGCCCTGATCCTGCCGTTCCACGCGGGCATGGGGATCGTCGCCATAAGCCGCCTCGAAATCCGCGAAGTCATCGGCACGCAGGGGCCGCGTCTTGCCGTAGGAGGGCGCGCCCGCGCGCATGTCGTAGACCCAGACGGCCTCCGTCCCGCCGCTCTCGCTACGGTCGGCGTTGCGCGTGAAGAAGATCACGTTGGTCTTGACCCCCTGGGCGTAGAAGATGCCGGTGGGCAGGCGCAGGATGGTGTGCAGGTCACACCAGTTCATCAGCATCTGCCGTAGGGCGCGGCCCGTGCCGTCCTCGAACAGCACGTTGTCGGGCACGACGACGGCGGCGCGGCCTCCGGGGGCGAGACCGCGAATGATGTGCTCGACGAATGCCAGCTGCTTGTTCGAGGTGCCTGCGGTGGTCGAGAAATCTCCCCGCTGCGGCCGCCCGCCGCCCTTCTTGGTTCCGAAGGGCGGGTTCGACAGGATGAGGTCGGCCTTGGGCAGGCCGGCACCTTCGTCGGTCAGCGTGTCCATGGACTGCGCGTCGCCCTCAATGCCATGGAGCATGATGTTCATCAGGCACAGGCGATGTGTGTCGGGAACAAGCTCTGCCAGGGTGTAGCAGTCGCGGAGCTGCCGTTCGGCCGCGCCCTCGGGCAGGCCGTAGAGCTCGTTGTTCTCGGCATGGATGCGGTTGTGCGCGGCGACGACGAATCCGCCCGTCCCCGCCGCCGGGTCCTGGATTCGCTCGCCCAACTGCGGCTTGGTCAGGCGGACGATGCAGTCGATCAGAGGACGCGGGGTGAAATACTGCCCGGCGCCGGATTTCTTGTCCTCAGCGTTCTTCTGTAGGAGCCCCTCGTAGAGATCGCCCAACCCTTCCTCGCGTGCGTCGAACCAGTCGAGGTCGTCGATGGCGGTGGTGAGGCTCTTGAGATTCGCGGGCTTGCGCAGTCGGGTCTGGGCGTTCTCGAAGATGGCGAGGACGAGCTTGTCCTTGGCAGGCTTGGGCTTGCCGTCAGCGTCCTTCTCCTCGGGGTCGCCGAGAGCGGTGAGTAGATGCTTGTAGTGCGTGAGCTGGGCGAGCCCCGCGGCCCGGGCCAAAGTGTTCCAGCGGTATTCCTCAGGGATGCGGCGCTCCTGCCCGGTCTCGGCCATCATCTTGAGAAAGAGGAGGTAGGTCAGCTCAGTAACGTATTCGGAATAGGTCACGCCGTCATCGCGGAGGACGTCACAGAGTTTCCAGAGCTTGGCGACGATGTCTTGCGTGGCGCTCATGCGGCAGGCTCCCATGTTTCGGTTCTTATCTCCTCGAGGATTGCTTCGAGCTCGCCCCCGAAGATCTTGTTGAGGCGATTATAACCGCCCTGCTGCGCGAACGGCGGGTTATCGAACGTTTGCCGGTCGATAACAACCTGGCTCGTCATTTCGTCCCCGATCCGAAATAGCCAGCGTCGCTGGACATCGTCGAGATCATGCGTCGATGCAACTTTCCTGATGGCCGCATCGACCCGATCAGCATAGGGGACCAAGGGGTCGCCAAGGGCCGCCTGACGAATGAAACCAATGATGGAGGCAGCAATGTCCTCGTTGGTGCGATCCCGCCAAGCGGTGCGCAGGGCGCTCTCGGTGAAATGGCGTGCATCGAGGGCGAGTCGCAACTCGCGCAAGCTCTCGCGGGTCATGTCGCGGGGACGCGTAACGACGATATTGAGGGCGTCGATCTTGTTCGCATTGTCGCGCACGAACGTCTCAAAAGCTTCGATAAAATCGGCGGGGCGGACGCCCTCACCATAGCCGCGCGCGACACCGATAAGGGAGTCGTCGCCGGTGTAGATGGGGATGATCGGCGGGGCGCCGCGGTCGCCCTTGAAATCGAAGAACTTGCCCAGTCCCGGGCGCTCCTGCGACCATTGTCGGACTTCGGGTGCTGGTCCGTTTCGGAAGCGTTCCAACGTCTCCTCGGGAGTCTCGCCAGCCTGTGCGGTGTATTGCTCCCGAATTTCGTCATTCATGCGACGGATTTTGCGGGACAGTTTCACGATGATCTGGTCGAGGATTTCCTCCTGGTGGGAGGGGTCGCCGGCGTTCTCGAAGCCGTCAAAGAGGGTTTCGAAGGAAACCTTCGGATCGACAACGATGGGCCGCATCTCGGTCATGGCCTGAAGGTTCGGGTAAAGGTCGACTGCGTCGTAGATTTGGAAGGCTTCCTTGCCGATCTCGTCGCATTTGCGGGTCGCTCGGCCGATCATCTGATCGTAGAGAATTCGGGAATTCACGCGACGGAGGAAGACCAGATTGGTAATTGCGGGAACGTCGATGCCCGTGGTCAGCAGGTCGACGGTTACGGCGATCCTTGGGTCGGCCTCGTTCTTGTATTTCAGGATCAGGTTCTTGTCTTGCTTGACTGACTCGCCGGTAATTTTCTGTATCATGTTGTCGTGGAGCGGGACTTCATCATCGCGGTATGCCTGCCGCAGATACCAGACCACCTCGTCAGCGTGACTGTCGGAGGTGGCGAAGACGAGCGTCTTGCCGGCATCGGGGGACATGATGTCTATTCGACGTGCGATTTCGGCTGCGACCACCTGATTGAATTTTGGCGCGCGCACCTTCCGATTGAAGTGCTCGACTGTGAAGTCCAGCTGGTCCGGGAGAGTGGCGGTGTCAATCTCGCCGGTGCGGGGGTCCAGCACATCGATTGTCTCGCCCGCCTCAATCGTAATGCCTGCCTCGCTGAGCGCGGTCTTGATCAGGTGAGGCGGATCGTGATCGATTAGCCATCCATCAATGACTGCCTCGCGATAGCTGTAGCGGTATATCGGGTCACCAAAGATCTGCGCGGTGTGCAGCGCCGGAGTCGCGGTAAGCCCGACCTTCACGGCGTCAAAATACTCCACGACCCGCCGATATTTTGAAACATAGTCGTTCTGATCCCGAAACGTCGTCTCTGCCTCGCTCATATCTCGGTCGAGAAGGTAGCCCCGGTGACATTCGTCTATCAGGATCAGATCATACTGATCGACTGGAGGTCTTTCACCGGGTTCGCGCTCGAGCACGCGCTTCACGAGGCTCTGGACCGTGCAGATGTGAATCTTGGCGTCTCGGTCGATGACCTGGTCCTCAAGACCTCTGAGACCGAATATTTCAGCGAATGTCTTGGCGCCGACCATACGCGTCGTCGCGAAGGCGCTCTCAGCCTGTTCCCCGAGTGCGCTGCGGTCGACAACGAAACAGACCCGCAAAAACCGTTTCGCATCCAGAAGCCGGTAGATCATCGCGATGGCCAGCTTGGTCTTACCGGTGCCCGTCGCCATCGCGACCAGCATTTCACGCTGACCGTCGGAGAGACCTTTTTCGACGGCCTTGATCGCCTGCCTCTGATAGGGGCGCAGGTCAAAACCGAAGTTGAAGGGTTTTGCCTCCAATTCCTTCTCCGCGGCCCGCCGATTGACCTCCAGCCTTTCTACGAGGCCTTTCGGTGTGAACCACCCCTCCAGAGCGCGGGAGGCATTGGAGGGATCACGTGTGTCCCGGAACCAGATCCCGCTGTGGGTCGCCATCGCCGGATAGAAGCCCCGTCCGTTGGTGGCAAAGATGAATGGGACGCGGTGCCCATCCCAGGGTCCACCCGAGAACTCGAAACTCTCGTGAGCCTGGATATCGCGCGAGTAGCGGCTTGCCTGGACATCGACGGCAGACATGACGTTCTTGCGTTTGCGCTTGGCCTCCACGACCCCGACCAGAACGCGTCCAGCGAAGAGCGCGTAATCCGCCGGGCCCGAGGATGTCGGCCATTCGGCAATGGCCATGTTGCGGTTCTTTTCAGGACGGGTGCCCAAAGAATATCGCAGCGTCCCGCTGTCGACATCCCACCCGGTCTGACGGAGCTGTTCATCAACCAGTAGCCGCGTATCGGCCTCGTCGAAGTCCATGTCCTTGGCCGACTCGAAAGCGGCCTGGATGAACGTTTGCGTTTTGCCGCGGTCGACCGGTCGTGCCGCGCGACGCTCGGCTTCCTCGGCCAGCTCCGCGTAGATCGCCCGTTCCTCTTCCGCGAGCCGGGCCCTGTCTTCGGCATTCAGGGCGGCGCCATGAGCGTTCGCAGCCTCGTCGGCAAGACGTGCGGCTTCAGCCGAACGCTGCTCCAGTTCTGACCGTAGCGCCGCCACCAGATCCTTCAGCGCGGGCGCGTCGGTCTCTGCCAGTTTCGGCGGGTTGAAAGGCATGGTTAGCCGCGGCTGTCGAGTCGCAGACGCACGCAGCCAGACTCCAAGACGGTGGCAAAGCTTGATGGCTTCGAAGGCCATCCGGCGTTCGCCGTCGTGACCGTGGACCGCAGCGTTACCCTCGACACGCAAGCGATGGAGGATGTCGAGGATCTCGGTCGGCACAAGACCATCGCGCCGGATGTTGCGGAGCATGTCAGCGAACGTATCGATGCTGGCAATGTCTGCCCCAGCGGACTCAGCAACGACCCGCGCCATCCGCTCTGCAAATTGCCGAGTCTTGATCAGCGCCGTATTCGCATCGTCTACGAAGTATCGTTCGGCATGCGTAGCAAGAACTGCCAGTGGCGGGTCAATATCTTTCAGATGGTCAAAGTTTGGACTGTTCATTGTAAGCGGTCAATCAGGAGGTCGCGCGGACGCTCAGACCGAGGAGTTTCGAGCATCCGCGGGATCGGTTGCCGTCTTCTCCCGGACCAATGCGAGCGCAAAACGTGATCGGTCGGCATCCCGTGTTTCGTCATCCCGTGCATATAGCGGAGTAACTGGGATTTCTGAGCAGGAATACATCGCATAGGGCCGTGGCCGGGCCTGTGACAGCTGCGTCAACCTTTACAATTTCCATAGCGCACGATTCCCCATGGCTCTCATTTTTGCCAAGGATTGCATGAACGTGTGGCAGGATGCCACGTTTTATGCGTCCTTGGCGTGCTTCTCAAGTCATCGTCTCGGCGACGGCCTGCTCTCGGGCGTCGTGATTTTCGCGTAGCTCGGACTCTTCCCTCTGTGGTTCCACCCTTTTTCATAGGTTCCCTCAGGTTCCCATTAGGAATTCGAATAACTTCCCAAAGGCTTAGATATGATTGCTGGGGAATGCTACGGAATTCAATCGGGAATAACGGGCAATTCGGGCGCGCACTCGAAATTCTTTCGCTCATTTCACGGATTTGCGTGATGGGTTTCGCGGCCCACCCCGCGCAGATTACGGCAGGCCAAGCGGATACCATGGATATACAGGCAGAAAGTTTGGGTGGTCTTGCATTTTGCGCGGGTCTCTCTGGGGCATAGATCCTCTTCGGATCAATCGAAGGAGATGCTGATGTCCAGCCCGCGCCACTACAGATGCGAAGAGAAGGTAGTGCAACTTCTCGAAAAAAAGAAACTGAGCCTGAACGCACTTCGCCTCGTTCATGCGACCTATCACCATCTCGACAATCACCCTGGATGGACGCCCTCTCACATGAAATTGACCGACAAGTTCGGCAATGAGCGGATCTGCACCGCGCTCTGCTCGATCCTCTGTGCGACGACAGGATCACCGGGCGCGAACGACATCAGCATGATCCGTCAAGGGATGCGGGACGTGGAGGACGCGGACCTGTTTCGTGTATTGGAGTTGAATGGTCGCCGACTGAGGTTCAGGTATAGCTCTGCACTCGCCGACGCGACGACACACTATACGAAGGCGAAATTTGCTATTCTGGATTGCGGGATCATCGCGCAGCTCCGGTCCCCGTGGCAGATCGAATTCTACACCCGCGCAGAGATGGTCCAGCGCCAGCGGCACCCAATGTTCTACCTGCCTCGGGTCTGTCCGGATAAAGAACCTTGGAGCGAGACAAAGCGCAGGTGGTTTTCTGCGGCCAGCCGCGTCGGCGACATTCTCGGGCATCACTACGTCTTCATCCCCGAACTCGACGAACTCTGCGAACATGTAGCGCGGGTAAAGGTGAAGATCGTCCATCAGCGGACGCAATGGTCGGAAGGCCGCCTGTTTCCTCGCCGTGCCGCCGAGCCTGTCAGCATCGTTGCCAACGGGAAGAGCCAGACACTTACACGACAAGATCTCACCAGGAGGAAAAACTGGACCCGGGTAGCGGGACCGGTTCCGGATGCAGCGGGTCCAGTGCAGTAGATGCGTGGCAGAAAGGCGCGGTTGGGATCGAGCGTCCAGACGCAGGTGTCGAATTCGAGCATGGCGCGGTCGTGGCACGTCGACAGATCGACGGGCGGCCTGCACTGAAGCCTTGATCAAAGCTGTTTCATGATATGGCCGGTCCGCGCACCGTCGAACAACAATGCCTTGCCGTCGTTACTCGGAGGGTCCGCATTCCTAAAAGCCGTGGGACACCTTGACGCTAAGCCGTTGATCCGTAAAGCCACAGTTTCTGCCCCGCGTGGGACACCTCGCCCTTTATTCCTTGGGCTTTTGGGGCGGGTGGCATTCCCCTACGGGCTGCCACTTGTAACTCCCTGAGTGATGTCTTTGCAGGTGGTAAGACCGCGTGACCGGCCGTTCTGGCCAGTTTCCTAGCGGCCCGGGGCGGCATTTTCCGCCATTGCAACAGAAACGCAGCTCTGGGTGCCGTTTTGACCCCTACGACGTTCAACCGGTGAAGCTGGTAGGGTCATAGCGCGTGCTTGGCGCAGCGCGGGAGTTTGATCGGCAATGTCAGGTCGCGGGTTTGAGCGTCTTTCGCGGGTTGTGATTCATTGTCGAATTACCCCACCCCAGCGGCGCTTCGCAGGCTTCGAGCGCCGAAATAAAGCTGTTGCACCAGACATTAACGTCGGTCTTTTCGACTTGATCCATGCAGGCCGTATAACGCCGCTTTCTTTCCTCGAGCGGCATATCCAAAGCCTGGGACAACGCGTCTGACATGCCTTCAATATCATAAGGGTTTACCAATAGCGCTTCGGTAAGATCCTCGGCAGCACCCGCCAGATGTGACAATACCAATACGCCCGGATCGTCGGGATCCTGGGCGGCGACATATTCTTTGGCGACAAGGTTCATTCCGTCAGCCAAGGGCGTCACCATCCCCACGCGCGCGCCCCGGTAAAGCCTTGCCAGCAGGTCACGATTGATATTTCGGTGAATGTAGCGCAGCGGCGTCCAGTCCAGTTCGGCGTGTGTGCCGTTCAGCCGGCCTGCCAGTTCCTCCAGTTCGGACCTGATTTGTTTATACGCCATGACCTCTTCGCGGGTCGGCGGTGCGATCTGCAACAGGCTTACGCGCCGGTCCTTGTCGGGACGTTTTTCAAGATAATGCGCAAAGGCACGAAATCGGTTTGGAAGGCCTTTGGAATAGTCGAGGCGGTCCACCCCCAGGATGTATTCGCCGCGCATGTCGGGGCCAAGATCGGCGCCGGTAGGGGTTTGGCTGGCAGCCCGAGCGAACGCCTTCACGTCTATGCCGATCGGGAATGAGCGGACGGAAAAAACCTGTGCGCCGTACTTGATTCGCCCATCGAGCATGACTTCGGCTTGGTTTTGCGAGCGGAACATTTCAAGGCAGCGCGCAACATCGGCACGGGTCTGCAACCCGACCAGGTCGTAATCCGCGAGCCAATCAGCCAAGTTGGCGCTTTCCGGCAACGCCCCCAGATCCCCCAGGGTGGGAA
>Ga0207894_1000462_pt1 | contig 10043 bp, 10 predicted proteins | sample MalvirmetaMSP114_FD_184231 | JGI IMG/M metagenome (GOLD analysis project Ga0207894, IMG submission 184231) | Marine viral communities from the Deep Pacific Ocean - MSP-114 (SPAdes) | ecosystem: Environmental > Aquatic > Marine > Oceanic | place: Pacific Ocean | collected 2011-05-26 | reverse complement strand
ACCGTTCACCAACACTAACCGCCGCTATCCAAAATGGTACCTGAAAAACTGACCTTTACGCCACTCTCTCGCCGCCAAATTGAAGCCGATTTCTCCGGTGGCCACATCACCTCCGATGCCGGATTGCTCCTGCTTCGGGAAGTCGACAAGCAACACCGCCTGACCCAGCGGCTGGCCTCCGTGCTCAATGACTCACGGAACCCGGTACTGGTTCGCCACAAGCTGGAAACCATGACCCGCCAACGAGTCTTCGGCGTAGCCGCCGGATCCGAAGATCTGTACGATCACGAGGCGCTGCGTTTTGACCAGGCCCTGCAAACGGCGGTTGGCAAAGAGAGCGATTTAGCCGGCAAGTCCACGCTCTGCCGAATGGAGCAGCAAGTAAACCGTCAGTCGGTGGTCAAGGCCCACGAACTGCTTTGGCATCACTTTATCGAACAGCATGAGGTCCCACCGAAGGAAATCGTGCTGGATTTTGACGGTACCGATATCCCGGTTCATGGCGACCAGCCCGGCAAGTTCTTTAACGCCTATTACGATCACCATTGTTACTTTCCGCTCTACGTATTCTGCGGCCGCCACCTGCTGGTGAGTTACCTGCGCACTAGTAATCGCAGCGACAGCCGCCATAGCTGGGCGATTCTGGCCCTGCTGGTGAAGTTTATCCGGCAATATTGGCCCAACACTCGCATCGTGTTTCGGGGTGACAGTGGCTTCTATCGGCCTCGCCTGTTGAGCTGGTGCGACCGGAACAATGTGGATTACCTGGTCGGCATCAGCAAAAACAGCCGGTTGCTCAAGGACGTGGAAGTGCCTTCACGACTGGTCCGGGATACGCACCAGAAAGTCTGTGCCACTTATCGGTTCCGGTATCAGGCGCATTCCTGGAAATACCCTCGCTGGGTGGTGGCTCGCCTGGAAGAAGGCGAGCTGGGTTCTAACCCTCGCTTCGTGATCAGCTCCCGCTATGACGACGGTTTTAAGCTCTATTACGAACAGTAATGCGCCCGAGGCGACATGGAGAACCGGATCAAGGACCAGCAGCTGTACTTGTTCGCGGATCGAACATCTAGCGTTCAGTGGTGGACCAATCAATGGCGGCTGATCTTGTCTGGCTTCGCCTACACCTTGTTCGAGCGATTACGAGCGCACCTGAAAAAGACACCCTTCGAACGCATGAGCGCCAGCAATCTGCGACTGAAGCTGATCAAGGTTGGCGCAGTCATCATCCGCAATACCCGCCGAATCCGAGTGCTGATGAGTGACAGCTATCCCTACAAAGATGAACTCACGGATCTGGTACGCCGGCTGGTGCCGGGGTAGATGCCCGGGCTCCCCCGGCCCGACGCAATGGGGGAAAGGGGCCGTGTGTTCAGGCAACAGAAATTGATCAACAATTAGCCAGCAATGGCCGCACCTGAGTGGTCATGGCGGTAAACCGCCCAGTCTGCAACACTGGCTGGGTAGCCATGAGAAATCCGGGCTAGGGCCTGCCTAATGACTGCCGATATACAGATGACTTGTGCCAGGCACTGAGCTTGGCGCCAGTCATCGCTTTTGATGGGTATGAGTTCAGTGCGACAACAGATGTCGTATCCCTTTGTTATTCTCCTCCTCAGACTCTCTTTGATTAAAAGGATTCACATGCTTAATAAGTGCTTGTTTGCTGCCATTCTGGCCGTATTTGTTGGTTTTCCTCTCACAGCGACAGCCCAAGATGAGACGTTCAGCCCTTATGTGTATATAGGCGTCGGACCTATGTTCTGGTTTTATGCCAACGACCAAGTAAAAGGCGCGGCTATTGGCACAGGGTTGCAGGGCCGTCTTGGTCTTCAGGTGACAGATTTGGTGGGTATTGAGGGGCGATATTCCGCAGGTGGCGAGGACTCTTTGAAGGGTGTTGATGTTAGCCTCGAAGGGGCGGGCTCATTACTTTTGACCCTGTCCAGTGAGATCGGAAACCATCACCGCGTTGGTGCGTATCTAGGTGCGTCCTCGGGGAAAATGAAATTCAGCAATGGACCATATTCAGTCGAAGACTCAGACAGTGGTCCATCCTTTGGCGCATTTTTTAACCTGGCTATTAATGAAGACGTTTACGCCTATTTTGATTACGGTACCTATCTCCTGAAGTCAGACTATGTGGTGCAGGGGGTTAGTCTGGGCTTGGGTGTGTCATTCTGATAGACCCGTATTTCAGGAGGGGCTGCATGCTAGCCAATACCCATAAAATTCCGGCCTTGATGCTTGCTGTGTTTTTCTTTACCGCTATACCACCGCAAGTATCCGCCGAATGCTCAACCAGAAAAAATGCCTTGGGCAACTTGGAGTACCGCTGCTCCGATGGACGCAAAGGCCAGCTGCGAAAGGATGCCCTGGAGCGATGGCAGGATACCGAATCGAGAACCACCTACCGAACCACTCCGCTTGGTAATGTTCAAGGCAGCGATGGTACTCATTATCGTAAAGATGCGTTGGGGCATTACCGGTCGAATGATGGCAAAGTCTATCGAAAGGATGCCCTTGGTAACTGGCAGTCTGAATCGCGATGATATTGTCGGAAGAGGAAAGTCGCCGTAACCTGTACTGACTACTCGAATAGAGTTGGAGAGCGGTATGAGCATAAAACGCATGACGGAAACAGAGCTTCTTACCGGCTTGGACGCAGACAAAGCTCATGGTGATGAGTTAGCTGAGCCGCTACCGCACGAGCTTGATCCACTAGAGAGACTTCGGGGATCGGTAAAACGCTATGATCGTCCAATGGATCCTGCTTGGGAGGAGTCGGTTGACCCAATTGAGCAGAGGGCAACTGTTTTGACGGAGCTGACACACGAACACGGCATCGCTGCTTTGCGCTGGTTTCTGGATCACGGCCAAGACTTTGGTTTGAGTGAGCAAGACCTTGCTCACCTTGTAGGCGCGGAATCTGAGTCCACCTTTGACGCATGGCTAACTGGGAAAGAGCCGGTACCGGCGAGTGTCACCCATCGACTTGGGTTGCTGCTTGGTATTTATAAAGGGCTGGTAGAGATTACGCCTGAGGGGAATAAACAGATGGCCTTCGAGTGGTTTCAGCGCTCCACCAATTTTTTTCCTGAGTTTCCGCAGCGCTCTATCCGGGATTACTTACTTCAAAATCTTTCCGAAGAAGCCCTTAAGGCAGTAAATCGCAGTGTCAAAGGACTAGCCAGATAGCCAGCCGGTAGAGACGGCTGCTGGGTGTGGCAGGAACGAACAGAATAGAGCCTAACTGATCACTTTTCCGGCTTCCTTTGATGGTCGTCGTTTCGCATTTCTTTTATTTCATGGTGCCGAGACCACAGGCACCATGTGGTCAGTAGCGCACCGCCTATAATGCCTGTCGCCATGGCTATGAGTGTACCTGCCGCCATACTCATGGGTGTTACCTCGTCACTACTTTGGCTGATGGGTTGGCCATTCGCTCGCCTCGTTTTGAAACGATACGTCTTCGTATTTCTCATGGCCAACCGGTTCTATGTTCTCCCAGTTTCGAACGACCTTTGGCATGGGTGCATCTGGGTCACATTGCTTCAGGAGATCTTTCAGGGCGTACTTTGTTCTGTCTGTCATTGTCTCACCTCAAATGTCCGCGCCGGCCTTGGATTACTACAGCTGGAAACGTCTCTTTATCACGGAAACCAGGGTGTGCATTGGTCGCCTGGTATTCACCGTCCCATTCCTGTGCCATTTTGTATTGAAATATCTCTACTTCTAGCAGTTCAACAATCTCATCGTAGCCATTTTCATAGTCGTCTACGTCTACGAGTACTTGTGTGTCCGCCGGCAGGCACTGCAAGTGTTTGATTAGCTCTTCTACGGTCATAAAGTTAGCGCTCGGGTTCAGATATCCAAAACGATAGCAGGGTTCGGTTACTCCACTAATGCAAGGGTAAGCAAAAACCTATCGGTGGCCCAAGTTGCATTGAGCGATTATCCGGGAGGCCTATGCTCAGTAATTGACGCACCTCTAATGGAAGTGCCGCCACCCGGTGTATCTGTTGCCAGAGCTCATGGTTGGACTGGTCATCATGGTCTTCAGGTTCGGCGGAGCCTATAACCCAATGACCGGCTATGGCATGGCAGAGTCCGTTATCCGATAGTTCGAGAAGCCGATCCATTCTGGTGTTTAACTCGTGGACAATTGCGGCTCCACCGGCCCCACTGAGATCAATACACCAAAAACTTGCTTTTAACTCATCCAGATAATCCTGTACTTCCGCAGGTTCACTGGAACTCTGAGTGTATTGGAACAGTTCTTCAACGTCGTAGTGTAAGCAGGGTTCAAACCAGCCAGCCTTCCGGCAGATATGCGTCCTGAAGATTCTGCAATGGCGCGATAGCAGCGCCCGATGCAGGAGATGTACTTTGGCTTATCGCCGTGACTACTCTGCAAGTGAGTTTTTTGATTTGATCGACCTGATTGTCGATTGCCTGTTTGATCTGCGAGATTTCCCGGCCCGACAGCTTCACTTTTTGTTGCGGGAATGAAAGGGACACGTAGTTATGGTTCATAGCCTTGCTCCTGGTTTTTAGCGTATCGCTTTGGCCATCTCATGGGATTATTCATCTGCAAGGGGGGATAAACATATTTTTGATGTTTTTGTGTTTGGGGCAAGGCTCCGGAAAACGGAATGCGTTCAGACTACTTTCCATTTTTATTTGTCGGTGTCATCACGTCTACATAACCACGGTGTTTATTCCATTGCACCATGGCCCCCTCTGAGATAGTCAGGCGAAAACTGCGAAAACAACAGGCCTTACTCGCATTTTTAGATCAAATTACACAAACGACGCCTAAAACAGGCCGCTTTCATGCACACCTCGGCCATTTATTCCTGTGAAAATGGAGTTGTAAGTTTTAGCAGTCAGCAAATGACCTCGTGTTTAGAGGCGGGTTCGCTCACGAAAGAATAGGTTGGCAGTCACTCGCTGAAACGTAGGTCTATACGAAGCAGGAAAATCTGTGAAAAAGGCAATTAATGTCAACCAAAGTGAACAACGTGTCGCTAAATTAGCGAAAAGGAGTTTGAGGGCCTTCTTCTTCTGTTACAACTAAAAGCACGAATTGAACTACAAGGACAGCGATATGAATCTGAAAAGAAACACCATCCTCAGCGCAGCGTTTGATCAATCCCCCATCCGCTCGATCGGGCCAAATGCTTCAGAGATAAACGTTAAGACGCTTGCCGACAAACAGATTGAGCGACTCCTCATTGCTATCACCTCATTATGCACAGCACTAGCAGAGCAGTTTTTCCCAGAAGAGACGGTTAACTTTCAGCACAATGATTTTGTAACTGCCACAGATCATGACATCCAGCACACCATCCGAGTCTACTGCCACGAAGAGGCAAGCCGGGCCCTGATTCAGGTGACAGCAGATGCTATCGCTCTGTTTTTAAAAACAGTTATCCATGGTGCAATGGATCTATTCAATAAAGACGATAATGCTGAATTAACCAAATCTCAGGAAAGGTTGATCGATGAGTTTTCGGAGGAGTTTATTGCCACCAACAGCGGTCAGTCACTCAAAAACCCATTTATCATCCTGCTTTATAATGGGTCCTGTGAAATCGAGGTCGCGGTTCAAGGATATTTTGAGACGGCTCCAGAAATGGAAACGAGAATTCGGGAATATCATGGGATGGCAAAGCTGGACAGCGTCGCGTTTAGCCGATTGGAAATTGCCCTCAGCCTCATTGATGACGATTTTGATTCTGAAAAGATATTCAAAGCTCGGGCGAGTAACATTCAGGAACTGCTAACCGCCTTATCCCTAATGCAAACAGATAGCCGTCGGGCTGACGTGAGTCTGCACCAGGTGCAAGATGGGCAGAGAAGAAAATTCTGGTGTTTAGATGCGATTAACCCGGTTAACAAACAAGCTCGTCCAGGGCTAGAGCTTCTGCAAACGGGCAGCTATCCCTAAAATCTTTTCTCGTTTTGTTTTTTACTTTTCTGCACTAGCCGGCAGTACACTCCAAAAATCAAAAATGTGGCGGCCAACTCATGCCCATTACGCAGTAGAGACTCTGGAGAAGGCTGAAAAATAATTTCACCAAAGCTGCCGCTTGACCGTCGCCTGGTGGTCAATGGAAAGCCGTGCAAAAAATGGGTTTTAACAGTCCAGGGTCGAGTTTTTCTGCCCGCCTTTGCTTTGTGTTGTCCGACATCAATATATTGCTCGGATTGAACCGCAAACCCTGCTTTCATCATCAAACCAATCATTTCCGGATCATCAAATCGAGCGACAACGGTCAGCTGATCGTCTTGCACCTCCATTAGAGTCAGGAATTGTTTAATAAAGCGCGCATGGGAAGTCTTATCCAAGACCAAATGTCTCCTGCGACTGACGAGCACGGGTAACTCTTTAAGTTTGAGTGCTTTAATAGATTCAATGTGCTGATACTCAATCATCTGAGAGCGTTGCAAAATTCTCTGCCAAGCTGAAGGGCTGATAGCGGCCAATAAAGCTTTGGCATCATTGTCGCCTTCAAACCACTGGGCTTTTTCTCCTGGTAAGGAGCGTTTAAAAACCTGTTTTTTAGTCGCTTCTGTCAATACTTTTTCAAGTCGTCTTGCGACCGACGGGTGCAAGTCCACCAAAGCACCTGCGCGGGTAAAGGTATGTCCCTGAGAGACCAACCGAGCAGCTTGAAGCAAACGTTCCAGCGTCAACTCAGGATAATTTGGCTCTACCATCAACTGTGGCATTTCAAAGCGAGGTGCGTCGGGCCACTGATTAATATCCGTAGCATTTCTCAAACGACGCACTCGGATACTTTCAACAGGTGTGAATGAATCCGCCCATTCAGTTAAAAGGTGGCAGTAATTCAAGAGACCGGTTCTCGGTGAGCGATGCCCCATTAGACGCGCCAAAGCCATACCTATCCGCCGCGAGCACTCGATGTTCGAGCCAAGCACGCACTGCCGAAGCGCGGGTTTATCTATGCCTTGGGTTAGGGCTTGCGCGGTTGGCGTGTTCAGGTTTAGCAGAACGGCTGCCACTTTGTTAAAGAAAGTGTGGCGCATGTGGTGTAACACTAGATCTTGGTTTTGCGTCATCGTCCGAATGGCAATGATCAAACCTGCAGAGAAATTGGCCGAGTCCTCGACCAGCCCCACCCGTTTTTTGCCTTGTCGCTCACAAAGGATTGGCCGGTTCTTCGAGTTATCGCAAATGATATCGTAACGGGCCAATACCTTAGATATCAGGTCGTTCTCAAAATCGTCCAGCCGGAACAGGAGGGGCACTACGCGCCGGCTCGATTGGCTTTTGAGTTTCCTGTACTGATTATTCTGAACCAGCACCCAAAGCCTGCCTGAATGGTCTTGCCAATCTCGCCCTAACAGCGCTAGTGCTTCTTTAGACCTCAGCCCAAACCGGTAGGAACATAATAAAACAAAGCCCATCATCAGCCGTTGGTCCCGGTTCAATCCCGCATCGTGGGCGATACAGGATTGTATACTCCGATAGTCCTCAAGACTGATGAGGCCTGGGCTGACAGTCCGCTCTTCAACATCTATGTCCAGCTCGGACCAGTCAGGGGTAACCACATCAAATTTTTCAGCCCATCTAAAAAATTGAAGAAGTCGATCCCCAAAATATCGATTACTCTGTGATGACAGGTGCTTATACTCCAGCATGTCGACACATAATTCAGTGACATCCTCGCTATCCAAGGCCATGAGATCGACTGAATATGCCAACTGATTAAAAGGACCGGATATTGCACTCCAGTAATCTTTTAAAGACGAGCTGGCATAGGCATCAAATTTCTGCCCCTTTTTCCCTTTACCCGCGCGGGTTAGGTCTACTATCCAATAGCCAAGCAGCAGCATGGCAGATGAGAGCACATGCCGATTTTCATGACTTAACCTCTCGATATTTCGCGCCGTTTTCTGAGCTTGTTGTTTTGTCGGCTTGTATTCTTTTAAAAAAGCATAAATTGCGGCCTTGAAGTCGACAGCCTGTTGTTGGAGTCTGACTTTACTGTGTTCGGACCTTACGCCGGTTTTGAGCCTGACTTCAGGCAGTTCGGCGGTCGAATCACGCTTTTCAGCAACCGGTCTTTTAACATGTTTTTTGTCTGCCAGGCGTAGGTGGTCGGTCCATGAGCCACTAGTTGGCGGCACACGACCACTCAAGGCCCCTGCTACCATGCCTGGTAGCTGCACCAAATTGCATTGATCGACGATATTGCTAATCCAGCATATCAGCTCGGTGGCACTTGAAACCTGAGCTTCTTGGTCCTCTCGATAAAGCTCAGCGAGAGGAGCCAGTTCGCGAATATTCTTAAACGGCAATTCAGAGGTATAACGGGTAGATTCTAGTCCGTAGGCCAGTAAAGCTGCCGTTTTGTAACTGATTTCATGCCGCTGAACCGGTGCCCCGAATTCGGACGGTATAAGTGTTTCACTGTATTCAAGGTAAATCTGCCTGTGGCGTTGAACGATTCGATAGTGACGACCATGTGCCACATCCTGCAGCAGGCGTGTATAACTAATTCGCTTTTCAGCAGCCAATAGGCAGCACCCTACAACCAGGGCTTTGCTCTTCGTAAGGTTGGATTTCTGTGCCTTGCTGCGCATTTCCAGTGCCCAGTTTTGTATGGCCGGAAAAAGAGCAAGATATTGGGCGACCTTGTCAGATATGTGTGTTTGCTCTTCTCTCAATAAAACAATTCGTTTAGTAAATCGGCTGCCGACATCCAACGATGAACGATCAACTACTTTCGCAAGGACTCGATAGCGTAAAGATGCTTGCGGATGTGGCATCTGATCCGACCGTGAGAGCATCTGGTTAATTAATTGTTTCAGCTCCTCCGGCTGCAATTGATCGATACTTCTTTCATCTAAAAAAAGAGCAATGTCATCTCTTGCCTCTCGAATCGCTTTCTGCCGTCTTAGTTTGCGGTATCGTGCTCGATACTTGAGGCCAAACAACGTAGGTTCTCGATAACTGCTGTTCTTGGTAGGTAAAGACAGAAGTGGAGGCGATCCTCTGTGGTTGGAGGGCGGCACTTCAAAGCCCAGTCGCTCAAAGATGGTATTTAAAGTTTCCATGCTTTCAGCAGCATCCACACTCCAGCATCTGGCAGAGAAGTCTCCGTATGTTCCAACGCCTCTTTCAGAGTGCCCCATCCAACCCTCAATTATTTCAGAGCTAATTCCCGCATTCGACAGCTGCTGTGCGTATCTGTGCCGAAAAAGATTGCTCGGTAGAGCCCACTGAAACAGTGCACCTTCAAGTTTTTGTGCATCTGCTATTGAATGCCACTTGAGCTGTCGGTCCAGGAGAAAGAAGAAGGGTACTTTCGAAGGACGGCCATTGGTCATTACATTCAGATGATCAGCGAGCTCCGATCGGTGCTCTACAATACTACGAGACAATATCAGCAGGTGATTTCGATACTCTTGGACTATAGTTCTTGTCTTCTCAGGCAGGGGCACCAGCCGACCTGTGTGTAACTCGTCATCTGTTTTATCATTTATATAAACGCAGCCTGCCTCAAGGTTAAAAAAAGCGGGTGATTCGAAAGGGTCCCTCAACAGTCGTGCCCCCGTGGCCGCGTAAAGAGCCATTACTACATACTGGGACAGGGCATTATGATAAGAAACTAGATCTTTCTGGCGGGCAGTGCGGAGCCTTTGGGTGGCATCCTGAATCTCAGCAATTAACACGGACTCAAAAGGCACCAAGCGGCTGCCCACGAGGTTCAAGTTCGAGGGATGGCCTTCCTGATTATGAATGGTCAGATCCATTCCTTTCTCAATTGCTTTCACGTCCCAGGTGTCGTAACTACATGCGCCCGGCAAAGCCGATTTAGGATGGGATGTCAGCAAGCGAGCAAAACGACTGTCCGCTGTCTTGTTGAAGACACGTTGAGGTGCACGGTTGACAAGCATTCCGCTTTTGGTTCTTGCCATAAGCCCTTCGCTGTAGCGGTTAAACCACGTCTCGCTCGAAATCTTGTAGTAGTTCGTCCATAACTCTTTCAATGTCGAAGGGCGGGGGT
>Ga0207894_1000458_pt1 | contig 10101 bp, 7 predicted proteins | sample MalvirmetaMSP114_FD_184231 | JGI IMG/M metagenome (GOLD analysis project Ga0207894, IMG submission 184231) | Marine viral communities from the Deep Pacific Ocean - MSP-114 (SPAdes) | ecosystem: Environmental > Aquatic > Marine > Oceanic | place: Pacific Ocean | collected 2011-05-26 | reverse complement strand
GTCAAGAAGCGCTGCCGCGAATATCCCATTTGAACGATAGGTCAGCATTAAACCCATTGGTTTCAGCGCCTCGGAAATGGCGACGGCCAGTTTGACCGTGTACTGATGGCGTTGGGGTTCCGAAAACGATGCCATCAATTGTGTGAAATTCTGCACTGCAATTACCGCGACTGTTGTGTCGCCGCCAAATTCCGATTGCATCCGCATAATATAGTTTTCAAAGGCTTCTTCGGTAACCAGACCGCTTTTTGAAAGGTCGGCCGGTGTCATGGGACGCTCCAGGGCGATCTTCTGCAAGACCTCGTATTTCTCGCGGCTGGGACTTTCGTGCGGACGTTTGATGTGCCGGATGAACTCTGCATTGCGCAGTTCTGCCCCATGAATACGGGTTTCCAGTTCAAAAAATTCAAAAGGCTTAACGATGTAATCCCACGCACCCGCGACAAAGGCTTTGGCGATGCTATCGCTGTTTTTGACACCAGTAAGCATGATGATCGGCACAAATTCATATCCGGGGATCTGTCGGATATAGGTAATAAGTTCGATCCCGGACATTTCGGGCATTTGAATATCAAGAAGAAAACAATCAAAGGGCACTGGCGTATCTTTGATAATCGTCAAGGCATCTGCACCCGAGGCAGCCGTGCGAACATATTCATGGTCTTGTGCTTCTAGATAAACCCCAAGGAGATGACGTAAGTCCTTGTTATCTTCTACGGCCAGAATTCTCATCACTCGTTACCCCGCATTCTCGAATTGCTTTGCCCATATAACAAAAATGGCGTGTGCATCCGGACTAAGCTATTTCTGGTAAGCACCTAAATTTTTCATCACAATTCAGTTATTCTTCCTTGACTGCTTAATTTAGCTTGAATCAGTTTCGTTAACTTTTCAACTCGCAATTGGGTTTTTTAATGTTTTATTAACTCTTTCGTAGTGTATCGGTATCTTTTGGATAGGTTTTAGAGGCGCGCGTGATTCTCCATCGCGCTTTATAAATGGGTGTCGGACAATGAGCCGGGGCTTTCAAACGTTGTGCGCATATGTTTTTGTCCCTCGGGGACGAGAAGGGCGGCCAGACGCTTCGCAGATTGTCCAAACCGCTCAGGTACTGCGCCGTATAGACCTAGATACTGCGATTGCGTGTTGACTCTCTTTCCATGGCTCATATAAGCGCGGCTTCATTGGTGTTGGTGGACCCTGCAAAGGGAACCCTGTCGGGCTTCGGCCAGAGGACAACGCCCTTTACCGCCCGTCGCAATTCTGCGGGGGCCACAAAAAGGAGAACAGCCGTGACAAAACGCACAGCTGCCAAGCACAAAATTGACCGCCGTATGGGCGAAAACATCTGGGGCCGTCCTAAATCTCCGGTAAACCGTCGCGAATACGGCCCCGGCCAGCATGGCCAGCGCCGCAAGGGCAAGATTTCCGACTTCGGTATCCAGCTTCGCGCCAAGCAAAAGCTCAAGGGCTACTACGGCGATCTGACCGAAAAGCAGTTCCGCCGCATTTACGGTGAAGCCGAGCGTGTAAAAGGCGATACAGGTGAAAACCTGATCGGTCTGCTCGAGCGCCGCTTGGACGCCGTTGTGTACCGCGCCAAGTTCGTCGCAACCGTTTTCGCCGCACGTCAGTTCGTAAACCACGGCCACGTCCGTGTGAACGGCAAGAAGGTTAACATTCCTTCCTACCGCGTCAAGGAAGGCGACGTGATCGAAGTACGTGATCGGTCCAAGCAAATGGTTGCCCTGCTCGAAGCAACGCAATTGGCCGAGCGTGACGTGCCTGACTACATCGAGGCGGATCACTCCAAGATGACAGCGACATTCGTGCGCACCCCTGCTTTGGGCGACGTGCCATATCCTGTCATGATGGAACCGAACCTCGTGGTCGAATTCTACGCGAAGAACTAAGGTTCCTCGCACATCAGATGCCGAAGGGGCCGCGCTGGACATACCGGCGCGGCCCTTTTGCGTTTCGACCCGCAGATGAGCCGCAGGGGGCAATATCATAGTGGCGCTGGTCGTACCACGCGGCTAAGGTCCGCCCGACAGGAGATTTGATAGATGACAACCGCAATTCAGCCTCAGTCCGGCATCATGGACATCGCCCTTTACCAAGGTGGTGCGGCGCATGTGGCGGGGCTTGAAAATGTAATCAAGCTCAGCTCGAACGAAAACCCGTTGGGGCCGTCCGAGGCTGCGATAGAAGCATACCGTCGTGCATCGTATGACTTGCATCGCTATCCCTCCTCTGATCATAGCGCATTGCGCCAGGCCATAGCGACCGTGCACGGGCTGGACCCTGAACGGATTATTTGCGGGGCCGGGTCGGATGAGATCATCGCCTTTTTGTGCCAGGCATATTCCGGTCCGGGTACCGAGGTTTTGCACACTGTTCACGGGTTTGGCATGTACCGTATTTCGGCGCTCGCCAACGGGGCTACACCTGTGGAAGTATCTGAAAATGAGCGTGTAACGGATGTGGACGCCCTACTGGCCGGATGCACCGATAAAACCCGGCTTGTGTTCATCGCTAACCCAAACAACCCGACCGGCACTATGATTGGCCTGAGCGAGATTGAGCGTCTGGCCGTGGGGATCCCCGAGAAGGCTATTCTGGTGCTGGACGGCGCTTATGCCGAATACGTCGATGGGTATGACGGCGGGGCGGCTTTGGTCGACATGCATGATAACATTATCATGACGCGGACCTTTTCCAAACTTTATGGCTTGGGTGGTTTGCGGGTGGGCTGGGGCTATGGACCGGCACATATCATCGACGTCTTGAACCGTGTACGCGGTCCGTTCAACGTGTCGCAAGCGGGGTTGAACGCTGCTGAAGCCGCGATCAAAGACACGACCTATGCGACGCATTGCCGTAGGGAGAACGCACGCTGGCGGAGTTGGATGGCCGATGCTTTAGCCGAGATCGGCGTGCCGTCGGATGTGTCATGCGCCAATTTCATCCTTGCGCGTTTCAAGTCGCAGGCCGAGGCCGAAGCGTGTGACGACTACCTGAAGACCCAAGGCTTAATCGTTCGGCGGGTTGCGGGCTATCAACTGCCGTCTTGTTTGCGGATCACCGTGGGCGATGAAAGCGCGTGTCGCCGCGTCGTTCACGCGATACGTCAATTCAAGGGCGATTGATATGCCGGTAATTTATGAAAAAGTAGCCTTGATCGGCTTGGGCCTGATTGCGTCGTCCATGTTCTGGGGCATGAAACGCGCAGGCTTGGCCGGCACCGTATCGGGTTTTGCACGAAGCGCAGAGACACGAGACATCGCCCGCGAAATAGGCCTGTGCGACGAGGTATGCGATACGATCGCCAAGACCGTGGAAGGCGCTGATTTGGTGGTTCTATGTGTCCCGGTTGGTGTGATGGGATCAGTCGCTGCTGAAATGGCGGGTTTCCTAAAGCCCGGTTGTACCGTCACTGACGTGGGATCCGTCAAGGCCGATGTCATCGCCCAGGTCGGGCCGATCTTGCCCGATAATGTTCATTTTATTCCCGCGCACCCCTTGGCCGGTACCGAACATTCTGGTCCCCGCAGTGGGTTTGCCGAATTATTTGACAACCGCTGGTGTCTGTTGGTGCCAGTGCCTGATACCCATCCCGACGCGATTTCGCGGTTGCGCAACCTGTGGGAAGGGCTGGGCGCGAATGTCGAGGAAATGGATGCGGAACATCACGATCTTGTTCTTGCCGTCACTAGCCACGCTCCGCATTTGATTGCGTATACAATGGTAGGTGTAGCGGATGATTTGCGCCGCGTGACCGATAGCGAAGTCATAAAATACTCGGCGGCGGGGTTTCGCGATTTTACCCGTATTGCCGCCAGCGACCCGACGATGTGGCGCGATGTTTTCCTGACGAACAAAGAGGCCACCCTGGAAATTCTGGGTCGCTTTACCGAAGAACTGTTTGCGCTTCAGCGTGCCATTCGCATCGGCGACGGGGATCATTTGCATGCGTACTTCACCCGTACTCGAGCGATCCGCCGAGGCATCATTGAGGCTGGACAAGACACTGACGCCCCGAATTTCGGGCGCCAATCCGGCAAGAAATGATCCGTCCCGCGCTTATAGCGGTGATGCTATGCAGCCCGGTATGGGCGGGACCTGATCAATCCCCGAGGCCGGTGGCCAGAACCGGGACTGTAGATGCGTTGCCATCGGATCGCGGTCAGTTAACTGCACCGACAAAAATTGTTACGTCTGCTGCGCAAGAAAGCATAGGGATCGCTGCGTCACTACGCCCTGTGTTGCGCAGTCATGCCATTGAAGATGCCGCACAAAAGCAACGAAAGCTTTTGGCCCAGGGTGCCGTGTGCGACGATGTCGCGATCCAAGGCAAGTTCATCGGTCGGGTGAAGCCTGAGTTGAACGGGTGTGGCGTCGACGCCGCCGTTCAAATCGAGTCCGTGTCGGGAGTAAGGTTAAGCCAAGCATCGGTGATGGATTGCAAGACTGCCAAGGCGCTCAAAAGCTGGATCGAGAATGCAGCCAAACCCGCCTTCGCCGACATTGGCGGACTAAGAGGTCTGCGCATTGCTGCGCATTATACCTGCCGTACGCGGAACAACGAACCGGGGGGCAAAATCTCGGAACATGGGCGGGGCCGGGCGATAGATGTTTCTGCCTTTCAGCTTAAAACGGGACAAGAGATCAGCGTCCTGAAGGGTTGGGATGCTGCTGCCAGTCGCACGGCAGTGCAGCGAGCTCACAAAGGTGCGTGTGGGCCCTTTGGGACGACACTGGGTCCGAAAGCAGATCGATACCACCTTGATCATTTCCATCTCGACACCGCCCGCCATCGCAGTGGGTCATACTGTCGGTAACCTAACGCAGAATGATCCGTGGTGCTTGACCCAGAGGGATGAAACCCATCGCCATCTGACCGTCGGTGATGCTGATCGTAAGATCCAGCCCTGTGGTTTTGCCGCTCATCTGCGCAAGACCTTTCAACATCTGTTCGGCCTGCGGGCGAAAATCGGCCGGCAGATATCCGGCGTTGCTGGCCATGTCCAACAAGGTCGGCCAATCGTCCACTTCAAGTAACAAAGTGCCTGTCAAGACCCCGTCTTCAGCGATGGCTATGGTCCCGCTGGCCCGTGCCGCGACGCTCCGCCACGCTAGTTCGGCCCGATGCAGGTCGATGACACGGGGCTGGGGGCGGACGGTTCCAGGTGCATCATTCCCCCACGGGCGGTCAAATGTGAGAGTCAGGTCTGCCGTTGCGATGTCCAAGGGTTGCGACCAATCTTGGGACAGACCCAGAAGGCCCGGAATGCCAGCGTCCGGGGTGACCTCGTCGAGTGTCGCCTTGACATCATATATCGGAAGCTGCCGGTCTTGTTGAGCCGCCGTTACCTCAATGCCTTGTCCGCCGACCTTGCCGGTGACCGGGCTCGTGAACTCCCATTCGTTGCTGGTAAGTGAAAGGCTTTCGAGCTCTGAGTTCCAGCCAATGCGCAGGCGGAGATCAGCCTGGACATCGTTCACCTTGACGGCAGCTTGGAAGCCGGGTGCCGCAAGATCGAAATGCATCACCGGTGACGACACGGTTGCGTAGCTTGGCCAATAGGGCAGGGCCGAAATATCTATACGTGGTGCCGCAACAGAGGCGGCCAACCCCGTCTGAGCCCCCTGCGCAGGCGCAGGAGCGATGGACACACCTGTCAGACGGGTGTGCAGCATCGTGGGAAAGCCCAGCCTTTCGCGCGCTTCAACGCCGATCTGCCACCCGGATGCCTTGTACGATGCCATCGTCTTGGTAAGGCGTCGATCCAGCCCGCTTGATGCGATAAGCCACCATCCGCTCCAAACCACTGCCAAGGCGACCACGATTAACACTAGCTTGCCCATTGCACCGAAAACCTTTTTAACACCTGCGTAAAAGCCGCTTTGGTCATGCGGATAGTGAAGGACGACAGCGATGGCAATGTGGGTATTTGGCTACGGCAGTTTGTTGTGGAATCCGGGTTTCGAAGTGGCGGAACGCGTCATCGGCCGCCTGCCGGGATACTCGCGATCTTTCTGCATGCGGTCGATCCATCACCGCGGGTCGATCGAGAAGCCGGGGCTTGTGCTTGCACTGGACGCGCTTGCGGGAACCGCCTGCGATGGAATCGCGTTGCGGGTGGCACCGGGTGCCGAGGATGCGACCCTGGCTTATCTGCGCGAACGTGAACTGATTTCATCCGCCTACGTCGAGAAAACCCTGGAGGTGACGTTGCAGGATAACCGGACCGTCCGCGCATTGGTTTATGTGATTGATGCCGACCACGACCAATATTGCGGGGGCTTGCCATTGGAAGAGCAGGCCCAGATCATTGCCGGGGCGGTAGGTGGCATGGGCCCGAACAAGGAATACCTGTTCAATACCGCGTCTCACCTCACCCAGATCGGTTTGCACGACCCGGCGCTGGAGTGGCTGCAAAATCGCGTTAAGACGCTTTGCGCATAAAGCCATGGCATAATCCGGTGTCTTGGGTGTAAGCTGCGGCAACAGAAGCACAAAAAGTGTCAGGAGCCACCAGGCATGGCGCAATCAGACCGCGAGTTTAAACCGCAATTCTCACAGCCCGTGCGGCAGATCACATTAATGTTGATCGCTCTTGGGTTGTCCGGTATCGGCGCATTCTTGGCTTTGCCAAGTGTATTGCCGATTTTCGAAGCGAACCCCTATCTGAATGGCGTGATCATCTTCGTGTTCGTGATTGGCGTAATCGCCTGCTTTTATCAGGTCGTTCAACTGATAGGATCGGTACGCTGGATCGAAAACTTTGCCTCTGCGGCCCCTGATCCGGAAACGGTCGCTCCACAGCTTCTGGCACCGCTGGCGTCTTTGTTGCGAACACGAGGCGCACGCATGCAGGTGAATGCATCGTCGACGCGGTCGATCCTGGATTCAGTTTCCACCCGGATTGATGAAGCCCGTGAAATCACGCGGTACATCGTTAATATGTTGATTTTTCTGGGGCTTTTGGGGACATTCTATGGTTTGGCGACGACAGTGCCGGCTGTCGTTGAAACCATCCGCAGCCTCGCCCCCCAACAAGGCGATGGCAGTACAGATATGTTTGCACGCCTTATGACGGGTCTGGAATCACAGTTGGGCGGAATGGGCGTGGCGTTTGGGTCTTCGCTTCTTGGGCTGGCCGGATCGCTTGTCGTTGGCCTGCTCGAGCTGTTTGCCGGGCACGGCCAGAACCGGTTTTATCAAGAGCTTGAAGATTGGCTAAGCTCAATCACGAGAGTTGGCTTTTCGTCGGGCGAAGAAGGCGGCGCGGACCAAAATGCGGTCGCCGGTGTACTTGATCACATGGCCGAACAGATGGACGTTCTGACCCGATTGATGGGTCAAACAACAGAAAGCCAATCGACGCTCAACACCCGGCTAGGGGCCCTTGTCAGCTCTGTTGAGGGGATGAACGCACCAAACGAACGCGACAGCTTGACGATAAAAAGCCTGGAACGGATCGCAAACGGGCAGGAACGCATGATAGCCGCGCTGGAAGATCAAGGTGGTGAAGATCCGGTTGATGCCGAAAGCCGGATGCGATTGCGGTCGATTGACGTTCAACTGCTGCGCATTCTCGAAGAAATTTCAGCAGGCCGCCAGGAAACCATGGCCGAACTGCGCAAAGACATTTCGCTGCTAGCCAAGGTGCTATCCCCCCCACGTTCCCCAGAACCCCGCCGCATGCGAACCCCGGATAGATTTGGCCCCGAGGATACCTGATAATGGCGCTATCACGACGCACAGGGTCAAGGTTCCAAGGGTCGATCTGGCCAGGCTTCGTCGATGCCATGACAGGCCTGTTGCTGGTGTTGATGTTCGTGCTTACCATTTTCATGGTTTTGCAAGCTGTCCAGACCCAACGGATAAACGGCCAGGAGAGCGAGCTGAATTCCTTGTCGGGCGAGGTGGCGGCCCTTGCGCAGGCACTGGGAATTGAACGTCAAAACAATGCGGGGCTTGAAGCACGGTTAGGTACGCTTAATTCGACGTTGGATGCTGCGCGCGACCAAGCGTCGCAGCAGGCAGCGCTGATTGCGTCGTTGACGGCGACGCGCGACGCGCAGGCGGCCGCTCTTGACGATGCGCAATCTCAGATCACCAGTTTCGAAGCGCAGGTTGCCACGCTGCTTTCGCAACGCGATGAGGTGACGAACAAGGCCGCCTTGCTGGAACAGAAAAACACCGAGCTGGTTGATGAAAAGGTCGCCCTGAACCTTGCATTGTCACAAGCCCGGCGTGAGACAGACGCGCAGGCGGAAACGGCCCGACTAGCGGCGGCGCGACGGGATGCGCTGGCGGCGATGATCGAGGAGTTGAACGCCAAAAACGCGGATACGCAAAAGCAGCTTGCCGCCGTCAAAGAGGCGTCGGAGGTCGCATTGTCAGAGGCCGAGGCAGCAAGGTTGACCGAGGCTGCGGCGGCTGAACGGCTGCGCGACAAGCTCAAGAACGCGGATGCGGAACTGACTGCGATGACGCTTGCCCTGGAAGCTCAGCGCAAAGATGCCGAGGATACATTAACCTTGCTTGCCGCCGCACGTACCGCCGAAGGCGATTTAAATGCCAAGCTTGCGGCCGCGTTGCTTGACGTCGACCAATTGCAGACCGAGGTAAGTGCCAAAGAACAAGCTTTGGCCGATCGCGAAGGACAAGCTTTGGCTGATCGGGACGAATTCGCGGCCGAGCGCGAAGAATTAGCGGCGGACAGCGAAAAGTTAAGGGCGAAGCTTGCAGAGGCTCTTGCTGCCAAGCTTGCGGCTGAGACCATTGCGGCGGACCAAACCACCGAGACCGAGAAACAGCAGGCGCTGTTAGCTGCTGCGCGCAAATCATTGGCCGCGGAGGAAGACACCAGCGCCGCTGCGCAGCGACAGACCGAATTGTTGAACCAGCAGGTGGCCGCATTGAGGGGGCAGTTGGGTGACTTGCGCGCCTTGTTGGATGATGCCGTTGCCCGTGACGCGGCGAAGGAAGTCCAGTTGCAATCACTGGGGTCCGATTTGAACACGGCGCTTGCGAGAGTTGCGACAGAAGAGCGCCGTCGCGCCGAATTGGAAGCCGCAGAACGAAAGCGACTGGAGGCCAAAGCCAAAGATCTTGAGCAATACCGGTCGGAATTTTTCGGACGCCTGCGAGAGCTTTTGGGAAAACAGGCCGGTGTCCGGATCGAAGGCGACAGGTTCGTATTTTCTTCAGAGGTGTTGTTTCCGCCTGGTTCCGCGATCCTGTCACCGGATGGACGCGGTGAGATTGCCAAGGTTGCCACGATATTGCGCAACATCGCGGCGGATATTCCGCCCGAAATTGACTGGGTGATCCGGGTGGATGGTCACACCGACAACCAACCATTGTCGGGGCTTGGTCAGTTTGCAGACAATTGGGAGTTGAGCCAAGCGCGGGCGCTGTCTGTGGTCAAGTATATGATCGACTTTCTAGGTATCCCTCCTGAACGGCTCGCCGCCAACGGATTTGGGCAATATCAACCGGTTGCTTTGGGCGATTCCGAAGCGGCGCGTGCGCAGAACCGCCGGATCGAGCTTAAGTTGACTGAAAAATAAGGTTATTCAATCACAATGTCGGTGCTGCGTTGGCTGATGACCTGCGGGCCCCTGATCATCGTCACCGTGGCGCTGTAAGCGCCTGTCGACCAGCCGGTTCTGGTCTTCTTCCCGATCGCCCTGAATGCCTGTGCCTGGGTCTTGGTAAGGGTCACGTCATCGGCGATGATCATACCCTCCGGGCCGGTAATTGACAGGTTGATTATGTCACCTGCCTGGGTGCCATAGAGGAATCCCCAGACAACCAGCGCGGGGGACGCAGCGGGCAAGGAGGATTTCGGCGTCAAACCAGCCTTTATGTCATCATAGGCCGGCACTGCTGACGAGATCCCAATCTCGATCAATCCACCGGGCTGATATGCGGGCCGTTGTGTCCACAAGTTGCTGTCACCCGGGCTGTCACACCGGGTGATCCCATCCGGATCAAAGGGGTCGACCACCTTGCCCGCCCTACGCACCGAAAGGTGCACATGTGGAAACGCAGCCTTGCCTGATTGCCCCACAAAGCCAAGCATC
>Ga0207894_1000455_pt1 | contig 10166 bp, 10 predicted proteins | sample MalvirmetaMSP114_FD_184231 | JGI IMG/M metagenome (GOLD analysis project Ga0207894, IMG submission 184231) | Marine viral communities from the Deep Pacific Ocean - MSP-114 (SPAdes) | ecosystem: Environmental > Aquatic > Marine > Oceanic | place: Pacific Ocean | collected 2011-05-26 | reverse complement strand
CGCTGGCGCTGTTCATCGGCCTGGGTCCCTTGTTCATTCTGTGTCTGCTGTTCGACCAGACCAAGCAGCTGTTCCAGCGATGGCTGTTCTACGGCATCGGCACGATGTTCTCGATGGCGGTACTGGTAGCGATGGTATCGATCGCGCTGGACATGGTGATCCGTATCTCGACCGCGTTCTGGTCCACCGCCCTGGTCAACAAGTTCCTGCTCGAGGGCGCCTCCAGCGACGGCATGACCAGCCAGGCGATGCAGCAGGGCGGCATGGGATTGATCCTGACGACCTTCTGACTGCGCCCCCAGTGGCGGCCATGTTCTTCCAGGGCACGCTGGGTAGCTTCATGGCATATTCGCAGATAGGTGGCAGCCCGGTGGCACAGGCGCCGGGGCCAAGTGGGCAGCCACCGGGTAGCTACTATGCGCCGGCCCAGACAAAGGATCATTCCAGTGCTCCATCGGTCAGTTCCGGCCATGGCGCGACTTCTGGTTACGGTATCGGGCGCTCAGGTGAGGTCAAGAAACATACTGGAAAGTATGGGCAGGTGGGCGCCTGAGCGTGGATTGACAGTGTCGAATGATAAAGGTGTGCGTATGAAGTGCATTGTCGTACTTTTGCTGCTCGTTATTTCTAATGTGGCGTTGGCAGAAGGACGTTGCCCCCCAGGGCAGTACCCCGTGGGAGGTCAGGGTGTAGGAGGTTGTGCGCCAATTCCCGGTGGTCAAGCTGGTGGTGAGAGCAGTGGCCCCATGCCGACCGGTAAATGGGAAACCCGATGGGGTGCTTTGGCGCAAGACACAGACCATCAAGTCGGCCAGAATTTGGCGATTGGTGTGGCAGAGGTTAAAAAAACAAAGAGAGAAGCTAGGTCCCTCGCGCTTTCTGAATGTCAGCGCATGGGGGGGCAGAAGTGTAAAGTTATTCTTGAGTATCACAATCAATGCGCCGCGCTAGCTGGCCCGGTGATTGGTTCAGTACCCCTCGTCGACGTGAAAACTGTGGCGTATCGATCACCTAATGAAGAAGATGCGAAGGTGGAATCAGTGCGCCGTTGTGAGTCCGAGGGTAAGGGTCGCAGTTGTACTGTTATCTACTCTGCCTGCAGCATGTCTGAGTTTAAGCCATTCCGCTGATGTGAATCCTGGCGTTGGGTTGATGTTGTGAATAATGACATTTTGTTTGTTGTTTTAGAGGGTGGCCTGCTGAGAAGTGGGTCGCTTCTATTTTTCGCTTGAGACGTCTACTTTGCACTAAGGTTGGGTGTCGCTGTTCACAGGTTTAGTCTACGTGAGAGTGTCGAGCGCTCTTGGAGAGCAAGCTTCGGTCTGAAATTCATTTGCCTGCTGGCTTATAGCTGCAATACTGATTTCATTGGCATGGGGTGACGTTAGTACTTTATCTATTGTTCGATCAGGCCAAACAGTTGTTCCAGCGATGGCTCTTCTACGGAATCGGGACCATGTTCTCGATGGCGGTGCTGTCGGCAATGGTGTCCATTGCATTGGATATGGTGATCCGTGTGTCTTCCTCGTTCTGGGCGACGGCGCTGCTGAACAGGTTCCTGCTTGACGGGGCTTCCAGCGACGGTATGACCAGTCAGGCGATGCAGCAGGGCGGCATGGGCCTGATTCTGACGACCTTGATTCCGACTGCGCCCCCAATGGCAGCCATGTTCTTCCAAGGCACGCTGGGTAGCTTCATGGCATATTCGCAGATAGGTGGATCCCCGGCAGCTCAGCCAGGTCCGCAGGGTCAGCCGCCGGGCTCCTATACGCCGCCGGCGCCGAGCGCTAATGCGGCTCAGACTACGACAACACAGGCTGATGTATCCTCGCGGGTGTCGGGGCAGGGGGCATCTCCAGGCCAATCCGAAATTGATCTAGGTCGTTAGGGTCTGGCAAACAAAGTTAGGTAAGGTGTATTCCTATGATGCAACGTCCTTATAGTGTTGCAATGCTGCGGAAAGTCATTATGGTGCTTGCAATTGGTTGCATTGCACTATTGAGTGTTCCGCTTGTTGCGAGCGCAGAGGGTCGTTGCCCTCCTGGTTCGTATCCCATTGGCGGACAAGGCGTCGGGGGATGTGCGCCAATCGCCAGCGGCGGTGGCGCGCCCCAGGAGGCACGACCAACAGGACGTTGGATCAAAACCTGGGGTGCAATCGCAACGTCCTCAACTGGCGAAGTTGGCGTGGCAATTGAGAAGCTCTCAAAGTCTGATGCAGCCAAGGAAGCAGTTTCTCAATGCGTCAAGTTGGGTGGCCGTGATTGCAAAATGGCGCAGGCTTATAAAAATCAGTGTATTGCGTTGATCTCGCCAACTACATCTGAGCGCGGAGGTTCTGTGATCTCAAGTGCGGAAACCGAGCAGGTCGCTACTCAGTTGGCGATGAAGACCTGCACCACGCGGGGTAGTGCGGGGTGCAGCAAACTGTACAGTGCTTGTACTAAGCCGCTTTTTGAGAGCTTTTAATCGTAGTTGGGGCGAAGAGCGCATCACATGCGGTCAGTCATGGATTGACTTTCGACCAGTTGGTGAATTCAGTGGCCCTACTCAGGAAATTCCTGCAGTCTTCACCAACGTTTGTGGAGGAATGACACGCCGGATAAGCCTTCGACGAGCGGTGGCAGTCAATCGGGCGGTTCGACTTCAGTTGGGAGTAATGTCGTAGTGACGGGCAGTAACTCCACAGTCGGGTCAGGAAATTCGGATACTGGCCGTAAAGGCTTAGCTTTACATTAGGAGCCGGAAATGAAGTCAATTCGTGTCTATTCAGTTGCAGTACTCCTTATGGGTATGGGAGTCATTGCCAGCCTGCCACAGACGGCCAGTGCGGAAGGAAGATGTCCTCCCGGTCAGTATCCAATTGGTGGTCAGGGAGTGGGTGGCTGCGCCCCCATTCCGGGGGGTAACACTGGAACGGTATCGGCGGCGCCAGTTGCAACGGGGCGCTGGATCAAAACTTGGGGCGCCATCGCTTTGGCCAAGGGCGGGGACGTAGGAGTAGCTCTTGGTAAACGAAAGAAGGGAGACGCAGCTTCTGAGTCGCTTGCCAATTGTGGACAGCGTGGGGCAACGGATTGCAAGGTTGTGTTGGCGTTCAATAATCAATGCGCTGCATTCGTATCACCCAGTGACGCAAGGTTTGGTGGCTCTACGTTTGCGCGTGCGGCTTCTGTCGATGCTGCGAGCAAGATGGCTGTGGATGCTTGCGTGAGACAGGGAAGTAACGGTTGCAAGGTCATTTATTCCGGGTGCACCGAGCCAGAGTTTGAGAAATTCTGATTTAGGTTTCGGCTGCTGCTATGGTCGGAAACGACAAGTAGCCGGGATTTGCAGATCGAAGAGCGCCTGTCGTCGATACACGGGGCTACGTCAAACTTCGACTGCATGAATCATCTGAGTGATTCCGGACTTCAGCAGGACAAGGCTCGGGTCATTCGATTAATCGCCCCCGGCACGGGTGGCCCAGCAGTGACTGTGAGTTCAATGTCGCTGCTGTTCAACAAACCAAGCAGCTGTTCCCACGATGGCTGTTCTACGGCATTGGAACCATGTTCTCCATGGCGGTGCTGGCGGCGATGGTCTCGATCGCGCTGGACATGGTGATCCGCGTGTCTGCCTCGTTCTGGATGACGCCGCTTGTGAACAAGTCCCCGCTCATGGGCGCGTCCAGTGACGGTATGACCAGTCAGGCGATGCAGCAGGGCGGCATGGATTGATCCTGACGACCTTGATTCTGACCCTCAATGGCGGCCATGTTCTTCCAGGGCATGCTGGGTGGCTTCGTGGAATATTCGCAGATAGGTGGCAGCCCTGCGGCGGCGCCTGGTCCGAATGGGCAGCCGCCGGGCAGCTATACACCTGCGCAGACGACAAATGCGGCAGAGCAGAACGCGTACCTGAAGCAGTTGCGCCGCAGGAAGCCGGCGAAGCCCGGTGACCCAGTTGCGGGTCCGGAGCCGGTGTGCGAAATCCAGGTCAATACCGTCTACGAGAACGCGACCAAACCGAATCGACTGGTCAGAAAGTACTGGGTGAACTGTTCGCAGAACAGCGTGGCCATCAGGACGAGCCTGATCCAGTGGCGCGATCGGCCAATGGAGAACGTCCCGCCGGATAAGTTCGAACCGCAGGCCGAGGCGATTGCTCCCTGGCAGGTGCAACTGGTGCGGTTTGCCTGTCTAGTTGGGCCTGATCCCAAGGCCAAGGTGCCAGCGGAAATGATGAAGCGTGGCTTCCTTTCCATCGGTGACGTCGGGCAATCGCCTGTGGATTTCATCTGGGCCAGCCTGTGGAAGGACGGCAAACGTCCAGCATTCACCTATCTGCCGAGCGACGCTGAAATGGATCGTACTGTGCGTGGCCTGGAAGCGGCTGTGGCGCGCGGCCAGAGTGAAACCAGCAAAGCTCTGGATGAGTCGCGACGCGCAGCCAACCGGGTGGGTCGTAACAATCTCATGGACCTGTGGATCGGCAAGACAGAGCAGGAATTCGTGCGGACGTGGGGCCCATCGGATCGTGTGGAGAACGGGGCCGATGGTTCGCGCACGTTGTACCTGCATCGTGGCGAGCGTGTGCAGGGATTGAATGCTTATGGGCATGTCGTCAGTGACGTAAACAATCGATGCGATATCACGGTGCTGACGACGGACGGCTACGTCCGCGACTACGCCACACAGGGGGCCGCATGCGCCCAGCAGTTGCGCTGAGCGCGATTGCTGGCCACGACGCGAGGAAGCATGGCTTGTGCTGGGTCCCGCACCCGTCGACTTAAGCGGCGTAGGCTTTCCGTGCAACATCGCCCCGGCCGGACCAGACCGTATGTGGGAATGCGAGCCATACCTGCGGTGCCATCCACCGCGTGTCTGATTGTCGGATAAGCCACCATTCACGTTAACCGCGCTGTTTCTGTGATCAAGTGCGCTTTTCATCCCAAGCACCCTTCGACGAGCGCTGCCTCCTCGAAGTAAGCTGCGTGCGCGTCAAAATCCCGACGCGCCGGTGCCATCGAACACAGGAGCTTTTCCGTCCATGAGGACTGTGTCCCCCCGCGGTGCGGGTGACGCTTGCCACCATCGCGGTTGCCGTGGGCTCGGGGCTATCATCCGCCATGGCGGCCGCAGGGCACGTGCGAGGCATCGCCCCGTTTCCGGCCTCCGCTCGGGAACTGGCAAGACGGGATTGAAGGAGTTGCAGGGGATGGAGAAGGGGAGTGGCACGCACATGGACAATGCCCTGGCGTTCGTTCCGTCCGGCGCGAACCTGCTGGAAGCCGTACGCGGCGATCTGACCGGCAATGGTTTCCAGGACCAGCTCCTGGTGATCGACCAACCTCCTCCGGAGGGCTTGCTGCCCGGCGAGCACGGACCGAACCGGGTCCTGCTGTTGCTGCTGGGCGATGCCACGGGCCGCTGGCAGCTGGCGGCACGCAACGACAAGCTGGTGCCGTGCTCAACGCGCGGTGGCATGGCCGGTGACCCCTTCGCCTACGTGACGATTGAAGACGGCGCGTTCAGCGTGATTACCAACGGCGGCAGCCGCGAACGCTGGAGCAGCGTCTACACCTTCCGGTATGCACCTGCCGAGCAGACGTGCTGGGTGCATGGCGTGCAGCGCAAGGTGGTGGACACCGAAACCGAAGCAACCCACACGCGCGATTTCTCCGCGGCCGAGCTTGGCCGGGTGCGGTTCGAGGATTTCGATCCGTCCGTCGTCGCCGACGTGAGCTTGCCTTGAGTGCCATGCCTGTGAGGAGGCGGGAGTATCCAACGATGATCGAGCAGGAGTTTCACCGTGTCGCAGGATAGGGAGTCGTTGCTGTTGCGGCAGGCCACGGAGGCCGGCATGACTTCGTCCCGGGAACTGGCCAACTTCATGGCGCAGGCCGGGCATGAATCCCGTGGCTTGAGCCGTCTCAACGAGAGTTTCAACTTCACCCGGGGCATCTCGCAGATCCCGGTGGAAGCAGCGTGGCGCAATGGCAACGGCGCGCTTGAGAGCGCCCGCCAGGAGGCGCTGCGTGGGCGGCCGGAGAACCTGGCCGAACTGATGTATGGCGGGCGCATGGGCAATGACGCGCCCGGTGATGCACTGAAGTATCACGGCCGTGGCTATCTGCCGCTGGTCGGCAAGGAGAATTACGAGCGTGCCGGCAAGGCGCTGGACCTGGACCTGGTGAATCAGCCGGAGCTGGCCGCGCAACCCGAGCACGCAGGCCGTATTGCCGTGTGGCAGTGGCAGACGCGGGTGCCGGAAGCGGCGCGCGAGGACGTGCGCGAAGCGACGCGTGCCCTGAATGGCGCGCTCAACGGCATCGAAGCCCGCCAGCAGCGTTTTGACGTGTGGCAGCAGAAGCTGACCCCCGATGTGATGGCGCGCCTGGAGCGTGGCGAAGTGGGGGCGCCTGCCCAGCCCACAACGGGACGCGACATGTCGCAACCGGGCGAGCCGGGATACACGCTGTTCTCGGGAGCGCGCCAGCACCTGCAGCAGATGGGGCCGCAAAGCGGTCTGCGCAGCGTGCAGGAACTGGACAATGCCGCCGGCGCACTGGCGCTGAGCGCGCAGAAGGCGGGGATGTCGCGCATCGATCATCTCCTGGCGGGTAATGACGGTCGCACGCTGTTTGCTGTACAGGGCGCGCTGGGCGATCCGGCCATGCTGCGCGCATCGGTCGATCGCGAACAGGCGGCGCAGCAGCCGCTGGCGCAGAGCAGCCAGCAATTGGCTGCCAATGTCGCCCAGCAGGACCCGGCGGCCGCGCTCGCCCGCGAGCAGGAGCAGCGTTCTCGATCCCTGTAACACCGATGCCGGCGGGCAGGGTGCCCGCTGGCGCTTTACGTACGACGCGTGGCGCCCTGTGGCGCCGACATGGAAACCCACCCGTAAGGACACCACATGCGAATCGTTCCCCCGAATGCCCGCCACGCCGCTGCCCGCTGCAATGCACCCGTGCGTCGCCTGCCGCCGCTCTGGTTGCTGTCACTTGGACTTGCCGCAGCGTCGGCACAAGCCCAGGAGGCAGCGGCGCCCGTCGTGGAGACGCGCCCCGCTGCCGAGGCTACCGTTGAGGCGCCTGCAGGGGCGGCGCCCGTTGCAGCGCCCGCGGCGGCCGACGCCGTTGTCGCGGCGCCGGCTCCCGAAGTACCGGCTGCCGCGACACCCCCTGCGACACCGGTGGTGGACACGCAGCCGGCGCCGGCTGCGGACCCGGCGCCTGCGCCCGTTCCGCCCGCAGCGGCGGCGCCTGTGGCTGCACCGCCTACAGTCGTCGAGTCAGCGGTCCCGGCGGTAGCGCCGGCACCGCCTGCATTGGCCATCGTGCCGTTGCCGCCCGAGCAGGCGACCGAGCGTGCGCTCGGTGCCCGCTGCCCGGTGGATCTGGCCGGGCGGCTGGCGAGCCAGGGCGACCTGCTGATCGGCGCCTGCCAGGGCACCATGCCGGCGCATCTGGCTGCGATGCTGGTCGCGCTGCCCGAGCAGGACATCCACCTGCCGCGCAGCTGGCGCGAGCGTGAGGTGCGGCAGAAGGCCTGGTTCAAGGCGGTGCCGGGCTACGGCCAGCGCCCGGACTTCATCGTGCGGATGGGCGACATCTGGGTGCGCTCGCTGGAAGGGCGCGACGCCGACAGCACGTTCTACCTGGTGTCGGCGCCGTTCACCTGCAGCGACCAGGTCGCCAACCGGGATGAGTACGGCGCGGAGCCGGTCCGCGTGCCAGCGGGTGAATGCCGCGAGGCCCATGTGGCCCAGCGTGTGTACCAGGTCCGCGGGGATGCGGCGCCGAGGGATATAACCACCGATGCCATGCCGGCCATGCCGCAGCAGGCGGAAGCTGATCGTGCGCGCCAGCTCTCGCGTGAGGGACGGATCAGCCTGGACCACAGCAAGTTGCAGTATGGCCCGGCCATGCGCTGGTTCGTGCAGTATCCGGAGTCGGCGCAGAAGGGTGGTCCGCGCGCCTACGGTGACTGGAACCGCGAGCACATCGCGTTCGTGGTCTGGACCGGCGATCGCTTCGAGCTGCGCGACAAAGTCGCGCGGGCGCAGTGGGCCTGTGATCCGGTAGCACCTGGCGATCGCGCCTGTGGTGGATTCCCGGATTCCGGGCCGGATCTGTTCGTGACGGCCGGAGCATCACTGCTGCCGGTGGCGGCCCCCAGCCCCTGAACCAGAGTGCCGATGTACAACGGGAGCCGGAATTACCGGCTCCCGTGCTGTCCATCAGGCCTGCAGGCTGCGGGTCTGATTCTGCTGCTGTTCCAGCTGCTGGTCGCGCTCCAGTGCAAGGCGCTGACCTGCGGCCTGCTGGTCGATGCGCTGGCTGCTCTGTTCCAGCGGTGTGTTCATCGCCACCGCCGTATCCACTGACACGCGAAGGTGGGCCGGGTCACCGCCCTGGCCCTGCACGGCGAAGCTGCGCGAGGCATCGGCATTCATGACCACCTCGTCGATGCGCTTGCCGCCCGCCGCATGCATTTCGGCGGCCAGGCTGCCGGCCAGTTGCGTGCTCATTACGTCCGGTACCCGGCCGACGCGGACGTCCTGCGCGTGCACGCCACGGATCGCGTCGTTGAACAGTGGGTTGCCCACATGGTTGGCGTCGTCCATGCGCAGCATGCTGGTGTGATGGCCGTTCTTCTCCGCTTCGCGGCGTGCCGGCTCACCGGGCTGCAGCGGGCCGCGGATATGGTCGTACAGATCGACGGCGCCGCCCGGAATGCCGCGCGCCGCGCGGGTGACACCACGGCGCAGTGATTCAACGTCGTCGCGGTACTCCTCGATCATCCTGGCGTTGTCTTTTGCCAGCTTCTGCGTTTCCGGGTGTTTCAGCACCGAGCCGTCGCCGAGGAAGTTGCCCAGCTTGTGCGCACCGAACGAGCTGCCTGCGGCGATGATCGGCCGGTCAGGGATCAGGGCGCGCAACGAGTGATTGCTGAAGCCGTTCGCGGCAAGCGTGCTGATTTCATTTGGCCGGGCGTAGATGCGCACCTGGCCGAAGTGCGGCGACGCCGCGCTGACCGGATCGGACGCCATGACATGGTTGATCATGGTGTTGCCGCCTTCCGGGATGCGGTAGCTGAGGCTGACCGCGCCATAGGCGTTGAAGGTCTCGCCCTTGACATTGAAATGGTGCGAGGTGATCTGGGCCAGCGCGCCACCGAGAGAGTGGCCGGTGACGGTGACTTCGGGTGGGCGCTGTCCGAGATCCTGCCCCTCCTTCTTGGCGTAGGCCAGGGCGCGTTGGGTCAGCGCGATGGCGTCCGGTGCCTGGACGTTGGTGCGGGCGACAACCATGCCACCATCGGTCAGGATCGCATCGCGGGCGATCTGTTCGGTGCCGCGATGTGCGACGACAATTTCATTGGTGTCGACTCGCTGGTAGATCGTTCCCTGATAACCGTTCAATCGATTATCAACGTGCTCGAGGATCTTGTACTCATGCCCGTTGATCGCTACGAGCTCTTCCTTGCCGGGAGCGCGTCGACCGACCGCACGGTCCTTGTACACGTCGTCGGAAATACCCGCATAGTCTTGGCTGCTGAGGCTCATTGGCGGACCTCATTGGCTTCAAGTGAAGCCGAGAACAGCGAATTCTGCAGCTCAGGGCGGAACTTGGTGGGGTCTTCTTGGCCGCTTGCGCCGTAGTCAGGAATCTCGTTCACGCGCGGATAGTCCGAACGAGGATAGTGGCGAGTCTCGGTCTCGCCTTTCACGAATGGCGCTGCTTCAATAAATGAAAGGAAACGCGTCTCGCCCTCGGCCCCCGTCGCCTTCAGCATCGCGCCTGCACCGGTGAACTCCCACTTGCAGACACCGCGACCGTAGTAATCCTCATCCAGCATGCGGTCGATGTATACAGTGCCCCGGTACTCGCCATCAGCGACCTTGCGCAGTTCCACCGGTTCCTGGCTGGTAATCCGTGCAGCCGTGCCGGTGGCCGGCTCGATATAGCCACACTGGTCTTCGTTGGTGACGTCGTACTGCGCGACACCTTCGACCACCGCGAAATCGCCCGGGGCGTCCTTCAGGCGCAGCACCAGTTCATAGGCCTTGCGCGGGCTGGGGTTGAGCTTGGCGAGGCCGCGCCCACCCTGGGCGACATCGGCTTCAGCAGCGGCACGTTCCTGGTTCATGGCGGTCTCCGGATGGCAGGCGGTCAACAG
>Ga0207894_1000429_pt1 | contig 10550 bp, 10 predicted proteins | sample MalvirmetaMSP114_FD_184231 | JGI IMG/M metagenome (GOLD analysis project Ga0207894, IMG submission 184231) | Marine viral communities from the Deep Pacific Ocean - MSP-114 (SPAdes) | ecosystem: Environmental > Aquatic > Marine > Oceanic | place: Pacific Ocean | collected 2011-05-26 | reverse complement strand
CGATCACGCGGACCGCTATGTCGAATGCTCGCACAGCTATGTCGAGGGTCTTTGAGATGGCCCATCCGCTTCATCATGCCGAAAGCTCTGCCCGGAAATTCGGCGGGGTGCCGTCTGACTATCAGTCCATACATGACTGGTTCGATGCCTCGAAAGAGCACCTCGCGCTCTTCACGCACCGAGCCATGCGCCACCATGCCCAAGGCCTTTTTGAGGCCGAACGTGTCTTCGGCCTGTCCCTGACCAATAGCGCAGGTCGAGAGATCCCCGTGCGCTGGATCGGCGAGCAGCATGTCCGCGAAGACTGTCAGGGCCGTATCCCGAGCATGGCGGACTGGCTGCGACGGATACAGCCCGAGCCATGGATGGCCAATGGCCAAATCGACCGGCATGTCGGCGATGAGCCCTGCGGCGACCCAAGGGTTGCCTGGGCATCTGAAGTCGCCGCCGGCAGAACGGTTCTTGGTCTGAAGGATTGGATGGCGGCGCACGCGACGCAAGCCACGCAAGGTGCCTGACAGCTCTCGGCCGTTTGCCAAACAAATGCTGCATGGAAGCCCGGTCGGACGATCGGGCTTCTTGCGCCGTTTACCCACCATTCTTCGTAAGGAGGATCGCATGACACTCGATGAAATCAAGGCGGCCGTCGATGCCGGCCAGACCGTGCACTGGGCCAATACCGGCTACGTTGTGCACAAGGACCGGCTCGGTCAGTACCTCATCACCTATGTGCCGAATGGTAGCTGCATCGGCCTGACAGACCGGAGCGGGCAACGGTTGAACGGAAAAGAAACGGAGTTCTTCGTCGCGCAATCGAAGGACGCCGCAGAAAATCCGGGCAACCAATCAAGACCAGACGGGCAGGGGAGGGGCGTAGCACCCGGAGGCGCGGGGGCATTCCCACTCGGACGGCAGGTTTGACCCGTGGGCGGGGCTGAAAGGAAAGCAGGCTTTCTGATTTGTGATCCCTCAAGGGGTCAAGGAAGCAATCCCGGATGCGTTGGCAAGAACGTCAGGCACCGGCCAATCCAAGAAGGAACTATCCCATGTTCGCAGGAACCCTCACCCGCAATGTCGAGACCGCAGCCGCTCAGTACACCGGCATGATCCACTCGACGCGCTTTGACATCGCCATCCAGTTGGAGGCGCGGGCCAAGATGTCCGAACGCAGCCCGGATTTTGACGTGACGGCAGTCAACAAATCAGGCCGCAAGGTGCGTATCGGCACGGCCTGGAACGAGACCGGCAATACCAGCGGCAACCCCTACATCTCGATGCAGATCGATGTCGGCCTCGGCCCGTTCCGGGTCAACGCGGTGCAGACGAAAGAGGCGCGCGCGGCCCAAAGTGGCGCGTTCGAGATCATCCCGCTGGTCTCGAACGGCCTGATGAAATCCGGCTCGCTCTCGGGCGAGCTCACCGCCATGGACGCTGACAACGCCTTCACTGGCTACATCGCCAACATGATGTTCGATCTGGAGTTCATGCTGATTGAGAACAGCTACAAATCCGAGGAGACCCACGCCGATTACCGGATCGAGGTCAGCTCGCCCCGGGGCACGCCGATCCGCGTCGGCTCGGCGTGGATGGCGAAAAGCAGCCGCACGGGCAATGACTACCTGTCGCTGCTGATCAACACGCCCGATGGCGATCTGCGCGTCAACGCCGTGCAGAACGAAGAACAGCGCGGCGGGCAGACCTTCTCGATCATCCCGTTCATCGACAGCGGTGAGCAGCCGCACGACGCAGGCGCGGGGCTCTCCTTAGTCGCCTAATCAGCGCGCGAGGTGAGACGATCTGAACCGAAAGGGGAGCCGTGGGATCACGGTTCCCCTTTTTCCATGTCCGTTTGCGTGAAGGACGCCACCCGCTTGCGATCAGGTGCAAATGCGATACAATAATATATTAACGCAATATCGAGGGCGAGCGCGTGGCGGCTAGATCAGGGACGGTTCCATGGTTCGAGAGCTTTGATGTTGAGGCAGAGGTTGCAGAACTCCTTGCTCATATCGAGCGCTGCACTGGATTTTCGCTACCCGCCCGAAAGCGTGAAGTCATCATGACCCATGCAAGGGCGAAGCTCGACAGGACAAGGCAGGCCTATCTGGACGCCAAGGCAGCAGGAAAGTCGGTGTCCACCTCGCGGCGTGGGTATCTGACCGACCTGCAGGACACGATCTTCATGGCGATCCCGGAAGAGAACCTCGCGCTGATGCCGCTAAGCCAACAGGTCCTGAACGACCCTTCATTTTACGCGGACGCCATGCATAGCGCCGCCGCGATCAGCGAGGATGAGCTCTTCATGGCGTTGTCCTCATCGCTGAACGATATGACGGTCCAAGACGCTCGGGCGTTTGTCTCGAAGCTGTGGCACAGCACGATCGATGACAATGCCCGCAAATACGCCGAAGCCCTGAAGCGCCCCGAGCGTGAAATCATGCCGCTGCGGCCTGGGAACACTGTGTAAGATCGAAGCGATTCTCCTGGCTTGAGCCGTACCGAGGTTGGCCGCCTCAAACCCCCTTTCTCGGAAGGGGCACCCTGTGCAGCGCGCGAAAGCTGTTGAAGGCGCTGTGGGGACGTCTACTGTCGCGAACATGATGAAACGGGATCACATGCGCGCTTTCTTGCGGCGCGCCGCAACGCTTGCCGCTTTTGTCGCGCTGCTCTGGGCGGTTCAGGTCGTCAATTGGATCACCGGCTACGGTTTGAACCCGGCCTTCGGCCTGATCCCCAGGCAGCTCGATGGTTTGGATGGCGTTGTCGCCATGCCGCTGATGCACGGAAGCTTCGCGCATCTGATGGCCAATACGCCGCCTCTCCTGGTGATGGGTGGGCTGCTGGTTGCCACGACCACGCGAGCCTTGCTGCCGGTGAACGCCGTGGTGATCGGCCTCGGCGGCGGACTCGTCTGGCTGTTCGGAAGCTCCGCCATCCATATCGGTGCGTCAGGGTTGGTCTTCGGCTGGTTTGGCTTCCTCGTCGCGCGCGGCTTCGTGGATCGCTCCCCGATCACGCTGGGCGCGGCACTACTGGTCGGTGTCCTCTATAGCTCCATTCTCTGGGGCGTTCTTCCGGGCCAACCCGGCGTCTCGTGGGAGGCGCATCTCTTCGGCGCCATCGCGGGCGCTGTCGCTGCATCCCTTGTCCGGACGCATGTCCATGTGCCGCGCCTCGGCGGTGTCGATTTGGACTGAAGCAGTACACCCTACGTTGTCGGCCCATAGCTGCCGCTCGGCGAGCTGTCCGGCGCTGGAGCGCAGCTGCACTAGAACGGTCATTTGCATAGGCGGCAGAATTTTCAATGGGTAAGCATCAGCAGACTGGGATAAAATGCCATTTCGCTGCGGTTAATCGACCGACTTGGCTTTACTCTCAACTCAAATAGCAAAGTGCCCGATGGGTTGCACCGGGCACTTCTTTGTTAACGCAGCTCGAGATTACTTGGCAGCAAGGATGTCGAAATTGCGGACGTTTGCCACCACACCATCGTCCCATCCGCCCGAGACCAATTCCGAAGCCCTTTCATTCAGTAGCCCGGCGACCTGTCCGGCAAAATGCGCTTCGCGGCCAGCATCGTCGGCAAAGATGTCGAAGATGGCAAAGTTGTTCTCGTCAATTTGCAGCGCCGCCCAGAACAATGTCATGGGTTCGGTATCTGCGACGATGGGGCCGGCGGCGGTCAGCAAGGCTGCCAATTCGCGGCCTTTCCCCGGCGCAGCTTCAAGCTTGATGTAAGTTGCGGTCGTTGCCGTGGTGAGATCAACCGGCGCCTTGACCGACAGGACATCGGAGTTGTTGATATTCGCGACAACACCTTCGTCCCATCCTCCGTCGACCAGTGTGTCGGAGTTTTGGTTCAAAGCCGCAGCAACCGCTCCTGAGAAGTGAGCGTTCCGTGCCTCTTCATCTGCAAAGATGTCAAAGATTGCGAGCGTATCGTTGGCTTGCAGAGCAAACCAAAGGACGGTGCCCGGCTCTGTGTCCCGCACGATAGGTGCGGCACCCGCCAGAAACTCCGCGAAAGCTTCGGACTGGCCTTCGGCGGCGGGCATGGCGATGTAGCTGGCGGTATGATTTTCCATTGGATTGTCCTGTGCAGTTGCAGAAGTTGCGATCAGAGCCAGTGCGGCGAGTGTCTGAAGAATTTGCGATTTCATGGTCGGCCCCTGCTTTGAAGTGCATCGTGTTTGGTTTCGATGCACTCTTGTCCCATGCCGGATGCGGTGGACTCCAATTCCGAAATGCTATTCTTTGATAGACATGGACTATCGAACTTGTTTTGATGGCGCGGCCGGAGATGTGACGGAGAATGCGGCGATGGAAATGAACCAGATCAGATACTTTCTCGCTGTCTGCGAGCACCGAAACTTCACCCACGCGGCCAGTGCCTCCAATGTCTCCCAACCTTCCTTGACGACTGCGGTCAAGAAACTTGAAGACGAACTTGGAGGTGACCTGTTTGTCAGAGACCGTGCAGGCTGCAGGCTGACCGCGCTGGGAAAACTCGTGCAGCCAAGATTGCAGAAAATATACGACGAGACGCGACAGGCGAAGGCCGAGGCAGTCCGTCATATGCGGTTGGAGCGAGTTCCTATCACTGTCGGTGTCGGCGAAACGATTGGCCACAGCAGAATTTCGGCAGCTATGGAGCGTATGCGCAAGCGCGTGCCGCAAGCCGAAATCGAATTGATCGTTGCGTCATCCCACGAGCTTCTTTCCGGGTTGCGAGATGGTGACTTTGACGTTGTCGTCACCGCGGACAAGGTCAGTGAAGACCTCTATCGTATAGACATTCTCTATGAAGAGGACTACAAGGTCGTGGTGTCAAAGTCGCATCCATTGTCTGAACTAAATACAATTTCTCTTTCGACGCTTGCTCAAACTGACATGCTTGACAGACTGAATTGCGAAATGCGGGATACTTTACATGGAACCTGCGCAGATCAAGGTTACGACCTCTACGCGGCCTATCGGTCAAATCGCGTGGATTGGTTAATCGAACTTGCCCGGCAGGGTTCGGGTGCGGTGATCCTACCAGCCACCGCTATTCCATCAGACATGGGCCTGGTGTCGAAACCCATCGATGGCCTTGAAATAACACGAACTGTTTTGGCCGTTCGATATCGGCACCAAACGACGAGATCAGAAACAAATGATCTGATCCGTGAGATTATGCGCACGCCAGCATAACGACGCCGGTTATCGACCCGGGCGCATCGTGTATCATTCTGCAATTAGGGCTCAAACGATGCTTTCGTGGCGCTGACGCTGAGACAATAATTGTCGCAATCATGTCTCAGACAGTATGCTTTCGCACTCGCAGTGAATGTCCGCTTTCCGCCGATTCTGTGGAAAAACTAAAGTTTGCGAGCGCAGAAATAGCCGATCCAAACCGGGCGCGCGCGCCTTTCCTGTCAGGCTTTGCGCGTTTGCTGCGGTGCCGGAAAGATCTTGGCCAGTTTCCGGAGGTTCTGGGCGGTGGCGGCGAGGAGGAATTCGTCATTTGCACCGCATGGACCACGTAATCGCAGTCGGCCCAGGCCAAGGATGCGTTTGAGGTGGGCAAATAGCATCTCGACCTTTTTTCGGAGCTTCATCGAGATGTCGTATTGGCGGGTCTTCGCAATGTCTCGGGCGGCTTGGCGGGCATCTTCATGTTCCTCGCGGGTGATGGACCGGAAGTCCATGTTCGGGCAGCAGCGTGACTTCGAGGGGCAGGCTTGGCAGGTGAGCTTCAGGCCACGGTATTTGGCGACGCCCTTGCCTGTCGGCCCCCGGTTCGGGTCGGAATAGTTCCGGCGGAACTGCTTCAGCTCATGGCCCTCGGGGCAGATGTATTGGTCGTTCTCGGCATCCCATTCGAAGTCCGCCCGCGTCCAGGTTCCGTCGGTGCGCCCGGACTTGTCTATGACCGGGATGTGGGGCGCGATCTTGCGGTCGACCAGCCAGCCCAGCATCGGCCCGGTGCCATAGGCCGTGTCCGCGATCAGGCGCTCGGGATGCAGGTCGAACTTCTCCTTTACCCGTTTCAGCATGGTCTTCGTCGAGCCGACCTCGGCCTGCCGGATCGACCTCGTGGCTTCCACATCGACAATGACACCATGATCCGTGTCGATCAGGTAATTGTCGGAATAACTGAAGAATGCTGGACCTTTACGCGCCGCCGTCCATTGGCTGGCCGGGTCTGAATGCGAGGTGAACTTTGGCTGCACCTCGCTGGCGGCCCCGAAGGCGGCTTCATCCAGCGTGTCGAGATACTCGCGAACCGCACGGGGCGCATCAGCCGGGTCGATCCGCGCCGCGTCCCAGTCGTCCTTCGGCGTAGAGTTCTGCTTGTTGGCATCCGCCTCGATCAGGCTGGCATCGATGGCCATGCGTTGTCCACTGACCAGCCCTTCGGCGATGCAACGCGCGACGGTCGTCTCGAACAGGTGTCGCAGAAGTTCGCTCTCGCGGAAGCGCCCGTGCCGGTTCTTGGAAAACGTCGAATGATCCGGGACCCGGTCGCTCAGATCGAGGCGGCAAAACCAGCGATACGCGAGGTTCAGATGCACCTCTTCGCACAGCCGCCGTTCCGACCGGATGCCGAAGCAATAGCCAACGAGCAGCATCCGGATCAGCAGTTCGGGATCGACCGACGGGCGGCCTGTGTGGCTGTAGAAACCGGCAAGATGGGTGCGGATGCTGCTCAGATCGACAAACCGGTCGATGGATCGAAGAAGATGGTCTTGCGGAACGTGATCTTCCAGCGAGAACTCGTAGAACAGCGCCGCCTGTGCTTCCTGCTTCGGTCCCAACATTGCTCAATTCTCCCGCTGGCCAGAAGAATTGAATCAGCAACTTACGCTTCGATCAAGCACGAGTTTTTCAACAAAATACGCCCAAAACGACCATTCGTGCTTTGTCGCACCATCGGAACTCTGTCGCCTTGCCGCTCCCTATGCGCCGCTTGCAGACCAAGAAACCGAATTGCATAAAGCTAAATACCTGCAAGCAAGCGAATTTGATTTAGAACGGTAAGTCTGCACCAAACCACGACGCGGTCGACAGGATCGATGCATTTACCTATGTAACTGGGTACACGAATTAGAGTAACGAGCAGCGCGCGGTTTGTGTCAGGGCTTTGCGACCGGCGACACCAACGGAACTTTCAATCGCACGACCAACCCCCGCTCCTGCGGCAACAGCTCGACGTCACCACCGTGACGGCGCAGGACATCCTGAACGATGGCAAGCCCAAGCCCGCTGCCCTCCCCTTCGCTCAATTGACCGAACCGTTGAAACGCGGCCTGCGTGCTGTCTTTGGGGATGCCGATGCCGTCATCTTGTACGGTCAGCACCGCATACCCCGCCTCGGCCACGGTGCTCACGCGGATCGCTGAGAGGCCTGGCCCCCCATGGGACAGCGCGTTTTCAAGTAGATTGGTGATGGCCTCACCCAGCAGCACGCTATCACCATTCACGGGCAAAGGGGCAGGATATGGCTCGAAGCCAAAGCCTATGTCCCGCGACAGGACCGTCGGGGCAAAGTCACTGCAGACTTCGGCAGCGACAGCGTTAAGTTCCAGTCTATCGAATGTTGGTGCCTCGTCGTAGCGCAACCGTTCGAGAGACAACAACTGATTGGCGAGCCGCGCCGATTTACGTGCGGCGGCGATCAATTCACGTTCGCGCAGGCGACGCTCTTGCGGGTCGCTGACATCTGGCAAAACCTCGGCCAATGACAACAGTGCGGAGGCGGGGTTGCGCAGCTGATGCGCGGCGTTGGAGATAAAGACCTGATGGTCCTCAATGCTCTGGCGCACCTGCCCGAAAAGCCGGTTCAATGTAGCGACAATACCAAAGACTTCTGCCGGGACCGGGCGGCGGATATCGCGCAGGTCATCGGGAGATCGGTGTTGGATCGCATCTTGTAAATCGTTCAAGGGGCGCAGGCCGATCTTCACCCCGAACCAAACCACCAAAGCAAGTGCTGCCATCAGGCTGGCGATCAACGCCGCCGCGCGGCGCGCCAAGGCGGCGGCGAAAGCATTGCGATCACTGTCCCTTTGCCAGACGGTGACGATCGTATCGCCCGTGAGGTTGCCGATGGTCGTGCTCTCCGCCATCCGCAAAACCCGCACAGGCTCGCCCCGATATTCCGCCATCGTGTAGTTCAGCCGATCCTCGCCCGCCCGACCGCCAGAGACGGGGGGATAGGCATAGCCGGTGATGTAGATGCCACCTGGGCCCGTGACATGGTAAAAAAGCTCACCGCCCCCGGCATCCGAGACGAAATCCCGCGTGCTGGGAGAAAGCGCATCCCCGCCTGAGATTGCCACATCGCGAGAGATTGCCAAGGCCGCGGCCAGCAGGCTCCGGTCGAACAGGGTTTCAGAGGTGCGCTGCGCCACTTCAAAGCGCCAAAACCCCAGAACGATCGAAAGCAGCAGCAGCGGCGGCAGGATCAGCATGAACAGCCGAGAGCGCAGCGACATCGAGGTCATGCGCTGTCGACCTCCAACATATAGCCCAGCCCACGGGCGGCTTTGATGCGGATGCCGAAGGGCTCTAACCGTTTGCGAAGACGGGACACATGCGGCTCGATGGCGCTGTCTTCCTGCGCGGCCCCGGTGCCATAGACGTGGGTGATCAGTTGGGATTTCGAGACGATCCGCCCGCGCCTTTCGAGAAGGCATTCAAGCGTCGCCAGTTCTTTACGAGGAAAAGCCAGTGGCTGCTCCCCCTCCAGCAGCTGCCGGTTCGTGCGGTCAAAGACCAAGGGGCCAATCGCGTCGCGGGCGGCGAACTCAAGGTTTTTGCGCCGCGCCATGGCACGCAGCCGGGCCTCGAGCTCATCCATCTCGAAGGGTTTGGTCAGGTAATCATCGGCTCCGGCATCCAGCCCTGCTACTCGCTCTGAAGTCTCCGCCCGCGCGGTCAGCAGGATCACTGGCGTGCCATCGCCACGGCGGCGCAGACGGCTCAGAACTTCCAGCCCGTCACAACCGGGCAAGTTACAGTCCAGCACGATCAGGTCAGCCCCCTCATGTCGCAAGAAAATGTCAGCATCTTCCCCGTCATGCAGCAGGTCCACCGCATGGCCCCGATCGCGCAAGCGATGGGCAATTCCCTGTGCCAGAGCCTCATTGTCTTCGATGACTGCAATGCGCATGATTAAAACTTAATCCTGATGCGCAAGTTTCGCGCAAGGTTGGAAAGGCAGTGTGCCCGTGTTGGAGGAGGGATTCGTTCCCTGAAACAAATACGAATTACGGCAGGCGTGAAAGTCTGACCGATACAGAATGTCTACGGGAGGACACCAATGACTATCAAGTATTTCGCCGCAACCGCTGTATCTGCTGCTTGCCTTGCCGCCCCGGCGCTGGCCGAAGTCGACTTTGCAGGGAAAACCATCGAGTGGGTCATCCCCTTCTCGGAAACCGGCGGCTCGGCCAAATGGGCCAACTTCTTTGCCCCGCTCTTGTCCGAGGAACTTCCGGGCAACCCCACCGTCGTGGTCAAATTCATGCCGGGCGCGGGTTCAACCAAAGGTGCCAACTGGTTCCAAGAGCAAGAACATGACGAGGGCACGGTTCTTTTCGGCACCTCCGGCTCGACCCAGTTCCCCTATCTGCTGGACGATCCGCGCGTGCGGTATGAGTACAGCGACTGGAAGCCTGTCATGGCATCGGGCACCGGCGGGGTCGCCTATCTGAACCCCGCGGACGGTGAGAAATTCGATGGCACCGCCAATAACCTTAAAGACATCAACTTCATCTACGGCTCGCAAGGGGCCACGCGCCTTGACCTCGTGCCGCTGCTGGCATGGGAAATGCTGGGCATGAATGTAGAGCCGGTTTTTGGCATCAAGGGCCGTGGCGATGGCCGTCTGATGTTTGAGCGCGGCGAGGCCACGATCGACTACCAGACCTCGTCGAGCTACCTCGGTGCCTCTGCCGATCTGGTCGAAAAGGGTCAAGCCGTGCCGATGATGACATGGGGCGCGCTGGACGAAGACGGCAACATCGTTCGTGACCCCACTTTCCCCGACATCCTGACCTTTAAGGAAGTCTGCGAAGCGACCGAAGGCTGTGAGACCGAAGGTGAGGCTTGGGACGCGTGGAAAGCCTTCTTCATCGCAGGTTTTCCGGTGCAAAAGATCGCCTTCCTGCCCGCAGGGACGCCCGATGACGTGATCGAAACCTACACGGCAGCCTTCGACGCGGTGCGCAACCGCGAAGATTTTGCCCAAATCGCCGAGAAGCGCGTCGGGAAATACCCCGTCTTCGTAGGTGAAGGCGCGGCAAAGGCAACACAGCGCGGCACGACCGTCTCCGCGGAGGCGAAAGCCTTTGTCACCAACTGGCTGCAAGAAGCCTATGGCGTTTCGCTGAAGTAAGCGAAACCCTCTTGGCCCCGGGCGATCCCCGGGGCTACCCCCCTTTAATCTAACATTTCGAGGTCGGTGCGATGGATCTGTTCGCAACCGCTCTGCCTGCGCTTGGCCAGGCATGGGCTCTAATTTTGCAACCTGTAGTACTGGGATATCTGGTGTTGGGCGTCGT
>Ga0207894_1000425_pt1 | contig 10754 bp, 19 predicted proteins | sample MalvirmetaMSP114_FD_184231 | JGI IMG/M metagenome (GOLD analysis project Ga0207894, IMG submission 184231) | Marine viral communities from the Deep Pacific Ocean - MSP-114 (SPAdes) | ecosystem: Environmental > Aquatic > Marine > Oceanic | place: Pacific Ocean | collected 2011-05-26 | reverse complement strand
CACAGCCATACTGTATCTGGGTGGCTTAAACCTCTACCCCATTTCTAAAAATGAACGCTCCATTAGGATGAAGAGATACAACACTGTGCAGCAGGAACTGCGTGGTGACATCACCAAGACCAGACAGGATAAGAGCCTCTCTAAGTCACAGAAGAGCAGACAGATTGAAAAGTTTCGTAGGCGTATAGATGAGGCTAGAGAAGCAAAGAAAGAATTCGCCGCTATTACCTCATGAGTCTGGTGGTCGTGGAATGGGTAGACATACTAGCCACGTGCGGATGGGAAAAAGAGAACGAGGTAGAGCCTCAACGTCTATGGACGATAGGATACCTCGTCAAAAAGAACAAGAAGGTAGTCAAGATAGCGACTACCAAGGACGAGAAGGGAGAGTGGTACGGCTTTCACGCCTTCCCGACAGGATGTGTGGTGTCTATCAAGGATGCTAAGGATAATCACGCAGAAGTTTTCGTTGAGTGACCGCAACGATCTCATCATAGTACCCTTCACCATCTAGTTCTCGCAACATAATCACCCCTCTCCACCACTGGTGTTCGGTATCCTTGCACCAGTTCTCAGTGTAGTCTGGGTGACTGAAGCATCCGGCACTAAGTCCGAATATTTTCTGCCCGTCAGGGCGCGTCTGTTCAGCGTGGTTGTACAGATGGGTGTGACCCTGTACCGCACTACAGTGTAACTTAGAAACGAGCGTGTGGCCCAAATGAACGCTGCTGATGGGCCTTCCTGATATGCCAGTGGTGAAGTAATGGCTGAAGGTTATCCCAAACAGGGTGAGAGAGCGCTTAAAGTCCACGACTTTCCACCCAAACTTCTTGTACTGGAGGTCGTCTATGGATATAGCTCCATCTAATTCCGGGGCTGAATTGGTTGCTCTGGTGATGCGATCCTCGTGGTTACCAAGGCACATATAGAACTTGGGCCTGTATTGTTTATCCTTGTTCTTTCTTTTCCTCTCATTGTGTTCACGCAGGGGGGCAAAGAACTTCTCTTGGGCTTCAATGGCACTGGCTACATCATTCTTGTAGCGCCTACCCTCAAACCCCTTTGTTCCCTTGTCATAGGAAGAAAGTGACGGCAGGTCAGCCCAATCACCCATACATACCACATGTTCTGGGCGTTCCCTCATTAGATACTGACCCACCGCCGTAAACCTCTCGTTGTCATAGCCCGGTGCAGCATGGGTATCAGGGATAATAAGAAGATTCATGCGGTTCCTCCAAATGCTTTCGGCCTATCATTACTACTTAATCTTTTAATAACCTCTAACACCTGACCATACCGCTCTCTGTTGTTGCTGACCTTTGCCCAAGAAACACAGTTGAAGTCTTCACATAACTGTGGCCTATCATCGTAGATAGAACACTCCCACGTAGGATGTTTGGCATACTTTGTTTGCCTCATATGGGAGCATTTGATTCGGATGCCATCCCCCAAGAAAGTTATATCAGTAGATTTTTCTACCATCGCACTCAATGCATCCATCATTCTTTCGTCTGCCCACTTGGGCTTTATATCCATTGAGCAACACAAGGCACAACGCTTGCACAGGTTCTCATTAATATCCTCTTCCTTTAGTGGCCAAGGACTCACCTCTCACCACACCCCTCTGTATCGCAGTTAGGATAATTAGAACAAGTAAGATGCATATCTTCACTATAGAAAGTATTTTTTTCTACCCACTCCTGAAGCTGTTTGAGTGGTAGGCGCACACACCTACCAACCCTAACGCATGGAAGTTCCCCAGAGTGGATAAGTCTACTAATTGTTTTTGTTGATACGCTGAATAGGTCAGCAGTTTGTTTTATGGTGTAAAAACTATTGTCAAAGTGCTTCATATTTCACATGCTCCTGCCATACAGGCAAATTCCTGACTGCTAGTGGTCTGGTCCTCTTCTTCCTTGACAGAGTTCCAATCTATCTCAGCGGGTAGAGTCTTGGCTAGTTTCCTGTATGTCTCAGGAGAACAGTCCTCATAGGGTGCTGACTCATAGCTGTGGTCATCATCTGCGTGTGGAAGAAAGCTAACACCAGATAGAATGTTAAAGTTCTTATACACCCATGCGCCTACCTCTACCCACTCGTTCTCTCTAACAGAGACAGTGATAGATGGCTTGTGTTCACACCAGTTAAGGGCAAACCTTTTCCATATATCCAGATGCTGAAGGGCGGTGATGTCATGACGAGTGATAGCATTCTTGGGAGACTTCATGCCAAACTCAAACACCCATGCTCCATCGTTGCGTGGGTCAGCGTGATAAGGAACCCCGGCCTCTATCATGACGGTAGAGATGGGGTCCTTCTTATCGTTGCGAACTCTACGAATGAAAAAAGAATTGTGCCGTGGATGGATGCCGCTGGATGAATTAACCAACTGACTCACCGTCCCTGACGGTTTAACACAAGTGATGGCGGCTGACTCAGGTATGCCCAACAACTTGGCGGCAGAGATGTTCTCCTTTATTGCGTGATCTCTCAGCCCCTGTAGTTCCTTGTCGGTTGCCTTAAGGATAGCGGGGCAATCCATGATGCCAGTGAGAGACACACCCAACAGCCTCTCTTCCTCTGTGTTCCTCTTCCATGGTACAGAGAGGTAACGGAAGTCTGTTAGGGTAGATTGGATAGTGCCAATCCATGTGGCTTGGGCAACCTTCTTGCGAATGGTAGCCAGCGTGTCATCATGACGGCACACTACCTCAGAAAGGTTGCAAAATTCTCGTGGCCTAAGTACGATTTCAGAACAGGGGTTTACCCCAAATTCATAGTGGCTATCTCTGCGCTCTGGAACCATGTCCTTTGCTGCTTGCCTATTAAAGATACCACGCTCACCACTCTTGCTCTCATAGAGTGATGTCCACTCTCTTAGGAAAGCACCAGTATCTGGCATCTCAGTGTAGGCTACGCTGTTATTAGCCAGTGATCTCTGACCATCCTTTAGGAACCACTCGCCTGACTTGGCATGACGCATACGGTCATCAGTCAGGTTGGACAAGGAGATGGTAGCGGAACGCCTAACACCCCCCACTACTACGGCTTCACCCACATAGCATACAAGGTCGTGACATTCTAGGCTTGTGAGTCTTCTACTTTTGGCGTGTGTGAATACTGAAACCATGTGTTTGAATAGTTTATCTAGAGGCTCACTCCCGCTGGCTCTCCCTCCGAAAGTCTTGAGCCGTGACCCGGCTGGCCTGACCCTAGACAAGTCCCACTTGGGAACTCGCCCACTATAGAGTAGGCTGATCATTTCTCTGACCCCTGTTGCCCAGCCAATCTTTGAATCTCTTACGATGATGACGGTGTCCGTATCGTGGAACTCTTCTGCAACCTCTGGTAGCTGGTTGATGTACTGTCTCTCAACGCTGAACCCTACCCCTGTCCCACACATGAGGATGTACATGATCTCATCGAACGCACGGGGTGAGTCAATGGGTAGGTAGCTACAGTTGTAGCCAGCGCAAGCATCCCTCGACAATGCTTTTCCCGCAGTCATAAAACAGCGCATACTGGGCATGACATCCAGATCAAGGATGGCTCGTTCAATATCAGTGAGTTTTAGATCGAGTCTGTCTTCAAAGAAACCAGTGTATCTCCTTACGGTTTCTCCCCAGTTCTCTCTCCTTTGTAGTTCTTCTAGGTAACGAGCATACCTAGTCTTGTGAATCCACTGTTGGTATACGTTCATAATATGGGAACGTCCTTATCTGTTGAGGGGGAAACTTCTAGTTCGTCAAACCGATCTTTAAGGTTGGCCTCTTGAGCATACTTAACATACTCGTCAAGACCAACCCCAAAGAACTCCTCGAAAAATCCAGACCAATCCTTGGCCTTGTCCTTCAATCGTTTCCTGTAACAAACACGTGCCATACTATAGCGCACCTGTTCGTATAGTTTAGAATTAGAAGGGGATATTTTCGCCATCAACTACATCATTCTTGGAACCCTTTGATCCTAACATTTGCATAGAGTATCCGTTAATTTCGGTAACGTACTTCTTGTTACCATCCTTGTCATCGTAAGTACGGTTGGAGATTCTGCCCTCAACATAAATCTGGCTACCCTTACTCACGTACTCCTTGACTACATCTGCTGTCTTTCCAAAGAAGACAACACGATGCCAATCAGTGGTTTTCTTTTCACCATAGCCACTGTTAGTAGCTAGGGAGAAGGTAGCCACTGTATCACCGGCCTTAGTTTCCCTGATGTCAGGGTCTTTGCCTACGTGTCCTACTAGTATTGCTTTGTTTACGCTTGCCATGAAGCATCATACCTCTTGGTTAATTTCCATAAATTTAAAGCTGTTTCAAACATACTAAACAGCCTCTCTCTTTCTTCCCATTCATAATCAACAACGTAACCGGGAGAAGAAACCGACACGAATAGGTTGAGCAGTTTCCTACCACCACCTATCCCATGATTGTAAGCCGCTAATTGTACACCATAAGAGTCGTACACATCAGGCTTTTTACCTTCATCTAATTCTTTTGTCTTGAAGTCTACAACCCACTCGTCTGAGCACACATCTATCTTACCGCCATACCCCATAGGGTGAGCAAATGATTTCTCTACCTTCCAATCCTGATCACCGCATACCTCTTTCATCTTGGAGATAGTCTGCATGACCATCAGTATTTCATTTGGGTCTTGTGAACCACACTTACCAGTTAACAGTTGCTGTTCAAGAAGGTTGTGTATGTGTGTGCCTCTCTCAGCAGACTTGATCGCATGTTCCTTGGATAAAGCGAACATCTTCTTCTTGAAGTCTGGCCCTTCAAAGTCTTGGACATAGTTCATAGCATCCAGCATCACGTAAAACAACTGGTCTTGGTAGTACCTAGTCAATCCCGGTGAGGCTACCGCATCTTTCCAGATGGTAGACACGGACGGAACCCACTCAAATTTACGAGCGTCCCTTAATGTTGTGGCCCTCATTGAGCCTGACTTACTCTTGACTTCGTATTGAGGGGAACCGTCCCTGTCGTACCAATGACTCACTTGTATTCTTCCCAATGGTTATCTTGTTTGAATCCAAACTCACGAGCCAACTTCCATACTGCATCTTGAGTTTCAACACAGTCGTTAGCAAATGCTGACCCAACTTCCAGTGTGCTCCTTACAACACTGGATGAATGGTTCATAAGGGAAAGCAGTAACTTCCTCTGCTCTTCACTTATCTTACTTGCTGTACGGACTGCTGATTTCTTTACTTTCTTCTTAGCCATTTTGTTTAAAGTCCTCCGACTCGTCTTCACCGTATACACCGTGCTTGTATGCCCCGCATGTTTTTAATACCACACGGGCTAACGCTCTCTTCTCTGCCATAGCAGAATAATACGGTGGGTTTTGTTTAGTATTTTCTGGTGTTGCTTCTCCAAAAGATTCGACAACAACAACAGTGATGCCATCATCTGGTCCTTTGGTAGCGATTGCTTTTACAACTACATAGTCTGGTTGCATTGCAATCACTTCATAGCGCACACGGATATCGTTATTGAATTGAATCTTCTCGATACCAGTACGTGTTATGAAAGCCATGTCTTTACTACCCATCTTGCGTCTGAAAATGTCCTCATCTACATTGAGGTCGTTATCTTTCACAAGTTCATTTAGGAAGTCACGCTTACTTGCCATGCTCTTCCTCCCACTGTTGCCACTGTGCTACTGTTTGCTCATGCTCTTCTTGAGCGCGGCTATCTTCTTCCCGCGCCATCTCTTCTTCGTCATCCATATTTTAACTCCGGTAAACGTGCGCCGACTAGCGCACCTAGTGCAGTCACCCTTTCAATCAAGGCTGACATTTCCTCTACGTTAAGTTCAGATGTTGTCATTAGTCTACTCCTTGGCTTGCCATCTAATCCAACGTAGTCTTTAGTGCCAAGGAATTCAGCACAGATGTGGTCTTTTATTTCTTCCACGGTGTGTCCTGTTTCATTGGCGATCTCACGAACCCATGAGTGTAACAGATTATTCTGCTCTACGCTACGCACATGTTTGTAAGGCTTTATGATTACTTCATGCGGCTTGGTAAAATCAAGGTTGGATATGTCCTTGATACATGCGGCCTGTGAGCCATCGGTTCTTATGATGTATCTTTTCATTTAATGAACCGTCTGCTCATCTTCAATAGCCAGAGCCTCAAGAGTTGCTATCATCCCATGAGCATACACGCTACGTATAAGTTCATGATAACCTTCTAGGTTAGGGTCAAAAAAAACTATCTTAGGCCATATTATATCAAACCCTTCCATAATTTCAGCAACTGCTGGATGATTAATTTCAATGTGATCTACCAACATTTGTCTAGACCATCTTGATTACATCTTGATTGAACGCTTTCGTTATAGTCTGTAATACCCATCTAAATTGAGTCTCCTTATCATGCGTACCATTATGACAATCTTGGTGACAAGTGTAGCATACTGGTAGCGTTAGGAAATGCGCTGCTCTCAGCCCCTGCCCTGTCCCTAATGCTATGTCTCTCAAGTGATGTGCTTGTACTGGTTCAGTACCGCAGTGGCTACATGGTAGGCTGGTTACCCACTCGAGATACCTTCTCTCCTTTGCTTTCATTACCCTGTCTCAGCTTGGGAGAGCGTGGTGGTGGCGTTTTCTAGCGTCACTAAGGTGGTTGGCTAGGGTCTTGACTAAAGTCCCGTCACCAGCCTCTCCCCAAAGAAAGGTTGTATTATACCACAGGTCTGTGCTAAGGTAAGCGGTTCCCTCAATTTAATTTGGAGAATCAATGAGTATTAGCAGACTTCATAAGGTGTTAGATATTAGTTTATCCACCTCTGAAAAGATCATACTTATCCTGTTGGCTGACAATGCCAACGATGAGAGCGGAGAATGCTGGCCCTCTCAAGGGTATCTAGCCAAGAGATCAGGCATGACCAGACAGAATGTTAACTTAGTTATCAGTAAGTTAAAGGAGAAAGGTCACATAAAGATTGAACATAGATACAGAGATAATGGTGGCCAAAGATCAAACGTATACACTGTCCTACCCTGTCATGTGATAAGACAGGAGGGTGTCGTGTCAAGTGACACTGAATCTGTAAGTAAGGAACCTATACTAATGAACGGCCTTCATATCTGGGATTTATGGACTAGTATTGCAGGAGAGAAAGCCAAGCCTATCCTTGGAAAAGCAATCAAAGATTTCGGAGAGTATGAGGCGGCAAAAGCTATCGGCGTTGTCCTTCTGAAGAAACCTGCTGATCCTGTCCCTTACTTCAGAGCCGTCCTCAATAGCGGTAAGAAGAAGAGAGGGTTTGTAGCATGAAGACATTCGCAGATTTTGGAATAGATGCCAGTCCAAACAACGGTCAGGTAGCAGCGACATGCCCTCAGTGTAGTGGTGATCGCAGAAAGAAAAGAGTTAAGTGTCTGTCCATCAATACAGATGAAGGCGTATGGTGTTGTCATCACTGTGGTTGGACGGGAACACTGGCTAACGGAAGTCGTAAGACTGTCAATCTCCATTGGAGAAAGCCAGAGTATCGTAAGCCAGAGAAGGTTGTTGAGGGTACGCTGTCTAACGGTGCGTTGGAATGGCTTGGAGACAGAGGAATATCTGAGACAACAGCCACTGACTGTGGTATCTACGTAAGTGAGGTGTACATGCCTCAGTCTGAGGAAATTAAGAAGGCTTTTGTCTTCCCTTACTATCGTGATGGTGAGTTGATCAATGCCAAGTACAGATCAGGCAAGAAAGAATTCAGATCAGAGGTTGGTGCTGAACGGATACTCTATGGACTGGATGATATTAAGAAAGGAGACACGCCAGTAATTCTGGTGGAAGGTGAGATGGACAAGCTATCCCTTTGGGAAGCCGGGTTCAGGAATGCAGTCAGCGTTCCAGATGGTGCGCCTCATGTTAACACCAAGGACTACTCATCTAAGTTTGATTTCCTCAACGATGACAGGTTGCAGGGTAAGCAGTTCATACTGGCGGGAGACAACGATGCTCCGGGCCAGAAACTACAAGAGGAACTAGCAAGGCGCTTGGGCAAAGAGGTATGCAGTAGGGTAACGTGGCCTGAAGGGTGTAAGGATGCCAACGATGTACTGAAAGAGCATGGTAAAACGATATTGGCTGAGTGCATTGAACACGCAGAGCCTTATCCTATTGTTGGGACTTACACCACAGGAGATTTGTCTGAGCAGTTGTTCGATTTGTATGACAATGGTCTGGAGAAGGGGGTATCGACAGGATGGGCCAGCCTAGACAAACACTATCTGATTAGGCCCGGATGTTTCAGTGTGATTACTGGTATACCGGGCAGTGGTAAGTCTAATTGGTTGGATGCAATGATGGTGAACATAGCCAAGGAACATGGTTGGAGATTTGCTATCTTCTCACCAGAGAACCAGCCACTAGAGGACCACATGTCACGGATCATGGAGAAGTATGTAGGCGCACCCTTCAGAGATGGGCCAAACTTAAGGATGACACGTGAGGAATTAGAGAACGCTAATGATTGGGCAAAGGAACACTTCCAATGGATACTGCCAGAGGATGATCATGAGTGGACGTTGGATAGGATTCTGGAGACAGCGAGGGGATTGGTCAGGCGATATGGTATACGTGGGCTAGTGATAGACCCATGGAATGAGTTGGAGACAGCACGTGGAGAATACTCAGAGACAGAGTTCATTGGTCTGTGCTTGAAGAGGGCAAGACAATTTGCCAGAAGGTATGGCATACACCTGTGGATAGTGGCTCACCCTGCCAAGATGTACAGAGATAAGAGCGGGGCCTACCCAGTACCAAGCTTATGGGACATATCAGGTTCAGCACACTGGAGAAACAAATCAGACTCAGGTGTGGTGATATACCGTGATCTCGCAGACCCAGACTCAAAGATGGTAGAGATTCACGTACAGAAGCAGAGGTTTAGACAGGATGGTGGAATGGGTATGTCTACCCTTGCGTATGAACATAGCACGGGGGCTTACCTTGACCATAAGTAAGGGAGAACAACTGTTCATGGACCAGTTGATGGAGCATCAGTTGGACATACCAAAGGCAGAGTATAAATTTTTAAAGAAGAGAAGGTTTAGATTTGATTTTGCATGGCCAGATAGAATGATTGCCATGGAAGTTGAAGGTGGTGTGTGGATGAAGGGGGGCGGGGGCCACACCACAGGGAAGGGTTACACTCGTGATCTGGAGAAGTATAATCTCGCTACGCTGCATGGATGGGAGGTGTATCGTTTTACCACACAAGATGTGACTAAGGAGATAGCAATTGCGTTCATGAAAAATATAATAATAAATAAAATAATAATGGAAGAATCATATGAGGATATCAGCAGAGGACTTATGTTCGCTGACCACCTACACCCATCTAAACATGAGGCCAAGGATAAGAAGTGAAGTCATTTGTTATGTGCTTGCTGGAGTATCCCAAGAGGCATCAGATTTTTTGAGGTTTAAATATGCAGGTGACAGGTCAAAGATAAAGAACGTAGCCTATATACTAGCGGCTAAAGTCTTAAGAAGGGAGGCAAAATCAAGGAGAAGGAAATCTATGTTGCTTGCTTACCCAGATTTCTTATTGGCTTTGGCATATGTAGCAATAGAAGAGGCGAATGGTGATGGGTTGTGCGGTACTTGTAATGGGAAGGGATGGATAGATACAGGGGTGAAGAGGATAGATTGTTTTAAGTGTGAGAGCAGCGGTAGGCGTAGGTTAGGAGACATAGCGATAGCAAACAAGTTAGATGTAGACGTATGGTTTTACAGGCAGTATGGGAAGAGTGTTCTAGAGAAGCAGATGCTTGGGACTCTGGCATCTTACGAGGGAGATTTGTATAACGCTTTCAGGGAGAGGTTGTGATAGTAATACCACACGATAAGGAGATGTTACAGAAGGCTGCTGCGTGGTCTAAAAAACTTGGCGGTTTGAAAAACTCTATCACTAAGGGGGCTGGCAATACAGCGGGTAGGCTGGGTGAGTTGGCAGTGGCAAATTATTTGGGGGTAGATATCGAGGACAAGAAAGACTATGACCTTGTGTACAAAGGGGAGAGACTGGAGGTTAAAACTAAGAGGAGAACAGTCGCACCCCGTTGGGAGTATGATGTGTCAGTAGCTACCACTAGCACCCATCAGCACCCTGATAGGTACGTGTTTGTCAGCTTGGAATTTGAAAGGAAGGAGAAGTGGGAGTATTTTGGACTGAAAAATGTGTGGTTGTGTGGGGATAAGGATGCAGTAGAATACATGGAGAAGGCATTCCTTCACAAGATGGGTAGTACGGATTGGACGAATGGATTTAAAACTATCGTGGATATGTGGAACATGCGGATACATGACCTTGATCAGACGATCAGGGCTTGACACGTGTGGTATAATATAGGTGGACGGGATACGTCCCGCGATACCGCTAGGGATAGTGGATCGTGACCACTACGACGAAAGGTGCGGGGCTGTTGGGTGTACTGAAAATTCCATCATCTGACAGCCCTCGACACCAAAAAAAAGGGGAGCCGAAGCCCCCCTTCTTAATCCTTAGTTATGGTTACGTGGACCCCGGTAGATAATGTCTCCACCAGACAGGTAGTAATGGAAGTACCTCAACAGAGCATCGTAGACTTTCTTGGGACACATCTCCAAGTCTTCTACGTCTATGCCTAATTGATCTGCTACTGAGTAATCAAGGTCGGCTTCATAGTCCTGTTCAGGGTCAATGTTGTAGGTCATTTGACCTCCTTCCATTCAGATGGAGGGTAAT
>Ga0207894_1000401_pt1 | contig 11311 bp, 9 predicted proteins | sample MalvirmetaMSP114_FD_184231 | JGI IMG/M metagenome (GOLD analysis project Ga0207894, IMG submission 184231) | Marine viral communities from the Deep Pacific Ocean - MSP-114 (SPAdes) | ecosystem: Environmental > Aquatic > Marine > Oceanic | place: Pacific Ocean | collected 2011-05-26 | reverse complement strand
TCTTGAAGTTTCCGGCGTGACGGTGAGCTTTGACGGTTTTCTTGCCATCAACAACCTTTCGTTCCAGATCGCCAGTGCAGAGTTACGCGCGGTGATCGGACCGAATGGTGCAGGGAAAACAACTTTCATGGACATCATCACTGGCAAAACCCGGCCCGATTCGGGGCATATTCTGTGGGGTCAAAAAAGCCTGTCCTTGATTGGCATGTCAGAGGCCAAGATCGCCCAAGCCGGGATCGGGCGCAAATTTCAAAAACCAACCGTGTTCGAGGATCAGACCGTACAGGAGAATCTGATGATGGCCCTGCGCAAGGATCGCGCGCCTTGGGCGGTACTAATCTTCAAGCCGTCCACATCAGACTTTGAGCGCGTCGACGACCTTGCCGCCGAGATCGGATTGAGCGACGCACTTCTGCGCGTGTCCGGAGAGCTAAGCCACGGTCAGAAACAATGGTTGGAAATTGGCATGTTACTGGCGCAAGAGCCGCAACTGTTGCTTGTTGATGAACCCGCCGCCGGCATGACACCTGCCGAGCGCGAAAAAACCACCGCGATCCTCGTCGAGGCCGCAAAGACCCGTGCGGTGGTCGTGGTTGAACACGATATGGAGTTTGTCAGGCGCCTCAATTGCAAGGTCACCGTGCTGCATGAAGGTGCAGTTCTGGCCGAAGGATCGCTGGATCATGTAACAAAGAACCAAGACGTCATTGATGTCTATTTGGGGCGCTAGAGTATGTTGGACGTAAAAGACCTCACCTTGCACTATGGTAATTCGCAAATCCTTTATGACATCTCCATGCACGCCAAACTGGGCGAAGTTACCTGTGTTATGGGAACAAATGGTGTTGGCAAAACCAGTCTGCTCCGGGCAATTTCCGGCACGCATATTCGCTCAGGTGGGAGCATCTCATTAGGCGGCAAACCGCTGGGGCAGATCGGAGCGCACAAGATCGCCCACATGGGTGTTGGTTATGTCCCGCAGGGGCGCGATATTTTCCCTTTGCTCACTGTGCGCGAAAACCTGCAAACAGGGTTTTCCTGCTTGCCAAACTCAGAGCATTTTATCCCGAACGATATCTATGAGCTGTTTCCCGTTCTGGAGGAAATGGCGCACCGTCGGGGGGGCGATTTGTCTGGGGGACAGCAGCAACAGCTGGCCATCGCCCGTGCCCTTATTACCAAGCCAAAATTACTGCTGTTGGATGAACCGACAGAAGGCATACAACCCAATATCATTCAACACATCGGAAAAGTCATAAGCTTGCTGCGTGACCGGGGCGATATGGCAATTGTTTTGGTCGAGCAATACTTTGATTTTGCGTTCGAATTAGCAGACCAGATTATTGTGATGCAGCGTGGGGAAATAGTTGAAAATGTGTACAAGAGTGAGATCAAGCGGGAGGATATTCTAGCCAAGGTGTCTGTTTGACAAGTCAGCGAGGGTTGGTGTTGGATCAACTACAGCGACTGCACCCTCGCTGGTCTCTCTATACGCGAGACCGAGTGCTGAGAATGGTCAGTCCAGATCAGCCTAAGTCAGTTCGTTTGAATGACGCTTTCTGTAAATTGTGCTGTACTGGCAAATGAATTCCGAATGCCTGCCCTCGCCCGAGGCACTACTGTCTTTGTGCTATCAAGGATGAATGCGGGAAAAGCATCAGAATCCGGACCTGAGGTCACAATTTGTCGCTCTATCCACCGATGGGCGAAGAGGTGACCCTTGGATATGAATGCGGGCGAGACAAAAATATCCACGCCGCTGCCAAACGCGCCCAGAACGATCGTTATATGAAGGCTAGGAAGATCACGTTGACGGATTGATCCAAAAGCCCCCGCGACGCCAACCAGCATGTCCCCATGTTCAGGGGGATAGTTGCCGGTGAAGTTGAGAAAGACGGAGCCAACACGTACGGTCTGGTCACAGGGGGTAAGTCGGGTCGAAAAAACCAACCCCTTCCTTTGACGCCCGAGCAACACAGCGAAATTGCGGCTATCAGTTAGCAGTTTGGATTGATCGCACCTCGTACGCCGAACGGGGCAAAGCAAACCTATGATCGACTTGATGTACCAGTTCCTGAAAAACGCCGTAACCATTGCCGGCGGGGCTATCTCTTCAAGCGTTGGAGACTAGGCCACCCCCCGCGCACAGGTTACCCGCGATCCCGTGAAACGGGTCTACAGTTTTGCGTGAAGTCACGACCGAATGTGAGCCAAACAAGCGGTATCGCGGAGTTGGATCTTGGAAAGCCAGACCTCCAGTGATCGGATTTCCGCCCAAACGTCGCTTTTAAAGGGCCTGAGAAACGACTGGTTCCGGTCAATACATTCGATTTTGTCGAATGCTCTCATCAAATTATTCCGCTTTTTCAGACCCAGTTTTCTTGGGAAACCGGACTTGGAAAAATCGAACGCAGATAGCCGCGATGTGCGCGGGTTTATCGTTCAAAGGATAAGGCCACGACTTTCAAGGATGCGGAAACCTACGAACAGCTGATCCGGGATTTTTCTTGGCATGTGCCGGAAAAGCTGAACATCGCCCATGAAATCTGTGAGCGTCACGCAATAGAAAGCCCCGACGCGCTGGCTCTGGTCGAGGACACCGGGACCTGCGTGCGATGCTACAGTTTCGCCGATCTGAAACGGCTGTCCGACAATTTGGCGTACAGCCTTGCGACGTTGGGGGTCAATCGCGGGACCCGCGTCGTCGTTTCACTGGGGCAGGATGCCGAAGGGCTGCTGGCGCATCTGGCATGCTTCAAGATAGGGGCGGTTTCGGTGCCGATTGCCGCGCTCTATTCCGGAGAGGGCATTGCCTTTCGCGTCAACGATTCAAACGCGCATTTGATTATCACCGACCGCGCCGGGGCCGACAAGGTCGCGCCGCTGGACATGCCCGGCGTGAGCCACATCATCGTGACCGGCGGCATGGCGCAGGGTGACGAGCTTGGTTTCGATGCGCTGATCGCCCAAGACTGCGGTGCCTATCCGCTGGCGGACACGCGCGCCGACGAACCGGCGCTGATCTTCTATACCTCCGGTTCCACCGGCCAGCCCAAGGGCGCGTTGCATGGGCACCGGATGATCCTCGGGCATCTGAACTGCGTTCGGCTTGGCTTTGAGATGGCACCGCAGCCCGATGATGTCTTCTGGACGGCATCTGACTGGTCCTGGCTGGGCTCACTCGGCGATCTGGTGTTTCCGGCGCTTTATTTCGGCAAGACGCTGATCGGCACGCCGGGTCGCGTGACTGCGGAAAACATTTACCGCACCTTGCAGGACCACAAGGTCACCTGCCCCTTCATGGCGACCGCCGTGTTGCGCAAGCTCAGCAAGGAACCGTTTCCGCAAGATCCCAGGTTTGTAATTCGTGCCATCATGACCGGGGGCGAGGCCATGCCGCCCGAGGTCTTCAAGTGGGCCATCGCTACTTTCAAAGCCCCGATCAACGAGGAATTCGGCCTGACCGAGGCGAACCAGATCTCTGTCGGCTGTGCAACGCTTTATCAGTCCCCCGCTGGATCCGTCGGCCGCGTCGCGCCGGGTGCCAAGATCAAGATCGTGGATGCCTTCGGGGCCGAGATGCCCAGCGGTGAGCGCGGCGAGATCGTCATCTGGTTCGACAGCCCGTCGAACATGCTGGGGTATCTCAACCGTCCGGAACAGACCGCCAGCAAGCTGTTGGACGGCTGGTTCCGCACCGGCGACGAGGGCCGGATCGACAAAGACAACTTCCTTTACTATTATGGCCGCCTCGACGATCTGATCATGGTGAACGGCATGCGCGTCGGTCCCGAGGAAGTAGAGGCTGAGCTACTGTTGCACCCTGCCGTCAAGGACGCTGCCGTGGTGGGCATGCCCGATGCCGGAAGCGGTGAAATGGTGACGGCAGCGATCACCTTGCAAGAGGGTCACGTTCAGTTTGACGCGCTGATCCAGGAGCTTCAGGCGCTGGTCAAGCGCAACCTCGCGGCGCATTGCTACCCCAAGCGGATCGTGGTCGTTGATGGCATCCCCGTCACGTCGACAGGCAAGATACAGCGCAAGGAAATGCGCCGGAACTTGCTGGCGCTTGAGGCGGCAGTCCTTGTCCCCGCACCACCGGCAGCAACGCCCGAGCTCACGAGTCCGGCATGACGGGATTTCATACGTCACGGTCCGGCGAGATGCTGGAAATCGTGATCGACAACCCGAAGGCCAATGCCATCGATGCCGCGACCAGCCAGGCATTGGGCAAGGTGTTTGCCGCGTTTAACACCGACCCGGCCCTGCGCGTCGCCATCATCACCGGTGCCGGAGATCGCTTCTTCTGTGCGGGCGGTGACGTCGCAGAGCTGGACCGCGCCCAAGGCAACGTCGACTATGGCCCGCAGGGTTTCGCGGGCCTGACCCATTTTCCCGCCCTGTCCAAACCGGTGATCGCCGCGGTGAACGGGATTTGCGCAGGCGGCGGGCTGGAGCTTGCGCTGGCCTGCGACATGATCGTTGCCAGTGCGGGCGCGCGCTTTTGTCTGACCGAAACGCAGATCGGCACGCTTCCCTATCTGGTCACCGTCCAGCGGCTTTTGCAGCGCATGCCGGTCAATATCGCGACCGAGATGCTTTACACCGGTCGCCGCATGAGCGCCGCCGAAATGCAGGGCACGGGGCTGATCAATCACGTCGTGCCACACGAAGACCTGCGCCAACATGCCCTCTACCTTGCAGAATGTGTCGCCGCCTCCGCCCCGCGCTCCATTGCGACCGTCAGGCGCGCCATCACGCTAATTGCCGGCAGCGATCCGATTGATGCAGCCGCACTCGAGGCTCTGGAAAGCGACTTCGCGTCGGTGATGGCCTCGGATGATGCCAACGAGGGCGCCGCGGCCTTCGTCGAGAAACGCAAACCGCAATGGCAGGGGCGCTGACCCTAGACCATGACGGTCTCTGCCTGCCGCTCTGCCACAACGCGGAAAGCCTCGACCGCCAGTCGGATGCCTTCTGAATTGTGATGCACCTTCGGATACATCAGATAGTGCTGGACGGTCATCTCGGGCGCATCGGCAACCACAAACAGCTCTTGGCGGTCAATCTGTTCCTGAACAGCATGCTCGGACAGATAGGCCGATCCGCCATCGCGCAAAATGATCTGTAGGGCCAGATCGCTCAGCCCGACCGTGACCGTCGGGGTAACCGGCATGACAACGGCAAGGTTGAACTTTTCGTTGAACTGCGGCCCCCAATCGACATGGACGTAACCCTTGTTCAGATTGGCAAAGGAAAGGTCCGGCGTTGTCGCGACCAGGATCAGCTTTTCGCTGATGTAGGGTTCGATGACATAACCCGGCACCATCGTCGGCACCGACGTCACGATCACGTCGAAATACCCGTCCGCCAGATTCCGGATCATGCCGCGGGACCAGTCCGATTCGACCCGCAAAAGATAATTCGGCGCATTCGCGTGCATCCAGCCGATCCAGTCATGACTGAGCCGCGCCCAGGACGTGAGCTGGATCGCGACGCTGAGACTGCCTTTGACATCCTCGCGCTGAGACATGTTCTGCCGCCCCTGCTGCCAGGCCCGCGCCATGCGCAGCGCATAGGGGCGGAACCGTTCCCCTGCCGGTGAAAGCCGCATTCCGGAGGCAGAGCGCACGAACAAGGGCTGGCGCAGATCATCCTCCAGAAGCTTGATGCGTGTGCTGGCCGCGGATTGCGTCAAGTTCAGCTTTTTGGCCGCCTTGATGATCGATCCGCTTTCGGCGACTTCAAGAAATGTCAGAATTCTCTGTATGCTCATGAGGAACGATACCGATATTGGAGAAGCTTTGGTGACCCGATCGGATGCCTGCACGACAGGAACGGGGTTTGCACAAGGTCATGCAACGGACCGTCTCAAAACAAGCGTGACTGATAGGCTAAAGGCTTGGTTATACCGTGTCCAGTGGCCTGGCCCCAGGCTTCCCGCACCCGCCCACGCCGACGCGGCGCGTACCAAGGCACTGCAACCGGCGCATAGATTCAACGCTAGTGGTGGAAGGTTTGCCGGCAAGGGTATCGGTCCCGAAGAAACGCCTTGCGAACTCTTGAGAAATAGCCATTGGCCCCGCAGCAGCACGCTCCCTGCCCCGGCCGCGCATAGGACGCGTACGCAATTGAAGTTTCCTACGAAAGCTTCAGTATACTAATCCTCGGGTTTCATCACGATTGCCTGTGGAGCGGCCCTGTTGGACAACCGCGCGATCACGGCGCAGTGGCGAGCGGATCGCGCAGCGCACCGGTAACGTGTCGATCTGGTGCGCTGCACTCACGAACAACGTGTGCGCAGTAGGGGCATCCATGGTGTGTCAGATCGGATTACCATCCAAACAAGCCATTCCAGTTTTAGCGAGCTTATAAGATGGACCGTTGTTCTTGAAATTCCGAATGCAAGAACAACGGACGAAATTATACGATCCAAATATCTCAACAATATTATTGGACAAGATCACCGTTTCAACATGCGGATCTCGCAACACGGCTCAACTTGCAGGCTTCTATCCAACAGCAGCAAAGCTGGTCGGAGTTAAAGATTTACAACCGCAAATTCGACCAACAAAGATCTCTCTATACACATGCCGTGTAGCGTTTGTAGGACAAATACGCCAAGTTATATCTACATCTCTAATCAGGAGAATATTTGTGACAAAACCAGTTTGATCGAGCCGGCATTACCCTTTCCATGCACATGATGCATGATGTTTCGGTCATTTTTCAGAGAAACCACAGCCTGTACCGCCACCTGAACCACAGGGAGCAAGATTGCCAAGGTCGCGCTTACGAGACAATAAAGACCGAGGGCTACCAAGAATGAAAACCCTGACAAAAGTGCGCCAAGAGAGGTTAACAGTCCGGCGAAGGTTCCTATCAATATATACCCGGCTACCATAAGTTTACTCCAAATATTGTGTTAGTATTTTGCGTCTTAAATTTTAAAAATCAACCAAAGATAGAAGTCTGTTAGCTGAACAACAATAATGTCACACCTTAGGCATTCCGCTGACGAGCACTGACAACCTCAACTTGGTATTGGAGCATTCGGGCAAAATAATGGCGCTGATGTGTTGTCATCATTTTTTTTTGCCTCATTGATGTAAAAAAGTAATCATTCGGGCCGGAGACGTTGGTAGCGATCTGGCGGTCATTGCCGAATTGGTGAGCGCCTTCGTCTGCGTTCCGAATATTGTTACGGCCGAGAATGAGGCGCAAGAAGCGTACCGTTGCCGCACAACGCCCAATTACAGGAAGCGCACAGATCCGTTAATACAGGATTTAATACGGAGGGTGTTTCGATTTTTTATTGTCGGTACGCCGCCAACGGAGGCGTAGCGAACAAAACACCGCCGATATGGCGCGCGCCCGCGCGTGTCAGGTGAGAACCGTCATGAGAAATCAGCGCGCCATCTGCGGTGAATAACGGGCACCCGTTGGGGCATAAAAGCGCCAGCGTGTCGACAAACACACCTTTTGGCAACGTCTCTCTCAAAAGCCGAGACGTCTCGATATCCGCGGCGGGTGGTTCGACCAACGTGCCTGTCGGATCGTCCAGTTGCATCGTCCCCCGTCTTGACAACATTCTTTTGCTGCCAATGACAAAAACCTTTTGTTCGGGGCTGAGGTTAAGATTTGCCAGGACGGCTGGCATGCGCCTGGCACTCCACTCTCGCCAACTGAATGCAAAGATCACAACATCGGCGCTTCGGATTTTCTCCAGGTCTTTCTCTGTTAAACTTTGCCTTGAACAGCTTGCTCTCTTGTCTTCTGGAATCAAAGAACGTGTTTCATCCCAGGAAAACCCGAAATTCAATTGGCAGCTCGCCGAGATGCGGATAGCGCTGATAGAATGATCTGTGAAGGCCTCATTTTCCAACATCATGTTGTAAAAGTCCTCGCTGAAGCTGTCCCCGACGAGCAAAAGGTTTGGCTGACTGTGTGAAAGAGGCTTGTTCACGACTGTGGCGTGTCCGCCTCTCACGTAGACCGCATATTCCTCTCTGCTTTTCACAAGCCAAGACCGCTGATCCTCGGGAAACCGCCGGTCAAGCCCTTGCGACAAAAGAAAAATAGCTGCCAAGCCTCCGAGGGCGGCAGCCCCAAAGGACGAATGAAGAAAAATCTGCCCGGCACTGAATAGATTTTTCCGCCGAAACGGCTCCTCCACAAAACGCCAGCTGACCCATGCCAAAACGAGAGACAATACTGCCAAACCGATCATCAACTGATCCGAAGGGTCCGCCTCGTCTGCTATAACACGGGCAAACGCGAATAGCGGTTGATGCCAAAGATATGCCGAATAGCTGATTAGTCCGATGAACACCGCTGGCCGTAAAGACAGGATCCGACCCACAAAAGTTTGTCCCGAAGCGCCAACCAGAATGCCAACCGTTCCCAGTACAGGAACCAGCGCCCAGATAGATGGGAAAGGCGTGCCCTCATCGAAAAACAAGATTGAAAAGAGGATAGCCAACAGGCCTACGCCACCGATAACCTCCCCAGCAACACGCCCACACGCCCCCCGCTTCAATAGATAAACCGCGGCGAGCGAACCGGACAGCAACTCCCACCCTCTTGTGGGTAGTAAGTAGAATGCTGTGACCGGTGACCGGTGGACCACGAACTCCGCTAGTGCCAAAGATGCCAGCGACACAACGACCATTGCCGAAACAAGTCCGCCCCGCCAGTACTTCCAGAACAACCACAGCACCACTGGGAACAGGATATAGAACTGTTCTTCCACGGAAAGGCTCCAGGTATGCAATAGTGGAAGCCGTTCGGCTGCTGTCGCGAAATAGTCGGCTTCGGACCAGAAAAAGAAATTCGAGACAAAGGTAATTACGGCAATCATGGATCGCGCAAAATCCCGCAACTCGTAAGGCAGCATGAAAATCGCAGCAAGTATCGCCGTCACGGTCATCACGAAAAACAGCGCTGGCAAGATACGCCTTGCTCGGCGTTCATAGAAATTAAGGATGGAAAACTGGTCAGCTTCAAGCTCTCGCATCAGAATACCAGTAATTAGAAAACCGGATATGACGAAGAATATATCCACGCCGACATATCCGCCCGGCACCCATTGCAACCCTGCGTGAAAAAGGATCACGGGCAGCACGGCAACTGCGCGCAGCCCGTCTATTTCACTACGGTAAGATAGTCCCGGAGAGCTCATCGTGCTTGTGTACCATCGGAAGTCTCCATTTCAACTGAAATATTGCCCGGTGACCGCAAGAAAAGCGCTGTTACATCTACAATTACCGCGCCTACCGGTCTTGTCATGTATGATTACGGTCTCTCAGTTCCTTGAGGCAGCCCTTGCTCGATGGCTGATCGGCTTCCGACGCCTGAATACAGGGGGCGGCGGCGTAAATGACGGAAAAACATGGTTCATTTACCCACCGCCTGTCTTAACGGGCGTCCCTTGACGCTCCCCAGCGAGGACTAATTAACGTGCATCGTTATTTTACACATAACAAAATTTAGCCACTAGCGGATAATGACAACGCGCCTATAGGTGTTTTTGTTAAATCGTTAAGCACGAAATAAATACATGTCCATCATGCAAATGAGAGACTGCCGGCGCATGCGTATGCGGGATGGCTTTGACCTCCCTGGGTTTCAGAGAGGTGGCAAGCACTGTCGCCTGCATTTCGAAGTCGGCTTCGTGCCCGCGCCGGTGCGGGCTCTCATAGCTGAGATCAAGGCTTTTGCGGCCCGTAGCGACGTTGCGCATCTTAATGATGGCGACAATGCTCTCTTGCGGATCGCCGATCTGGCATGCTCGCGGCTGGCGATCGACTCTGGCGAGGGAGAGGTTGATCTGCGCTTGCTGGCAGTGCTTGGCCGTGTTTCCGAGGGCCGTGTGCGCAACTTGCTTTCAGAGACAGATGGCCCCCTTGAACGCGGCCCCGATGGCGGGATCAAGGCGCTGAGCGCAGCCGTTTGGTTGCAGAAGAAGAAGGGTTATCTGGCTTCCGTCTGGCAGGAAGAGGAACCTGATTTTCAGGAGACAGGCAAGGCAGCTGACCTCGTCCCAGAGAAGATGATCTTCGTTCATGTTGCGCGGGATGGCTTCATGTTTACGCGTGACCTTCAGCGTAACGGCAGCTACCGCATTGGAGCGAAGGGAGCAGAAGAAAATCACGAAGATTTCTCTGTTGCCCTGTCACGGTTGAACGTAATGGCGGTCCTGCGGTGGCGGCGTCCAAACGACAATCGCAACCGGGGCATCGTTAGCGGTGTTGCCTGGCAACGTATCGAAAAGAAGTGAAGCAAAATATGAGCATTCCCACTGCAACCGAAATCCTGGCCCTGCTCCGAACTGCGACGCCGCAACCGACCTCCAAAGCTCCACGTGATGCGCGAGGCATCTATGGCCTCTTCGACCACACGGGCACCTTCCGCTATATCGGCTCGACCTCGTCGCGAGCCGAGACTTTCTACAAGCGCATTCATCAGCGCCATCGCACTGGTTCCGAGAACACCAGCCATTACTTCTCGTTCATGTACAACACCGGACGGCTCTGGCGCCGCCGCAATGATCCTGCGACGAAATCAGACGGTGATATCGCAAAGAAACTACGCAACGCATTTATCGCACAACACTGTGGTGCTGTGTGGGTGCCACTTCCGGATCATGCTGATATCTCCGGTCTGGAGGCGCAAGTCATCGCCCTTGCACCCACCGAAATGATCGCTTGGAACCGGCGCGGCATGGAGCCCTACGAGGAACCAAGCACACTTGTAGATGCACTGATCGAGGAGTTGCGGCTTAGCCCTGTCGAACGTGCGGCACTGGGCCGACAGCTCGGGCGGTTCCGCGGCGGCGCCCAGGCAGCCGCACCCGTCATCCCTGAGCCTTTCTCAGGCCCGCTTCCGATGCTCCCGGAGGGCCCGTTCCGCTTCTTTGCACTGGACGTCGAGACCGCCAACCACGATCGCGGGAGCATCTGCCAGGTGGGACTTGCCTGCGTTCGCCCCGATAATCAGATCGAGAGCTGGGTTGCCTTGGTCGATCCCGGAACCGACCGCTGGGTCTTCACTTGGCTGCACGGCATCACCGCCGAAATGGTCAAGGGAGCGGCAGGTATCGAAGAAGTGCTTGCCCTGCTGGAAAAGCGGTTGGAAGGCGTTCCGGTTTATCAACATTCTGGCTTCGATCGCAGCGCTATCCGCGCAGCCTGTGCTGCGCTTGGTCGAGCAGAGCCCAACTGGAAATGGCAGAACAGTATCACCGTCGCACGAGCCGCTTGGCCAGAATTGAAAGGCAACGGCGGGCATGGTCTTGCTTCTTTGAAGCAGC
>Ga0207894_1000393_pt1 | contig 11525 bp, 10 predicted proteins | sample MalvirmetaMSP114_FD_184231 | JGI IMG/M metagenome (GOLD analysis project Ga0207894, IMG submission 184231) | Marine viral communities from the Deep Pacific Ocean - MSP-114 (SPAdes) | ecosystem: Environmental > Aquatic > Marine > Oceanic | place: Pacific Ocean | collected 2011-05-26 | reverse complement strand
ACTCGCGGACAACGAGGACATCAAGGAATTCTATCTCGGTGTCACCGCGTCGGGCGAACGCAAAAGCTATCGCGACATCAAACACTATCGGCGTCGCAAAAGGTGGCTTGGATAGAAAGGGACAGACTATGAGTGAACTCCTCGACATCAAGGGCCGTACCGCATTTGTAACCGGTGCCGGACAGGGGGTGGGCCGTCAGGTCGCGCTGTATCTGGCGCAGCACGGCGCTGGCGCCGTTGTGGTCAATGATTTCCACGCCGAACGCGCAGAAAGCGTTGCTGCAGAGGTGGAGGCCGCAGGCGCCAAGGCGCTTCCGCTGGCATTTGACGTATCCGATTTCGAGGCCGTTGGCGCAGCCTTTGCCGAAGCGCAGGAAACCTTTGGCGGCGTTGATATCCTGGTCAACAATGCGGGCAACGCCGGGCCGACGTCGCGGCTTGACGATCTTGTGCCGTTCTGGGAATCCGACCCAACCGAATGGCGCCGTTGGATGGCCACGAATTACGACGGGGTGCTGAACTGTACCCGCCACGCAATGCCATTGATGGTCAAAGGCGGCTATGGGCGGATCGTGACCGTTATATCCGACGCGGGCCGCGTCGGAGAGCCGCATCTGGCGGTATACTCCGGTGCCAAGGCGGGAGCCGCGGGCTTTATGCGGGCCATTGCAAAGGCCGGTGGCCGGTTCGGGATCACCGCGAATTGCGTCGCCCTCGGCGGAACACGCACGCCGGCGGTCGCCGATCTGATCCCCGACGCAGAGACCGAGAAGCGGGCCCTGTCGCAATATGTGATCCGCCGGTTGGGAGAGCCGGAAGACCCTGCCGGCATGATCCTGTTTCTGTGCTCGGACGCGGCGAGTTGGATCACCGGACAGACCTATCCGGTGAATGGGGGGTATTCCTTTGCCTGCTAGGGCCGAATGTGGGCGGGCGACTTTAGTCGGATCCGCCCGCGAACACGCTGTCATTGTCAGCGCCAAGCTCGGGCGGAAGGCCCGAAATTCCGGATACAAAGTCATTGAATTTCAAGGGCTGAACCAGGAAAGTCTCGGTCTTGCCGCTGTCATGCGCGACGGTGCGCAGCAGTTGCCGTGCACGTACATGCGGGTCGTCCAGCGTTTCGACCAACGAATTGAGCGGCCCCCAAGGCACGCCCGCGGTGTCAAACAAAACTCCCCAATCGGCACGCGTTTTGCTGACCAGCACCGCCGCGATCTCTTCGCGCAGTGCGTCCTTGCGGGCGACGCGGTCACGGCCTTTCAATCCGGCCAGGTCCGGCTTGCCGATCACATTGCAGAACGGCTTCCAGAACCAGTCCTCATGCGCGATGGACAGCGTCATCAGCTTGCCATCCTTGCAGGTGAAAACGCCATAGGCCGGTTCGGAGATGAATTCGCCCAACGGCGTGCCATTCGCGGCCGGAACGAGGAAGGCGGTGAGCATGGAGACCACTGCGTCCGACATCGAGACGTCCACGTACCTCCCCTGCCTCGTGCGCTCGCTGGAAACGACCGCCGACAGAATCGCAATGGCCGCGAACAGCGCCGCGCCGACATCCGCAAGTGGAATGGTCGGCAGCGGTCCGGGCTGTCCGGCATCCGCCTGATCGGCCAGCAGCCCACCGACACCTTCGTAGCTCAGATCGTGGCCCGCCCGGTCTCGATAGGGACCATCCTGCCCGTATCCCGAGATCGACACGTAAACGAGGCGCGGATTGATCGCGCGCATGTCTTCGAAACCGGCGCCGAGCGCCGCCAGTTTGCCGGGTCGGAACCCCTCGACGATGACATCGGCACCTTTAGCCAGATCGTGAAACTGTGCCATTCCTTCGGTCGATTTCAGGTCGAGCGCAACGCTGCGCTTGCCCCGGTTCAGCGCCCGGAACAGGGGTGGAAACTGCCGGGCCGGATCGCCGATACCCGGCCTTTCGACCATGATGACCTCGGCGCCCATGTCCGCGAGCAGCATTGTTGCATAGGGACCGGGGAATTGTTCGGCGAGGCTGAGAATTTTCATGCCGGCCAGGGGTGCAGTGCTCATATCAGGCTCCATCTGTCGTTTTCCGCGCGAGCGGGTCCGCCTCATAGCAGCGTATTTCAGCAAGAAAAGCAAGCCGAAAACCTAAAATACTGTTTTTATTCATGAGGTTAACGTGACTGAAGCACCCCCGACCCTATCCGTCGAACGTATGTCCAGAACCGAATGGATCACCCTCCAGCGGACTGACCAGATGAACGCCATGTCCATGCAGATGTTGCATGAGATGACCGCCGCCCTGGAGAACGCGATGTCCGACGACGCAGTCCGCGCCATCGTTCTGACCGGATCGGGGCGGGCGTTCTGTGCCGGTGCGGATCTCAAGGAAGTCGCCGGTTCCAATCATGAACCCGGCCAGCCGGACCTGCTCGATCTGGTCGATCATACCTTCGGCCTGATGCGCGACGGCCCCAAACCCGTGATTGCCGCTGTGAACGGGCTTGCCATGGCAGGAGGGCTCGAAATGGTGATGGCCTGCGATCTGGTCTTTGCCGCTGAAAGCGCCAAACTGGGCGATGCCCATTCCAATTTCGGCGTATTTCCGGGGGCCGGGGGCGCAGCGATTCTGCCACGGCGGATCGGTCTGAACCGCGCCAAATACCTGCTGTTCTCGGGCGAAAACGTATCCGCGCAGGACATGATGGACTGGGGACTGGTGAACAAGGTTGTCCCGGATGCGGAACTGCACGACGCCGTCCAAGCCTTCACCGACAAGCTGGCCGACAAAAGCCCTGCCGTGCTGCGCCGCATGAAAGCGGTCGCGAACCGGTCACTGAACGTCGACGAAGCTGCCGCCTTGTCTGAAGAAATGCTGAATCTGCGCGCGCACATGCGGTCGTGGGATATGCGCGAAGGTCTGGCGGCTTTCAATGAAAAGCGCAAACCGCAGTTTCGCGGCTACTGAACAAGGAGACTGCAAGATGCAGGATATCTATGTCGTTGGCGTCGGGATGACGCCGTTCGGGAAATTCCGGGACAAGACCATCAAGGACATGACGGGCGAAGCCGTCACCGCCGCGCTTTCGGACGCCGGGGTGACCGCTGATCGCATCGACGGTGCATTCTTCTCGAACGCGGTGCAGGGTCATATGGAGGGCCAGCACATGATCCGGGGCGAGATCGCGTTGCGCGAGATGGGCATTCAGGGCATTCCGGTGGTCAACGTCGAAAACGCCTGTGCCAGCGCCTCGACCGGGTTCAAGCTGGCCGTGGATTTTCTCAAGGCAGGGAACGGTGATTGTTGTTTGGCCGTAGGTGCCGAGAAAATGTATTCGGATGACCGCGCGCTGATGTTTTCGGCCTTCGACAGCGGTTGGGACGTCAGTAATGGCGAAGAAGTCGCGCGGCGTCTGGCCGATCTGGGCGCCGGGGTCGAGGAACCGCAAGGGTCGAAATCGCCCAAGCCCTACAGCGTGTTCATGGATGTCTATGCCGGTTTCGCGCGGCTGCACATGAAGACCTTCGGCACGACGCAGGAACAGTTCGCGGCCGTCTCTGCCAAGAACCACGCGCATTCCGCGCATAATCCGCTGGCACAATACCGCGATGCGATGACAGTTGAACAGGTTCTGCACGCGCCGCCCATCACCTACCCGCTGACCCTTCCGATGTGCGCGCCGATCTCCGATGGCGCGGCCGCGGCGGTTCTGTGCACCGGCGAAGGGCTCAAGCGGCTGGGTCTCGATTCATCCCGCGCGATCAAGGTCAAGGCCGCGATCCTGCGCTCAGGCACAGACCGTCCGCCGGAGGATTACAAAAACCACCTGACCCGCCTTGCAGCACTTCAGGCCTATGAACAGGCGGGGCTTGGCCCAGAAGACATGTCGATCGCCGAGGTGCATGACGCCACCGCCGTGGGCGAAGTCATCCAGATCGAGAACCTCGGTTTTGTCCCGTTCGGTGAGGGTGGCCCGGCCAGCCTGCGTGGCGAAACCAAAATCGGCGGACGGATCCCGGTAAACCCCTCTGGCGGACTGGAATCCAAGGGGCACCCGGTCGGGGCCACCGGGATCGGACAGGTTTTCGAACTGGTCACGCAACTGCGGGGCGAGGCTGGCGCGCGTCAGGTCGAAGGTGCGAAGAATGCCATCGCCGAAAACGGTGGCGGCCTGCACGGCGTCGAAGAGGCCGCTGCCTGTGTCACCATTCTGGGCCGTTGAAACAAGGAAAAGAATATGGAAAACGTGATCGCCGCCGCTCAGGCAATCTATACAGACGAGCAGCGCATGTTGCTGGAAAACTTCCGCAAGATGGCCGAAGCGGAGTTCGCGCCGTTGGCAGAAAAATACGAGGATCTCGGCCACCCGCCGGATGCGGACACGCTGAAATCCCTGTTCGCCAAGGTCGAGGAATTCGGCCTGATCAGCGGACTGATACCGGAGGAAGACGGCGGTGCCGGGATCGACCGGATGACCTACGGCATCCTCTACGAGGAACTGGCCCGCATCTGGGCCGATTTGGCGATTGCGGTGCTGATCCAGAGCCATGCTGTTTTCGCGGTCAACCTGCTGGGCGACGCGGCGCAAAAAGAGACATATCTGAAGCCGCTCCTGCGCAGTGAGCGCATTTGTGCCACCTGCATTTCCGAACCGGAAGTCGGCTCGAACGTGCGAGAGGTCAAGACCCGCGCGGAACGCAAGGGGGACAAGATTTTTGTTACGGGCCAAAAGCTCTGGATTTCCAACGGGGCGCAATCGGACTTCGCAATCGTGGTCTGTAATCTCGACGATGGGATCTCCATGGTCATCGTCGATCGCGACAAGGGCGGCTACGAAAGCCGCGAGTTGCGCAAGATGGGGCTTGTCGGTGCCTCGACCTGCGAATTGTTCTTTGACCGGGCCGAAACAACGGACGCCCATGTTCTGGGGAACTCCGGCGGCGGTCTGTTCCAGACACTGAAGCTGTTCGAAAGCGCGCGTGTGTTTGTCGGCCTGACCAGCATCGGCATCGCCCAGGCCGCGCTGGAATGCGCCGTCAAATACGCGCAGGACCGCGAGCAGCACGGAAAGCCGATTGGCGGGCATCAGTTGATCCAGGGGTATCTGGCCGACATGGCCACCCATCTAGATGCAGGACGGCTGTTGTGCCAGCGCGGGCTGCAACTTCTTGATATGGGCGTGCGCTGCGACACCCAGACCTCGATGGCAAAATGGTATGCAACCGAGATGGCCGTCGAAATCGCCGGAAAAGCGGTGCAGATCCACGGCGGTAACGGCATCACCAAGGAGTTTCCCGTCGAACGCCACTTCCGCAATGCGAAAGTCATGCCGATCCCGGATGGGACCACCGAGATTCAGAAGCTGGTGATCGGGCGGAACCTGACAGGGTTGAACGCGTTCTGAAAGCGGTCCCTGCCCTGACGATGTAGGACCGCGCAAGTGACAAGGTTCGCGCGGCTGCGCGCACCTGCCACAGACGTCGTCGGGCCTTTGGCCCGTGCACATCGGGTTCTCCGGTTATCGAAGGGCGATTGCAGCTTCATGCGATTGCGCTGGCCGAAACCAATGCGGTGTTCTCACAAGCGGATGCTGGATCGCCTGGTTCTGACCGATCGGACGGCCGAACACGATGCGTTCGCGCGCATAGGCCGCCGCCTTTTCCAGGACGTACATTCCGAACCCGACCGCTGCCGAAGTGACGACAAACCGCTTGGCGTTCCGCCCGTTCAGCAGGACGTTGAAGCACGGCGACGCGCAAAGGTGAATATGGGCGTGGTGTCAAGGCCGACGTCCGGTTCAGTGACGCCAAAGCAGGAGCGGTGTGCCCCCCGGATCAGCGGCCGCAGCATCCGGGCCTTCCGTTCGTCGGTGCCAAAGCCGACCACAGGTTGCAGCCCGAAAATGTTGATCTGCACCGCAGAATTGGCCGCCGCACCGTAGCGCCCGATCTCCTGCATGACCAGAGATGCCTTGTTGATGCCGGGACCCGATCCCCCACTGCTCTTCCATGGGCACGCCATAGAAGCCGCCCTTTGCGATCTCGGCGGTGAAAACGTCGCAGCGGATATGGGCGATATGGGCTATGACCGGTCGGCCTTCGGGATCAAACAGGCGCGAGACGACACGGGCCACCGGCTCGCTGAAGGTGACGCCCAGCAAGTGGGCGGTGGCGACATCGGCCCGGACGATAGTGATGATCTGGTAGCCCGACAGGTCCGTCAGGCCGGTATGATCGCGCGACAGTTGCGAATAAAGCTGCGTTTCGTCGGCACCCTCGGGCAGCATGTCAAAATAGTGTTGCGGCAACCACAGATCGGCCAGCAAATAGGGCTGCGCCTTGGTATAATGGTGCTTGCGCACATGAAGCTGCGGCGTTTCCATCCCCGTCAGGTCGCGGCCAAGATCGGAAAGCGCCAGCGGATCGTGGGCGGGCGCGCGCGGCTTGATCTGCTCGGCCTGCGCGATGACAAAGATGCCCAGTCCGAGTGCGCTTTCGATCAGGCCCGCACTGCGCAGAACCCCCAAGGCCTGACGGACGGCCCCATTCCTGTGTGGGACTGGGCAACCAAAGACGCTCAGATCCCTGCCGGTGGGCGCGTTTACTTCGACTCTCAGCCCGGCTGCTCGTTATGCGGATGAGGTCCGGGCCAACCGTGCATAGGTTCGGCAACGTCGATCCCGACTCTGAAGACACATTGATATGGTACGAAAGCGGGCGAATTGGGTCAAACTTGCCGCACGGCGTTACCACCGAGCATAGCCACATCCGAGGATGCGAACCCGCGGTGGTGTAGCAAACCCGGTCAGCTGATCCGTGCGTTCATCCAATTCAGAACCGAAGCCACGTCCGCGACCGGGGAGGTTTGGCCGCATCAAATGACGGGCCGCTTTAAATGTATCTATAGCGTGATCGTCGACTGCAGACCTGCTCGTGTCCATTCGAGACTCATCTTTGGGAAGGGTGTATCGGAAATCACGACAGACGGGACCCCGATGATCCATAGACTCTTGGGTCATGACCTTTCTTTCCCAGATTCCGAACAATTTCTTCACGCATGATATTAACAATCTCGTTTTCGGATCGCAGGATGACATCCGTTGGGGCACCAACCCCGACGGCGAAAAGACGAGAACTCTGGTGGCTGGGAAAAGGCATGGAGATCAATCCCGCGCCTTTGACAACTTGATCGGTGGAAAGATAGTACCCCTTGGCGCGGGTCTGGGCCAACGAGGCGACGAAGGCCTTCACGTCCACTGCCGGTTCGTCGGGCGCACGGTAGGCATTGATTCTTCGCAACAGACGGCACACTTCTTCATCGCTGAAGCGGCTCATCAGAACCCGCCCAAGCCCCGAAATTCCCAGCGGTCGTCGCGTACCAAGTGAAATGTGGTGGATCGGCGACTTTTTCGGACGGATCAGGTGCACATACTCCGCGTCGTCACCGTTCTTGGTTGCCAGGACCACCACATGCCGGGTCCGTTCCGAAATAGCCTTCAGCAGCCGCTGAATGATGCCTTCACCGAACAGGTCGGGATTCATCCATGACCCCAAGAGCGGAACCCGCTCGGTGGGGAAATAGCTCTTCCGTTTAGCGTCGTGGGTCAGGAACCCCAACTCGACCAAACTTTTCAGGAGCGCCGAGGTGCTCGATTGCGGATACCCCAATTCCTTGGAGACCTCCACGACCGATAGCGGTCGACGAACCTCGTCGAAATACACCAAGGTCTGGCAAGTGCGTGCGACCGATTTCACGATGGGGGTCCCGCGTGCCTTCACCGAAGCCCGATGCGCGTCATCCATAATCCCCTCCCGGCATACTATTATATGAACAGTATTCAGAAAGTAGAATGGCGGCGTATGTGATTTCTGTCAACTGTTAGAAAATTACACAAAGCCCGCCACATGCGTCGGAGGCTCGGGAAGGTGTCGGGTACGGGTGTCAGTGGCCTCCTCTTCTCGTGGGGATAATTACGCCATCTGCGGCCACGGCGCCCTGGCCACTCGGACCGATGATCAACGGGTTCACATCAATGGTCTCAAGCGCGGCGCCGTGATGGGCCGCAAAGGCTGACAGGCGCGCAAGCGCGTCAGCGAGCGCGTCGATGTCGCGTTCGGGCGCGCCGCGGAATGCGTCCAGCAGCTTGCGACCGTGGATTTCGTCGATCATGCGACGCGCTTCGGCGGGGCCGAAAGGGGCAACCCGGAAGGACACGTCCCCCAGGGCCTCGACCAGCACCCCACCCAGACCGAACATGACCACCGGGCCGAACGCCGGATCCTGGGTCACGCCGAGTATGGCCTCCAGCCCCGGTGCGGCCTGTTCTGCCACAACCAGCCCGTCGATCCGCGCATCGGGCGCTTTCTCTGACGCCAGTTCCAGTATGCGCGCCCCGGCAGAGCGGACCTCTTCGACCGAGCGCAGGTTCAACGCCACGCCACCGATATCGGATTTATGCAGGATGTCGGGCGAGGCAATCTTGAGCACGATCGGAAAGCCCATCTCCTGCGCCGCCTCGGCTGCCGCTTCCGGGGTCTTGGCCAGAATTTCGCGCACGATCCCGATGCCGGCCTCGGCAAGCAGCGCCTTGGCCTCGATCTCGTTCACCATGCCGTCCGGCAACGGCGACAGGTCCGGCAGTTCGGGTATCGGGTCGTCTTCGCCCGCGCGCGCAAAGGATTTGGCGAAATAGCGCAATGCGGCCATCGCGCGGACCGCACGGGTCGGTTCCTCGAACACGATGAACCCCGACTTTTCATATGCGGCACGACCCTCGGGTTCGGTCAGCGAACAAAACAGCATCGGCCTGCCGGGGTACTTCTCGCGGATGCGCTCCAGCCCGGTCCGGATGGCTTCGTTCAGGTCGGCAACAAGACCGACCGTGGACATGAAGATGATGGCACCGTCGATTTCGCCGTCGCCAAACAACACATCCATGTTGGTTTCCAGGAGGTCGATCTGGTTTACCAATTGCGCCGTCACATCGACGGGGTTTCGGACACCGGCAAAGGGCAGCACCGCTTTCAGTTTCTTCTGCGCATGATCGGGAAGCGCGGGCACATCCAGCTTCAGTTTCTCTGCCTCGTCGGCCATCAGCACCCCAACGCCACCGGACACCGTCACAAGACCCAGCCGGTCGCCCTGCATCATCGACGCGGATTCGGCGCAGGCATAGGTCACATCGAACATTTCGTCGACAGAGTGCGCCCGGTAGACACCGTATTGCCGGAAAGCCGCGTCATAGACCGCGTCGGACCCCGCCAGTGACGCGGTATGCGACTGTGCGGCCTCGGCGCCAACCGCGCTGCGTCCGACCTTCATCATGACCACTGGCTTTTCGCGGGCGCGGGCGAGTTCAAGGGCCTCGACCAGCCTGTCGCGGTCGGTCGCGCCTTCGAGGTATCCCATGATCACGCGGGTTTCGTCATCCTGTGCGCAATAGGCCACCGCATCGGCGAAATCGACGTCGCAGGAATTGCCCGTCGTCGCCCACAGGTTAACGCCCAGTCCGCGCATCCTGACGAGCGTCATGCAATACGACCCGAAGGCGCCGCTCTGGCTGACGATCGACACGCCGCCCGGCTTGGGCAGGTGCTTTTCGACCCCCGGCGTGAAGGTCGCGTAAAGGTTGTGGCGGACGTTGGCGATGCCAAGGCAGTTCGGCCCGACAAGCCGCATACCGCTTTCGCGCGCGATATCGACCATGCGCGCCTGAAGCGCTGCACCTTCGTCGTTGACCTCGGAAAACCCCGAGCTGAAGATCACCGCGCCGCGCACGCCGCGCGCCGCGCAATCCTCGACCGCCTGAACCGCCAGTCGCGCAGGCAGCGCGATTACAGCCAGATCCGGTGCCGTCGGAGCCTCGGTGATCGACGGATATGCCGTCAGCCCCTGCACCTTGGACGTTTTCGGGTTTATCGGCAGGATCGTGCCCTGGAACCCATGCCGCCTGAGAAAATCCACCGGCCGTCCGCCGATGCGTTTGGGATCACTCGACGCGCCGATCACGGCAACAGAACGAGGGGCGAAAATGGCATCCATTCCGTCAATTCGCATGGGTTTTCCTTTGATGTTCGTATTAATAGGATTTCGGCAGGCCAAGCGCGTGCTCCGCAATGAACGACAACACCAGTTGCGGTGTGACCGGCGCGATGCGGAACAGGATGGCTTCGCGCACCAGACGCTCGACATGGTATTCCTTGGCATATCCGAAACCGCCGAATGTCAGCTGCGCGGTCTGCGTCGCCTTCACCGCCGCTTCGCCGGCCAGGTATTTGCCCGCGTTGGCTTCGTTTCCACACGGCTTGCCAGCATCGTAAAGCGCGCCGGCGTTCATTGCCATGAGGTTGGCCGCTTCCAGTTCGGCCCAGCAGGCGGCCAAGGGGTGCTGCACACCCTGGTTCTGGCCGATCGGCCTGCCAAACACGACACGCTCATTGGCGTAATCCGCGGCGCGGCGCAGCGCGTTGCGCCCGATGCCAACTGCTTCGGCGGCAATCAGAACCCTTTCGGGGTTCAACCCGTGCAGGATCTGGCGAAAGCCCTGACCTTCCTCGCCGATCAGATCCTCGGCCGGAATCGGCAGCCCGTCGATGAACAGCTCGTTTGAATCGACACATTTGCGGCCCATCTTCTCGATCTCGCGCACCGTGACGAATGTCCGGTCGAGATCGGTGTAGAACAGGCTCAGGCCTTCGGTCGGTTTCTTGACCTCTTCCAGCGGCGTGGTACGCGCCAAGAGCAGGATCTTGTCGGCAATCTGGGCGGTCGAAATCCAGACCTTCTGCCCGTGCACGACATAGCGGTCGCCCTGACGCACGGCACGGGTCTTCAGCTTGGTCGTGTCCAGGCCGGTGGTTGGTTCGGTCACGCCGAAACAGGCCCGTTGCGCGCCGGCCACCAGCGGCGGAAGGTGCTTTTTCTTCTGGTCGTCGGTGCCGAATTTGACAACGGGATTGAGTCCGAAGATGTTCATGTGCACCGCCGAGGCCGCGCTGTTGCCGCCCCCTGATTCCGCGATGGCCTGCATCATGATGGCCGCATCGACGATGCCCAGACCGGCGCCGCCGTACTCTTCGGGGATGGCGATGCCCAGCCAGCCATCGCGGGCCAACTTTTGATGCAATTCGTGCGGGAATCCACCCTCGCGGTCCCGGTCTAGCCAAAATTCATCATCGAACTCTTCGCAAATCCGAAAGATCGCGTCCCGAATTCCCTGCTGCTCCGATGTCATTTGATAGGTCATGATTTTTCTCCTTCATTCTCGCGGACCCCGATCAGGAGTCCGGCTCGCCAACCGTGCCATTATCAATCAACGCGGCAATCTGTTCGGGGTCGAAACCAAGCTCTTCCAGCACCGCACGGCTGTCGGCCCCCAGTTCGCCGCGTCCGAGCCAGCGCAATCGTCCCGGCGTCTTGTCCAGCTTTGGCACGGGTCCGACGACCCCAACGATGTCGCCGCGCGCCGCGATCTGCGGATCGGCCAGGATGTCATCGACGTCATAGACCATCGCCGCCACGGCATCGTGGGACTTGAAGATGTCGATCG
>Ga0207894_1000386_pt1 | contig 11701 bp, 20 predicted proteins | sample MalvirmetaMSP114_FD_184231 | JGI IMG/M metagenome (GOLD analysis project Ga0207894, IMG submission 184231) | Marine viral communities from the Deep Pacific Ocean - MSP-114 (SPAdes) | ecosystem: Environmental > Aquatic > Marine > Oceanic | place: Pacific Ocean | collected 2011-05-26 | reverse complement strand
TTAAATTCTAATTTTAAATTTATTAACGAAAATAAATCTTTTACTAATCGAGATAATATTTTAAAAGCTAATAAATATTATTTAGAATTAGTTAATAATCTTAAATAATTTAATTAATTAAATTAAAGCGAGTTAGATTAATTTCTAACTCGCTTTTTTTATTTATAACGCGACGTATTAAAAAAATAGAATTAATTATAAATATAATAATAAAACTATTTTAAAATTTCGTATTAAGTTTAAATCTAAAAACTTTAATTAAGTTTAAACGCGAGAACGATGTGCTTCTTTCTAGACGTAGACTAGAAAGATGATGAATCAGTTATATGTATATAAAAAATTTTTAAAAAGCTGTACAACCTTGTATTTAAGTGCTAGCCTTCGACCTCAAAAATAATAAAGGAGTATCTGTACGATTATAAAAACTATTATAGAGAAACTAAAGAATGCCTTAGCTTCAATCTCACGATCCCTAGTAAAGTTTTTCGTGAGCTGTAGTTCAATTGGATATTGGTGCCTAATAGCTATAATACTATTATGTTGGTTAGTTACTATGGCAGTTATGATATTCGGTACTATGCTATTTGAAGCAATCGGGCCAGTATTCATAGGAGAAAAAGATGAAAAAACTGATATGGAAGATAAAGCAAATGATCTCTAAGTATAGAGTTAAGCTATACCTAAGAATGCTATATTATAAAAAGAAAAAATGAATAAATGTAAAAATTGTTTCTGCCAACTTTTTTGTTTACCCTAGAACTTTTTTGCTCTAGTGTAAATGAGTGAGTATCTCAATTCTATTACCTACCCGTAAGAGAACCCATATTTTAGAAAAATCAATCGATTCCCTTCTTCAAAACGCTAAGGATATTATGAGAGTTGAGTTTATCTTTGGTATCGATAACGATGACAAGGAGACAGCTAGATTTGTCAACGGCGCAGTATTCAAACATCTTAGAAAGAAGATCCTTTTAGGAAAACCTCTAGGCTATGCGAACCTTCATAAGTACATCAATACACTTGCAGGAGCGTCTGAGAAAGAGTGGCTCTTTATCTGGAACGACGACGCTTTAATGAAAACAGAGAACTGGGACGAAATCATTATGAGTCATAAAGGCGAGTTCAAACTTTTCGCGCCGAGGGATAATCATAATAATCATCCTTACGCGATATTTCCTATATTTCCAAAAGACTGGTTTTTACTTCTTGACTATGTCTCGAATAACCCACAGAACGACAGATGGTTGAGCGAGATCGCGTACGCACTTGATATCTTCGAACGGATTGATATCGAATGTTTTCACGACCGTGCGGACCTAACGGGAAATAATAACGACGAAATTTTTAAAGGGAGAGTATATAAAGAACTTCATCCCGAGGATCCTCTGGACTTTGACTCCCAGCACAACCAGAAACTTCGAACGCACTCGATGCATAAGATAGGGTGGTTTCTGAAGCGTATTGGACAAAAATCTAAGTTTTTTGAGGAGGTTAAACAAGGCATTAGACAACCCTTTGAAAAGATGATAATGTCTAAAAATATCAAAGGAGCAGGGATCCATGCAGCACTACCCCGAAACGACAAAAGTAAACCTTAAGAACGCAATAACATTATTTCAAAAAACAAAAGATCGCCGTATAAGCGAAATTATAGAACACCTTACGAACAGACTAAAAACAAAGGGTGCACGTAGCAGCATTTTATCGTTCGCTAATTATATGTATAACAACAGCTATAAAACGCCTGCGCATATACAACTCATCGCGAAACATCTTCATATGGTCGAGAAAGGAGAGTTGAAGAGGCTGGCTATTTTTATGCCTCCTCGACATGGAAAATCCATGTTGTGCAGCGAGTTCTTTCCAGCATGGTATCTGGGAAATAATCCTAAGGACTTTATTATTCAAGCGACATACGCACAAGAGCTTGCAGACGACTTTGGTAGAAAAGTAAGAAACTATGTTCAATCTGAAGAATTCAATCAGGTCTTTCCCAACGTTGGCCTTAGATCAGATTCCATGTCAGCGAGAAGGTTCCATACTGTCCACGGTGGAACGTACGCTGCTGTTGGTGCGGGGGGAGCAATCACGGGAAGAGGCGCACACCTTATGGTTATCGATGATCCAATTAAAGGACGCGAGGACGCCGAATCAGAAGTTCAAAGACGTAATTTAATCGAATGGTATAAATCCGTCGCGTACACGCGACTTCAACCAGGAGGAAAGATTATTTTAATCCAGACCCGTTGGCACCAGGACGATCTTGCAGGTTATATCTTAAACGAGAGTGGAGAAGACTGGAAGATACTCGACCTTCCGGCGATTGACGCGAGTGGTAACGCCCTATGGGCCGAGGCTTATGGGATAAAGGAATTAGACAAAATTAAGACAACAGTGGGTAGTCGTATATGGAACGCCTTATATCAACAGAAACCAACAGAAGAAGAAGGAGCGATCCTTAAACGGGACTGGTGGAAAATCTATGCGGAAAAAGAATTACCGATTTGTTCTTATATCGTTCAATCTTATGATACAGCTTTTTCGACAAAAGCCTCTGCGGATTACACTGCGTGTACGACGTGGGGAGTGTTCAACGTCTATGACGATAATGGGATTCCATCCGCAGCATGTTTAATGCTAGATGCTTGGAAAGAAAGACTGGAGTATCCCGATCTAAGAAAGCGTGCGCGTGATAGTTATTTTAATTATAAGCCTGATGAAATTTTAATCGAGAAAAGAGCTTCTGGACAATCATTGATCCAAGACCTACGACGTGCGGGTCTTCCCGTCGTCGAGTTCAGTCCAGAAAAAGATAAGGTCTCACGTTGCCATAGCGTCGCTCCTATGTTCGAGGCTGGATTGATTCATATATTGGACGACGACTTTAAAAGCTCGGTTTTAGAGGAATGTGCGCACTTTCCTTATGGGAAGTTTGATGATATAGTTGACACAGTTGTACAAGCTTTAATGAGGATCAGGGAAGGGTTTTTAATAACACATCCAGATGATCCCGATGATATGATAGATAGAAATGCCAGAAGATATAAAGAAACAGAAAAGCACTATTACTCTTAAATACGTTAATAAAGAGAAAATCCGTGCGGATCAAAAAAGAAAAGCTAACGAGTTTTTAAGGGATGATCTATTAAAAAATACTATGAGGCTTACAGATAAGGTGGATATAAAGGGATACGCACTATGCGTATGGGACGAAAAGGGAGCCCCATGCTTAGCTTTAAACACTAGACATCCCGAAAATATTATTTCAGAATTCCTCATTCCAAGCTTTCTTTCTTCTACGTTTCAAGGTATAATTAATAACAAAATAGCAACATCGGAGGTATACAAAGATGACGATTAAAAATAATCCTTTCGCAAAGGTGGGAGCATCACCTAAGCTAGGAGCAAAAACATACAGTGTCGAGCAAGTAAAGGCAGCGAATAGAAGATTTTATGAAAAGTTTCCTGAAGCAGTTCAACCTGCAGCAATGATTAAAAAAGCAATATTAGATCCAGGAGACGAGGTTGTGAAGCAAGCTTCGCGTGAATCAACAGAGTATCCTTTTCTTCCTAAATTTAAATATACAGTGGGAGGACTATAATGACAACAAAATCAACGTCAGGAATGGCTGCAGATATTATGTTTGGTCCGCTTCGATCTAGTAAAATTTTAAAGCAGAAAATTAAAAAAATATTTAAAAGAAAAAAAGAAGCTTCTGCTGATGAAGATGCAGCTAAGAGCAACAAGTACGCTTCTGTTAATCGACATTCGATTAAAAAATTAAAGGATTAATTATGCCTAAAGTAAAAAAACCACACAGTCTACCTGATCATATGGGTGCTCTTATAGGTACTGAGGGATCGGACGATATGTCTCACGAGGAGTGGCATGATATTCAACAATCAGTGGGTGCGTTAGGCCCACAGGTGAAAATTAAGGCTAAGAAAAAAAGTAATAAATACGCTTCTGCTAATCGACATTTAATTAATAAATTAAAAGGTTAATTATGCCTAACGAACGTTATGAAAAATCAGTACCACATTATAAAGATAAAGAACCAGTGGATCCGTCTAAATATTCAGGGGCTGGTGCAGCAGGTCCACCTATTACTCCCATTGAGATCGATGAAATGCACGACATTCTTAAATCAGTTGGCGCATTCGATAAACAAGTAAAAAATGAGAAGTCGAATGCTAATAAAAATAAAGCAAAAGGTTACGCGAAAGCGAAAGCAATAGGTAAAAAATATGGCTAGTAAATTTAAAAAGAAAGAAACAACTAAAGAAAAGATAAAAAAATATACTAAGAAGCAAGTAGAAAAGGACGCTAAAGATTTATATCCTGTATCGGACGCTGATGTTAAAAAATTAAAAGATGCAGCAAAAGGTAATACAGAAATAAATAATATGGCCCTTATTAAAGCTCTTAAAAAGAGATTTGATAAAAGTTAAGAAGTAATTAAAGAAAAAAGTAAAATATAGCTATGGCTGAAAAGAAAAAAATAAATTTTAAAGAGGTCTTTGAGCACATGAAACTTAAGAAACATGTGGATTTTGTCAAAGACCTCTTTGCCCCCGCAGAGAAAGAAGGATTCACGCATACAAATAAAGCTGAAACAGAATTTAATACCGACGAGTTACTAAAAGAAAAAGATTACTACCCACCACAACCTTAAGGAGGATATTATGGGATTCGGAATTTCATCGTTTACAAAACCTTTCACAAGCGCAGTAAAAAGTGTTGCGAAAGGAGTTACAGGAGCTGCTAAAAGCTTATTGTCAGCACCTACTACATCGTATCAGACACTATCGGGAGTCGATCAAGCGAAGCAAGAAGGATTTACACATACAAATCCTGCCCGAATAACAATGACAGAAGAAGAGGAGCTTCCTTTACTAGGAAGTGCCGATAAACCAAAACAAGCATAATTATGGGAATATATTATAGCGAACTTAAAAAAGTACCAGGAAAAACTATTCGAGACAAATTAAAAAAGGTAGGTGTTAAAAATATTCCAATTGATATTACTTGGGAAAAAGCAATTAAATTATTTAAGAAAAAAGTAAGACATTAGATGACCAAGCCTAGTTATGGCTATAAGCACTTAAAGAAGGTACATAAGAAGCGTAAGGGACGACATGTTAAACGCCCTAATAAGAGAAGTAAAAGAAAACCAAGCAGAGGACAAGGAAGATGATTAAAAAAACAATACTTAAGTTCATAGAATTTATCTCACGGCCATTCGCCAAGAAATGTCAGTGTAAATGCAATAAAACCTAATTTTTTGTTTCCAAATCCTCCAAAAACAAGTTAATATGGCTTATACGGAGGAAATATGTCTACAAATAAGAAAAAATGGATTCAAACTAAGACTTTCAAAAAAATGGGTAAAAAAAGGAGTGCTGCATAATGGCAGAACTCGAAGTAGATTTAAAAGAAAAACCTTTATCTTATAAAGACGATAAAGGTAAAGAAATAAAAGTAGATGTTCCCGGGAGTGAAGAAGAATATCAAACTCCTTTAGAGAGGGACTTTTATGAAAATCTAGCTGAAAGTTTAGGTAAACCAGTTATAGGTAAATTAGCTAATGATTTAATTAAAGCTTATGAAGATGATAAGTCCTCTAGAAAAAATTGGGAGGATCAATACTCTAAGGGATTAAAGATGCTTGGAGTAATCGTCGAGGATAGAAGTGATCCTTTTCCAGGTGCTTCGGGTGTTCATCATCCTTTACTTGCAGAAGCAGCAACTCAATTTCAAGCTAGAGCTATCTCTGAATTATTTCCAGCTCAAGGTCCAGTAAAAACTCAAATTATTGGAAAAACCACAGATAAAAAAATCAATCAAGCACAGCGAGTTCAGGACTTTATGAATTATCAAGTTACTACCCAGATTCCAGATTATTTTAATGAACTGGATCAAATGTTATTTTATCTTTCTTTGGCAGGAAGCGCATTTAAAAAAGTATATTTTGATAATACCCTAGATAGAATTTGTACAACGTTCGTGCCAGCAGAGGAATTAGTAATCTCTAATGATAATACTGATTTAATTTCAGCAGAGAGATATACCCAAGTAATGAAACAATCTGTTAATGAAATTAAAAAGTATATGGTCTCGGGATATTATCGTCAAGTTCCTATTACGAAAGAACAAGGATACAATCTTAATACACAAGATTCAGTTCAAAAAACACTACAACGTTTAGAAGGAATGAGTCCGTCAATGGCTGATAATCTTCATACAGTTTTAGAGATTCACGCTGACTATGATTTAGGAGAAGATAAAAGCGATCTAGCTCTTCCTTATATTGTAACGATAGACTATGAAACTCGACAAGTTTTATCAGTAAGAAGAAACTGGCAAGAGTTTGATCTACTGATGAAGAAAAGAAATTATTTCGTCCATTATAAATATCTTCCAGGCTTAGGTTTCTATGGCTTTGGACTAATTCATATGATCGGCGGATTACAACACGCGAGTACGGGAGCATTAAGAGCTTTATTGGATTCTGCTGCATTCTCAAATTTAAATGGAGGATTTCGTGCTAAAGGAGCACGGATCGAAGGTGGAGATATTACAGTTTCTCCAGGAGAATGGGTAGAAGTCGAAGCTTATGGAGATGATCTAAGAAAAAGCTTTGTCCCTCTTCCATTCAAAGAACCGAGTCAAACGCTCCTTCAACTTCTAGGACTAATGTCAGAAGCTGGTAGACGTTTTGCTTCTATCGCCGATGCGATGGTAGGTGACTCTGCTGCATCAGGTCCAGTTGGAACAACGATTGCTTTAATCGAACAAGGATCGAAAGTCTTTAGTGCAATACATAAAAGAATTCATCAAGCACAAGGAAGAGAGTTTCAATTAATCTATAAACTGAATGGAGAATATTTAGATGCTGAATATCCCTATGATGTTATAGGGGAAAAGAAAGTTATAAGACGAAAAGATTTTGATCAGAATATTAATGTAGTTCCTGTATCAGATCCTAATATTTTTTCTCAAGCTCAAAGAATAGCTTTAGCTCAAACAGGTCTACAACTCGCACAATCTGCACCTCAACTTATTAATGTTAAAGAAGCATATAGAAGATTTTTACAATCATTAAATGTACCCGATTATGAGAACTTATTACTCGAAGACGAACTTACACCTAGACGTGATCCAGTATCAGAGAATATGGCTGTTTTAAATGGAGAAGCAATTAAAGCTTTTGAAGATCAAGATCAAGCTGCCCATATTGCAGTTCATGAACAATTTATGGCAGATCCTCGATATGCTGGAAGTAAAGCAGCTCGTGAGATGCTCTATCCTCCAATGCTGGCTCATCTTGGTCAACATATGGCATACTTATATCAACAACAGATGCAATCAGCATCGCCTCAGACTCCAACATCCTCAGGAGAGTTTAATAAAGAGCTTGAAGGTGAAACACCTAAAGAGCTTCCTATAAAAGAAGAAAATGCAATCGCAACTGCAGCAGCACAAGCAGCACGACAACTCGCTGGTTCAATGCCAGTTCCAGTCGAACAACAAAAACAAGATGTCGAGGCACAAGCTAAAATGGAAGGACTCGCGTTAAAGAAAAAAGATTTAGAAATCAGGGAACAAAGATTCAGATCAGGAGAAAAGAAGGACGAACATGTTCAACGAAGATTGGATGCTGAAGCAAAAGCTAAAATTATTGAAACTGCATCACGGGTTGCAAGGAGTGATAAAAAGAAATGAGTGTAAAGGGAGAAGATATTAGACAAGCTAAAAAATTTCTAGAAAATAAAAAAATGTCTATTAAAGTTATTAAGCCTAAATTATTCGCACTGGCTTCGAAACAAGTTAATAAATCTTTTGATGATACACTAAAAGAGATTGCAAGGAAATATGGAGAAGCTACTTCAAGCAATCAAAAATAATATTAAATCTCATAAACAAGAATTAGGTAATAATCTTTTGAATAAAGGTGTAGAGGATCTATCTGAGTTTAAAAGAATATATGGTTATAATCAGGGATTAAATAAATCTCTTGAGATCATAAATGATCTTGTAGTAAAATATAGAAAAGGAGAAGTAGATGATGAATAAAATGGAAACATGGGCGACTGACGATACTATTCCCACACCTAAGAAATTACCTCAGCCCGTAGGTTATCGCATACTTATTCGACCCGTACCAGTAGTAGAAAAGACAAAGGGAGGAATCATATTAACTGATAAAAGTAGAGAAGATCAATCATATTTAAACAGTATAGGTCAAGTAATCGTGATGGGACCAGAGTGTTACTCTGATAGAAAAAAGCCCTGGTGTAAAGTAGGGGACTGGATTCTTTATGGACGATACGCAGGTGCAAAAATCTCTGTACAAAATGTTAAAATGGTGTTAATAAATGATGATGAGGTATTAGGTACACTGGAAAACCCAGATATAATATCTCGTAATATATAGTAAACATAAATTAATTTATGTAAACATAGGAGAAACTATGCCAGAAGAAAAGAAAAAAGAAATCGAGGTTAATCTCGATGAGAAAGATGTTAAGGAAGTAGAAGTAGAAAAAAATCCTTTAGAGAAGCTTCAAGAAGAAATGGAAGCTCCAGCTAAGGATGATGCACAACAAGAGACCTACGAACGTTCACCTAAAATAGAACCACCAAAAGAAGAAGTAAAAAAAGATATTCCACAGTATTCTTCTGATTTACCTTACTCAGAAAAAGTTAGAAAGCGTATCGCCAAAGAAGTGGGAAAGCGTTCTGATGCTGAAAAAAAAGCATTAGAGTGGGAAGAAAGATATAAAAATCTGGAAGGTAAAACTAGAACAAGCTTAAAGACTGGTTTTAAAAATAATTACGAAAATGTTTCTAAACAAATGAAATCAGCTATCGACGAAGGTAATACTGAAGAACAAGTAAAACTAATGGAAAAAATGGCTGATATTCGTAGTGAAATACGACAGCTAGATGATGATGAAGCTGTAAAAGAGAAACCTTCTAAAGAAGAATCAGAGAAAAAATCTATTCCTCCACTAGCTAGGGACTGGGTTCAAAAAAATGGATTCTGGTTTAATAAACCAGGTCATTCTAGAGCAACTTCATTAGTTTATGGAATCGATGGAGAATTAACAGAAGAAGGATGGGACGTTAATGATCCAGGATACTACGACGAAATGGATAAACGGCTTAAAGAAACACTGCCTAGTTTCTTTGATAAAAAAGCTGTACCAGAAGACGAAAATAAGGTACAATCAAAAACAGCTAGAGTGCAATCTCCTGTTGCTGCAGTTTCCAGAGGAAAATCTGGAAAGAGTAACAGAGTTAAGCTCACTCAAGAGGATTTAAATACCGCAAAGAGTTTCGGTATTAATATAAATGATGAGACGGCACTGAAACGTTTTGCTAAGGAAGTAAAAGACCTTAGTGATACAGGTCAACAATAAAGGAGCCTGCTATTATGGATAATAATAAAATAAAAAACGAAACACGTGAAGAGCAATCTACTCGTGAAAATCAGTGGCGTCCTACTGACTTATTGGAAGCACCTCAACCGAGAGAAGGTTACGTTCAACGTTGGATTGCAACCAGTGTTTTAGGTCAAGAGACACCAACAAATGTTGCTAGACGTATGAGAGAGGGATGGAAACCTCGTGACCCTAAGACGGTCAAGGAACAAAACTTTCCTACGATGGAACATGGCAAATTTGCTGGATATATAGGAGTAGAAGGAATGCTTCTTTGTGAAATGCCTGTTGAGATGAAGAAACAACGCGATGAATATTATCACGGGAGAACAAAAAATCTTGAAAGGTCAGTCGCTCAAGACTTGCACAAAGTTGAAAAACCTGGAAATCCTATCGAAAAGACCTACAAAACAGAAGTCACTAGAGGCGGTTTTAAAGAGTAACAAAATAATCAAGGAGGATTATTATGGCTAACTTAGACGCGCCTCAAGGGTTTACACCCATGAGACATATGTCAGGTGGTGTGATCCGTGCTAATGCATACGAGATCGCTAATGGCTCTGGAACTTCTATCTTCACAGGAGATGCAGTTCAGTTATTAACCAACGGGACAATTACCCTTATGGCTAATAACACTAAGCCGATTGGCGTATTTGCGGGATGCGAATACACAGATCAGTCTACTGGGGATGTAAAATTCCTCAAAGTTTGGACTGGCAGTACCACTGTTAAGACCAATTCATCGGTCAAGGCATGGGTATATGATGATCCAGACATAACATTCAGAGTTCAATGCGACGGAACGTTTGCTAACACAGACGTAGGCTTGAATTCGAATGTAACATTAACAGGTGGGAATTCTGACTTTGGATATTCAAAACAGGAAATAACAGTGAGCACATTTGCTGTCACTGCTACACTTCCTATAAGAATATTACGATTGATCGATGAACCAGGCAATGCAGTGGGAGCCGCAGCTAGTGTGGAAGTTTATATAAACAACCATCAGCTTAGAGCTAACACGGCTGGTATTTAGGAGGATATGAGTTATGGCTTTAAATAGAGCATTATTTACCAAACAGCTCAACCTAGGTTTAAATACCGTGTTTGGTATGGAATATGATCGTTATCCAGAACAATGGAGAGCAATCTATTCTACAGAGCAATCTATGAAGGCATTCGAAGAAGACGTTCAAATGATCGGCTTCGGAGAAGCGCCAACAAAGGCAGAAGGTGCAATGATTACTTACGATAGTGGCAGAGAAGGCTACGTCGCTAGGTACGTTCACGAAACAGTTGCTTTAGCATTTTCTATTACAGAAGAAGCTGAAGAAGATGGTTTGTACGGCTCTCTTGGTGCGAAATACGCAAGAGCATTGGCAAGATCAATGCAACACACTAAAGAGATCAAAGGTGCAAATGTCTTGAATAACGCTACTACTACATCAACAGGAGGAGACGGGGTATCTTTATTAAGTGCTTCACATCCAACTGGAGGCGGTAGTACGCAGTCCAACACTTTGGCAACAGCAGCTGATTTATCTGAAACTTCTTTAGAAACTTTGCTAATTCAAATAGCAGAAGCTAAAGACGACAGAGAAATCCCAATAGCATTGGTAGGACAAAAATTAATTTGTCCTCCAGAATTGCTATTCGTTGCTGAAAGAGTGCTAAAATCTAATCTAAGACCAGGAACTGCTGATAATGATATCAATGCTGTAAGAGCATTAGGTATGATTCCAGGCGGTGTGGTTGTCAATCAAAGACTTACGGACGCAGATCAATGGTTCATAGGTACTGATTGTCCAGATGGAATGAAACACTTTGTCAGAGCACCAATCAAAAAAGCTGTAGAAGGCGATTTTGGAACTGGCAACTTACGTTACAAAACAAGAGAAAGATATTCTTTTGGCTTTACAGACTGGAGAGGAATCTACGGTACTGAAGGAGCGTAATAACTAAATAAATACTAGGCGCTTAACGGCGCCTAGTAACAACCCAGACGACTGCGCAAGCAGACTATTTTTAAAAGGAGGATAGACTTATGGGAACAACAACATTTTCGGGTCCAGTAAAAGCTGGAACGATAAGAGAAACAACAGGAACTACTGTAGGTTCTGATATCACAAACGTTGGTTTTGTAGAAATGTCACAATCAAAATCAATAACTTTGAGCGGAGCAAGTGCAAATACTACAGTAGGTGTTATTCCGGCAAACTCACAAATAACTGATGTTACAATGGATGTCATCATC
>Ga0207894_1000358_pt1 | contig 12619 bp, 10 predicted proteins | sample MalvirmetaMSP114_FD_184231 | JGI IMG/M metagenome (GOLD analysis project Ga0207894, IMG submission 184231) | Marine viral communities from the Deep Pacific Ocean - MSP-114 (SPAdes) | ecosystem: Environmental > Aquatic > Marine > Oceanic | place: Pacific Ocean | collected 2011-05-26 | reverse complement strand
AAGGGCCATCGCTCAACGGATAAAAGGTACGCCGGGGATAACAGGCTGATACTCCCCAAGAGTCCACATCGACGGGAGTGTTTGGCACCTCGATGTCGGCTCATCACATCCTGGGGCTGGAGCAGGTCCCAAGGGTTCGGCTGTTCGCCGATTAAAGTGGTACGTGAGCTGGGTTTAGAACGTCGTGAGACAGTTCGGTCCCTATCTGCCGTGGGTGTTCGAGACTTGAGAGGATCTGCCCCTAGTACGAGAGGACCGGGGTGGACGGACCTCTGGTGGACCTGTTGTGGCGCCAGCCGCATAGCAGGGTAGCTAAGTCCGGCCGGGATAACCGCTGAAAGCATCTAAGCGGGAAACCCTCCTCAAAACCAGGTCTCGCTTGAGAGCCGTGGAAGACCACCACGTTGATAGGCCGGGTGTGGAAGCGCAGTAATGTGTGAAGCTGACCGGTACTAATGGCTCGATTGATCTTGAGAACCCCTCCATACGTATGGATAAGCAAAACCCGAGGGCCCGAAGGGACCGACGGTTGGTTTGCGGACATCAAAAACCGCAAGCCCAAACCCATACAGGGGAAACCGATACTCGGTATTCCCGACTTGCCAGATTATTCTTGGAATATGCGCAGAGCCGCCCGTCGATCGGACTCAGGCTCCGCGTTCACGCTTTGCGGTTTGACGACCTGGTGGTTATGGCGGAGGTGCCCCACCCGATCCCATCCCGAACTCGGCCGTGAAAGCCTCCAGCGCTGATGGTACTGCGTCTTAAGGCGTGGGAGAGTAGGTCATCGCCAGGTCTTCAAACCGCAAGGCAGTGAACAGAAATATGACAGGCAGACCCGGACAGGGCGCGCCGAAACCAATTCCTCCGATCATGTCGCGCAACGCGCAGGCCAAGACGGTCCCGCATGCGAAGAACAATCCTGGCGCGTCACGCGCCCCAGCACTGAGTTCGATCATGGTGACGCGGGGTGGAGCAGCCCGGTAGCTCGTCAGGCTCATAACCTGAAGGTCGTAGGTTCAAATCCTACCCCCGCAACCAAATAAGCCCGTAACTCCAAAGAGTTACGGGCTTTTTGATTCTGGCGCACATTCCCATCAAAAGTCATGTCAACACTGTGTCAACAAACCCGTGGCGGCAAACGACGGGGTGTGTCAACGGGTTTGGAGCGTTACGCCGCCGCCGTCGCGATTCCATCCAGCCGCACTCGGACGGTCGTGGTCCCATTGCCTGCCGCCGTGACGGCGATGCCGACGGGATAAAGCCCGATGCCGGGCAGGGTGATCTCCTTGGCGGTGTCGTCCCAGGCCACGCGGTCGCTTTGGTCTATAACCATAGCCGCGTCCTTGGGCAGGTCGAACACGCCCATGGTGGCGATCTCGACGGCTTCGCCTTCAGCAGCATTTGATGCGACGACGCCAAACAGGCTGCCGACCAGGAGGCCTTGGCCAGAGGTGACGCCGCCGACCGGCGCGGTAACGGTGATCATGTCGCCGTCCTGGATATAGATCTTCATGGATCAGACTCCCTTGCTGGATTGAATGCGGACGACGGAGACCCGGCTATCGCCGGTGTTGGCGATCTTGCGGTCGAGATCGGCGAGCGCATTGGCCATCTCCGCGTCGGTGGCATAGGTGACGCGCTTGCCGTCGTATTCGACGGTGCGCACGCCCTTGTAGCGGGCCGCCATGAGGGCGTCTCGCCATTGGGTGAATTGGGTGACGTCGGTCATGGCTTACGCGCCCGCATTGGTGAACCAGCCCCGGTGATCGACGAAGCCCGCGCCGAAGTCGAGGATGACGCGGATCTCAACGCCATCCACGTCCCAGCCGGACTTGCTTTCCACCTGCGGGCCTTCGTTGCCCGACAGGTAGGCGTACTCCAGTCCGTCGATCTCGCCCGGATCGGCGGTGACGTACCAGCGGGTCGCAGACGCCAGGCGCGGTTCCACCACCAGGGTCAGGGATCCAGAGAACGGATTGACATCGGAGGCCTTGGCGGGCGAGACGGACGCCAGCCATTTCTCGGATTCGGTCTCCAGCGCAGGCGGCACCAGCAGATACTTGGGCGTCACCCGGATGGTGCGGTCCTCGATACCTTTCTGGGTGCGGAGTGCCAAGCGCGCCGACGACAGGGTGGCGTCCGATATGACAGCACCCGTTCCAGCCTTGTTGCCATGATCGGCGTGGAACAGGGTCTTGTTGTCGGTGAGCTTGGGGCCGTTGCCGGAATTTGATTCTAGCAGATCGACCAGGATGCGGGCCTCGGTCTCGGCGGCGGCTTGGCCCATGCGGCGTGCGAGGTCGGAAAATGCGCCAAGGTCATCGTTCACCAGCACCTGGCGGGTGATGCCGATCTTGCGGGCCCAGGTCTCCACCTTGTAGGCCTCGCGGGCCTCGGCCATGGTTCCGGCCTTGATCTCGCCGTGCTCATTTAGCTTTTCCAAGAGCGGGGCTTCACCCAGCATGATCTTGTTGACCGAGCGGAAATCCCGGGCCGTGGTCTGGCGACCCAATTGGCGAATGCCCGACGGGGCGGCCTGATAGCTGTCCCTCAACACCCGGCCCACCGTGTCGCCGAGGATGATCGGAAAATCCGACGTGGTATGCAGAGCCCTGGTAATCAGGGTGGCGGGCGACAGGCCCGTGGTGGCGTCACCGCGCAAGGTCAGCAGTTCCTTGGCCATGTCCACCGGGGTGGCATAGGCATAGCGCCGAGCGGGTTCCGAGAGATCATGGCGAGGGTTGATCCGGGCATAGAGGGCTTCGCCCATCTGACGGCAGCGCAATGCCGGGTCGTCCTGGCTCTCGCCGATCTCGGCACGGACCTGCTCCGTGCGGATGTTGGCGTTCGACCGCTTGGCCAGTGCCTTGAAGGCAGCGCGGCGGGCCTCGTCGGCATCGGCCTCCCGGTCGATCAGATCATCGACGAAGGTCTGGTCCAGACCGGCCACACGGGCAATGGACCGGATCTCGGCGTTGACGGCGGCACGGGTCTGAACCTCGTTGTTTGATCCAACGAGGTTGGCACGGGTTTGCGTCTCCGCGCCCGCCTCGGGCGTGGAAGGGGAAGTATCGGGCATGGTGTCCTCCATTCGAACATGAGCGCCCGGGTCGGCGGGCGAGGGTACAAGAGAAATCTCGTGGGGTGTCCAGCGCACGGCGGTGCGCACGCGGGATCCGGCATCATTGGAATCCGCCCAGTCCTCGACCGTGTAGCCGACGCTGATATGGCGGAGGATCCCGGTCGTGACGTCCTGCCAGATAGGCTCCACTTCGGGCCGGGCCGAGAACTGCAGGGTGGCGGTGCCGATCTTGCCGTCGACGGAAGCATCGCGGACGGTGCCGAGAACATCCCTGACGGCGGATTGACGATGAGCATCCAGCACACTGGCACCCATGAGGCGGGAGAGATCGACGGCCTTGGGATCCAGGCTGAGCTTTTCGACATAGACCCCATCGAAGTCCCGGCGTTTGACGGCGGCCCCTGTGGACCAGATGACTTCGACGGTGCGCTCTTTCGTATTGACCGACTGAGGCTTGAAGCTGGCGCGTCGGGTGATGAGAGAGATGGTGTCAGGCATTGAGGACCTCCGTATTCTGTTGCGGTTGGCCCGGACCGAAGGTGAGGCCCATGCCGTCGGCACGTTCCTTGTCGGCGGCGATCTCGGCGTCTACCTGTTCGCCATCAAAACCGCGCTCGGAAATAGCCTGGGATCGGCTTTTCAATCCGGCCTCGATGGCCATGACCTCGGCCTGGACGTCTTTCATGGGATCCACATAGTCGAACTTGGGCGGCAGCCAGGTGCAGCCCAGATAGGCCGAGGCGTTGGCGTCAAAATCCCTGGCCGGGAGATCGCCCGACAGCACGGCCAGGCGAACAAAGCGTTCCCATACCGGGCGGCAGAACAGGTGGACCACCACGTTGTGCTGGAGTTGCTCGACGCGGCGGCGGAACTCGATCAGCCCGGCTCGGATCGAGGAATAGGTCACCCCTTCCAGATCGCCCGAGACCAGTTCGTAAGGAAGGCCCAGGCCGGAAGCGATGGCGCGGAGGTGGTTCTTGACGAACGGCGCATAGGCGTCGTGTTCGGTTGGGTTCGAGAAGCGGATGTCGGCACCGGGCGGTAGTGGGATCAGCGAGCCCGGTTCCATGCCGACCGTCAGCACGCTGGAGTTGTTGGAGCCCGACAGCCCGCCGACGGTGCCGTCGGGATCGGTGATGAAGCCGGTGAACAGCGCTGCCACCTTGGCCTTGACCAGCGCGGCGTCCTCGAACTGATCCAGTTCGTGCAAGCGGAGCAGCACGGGGGCGAGCCAGGTGATACCGCGCAGCTGCCCGGCGGCCAGCGGCTTGAACAGGTGAAGGCAATCGGCGGCGGGGACACGGATCGGGTCCATGCGGACAGGACCCAGAGGATCGCCCGGGCGGCACGACAACACCCGGTAGGCAACCCGGTGACCGGCAGAGTCAAACTCGATGCCGGCACGGATGCGCGCCCCGCCGCCGATATCACGATGCAGATCCGTCGGGACCTGCTCGCGATCCAGAAGCTCGATGGAAAGGGGAACGGAGGAACCGGCCTCGGGCGAAACCCGGAGGCGGGCGAAGCTCTCGCCGCTCTCGATCATGGCCCTGACAGCCATGGCTTGCAGGCCGTAGAAGTCGGCCAAACCACAGGCGTCGGCGCTATCGGTCCAGCGGAGCCACAAGGCTTGAAGCGTCTCGCGTGCGGTGCGGTCGGGATGGGTGGATTGCGGCTTGATGCCTGCGCCGACGACATTGCCGACCAGGCTATCGACCGCAGCCGCGACCCAGGGGTTGTTCCGCGCGTACCATCCGGCACGGCGTGCCGCTGTGGTCGCACCGGCCAGGATCGCCGCGTTCAGGCCATCGACCGTGCGCGTGCCTTCCCAGCGGCGGCCACCGCCTGCCGCGTCAAAGGATCGGGTTCGGCCAATGCCGAGAAGCTTTTGAAAGAGAGTCCGCATGAGACCGATTGTCCCACGCGGCGGAATCCACGGCTATTCGGAGAGATTGGTAATGGTTAGGAGAATTCTGTGAGAAAGGAATCAGAAGGTCACTACTTCAATGTAATTGCGAATAAGAGTAATATATTGAGGGGGGCAGAGATGCTGTTGATGGCTCAGCAGGAGTAAATTAAGCTGATTTACCCCTCTAATTTGCCACAAGCAATTTCGGGCGTAACCAACATTGTTCAATTAAATATTTGTTATTATGTTTTTGGTGATTAAATAAATAAGCCAAATTTGATTATCCTGGTAAATTCGTTAATAGAATGCGCCTCAAAAGTTCCGCCTGATGCCCTGCGGACATTTTCGATAAAATGTTTTTCAAATAGGTTCGTGCTGATTGCTCGGTAATTCCCAGCGCTGTAGCCGCTTCTTTGATGCTATCCCCTTTTACCAACCTTTCAGTGAGATTTGATTCGGATGGGGTCAGGTGAAACAGTTCTCCAATGAGTTTTGCATCCGGTAGCGGTGTTTCGCTAGGATCCGTTAAGAAGACTATAACGCTGTCATCTCGGTGGGCCGAAAAGATGAAATGAAGGCTTTCTCCGCTTTCGGGATCGGTCAGGGTCAATCCTCTCGTTTCTTCAAAACGTGAAGTTGCCACATCCTTTATCAATCCAAGCAGTTGTTTTGATTGATCCGGCGTTTGCCCCTTCAGCATATCGCTTGGTCCCACGCCAATGGCGTTGTTTTTACTCAGAACCTTAGCAGCGGATTGGTTCATAAATTGAATACGCCCATTTTCCGAGGCGACAAGAACACCTGTTGAAATTTTGTCCAGAATGCCCAATTCAAATTCCTCATCCTCGCTCCGAAAAGGAACGGCAGGATCAATTGCCTTGCTTTTCAAGGCATCTGCTATGCCTTCACTCAACAGTTCAGCGCTATAAGGCTTGGTGTAAAATCTGAATACGGATGCTGAGTTTATGAGTTGTTCGGCGAGCTTCAAATCCGCCGTGCCGGTTAAAACGATGCATTTGGTGTTGGGGTGCTCCATATTGGTATGTTTCACCAAATCCAAGCCGTTGATCCGCGGCATGGCAATATCGGTAACCAATACATCAACGTGGGTCCCGGAAAGCACATCGAGTGCCTCGGTGCCTGAAACAACAAACACCATTTCCCATTCGTCTCGCCTCTGAACAAGAGCCCGTCTGATACCATTTAAAACCCTTGGCTCATCATCGACAAAAATTACTCTTTTTCTGCCGTTTGCATCGTTCATCTGTGGCTCATTGCTCCTTCATTTGCCCGATTTGTTTTATCCCCATTTTGGGATGTTTCATAGCAAAACCAAGTGCGATCATGCTGTCAGACGTGGTTTGACGTAACTTGGAAGGGAAAATGAGCAGAGTGATTTTTGTCGATGATGAGCCAAGGGTTCTCAACGGAATAAAGAAAAGCCTTGGCGACGAGTGGCAAGTGGACTTCTGCCCAAGCGCAGAAATAGCTCTTGAGATCATGGAAAGGGAAACAGGGGACATCGTTGTCACCGATTTACAAATGCCTAGCATGAGCGGGCATGAACTAATTCTTGATGTGCGACATAAATTCTCAGCAACTACTGCCATTGTTTTGTCTGGACAATGCTCTGAGCTGGACAAGAAGCAAATAAGGTTGGCTGGTATCCGGTTTTTCCCAAAGCCATAAGATATAGCTCTAGCATTTACTTAAGAAGGAAAAAATCAATGATCAAAATGTCTATACTTGCGGTATCAATCTCAATAGGCCTACTTTCATTTAACAGCACAACTTACGCTGAAGAGAAACAGCCTGATATTTTAATAGGTCTTGATGCCGATATGAGTTCAGGTTCGGCAAAGGCGGGCGAGGCGATCAAACGTGGAATGGAGATTGCGGTCGATGAGATCAACGGCCAGGGCGGCGTCCTTGGACGAAATCTTGATATCATCGTCAAAGACCATCGCGGCAATCCGGCGCGCGGAGTCGACAACTTGGAAGAATTAGCTAGGACAGAAAATCTTGTCGCCGTGATGGGGGGGTTGCATACGCCAGTTGCTATGCACGAGTTGAAAACAATCCATAAGAATGGATTGCCGTTTCTTGTTCCTTGGGCTGCGGGAACGCCGGTCGTCGCCAATGGGTTCGATCCAAACTTCGTGTTTAGAGTTTCAGTGCGGGATGAATATGCTGGCGGTTTCATGGTGAAATATGCCGTTGAGAAAGGCTTCACGAAAATCGGATTGGCATTGGAAAATACCGGATGGGGTCGATCCAATGAGAAAGCCATGAAAGAGGCTCTAAAGCAGGTCGGTTTATCTCCCGTCTCCATTGGCTGGTTCCATTGGGGAACTCAGGATATGGAAGGGGCGTTGAGTGATATTCTGTCTGCGAAGCCCGATGCAATCCTCCTTGTCGCAAATGCACCGGAAGGCCTCAATATAGTAAGTAAAATGGCTTCTCTGCCCAAAGAGGACAGAGTTCCCATCATTTCTCATTGGGGAATTACCGGGGGAAATTTTTTCGAAAAAACTAAAAGTGTTCTCAAAGATGTGGATTTGGTTTTTCTTCAAACCTACTCCTTCTTCAAGCCGACCGAAGCGGATAGCGCGCAGAGGTTAATCGCGCTATATGGGAAAAAATACGGTGTTGAAGCTAATCCGGAGAGCATTTTTGCACCGGTTGGAACAGCACATGCTTATGATCTCGTCCACCTCCTGGCCAAAGCTATCGCCAAGGCAGGGAGCACTGATCGGAAGTCCATTCGGGAAGCGCTAGTTAATCTACAGGAGCACCTGGGGCTGGTTCGCGCTTATTCCAAACCATTTGCGAACGGGCACCAAGACGCTTTGAGAGCCGAAGATTTTAGCATCGCCAGGTATCGTGCCGATGGTTCTATTTTCCCGGTCTGGCCGCAGTAGGAGCTGTATATGAGCAAGCGAAATTTTTCCCTTTTTAGCTATGCCGTATGGTCGGTGCTTCCTTTGGGCCTGATTTTGCTTGGTTCATTGTGGTTGATTGGAAATCTGAACTTAACCAAAACCGTCGAGGCGGAGATCAAGCAGAACGCCAAAGAGTTGGGTGAGCAAATTACCGTTCGGGTCCAGGAAAGACTGGACGGGCTGATGAAGTTTACAAATTCTGTAACGAAAAATAGTCTTGTTATTAATGGCCTGATAGATGTGGAAGGGCGGAGCAGTTATTTAGCGGCTTTCTTTCGGTCTTTGGAGGCTCCATCTTCTTCCAATGCATTTTTTTGGCTGGTTGATTACAAGGGACGGGAAGTCGCAAAAAGCCATCAAGATTTGGCTCTTCCTCAACTCGATGGCGCTAACATTGAAAAACCCATCTTCAAAATCGATAAAGCCGAAATCTTTATTTCTCAGCCTATTTATTACCAAGGGAGTCAGGAAGGGGCTTTGGTTGCACGGTTCCCGTCAAAGTCCTTTGCAGAGATTTTCGATATTGCCAGCCAGAGTTTCCGGATGGGAATTGAACAAGATGACGGGACATTGATCTACGCTTCTGCCGAAGGCCTGCAAGATGTACTCGATTTAAGGCCTGCTGAGCTGGAGGCTAATTGGATATTCTATCGCAACCGGCTGGCTGATCGAAATCTATCGCTGGTTGTTGCTCGTCCGAGCAAAGATGCCTATACGGCCCTCGAAACTATTAAATCAACACAATTTGTTGCGCTGTTTTTATATCTCTTACTTGCTTTGCTTCTCGTTATCTTGACGGCTTATATACTGATAAAGCCTTTAAAGCGGTTCTCTGGAGAGATCACCACCATAAGCGCCATCGGCCATTTGGGTTACAAGTTGAGCACCGAAGGCCCTAGAGAGATTGCCAATCTGGCTCAATCGTTCAACGGCATGTTCGACAGGCTCGCGGATTCAGTCAAAGAAACCGAGGAACTGAATAGAGAATTGAGAGAGGCGCAAAAACTGGAAGCAGTCGGTCAGCTTGCTGGAGGTATCGCTCATGAAATTAACACCCCGGCGCAATACATCGGAGACAATCTGAAGTTTATCAATAGTGCTCACGAAAAAATGTTGGGAATATTAGCAAAAGTTGCGTATCTCGTCGAAACGCAGCTTGATCACCACAAGCTCAAAGCCGAACTAATAAAGCTTGAGCAAGAGATCGAAAATATTGATTTGGATTTTCTGAGCGATGAGTTGCCCCAAGCAACGTCAGAAGCGATCTCCGGGGTAGAACAGATTTCCAGCATCGTTTTGGCTATGAAGGAATTTTCTCATCCGGGAACGAAGGAAAAAACGGCGGTTGACGTTAACCGAGCCATTGAGAACACATTGACGATCTCAAAAAACACTTGGAAGCACGTAGCCGACGTGACAACCAAATATGACCCTAAACTTCCTACCGTAATGTGCCTTCCAGGAGAGCTCAATCAAGTCTATCTCAATCTCATCGTAAATGCAGCCCATGCGATCGAGGAAGCGGACAGGGGGCCTAAAGACGGACACATTGAAGTGGTAACAACGGCTCATCCGACAGTCGTGGAAATCGCCATCTCAGACAATGGCATCGGTATGAGTGAAAAAGTACGGTCTCGAATTTTCGAGCCCTTTTATACGACGAAGGGTGTTGGAAAGGGGACCGGTCAAGGGCTTGCTATTGTCCACGACATTGTGGTGAGCAAACACGGCGGGTGTATTTCTGTGAAGTCAGAGGAAGGAAAAGGGACAACCTTTTCTATTTGCCTCCCGCTTCAAGAGGAGGGTGCATTACCGAATATGAAAGGGACAAGCGAATGATCAAAGTGTTGTTCGTTGACGATGAAGCCCGAATTCTCAAAGGCATCAAACGTATGTTATGGGAGGCTGAAGTCTCGTGGAAGGTCAGCTATGCAGAAAGCGGGGCTGAAGCCCTGAAAACCATCTCGCAACAAGCGTTCGACGTTATTGTTACGGATATGAGGATGCCCGGAATGGATGGGGCATCCTTACTTTCGGCAGTAAAAAAAGAACACCCGTCAATAGTCAGGATTATTCTGTCCGGCTTTGCTGAGGAAGAGGCGATTCTGAGAACCGTGAGCGTTGCTCATCAATATCTCGCTAAACCTTGTGATGCTGACATCCTGATTGATGCGGTCAATCGTGCATACCTAATCAGGCAGTATCTGAAAGAAAGCAATGTCCGCAAGGTTATCAGCGGCTTGGAAAATTTGCCCTCACCACCGGATGTCTATACACGTTTCTTGCAGGATATCGAAAAGCCGACTTCTAGCGCAAAATCCATAGCCAAGATCATTGAGAGCGATGTCGCGTTGACGGCTCAAACACTAAAACTCACAAACTCAGCCTTCTTTGGTTTGCCACAGAGGGTTGAAAAAATAGAGCATGCGGTATCCATGTTGGGGCTGGACACGCTCCGTGCATTGGTGCTCGTCGCCGGTTTTTACAGTAAACACATAGGTTCTTCGAGGGCGTTGGAACATATTAAGCTCCTCAGCAACCGCTGCCTAACCATCGGAATGGTTTCTCGAAAAATAGCTCTTTCCCTGGGCCTTGAGGGACTTGCTGCAGAACAGGCCTGTTGCGCTGGTGTGCTTAGCCATGTGGGAACTTTGGCTCTTGTCTCAAACTACGAAAATCAGTTTGAGAAGATTATTCGACGGATAGAGAACGAAAATCTCAACATTGTCGAAGCGGAACGGAAGGTGCTGGGTGCGACACACCAAGAGGTTGGGTCCTACCTTCTTGGCCTGTGGGGCTTCACCGATCCGATCCTTGAGGCCGTCGCTTTTCACCATGAGCCGGGTAAGTCGTTGTCGAAATCTCCAAGCCCACTTGCCGCTGTTCATATCGCCCAGGAAATTGTCAAAAAGAAATCCCAAGGAACGGAACAGGAAGGAATTTGGGCTAAGGGAATTGATGAGGCTTATCTTCGCAAAATCGGTGTTAGCCAAACTGTTGCCCAATTGGCGGAGGGATTGGGGGACATCAAGGACAAACAAGAAGCAGGAGAAGCTAAAAATGGATAACAATTTTGTCTTGTTGGTAGACGATGACCAATCACTTCTCAATGGCCTAAAAAGACAGTTCCATAGGCGCTTTAATCTCCTGGCGGCGATCGGGGGAGATGAAGCGTTGGAGACAATGAAATCCAAGGTAGATATCGCGGTGGTTGTCGCCGATATGCAGATGCCCAAGATGAACGGCGTTCAGCTCCTGGAGGAAATCGCCAGACGTTCCCCTGATACCACCAGAATCATGCTTACGGGCAACGCGGACCAGCAAACGGCCATCGATGCCGTCAACAAAGGTAAGATTTTTCGCTTTTTCAACAAACCCTGCGATTCAGAGGTGTTGGCAGAGGGGATCGATGCTGCATTGAGACAATACGAACTGGTTCGGGCCGAGAAGGAGTTGTTGGAAAACACTCTGGCGGGAAGCGTCAAAGTGTTGATCGACGTCTTAGCCATCTCCGATCAGGCCGGATACAACCGAGCTATGAAAGTTCGGGAGTGGGCCCAAAAGGTCGCAAAACACATCTCAATCAAAAATCCGTGGCAACTGGTAATGTCCGCCACCCTTTTCCCCATGGGCAATTTTTTCATTCCCCCTGAATTGATGCTGAAACAACTCAACCATGAAAAGCTTACGGATGTCGAGAGCGATCTGGTTCAGCGAACACCTGAGCAATCTGCTGATTTGATTGCCAATATCCCTCGCTTGCAGACGGTCGCGCAGACCATCCGTTACCACCAACGCGGCTTTGACGGTTCCGGGTTCCCCGCCGATGGCCCAAGCGGGCATGACTTACCGTTGGGCGCCAGGGTTCTCAAAATATTAGTCGATCTTGAGGCGATAACCCATGGGGTAGAACCCGGACCTAAAGCCTTTAGCGTATTGCAGGGCTCCCCCTCACAATATGACCCCGAACTACTCGCGCAGATCAAAACCTGTTTAAGCGTATCCGAAGACGAGGAAAAGGAAGGGCATGAAATCGTCGATATTCCAGTGAGCCTCTTGAGACCAGGATATCGCCTGCTAGAGAACCTTGAACTGAAGACTGGTAGGTTGATCTTGAGCAAAGGAACAAGGCTAAGCAAAATTCAAATCGAGCGCCTGCGAAACTTCACAAAACTATATGAATTCAACGAGCCGGTTAAGGTTGCTAAAGGGCTAGTGCATTAGCTGCATTGAATTTCTCTAAAAATGAATTTACGACCTTTAATAGTATTTAATGCTTGCAGTGCGCCATTGGATCAAAGCTGCGTTTAAAAATCCTGAGTTCTATTGACGGCTATTGTCTGTGAATGCGAAAACTCCCGGTGGCTCCATCCACGTCGACTTGATGACTGGCGGCGTAGGCTTCACGGGTTGGGTCGGTGCATCTGCCCGCCGCTTCGCCGCCGCCATGGCCTCGGCTTCCTCATTGAGGCGGAGTCCCATGCTGATCAGCCCTTGAAGCGCGGCGGAGGCATAGACGAAGGTATCCAGCGCCTCGTTGCGCTCGCCGTCCCGTTTCGGCTGCCATGACCGGATCGGACGACCCTTTTCGAACCGGGTCACGACCCGCTCGGCGGTCAGCTGACGGAAGTACTCCGCATCCCGGTCGCGGGAGAAGTGAACGAATCCGGGACCGGGGTCTGT
>Ga0207894_1000350_pt1 | contig 12760 bp, 8 predicted proteins | sample MalvirmetaMSP114_FD_184231 | JGI IMG/M metagenome (GOLD analysis project Ga0207894, IMG submission 184231) | Marine viral communities from the Deep Pacific Ocean - MSP-114 (SPAdes) | ecosystem: Environmental > Aquatic > Marine > Oceanic | place: Pacific Ocean | collected 2011-05-26 | reverse complement strand
GCTTTAACCGGGCCCTGCCCGTCCTTGAGGTAATGGGTAAGACCATCACCCATATTGGCGAGCACGGCGCCGGTCAGATCTGCAAGGTTGCCAACCAGATCGTCGTAGCGCTGACCATCCAGGCCGCGGCTGAAGGCCTGCTTTTCGCCTCGAAAGCCGGAGCGGATGTAACGAAAGTGCGTGAGGCCCTGCTGGGTGGTCTGGCCCAGTCGAAGATCCTCGATGTCCACGGAGAGCGCATGATCAAGCGCACCTTTGACCCTGGCTTCCGTATTCGCCTGCACCAGAAGGACCTCAACCTGGCCCTGGAAAGTGCACGCAGCCTGAATCTGTCGCTGCCTGGTACCGCCAATGCCCAGCAACTGTTTCAGGCCTGCGCCGCGAACAACGGTGCGGATTGGGACCACGCAGGCATTGTGAAGGCCCTGGAAAAGCTGGCTGACCACGAAATCGGTGCCTAGTTAAGTCGCCGGCGTTGCACTCAAACCCAATGGCCGGTGTTGATGCGGCACTGGCCATTGGGATGCGCTGGCGTACCACGTCGTTTCTATATTTCTATTCGTTGCGAGGAGCCGCCGATGCACGCCTTGTCCAATTCGCTGTCCTTTGATCATCCGACAGAAGTGAATGTCTGGCTCAGGCAGCTTGCCACAACGGCAGTATCTGCCGTCCACCCCGATACGCTGCTTTCGGCCGGCCAGCTACCGCCGCGCCCGTCCGGACGTACCGTTGTGATTGGGGCTGGCAAAGCGGCGGCGGCAATGGCTGCGGCCTTCGAGCGCACGTGGGCTGACGCCTACGACGACGCTGACCTTTCCGGTCTGGTTGTTACCCGTTATGGGCATGGCGCGGAATGTCGTCACATCGAGGTATTGGAAGCCTCTCATCCCATGCCGGACGAGTTGGGCGAGAAGGCCGCCCAGCGTATGCTCGATTCGGTGGCCGGGCTGACCGGGAATGATCTTGTTGTCGCTTTGATTTCCGGGGGCGGTTCCGCGCTCATGACGCTGCCGGCGCCAGGGCTGACGCTGCAGCAAAAGCAGGCCATCAACAAGACGCTGTTGCGTTGTGGCGCCCCGATCCGGGAGATCAACACGGTGCGGCGCCATCTTTCGCGCGTCAAGGGCGGGCGCTTGGCCGTCGCCGCCCATCCGGCGAGGGTGATTACCTACCTGATTTCCGATGTGCCTGGCGACGATCCTGCGCTCATCGCCTCAGGGCCAACCATTCCAGATGCAACAACGCCAATGGATGCACTGGAAATACTGGAACGGTACTCCATAGACATTCCAGAGGCAGTGCGTCGTCACCTGCTCAGTGACGATACCGCGCCCAAGCCGCACTCACCCGAATTTGGACTTGATCGTACGATCATCCAGGCCAGGGCCTTTGATGCACTCCGAGCCGCGGAGGCCTCCGCAAATCTGGCCGGTGTCGCCGTTCGTGTGTTGGGTGACGATCTTGAAGGAGAGGCGAGGGAGCTCGGAGCTGAGCATGCGACAATGGCGTTGAAGCTGCAAAAAGACCTCAAAGAACCACTGTTGATCCTTTCGGGTGGCGAGACCAGTGTTACGGTGTCCGGTGAAGGGCGAGGAGGTCGTAACGTCGAATACCTCCTGGGTGCCATCTCGGTCCTTCAGGGAGCGTCCAATATTCACGCGTTGGCCATCGACACGGACGGTATTGATGGCTCCGAAGATAACGCCGGCGCCATTTTTGGTCCCAATGACTGGTCGCGGGTTCAGGCCCTGAAGCTTGATCCTGCCAGCTATCTCGCCCGCAATGACGCCTACAGCTTTTTCGAGGCACTCGATGGCTTGATCATCACGGGTCCGACTCGCACCAACGTTAATGATTTCCGGGCCATTCTGGTGCTTCCGAAATCCATGTGAGCCCCGAAGTCTAAGTGAGCACAATGCCGAACATCAACAGCGTTCCCACACCTGAATGCTCTGGCCGGACCCTGTTATTTGGTGCCGGCTTTCTTCCGGGCAAAGCCGATGTGTGAAAACACCGCATGCAGGTCATCGGTTGTGCTTTCGTTATCAAAGTTCAGTTTCGCATCAATATGATCCATGTGATGCATCATCAATGAAACGGCTTTGTCGGTGTCACGGGCCGATATCGCATCCAGTAACTGGTTGTGCTCATCATAGGAACAGTGCGAACGGGTTCCCTTTTCGTACTGGGCGATGATCAGCGAGGTCTGAGAAACCAGGCTGCGCTGGAAGCCTACGAAGGGGGTATTGTTCGCCGCTTCGGCCAGTTTCAGGTGGAACTCGCCGGACAAGCGGATACCGGCGCCCCGATCCCCTCGGGCGAAGCAATCATGCTCCTCTGTCACCATCCCCCGTAGCTCATCAATCTGTTCTTCCGTGGCGTGCTGAACGGCAAGCTCCGTGATGGCACGTTCGACCAAACGCCTTGCGTAGAGAATCTGGCGGGCTTCCTCCACGCTTGGGCTGGCCACCATTGCGCCCCGGTTGGGGCGAATGGAAACGACACCCTCATGGGCAAGTTGTGACAGCTCCCGCCGGATAATCGTGCGGCTGACGCCAAAAATCTCTCCTAACGCCTCTTCGCTCAACTTGGTTCCCGGGGCCAGCCGATGCTCAAGAATAGCGTCGAACATGTGGGCGTATATGGTGTCGCTTGTCGCCCCCGTCCGTTTTTTCTCGGCTCGGTTCGGGCTTTTGGTGGGCTGCGCTTGTTTGCTCATAATGTCTCGCGAATGAGGTGGTGGAAGTACGGAATCCGGTAGTGGGATAGTATACGAGAAAAGCCCCCGTTTAGCCGAGCCTGATCCAGTCACGAGCCACCTTTCGGAGCTCCAGGCCATCAATGGAGTTGGAGAAGGAGCAAAAAAAACCCGCCAGGAGGCGGGTAAAAACACACTGAGGCAAGTCGAGTGTGTTGCAGGAGGGCGGGTAAGGTTCGCAGATCGAATGTCACAAAACCTTCCCGCCGTGGCCACGATGACCTGATCAAAGAGTAACACAATTCAACAATAAATGAATACATATAGCATATATATTGTATCCCAGAAATTAATAAAATTCGTATTTCCAGGTCAATTATGGATCAGGCTCAGTGAGCGGGCGTCATGTTGAGCTCAGAGATATTGCCGGCCCGCAAAAAGAATTGCCTCTTATTGATGTCTGTGTTAATTGTATACGATATTTTTGGTTTGGCGCTCTACAATCCGGGTGTCGACCGCGTACATTGAAATATCAGGAGCATACAATGAGCCGTTTTCAAACGCTGACTCCGTCCAGCCTTGGGCGCGAGGACTTCGTGGCCGCATTTGCGGACATCTATGAGCATTCACCGTGGGTGGCGGATAAAGCCTATGAGATGGGCATCGATGAAACATGTAATGAGGTCGAACGCCTGCATGAGCGGATGGCCAACATCCTTCTCAGTGCGGATCGCGACACCCAGCTGGCATTGATCAACGCCCACCCTGACCTCGCAGGCAAAGCCGCTATGCGTGGAGAACTGACGGCCTCCAGTACTTCCGAACAGGCCGGAGCCGGCATTCAGGATTGCAGCCCGGAAGAGTTTGAGCGCTTTGTCAGGCTGAACGAGGGATACAAAGCCAAGTTCGGGTTTATTTTTGTTATGGCGGTGCGGGGCAGTAATCGGCACCAGATCCTGGCGTCGTTCGAAGAGCGCATTCACAACTCTCCCGAGCAGGAATTTCAGCGTGCACTGAGCGAGATCAATAAGATTGCCCTGTTCCGCCTGCAAGCCATGTAACCGATTGAATACCAAACCGGTTTGCTTCAAGCTCTAAGTGTGAATCTTTTAGGCCTTCGAGACGTATATCCCTTCGTTCTCCCTCCGAAACTGAACTACACTCTGTTGTGTAGTTCGCTAACAGGATGTGGGCCTAGGTATGTTCAACGCATGGAAGTCTTTTCAGTCACTGTCCGTACTCCACTGGGTAGTGATTTCCCTCTCGTTACTTCTTACCTTCACCGCCTGGCAGGTTTCGTCTCGAATTGCCGAGGAGAAAGCCCGGGAGCAGTTTGATCATCAAGTGGAGCAGCTTGATGAACTTCTACGGGACCGGATGCAGAAATACGAATTTGCACTGATGTTCGGTGCAGGCGCTATCCGGGCTTCAGAGGGCAATGTGAATCTGGAGATGTGGAAGCGCTTCAGCGAAGTGCTGGCGCTTCAGGAGCGTCTGCCAGGCATTAATGGTATCGGGGTTATTGAGCGTGTTGCCGCTGAGAATCTGGACGACTATATCGCGGAAAAACAACAGGAGCGTTCCTACTTCCGGGTTCATCCTTCCCACGGTGGCGATGATTTCTGGCCCATTGTCTACATTGAGCCAGAGACGTCCAACAGGGCGGCGGTCGGGCTCGACATGGCCCATGAGTCGAACCGGTATCAGGCGGCGCTCAAGGCGATGCGAACCGGTCAGACCCAGATAACGGGCCCTATTGTATTGGTACAGGATGAGGAAAAAACACCTGGGTTCCTTTTCTACCGGCCTTTTTACCAGTCAGCCGAAGTACCGCCGGCCGATCAGCGTGAGTCGTTGTTCAGAGGGCTGATCTACGCGCCTTTCATCATGTCGAAACTGATGGAAGGCACGCTCGCCAACGTCAACCGGCTTGTTCACTTTCGGGTCATGGATGGCGAATCCCGCCTGTACAGTGAACTCGATGAAACCCGGGGGGCTAATTACGACCCCACACCCATGTTCGAGACGTCGTATGTGATGGATATGTACGGTCGTCAGTGGCATTTCGATGTCCAGACCACCCGGCGCTTTGAAACGTTCAATGCCGGTAAGCAGCCCATTAGCATTCTGGTCAGCGGCCTCGTTATCAATACCTTGATTTTGCTGGTCTTTGCGCTCATGGCTAACGCTCGCCGTCGCGCCGAGAGCGAGGTTGTTGAGAAAACGTCTGAGCTGCGGGAAAGCCTGGATTTTATCAACACGCTGACCGACCACCTGCCGCTGACAGTGTCCGTCTGGGACTCCCGACTCACGTGCCGTTTTATGAACGCCTGCGGAGAACACTGGTTTCCCTTCAGCAAAGAAGAAGCCATTGGCCACAATCTGGAGCAGATGCTTGGCCCTGACGTCGTCAAAGAACGCAATACACTCTATCAGCAGGCGCTGGGTGGAAAGAGCGTTCAGGCCAGTGCTTCGCTTGCGAACCGTAAAGGCGAGATTCGTGATGTTGTGGTCAGCTATCACCCGGTAACGTTGCAGGGCGAGCAGTGTTTCATGGCGACCACGATTGATGTGACCGATATCGTACAGCGCGAAAAGGAGCTGGAAGTTCTGAATGCGGAACTCAAGGAGCAGAAGCAGGAGGCGGAATCGGCGGTGACCGTCAAAACCGCTTTCCTTGCGAATATGAGCCACGAAATCCGCACACCCATGAACGCGATTATCGGTGTGCTGGTGCTGTTGCAGGAAGCTGGGCTGGAGGATCACCCCCGGAGACTCGTAAAGAAAGCCTTCTCGGCGTCAGAGGCCCTCCTGCAGCTCCTGAATGACATTCTGGACCTCTCCAAGATCGAAGCGGATCACATAGAGCTGGACATCCATCCATTTGACATCGACGCGCTGGTTCATCGCAGCGTCGACCTGTTTGCCATTGTTGCGGAAGAAAAAGGCCTGAAACTCAGGGTGTCCATTGATCCCGGGACACCCAATCGGGTGACGGGCGATCTTTTACGCATTTCCCAGATATGCACCAATCTTGTCGGCAATGCCGTCAAATTCACCCGTAAGGGCGGTATCGATGTCAGGATTGATTATCGGACTGAGAGTCAGGCAAGCGGTTATCTGCAAATTGAAGTTGTGGATACCGGTGTGGGGATCAAACCCGAGGACCAGGGGCGAATTTTTGAGAACTTCCGGCAAGCGGACGAATCCACGAGCCGGAATTTCGGTGGGACCGGGTTAGGCCTTGCCATCAGCCAAAGACTGGCATTATTGATGAAGGCGGAGTTCACCCTGGAGAGCGACATTGGCCAGGGCTCGACTTTCCGGCTTTTGGTGCCTGTAGGTGTCTCTCAGGACGATGGCACAGTAAGTTCCTCGAGGACGGGAAGGCCGATTCACGTCTTCCATTACGGTTTTCGTGCCAATCTGGCCTTGCTCGAGGATTATAGGGAGCACTGGCGCCTGACACTTGAAACCGTCGATGACATGTCGCAGTGGCCTGGTATCCTCGAGACTATTGCGAAGGTCGAACACGTCGAAGACAGGTTCTTCCTGATTGACATGGAAGGCACGGAACCAGGCTTACTGGATGGTTTCGTGACTGAGATCCTGACTCATCCCGGCAGGTACCCGCTCTGGGCCATACTGATCATCGCCCCCGCCGGCTATTGGCGGGACTGGGTGGCGGACTTCGAGCGTTCCGGCGGGCACATGGCTTTTGAACCCCTGACGCCATCAAAGCTCTTCGAGCACTTCTCCCAAAGACACGGGAATACTCCGGATTCGCGGGGCGGGGGCAAGCCCCAGTTTGACGGGCTATCCGCGCTGGTTGTCGACGATGTGCCCTTGAACTGCGAAATTGTTGAGAGTTACCTGAGTTCGTTTGGTGTCGATGTGCAGTCTGTCCAGACAGGGGACCAGGCCGTCGAGTGCTTAGGGCAGAGGGGGTTCGACCTCATACTGATGGACCTTCACCTGGACGGTGAAACCGGACAGGAGGTTACCGAGCGCATCCATGGCTGTGCCAACGCAAATGACTCGATCATCGTTGCACTCTCGGCCTCTATTTCCGATCACGACCGCATGACGGCCAAGGCGGCGGGAATGCAGGACTATCTCACCAAACCGGTGGTTCCCAAGGATATCCAATTACTGCTGGAAACCTATTTTGAAGATCGTCGGTCAGTGGTTTACACACCCGAGGTGTCCGACGACAGTGAGGTATCCAACGACACGGAGACAGCGGTAACGGAAATGCCGGAATTTATTTCACGCCAGGCTTACGACCGTCTTTTCAGTGACGACAGTGCTTTGTTCACACGGTGTGTCAGAAGTTTTATCGCCAGTTCTGCGGAGATGGTTGCTGAGGTCCGGAAGGCAACGCTGGCGGAGGATGCCCGTCACATGGCGCACAAAATCAAGGGGGCCGCCGCCAGTATTGCCGACACAGAGCTTGCTCAGGTGGCTGGTCAGGTTGAGAACGCCGAGGAGGACCGTACGTCGCTGTCCATGTTACCTCAATTGCTCAATCTGCTTCTTGATCATAGTCGTCGTTTGGAGCAGCATTTTAAGGTGATTGCTCCTGCGGACAATGCCGATAACTCCGGAGTGGAACTACAGGTAGCTCTCTCTCGCGTGAAGACGAAACTGAGTGGCAATCGTATCGCTGAAGATGAAGATCTGAGGGTGATCTTGAATCATCTTATCGCCAGCAGCCAGATGAAACTGGCGAACAGACTGAGGCAAGCGTTGGAGGTATATGACTTTCAGCAAGCACTCGCGCTATTGGATGATGTCCAAACGGAGTACAGACCAGACAATGAGCCATAAAAAACAGCCAGTTGTGCTTGTTGTGGAAGATAACCCTACGGGTATCGCCAGTCTGGTGGGGATATTGGGAGCGGCCTGTGAACTTGTTGTTGCCAAATCGCTGGCAGAGGCAAAGCGCTGCCTCTCACCGGACATGGACGCTGTGCTTCTTGACCTCTATCTGCCCGACGGCAAAGGCATTGAGTTCCTGAAGCGCTTGAAGTCGGCCCCGGCCTACCGGGAACTTCCGGTGATCTGTATTTCGGCTTCCGACCAGAGCAGCGATATTGAGGAAGCGTTCAGAGAAGGTGCTATTGATTATGTCCTCAAACCTTTCAATAAAATCATTCTGAGTGCCAAGGTTTCAACCTTTGTTGATTTCAAGCGAAAAACGGATCTGCTGGCGGCTCAGGCGTTGCGGGATACACTGACCGGGATCGGAAACCGTCGGATGTTTGAGCAGCAATTGGACCTGGAGTGGCGGAGGGCTCTCCGAAACGAGCTTTCCCTCGGCCTTGCTTTGGTGGATATGGATCAATTCAAAAACATTAATGATCAATTTGGGCATGCTCAGGGTGATGTTTGCCTGCAACTTCTGGCGACGTCCATGGAAAAGGCGTTTGGCCGCGCTGGCGATGTGGTGGCAAGACTCGGCGGCGATGAGTTTGTAGCCATGTTGCCTGGCGCCTCACTCGCGAATACGGTTCGGGCGGCCAAGCGTCTGGCGCAGGTTCTGGACGCTGAACACGAAAAATGTCGCCGTAGTGGGCAGGCTTGCCCTAACTTTTCGGTGTCAGTCGGTTGCTACGCCGTCGTTCCTCATAAAGAGACGAATTCTTCAGAGTTGAAGGAAGCGGCGGATCGATATCTTTATGAGGCAAAACGGGAAGGGGGGCGTAGCTGTGTCAGACCTGCCATCTAAGCTGGATCGGGACGACTCGATTGGAACGCACCTCTTTCAGGTGAAACCCAGAGTCATGGTCGTGGACGACGAACCCACTAATATACGCGTGTTGTCGGAAGCACTGAAAAGCGATCATGACATTATCGTGACCACCAGCGCGGAACAGGCGTTGGAGCTTCTCGATAAGGGAGAGCGTCCTCATTTGTTGCTGCTGGATATCATGATGCCGGACATGGATGGTCTGGAACTGTGTCGGCGGCTGAAGAAACGCCAGGAGCTTCAGCATATTCCGGTTATCTTCATCACGGCACTCATTGACACTGACAGCGAAGAGAAAGGGTTTGAGGCAGGGGCTGTGGATTTTATTCGCAAGCCAATCAGCATTCCTTCTGTACGGGCGAGAGTGCGCACTCACATTTCCCTGAAGGGCATGCTTGATCATATGGTCGAGCTCAATCAAACGTTAAGCGAGAGATTGCATCAAATGGACCAGTTGAACTGGCGGTTGATGCAGAAACAGAAACGGAAACGGAAACGGGACCGGGCCACTGCTTCAAGAAACCTCTATGAGCAGGCCTTCATGTCAACCTCGGAAGGCATTGCGGTGCTTGATTCAGAAGGAAAGATCACTGCAGTAAACCCGTCCTACAGCCGTATTACCGGTTACTCCGAAGGAGAAGCCCTGGGTCGGTATCATGACATTCTTGATATGCGCGTGGATAAACGCCGAGACAGCACCAGTATTCTGGATTATTTGGAGATACATCATCACTGGTCGGGGGAGATCTACAACCGCAGAAGGAATGGCGAGGTATACCCGGAGCTAAGAACGATCAGCACGATAGTGGCTGATGACGGCCAGGTGACCCACTACGTGACGGTCTTTAACGATATCACCAACCTGAAAGAGACCGAGCAGCGGCTGGAAGAACTGACCTGGCGTGATCCCGTTACCGGGTTCCCCAACAGGGCCCTTTTCCTGGACCAACTGAGTACGGTACTGAAGTTGTGTCATCACGGTGGCATGACCACGGCGGTGATCGTTGTTGATATCAACAACTTCCGATATATAAACGAGACCTATGGTTTCGACTGCGGTGATATTGTCATTCAGACGTTTGCCGAGAGGGTCAGGAAGGCTTGCCATGAAGACGATTCCATCGCTCGTCTGTCCGGCGATGAATTTGGAATAGTGCTGGCACCAAAGCAGTGGACGTTGGACGAAGCTTACCGGATAGCGCTGCGGTTGTTCGAGCGTATTCAGGAGGCTCTGCGGGAACCCGTCCCTTATCGCTCGGAAGGGGCGTTAACGATAGAGGCAACCGGTGGCATTGCGCTGTACCCGACAGAAAGCTCCGACATGCCATCCCTGGCCTTACGCCATGCCGAAACGGCGCACCGAAATGCCAAGGACTCGAACCGGGCTGTTGCGATGTTTGAAGATTCCATGAGCGAGAATATCCGGCGGCAAATGGCGGTGGAGTCGGAACTGGCCCGAGCGATTACCGAGAACGAAATTGCAATGTATGCCCAGCCCCAGCTTAGCCCGGACCGGGAACTGGCGGGCATCGAACTGCTGGTTCGCTGGGATCATCCGGAAAGAGGGTTGTTGGGGCCCGGCGAATTTATTCCTTTTGCCGAGCGGACCCGGCAGATTGTCGCCCTGGAGCGCCATATCGTTCGCGTGTGCCTGGGAATGTTGGCTCAGATGAGAGCAGATTCGCGACAACTTCGCTGTTCGATCAATATTTCCGCCAAGCACATGGCGGAGGAAGATTTTGCCGAGGCGATCCTCGGGTTGGTCGCAGACTCGGGTTACCCACCGGCGCTGATTACGTTCGAGTTGACGGAAAGCGTGATGGTGAAAGATGTGGATGCCGTTGTCGAAAAGATGGAGAAGATACGGAACCTTGGCTGCACGTTCTCGCTGGATGATTTCGGGACGGGTTATTCCTCGCTCTCCCAGTTGCGCCGGCTGCCCATATCGGAAATCAAGATTGACCGGTCGTTTGTGCTTTCGGCACTAAGCGATTCCACGTCTGCCGATATTGTCGATATGGTGAAACGTATCGGCGAATCCATGAATGTTCGAGTTGTGGCGGAGGGAGTGGAAACGCAAGAACATGCGGATTTCCTGAAAGCCCACCATCCGGGGATTTATTTACAGGGGTACTTCTTTGGGCGCCCGGCACTGTTGTGGACCTTTTTCGTAGAGAGGCCGAACTGAACGCTGCGTCTGGGATTGCCCCGGGTTCTATCTACGTCAATGCCTCAATCGCCTTCGCGTCAGTAGCGAAAATGTTCTCCTCTTTGATCAGTTGCGCCAGTCCTGTCCTTGAAAGGGCTCCTCTCAACGGAAGCTTTGGGCCAGACAGGTAGAGGGTAATGCCTCTGGCATCCAGAAAAGACCAGATGTCCTGCAGGGTGTCCAGGCCAGTAGAGTCGACCTGATTCAGGGAAGACGCAGAAATAAGCACGGCTCTCAGATTCGGGTCGGCATCCACACGCTTGCGGATAGAGCGCTCCAGAACAGGTGCCGTCAGGTACGTGAGTGAGGCGTCCATACGTACCCCGAGAACCCCCTCGGCAATGGGCGGAAGCTGGTAAAGATGTCGGTCACGAAACCCACCTGACTCGTGAACTCCCAGCTCAATGATTCGCGGCATGGTATGGTGGTGAAGGAAAGCGAGCAAAGACGCTGCCATGCCCGCCAGAATGCCCCAGTACAGATTTGGTACGGTGACCAGTGTCACCGCCAGGGTGACGAGAGCTACCAGGCCATCCTTGGGGTTTTCACGGCTTAATCGCATAAGCGAGCGGACATCAATCAGCCGGGTGACGGGCACGATGATGATGGCGGCGAGAATCGCGGTCGGCAGGTGATACAGGAGTTCGGTAAACCCGAAAAGGGAGATCAGCACCACCAGAGAGGCGATCAGGGATGCCCTCGCGGTTTTCGCGCCACTGTAGGCATTCAGCGCCGTGCGGGAGAATGAACCACTGACGGGGAAGGCACCGCTGAAGCCACTGGCCATTTTGGCCAGCCCCTGACCGATTAACTCCTGATTCCGATCCCACGGTTCCCCCGTTATTCGAGACATGGTGCGGCAACTGGACATCGCTTCGGTAAAGCTGATCAGTGCAATGATTGCAGCGGGCAGCAGAAGCGCCAGATGCTGGTCAACGGAGAGTGTCAGAGGCAGTGAGGGATGGGGAAGTCCGCTCCCAACCGGCCCGATGACCGAGCCACCGAGCTCTCCAAATCCCAGCAGGTAACTGCCGGCGATGCCGATCAGGGTAATCACCATCACTGCAGGCAGGCGAGCGGTCAACTTCCCGAGTAACAGCAAAGCGACCACACCACCAAGACCGAACCCGGCGGTTGCGATCAGCCGCCAGGGAGCGTGTTGCCATTCCTGCCAGGTCGTGGATAGCCAGTTTCCACCGGCACCTGTATCGAAGCCCAACAGTGATGGGATCTGCGAAACGATAATGATGACCGCAGCCGCATTCACGAACCCCTGAACGACAGCGTTCGAGATCAGGTTGGCAAGAATGCCCATGCGGAACGCGCCCATAAGAAACTGCATGAGCCCGGAATAGAGGGCGAGCCATATGGCCATCACCACCCATTCCGGGGACCCCGCTTCGGCCAACGGTTGCAGCGCCGCGAAGGTCAGCAGGCTGGTTAATGCCACAGGCCCGACCGCAAGCAGTGACGATGAACCGAACAATGCCCCAACAATGCCCGGCAGCAGTGCCGCGTAGAGACCGGTAACGGGCGGCATCCCCGCGAGTTGGGCGTATGCCAGGGCCTGGGGGATCAGTACCAACCCGACCGTGATGCCGGCAATGGCGTCCGCCCGGTTCTGCCGTCTCGTGGGTCTGGCCCATGTCAGGAAGGGGAAGAGCCTGACGATCAGTTTACTTGAGGATGCCCGCATAACAATTCCAATTGGCAACGTGTCGGTGTAACGCACGTATCCGGTCCGGCTCTCCATTTAAGGGGCTTTGATAACCGTATAGCACATTACCAGCATCGGGATAGAGAAAGTAGAATTCGACTCAATGATCTATGCTGTCATTAGGCTGCATGGCACCGCCTCTGGCCTCTGCTGGCCTCTGGAGAGTGCACGAATAAATTCGCTGATGGAGAAGGCGTATGCAACAGATCCAGAAATACCCCGCGGGCTGGCGGGTACTGCATTGGGTAATGGCGCTGATGGTCCTGACGTTGATACCCGTCGGGCTCTGGATGGCGTCGCGTGCGGAAGCTGATATCTGGGGGGCGCTGACGAATACCTTGTACAGTGGGCACAAAGCCATAGGTTTTACCGTGCTCCTACTGA
>Ga0207894_1000333_pt1 | contig 13338 bp, 16 predicted proteins | sample MalvirmetaMSP114_FD_184231 | JGI IMG/M metagenome (GOLD analysis project Ga0207894, IMG submission 184231) | Marine viral communities from the Deep Pacific Ocean - MSP-114 (SPAdes) | ecosystem: Environmental > Aquatic > Marine > Oceanic | place: Pacific Ocean | collected 2011-05-26 | reverse complement strand
CAGAACGGTTGGGACGAAGCGTTGAGGATAGACAAACTGGTGAGGAACGGTTGGGCGGGAGTAGATGACAAGATGTACCTCCATCGTCAGTGCAAACCGTTGGAGGAGGTGGATCTCTCTTCGGATATAGACCGGGGGCAATTGACGTTCCTCGATGAGTGCGAAGGCATGTGTGGCGTGTAATGATAGATCGACTAGAACAGCAGTGTGTAGACATCGTCCTGGCGAATCATCCGGGCGACAGTTGGGTTTACACGAACGACCAGTATTCGTTCCTCGACGGATTGTTTGTGCGGGGAGGCGTGATCAAAGCGGTGGCGGAGATCAAGGCGCGGGAGTGCGAGTTGGGCCATCACCCGAAAGAGATGATTGGGTGGAACAAGATGGAAGCCGGGCGCTGGGCGAGTAAATCGTTTCGATGTCCGTTTTATTTATTTTCCTACCACCCGAAGAGTGATGTGGTGGCGGCGTATCGGTTGACGAATGAGATGGGAGATTTTGTGAGAAAGTTCGAGTGTGGCGATTATGAGCAAAACAAAAACAAAGACGAGCGGGAAACCAAAACCGTCCGCAAAACCTGCTGGGTCGGAAACCAAGACCCGAGTCTCCTCGAGAGACGCGGATTGCGATTGCTTTACTGAGAAGTACTTTCAGTTGCCGTTATACGATTGGCAGAAGAAAGTTCTGTTTGATTTAAGTGTACCGGGTGCGCGGGTGGCGTTGAAAGCGGCGAACGGCAGCGGGAAGACTGCGATGATAGCCGCGCCAGCGGCGTTGTGGTATGCGTTGATCTATCCGGGGAGTATTGTCATCACAACGAGTGGCGTTTATCGGCAGGTGAAAGAGCAGCTTTGGCCGCAGATCCGGGCGCTGGCGAGTAAAGTGGCGGGACTCGGGATGCAGATCAACCAGACCGATCTGACGATGGACAACGGCAGTCGGATCTTGGGTTTTGCTACTGATCAACCTGGGCGATTTGAAGGCTTCCACGGCAATGTTTTCATTATCTTGGACGAGTGCAAATCGATTCAGGAGGATTTATTTGAAGCGGTGGCGCGAATCCAGCCGAATCGCATCCTGGCGATGAGTTCGCCTGGCGGAACCACGGGTAAGTTTTATAAGATATTCAGTAAAGAACAGAAATGGTGGCAACTTCACACCGTGACCGCGTTCGAGTGTCCGCACATCAAGCAGGCGTGGATTGACGAACAGTTGGAGATGTGGGGGCGCGATCATCCGTTGATTCAATCGATGATCTTCGGGGAGTTCCAGGAGACGAGTGGCGAAGGCTTGGTGATACCGTGGGACAGTTTGCAGCAGTGTTTGGATAATCCACCGATAAAAGACGGTTATGAGACGGTGGCGGCGTGTGACTTTGCGGCGGCGGGAGATGAGAGTGTGTTTTGCATGAGGATTGGTAATCGCATTGCCAAACTGATTGCGTGGCGCGAGGCGAACACGATGGCCGGTTGTGCGCGGTTTGCGTTGGAGTTCGAGAAAGCCGGGTTGAAGCCCGAGCAGATATTCGGGGATGCGGGTGGGTTGGGATTGCCGATGTGCCACCAATTGGCGGAGATGGGTTGGCCGATCCACCAGGTGAACCTGGGCGGGCGGGCGCAGGAGCCTGACAGGTACATGAACCGTGGAACCGAGATGTGGTTCAACGCAGCGCGGCAGATCGACCGTATGGAGGCCATACTGCCCGATGACGAGATTTTACACAGTCAATTGACTACTCGGCGCGTGGGTACGGGAAAGACCGGCAAACTCAACCTGGAGAGCAAGAAAGAGATGAAGGCGCGTGGGTTCAGTTCGCCTGATCGCGGTGATGCGTTGGTGATGTGTTTGGCGAGTTACTCGGATCAATACGCATGGCAGCGACGGACACAACCGGACTTGAATGAAGTGCTGGAAGCTGGTATGAGTGAGTGGGCTGGCGACACAAAGCTGCGCGAGTCGATGGGACTTAACACCGGATGAAATTCATTGGACTAATCAAAGCAATACTGGAGGTTCTAAAAGAACTATTTACATATGGAAAAAAAGTTGAAAAAGACAAGCGGGTGGCGCGTGTTGCTGATCGTCGCCGTGATAAGCTCGATTGGATTCACAACCGGATGTCGGACACCGCGAAAGCTAGACGCGACCCGGTCGTTGATTCTGAACAATGAGCGTGGGTTCCGGGATGCGTATGACGCGAGTCCCGAGTCAAAAGCATTTGTGCAGTCGTTGATGCGGCAGATCATCGACTACGAGTACGAGTTGGAGAAGGCGAGTTTGGAATGACAGACGCACAGGAAGACCATCTGCGGGGCATCGTGGAGATGGTGAGCGAGCAGATCCACCGGAAATACCGGGCGGGGCAGCAGGAGCATGGCGGCAATTTATGGGAGCGCACACCGTTGACGGGCGATTTGATTGATGAAGCCATCGATCAGGCGACCTATGCGTTGACGTTGGCTCAGCAATTGACCTGGGCGAAACGGCTTTTGGAGCAGGCCCGGGGATTGATGTTCGAGGAGCCGCTCGAAGCGCGGCGATTGATTGACCAGGCGATGGGATATTTGTAGTACCAACAGAGCGCGGCACGAATAATTTGCCAAAAGACGATTTTAACGCATCCACTTCGGGTGCGTTTTTTTACGCACTAAACGGAGGAGGTCGCCATGATGACCGTCGAAAAACAGTTTGATGCGTTCTGCGGCGAATTGGAGGCATTGTTGGGGCGTTACCAGGACGAGTTCGATTTGAGCGATGCCGCGCTGATTGGCGGGTTGCAGATGTACTGCACGCTGTTTGCGTTGCAGGCGATGGGTCATTGCGTGGAGGAGGATGAGGAGGAGGAGGAGGAGAACGAATTTTAGATGCGTAATCGGGAGAAATTAAACGCGGACGTTTTGCAGGATTTGGCGGATCGTTCGGTATGGGACACGCGCCAGCGGATGTTTTACGAGATGCGCCACCACGGGTTGCGGCGTAAATCCAAACCGTGGCCCGGGGCGAGTGACGTTCATTTCCCGCTGGTAGACACGACGATCAGCGAGTTGAAACCTGCGTACTTCCAGCAGCTATTTGCCACCGACCTGATTGCACAATTTATTCCTACGACACCCCAGGTAGCCGAGTACACGACTGCCGCCGCCCAGTGGTTCGATCATCGGATTAAGCAGAAGACGAATCTGGAGACTGAGGTTCTATCGGCGGTGGACGCCATGTTGATGTGTGGCACCGGGATTCTGAAGGTGCTTTGGGATTACTCATCGAAACGGCTGAAGTATTACACGGTCGATCCTCAGCATTTTGTTGTACCGGCCTGGACGCGGGACATAGCAGATGCGGATCGGATCTGTCACATCAGCGTTTACTCGGTGGATGCCTACAAACGGCAGAAGCATCTCAAGCAGGACGCGGAGACGGTCAAGCTGATCACGGGCAGTTACAGTGAGGATTCCGGGGGGTCGGACACCGACTATGTGAAGTACGAGCGCGAAGGCTTAACGCTGCCAGACACCGATCAAATCATTGTGTGGGAGGTTTACCATCGTTGCCCGGACAACGGGCAGTGGTTAATTTGCACCTATTCCCCGACATCACCCGATCTTGATCTTCGTCCGCCGATGAAGATTCCGTATAACCACGGCAAGCCACCGTTTATCGCGTTTAACTACGAGATCAAAGACCCGGGCTTTTATTCATCGCGAGGCGTGGTCGAGTTGCAGGCTATCTTCGAGGCTGAACTGACGAAGCTGATGAACGAGAAGAACGATGCGATGACCGTTTTTAATCGCCCACTATTCCGGGCGGAGCGGGACATGCCAAACTCGGGCAATCTTCGCATGACACCTGGCAGCATCCTGCCGTATGGCATCCAGCCGGTGGCGCAGCAATCTCCCCCGATCAGCTTTGATCAGCAGATGAATATCATGCGCGAAATCGCGCAGAACCGTGTGAGTACACCGGATTTCGGGTTGACTCAGACATTGCAAAACTCGGAAAGACGCACGGCGACAGAGATCCAGGCGATTGGCGGGTTGTACCAGCAGAGCAGCGATTTACGGATGAGAATCTTCCGTATTGCGCTGGGAAGACTGTACCGGATGAGTTGGTCGATTTTGTTGCAGTACGACAAGACGAGTCTCGATTACTGGTATCTGGACACCGCCGAGCAGATCCCGCAGGAGGCGCTGCATGAGCAGTACGGCATCCAGCCCACCGGATCGGCGGATGGAGTCAACAAACAGTTGCTGATGCAGAAAGCCATCACCCGGTTCCAGATGTTCGCCAATGATCCGTACATCGATCAAGGCCAACTGCGAAAGACGATTTTGGAGAGTGACGATGCGACATTGGTCAAGCGTTTGTACATTGACCCGATGTTGACGCAATCGACCCAGGCGGAGGATCAGGCCAACGAGATCACGTTCCTGCGGTTGGGCTTCCCGGCGTTGGTGAAAGATTCTGATGATCACCTGGTGCATATCCAGACGGTGATGGCATACATCACTAACCGTGCTGATACCGGCGCACCACCGGAACCGGCGGAAGGACAATTTCTCGAGCAACACATTGGCGAACATTTGGAGAAGCTGAAAGAAGCCGACCCGAAGACCGGTCGCCAGGTTGAGCAGGAATTAAAGAATTTATTTGCCCAGATGCAACAAGCGGTTGCTGAACAGGCGCAACAACAAAATGTGGAATCGATTGAGGAACCGATGGCGAATGTGGAAGCAGTTCCGCCAGGTGTTGCGGTGGTCTGATCCTCCCGAGTGGACGAACAGTCACGCCGCGCACTTGCAGACATTCATGAAGTCTGAAGTCGGGGTACAACTAAACTCCCACCTGCGAAACTTGCATTTCCAGAATTGCGACCAACTAATTTCGTCTCCAGGAGACCTGGCGTACCTCGTCGGGCATGCTGCCGGGTTCAAATCCGCGCTGGCAACACTGGACGGTATGGCATCGATACGGAGCCAACCGGAGGAGGAAGTGGTCGGGGTAACCGATGATTTGGAGTGGATGCGGAGGAGCGCATAAAAGATGGCAACAGGAAAAACAGGATTCTTACGAAAATTCATATCCAGCGGGTATTCATCACCGGCTGCGGAGGCACAAGCGCGGGCTGCACGCAAAACAATTCCCAAGCCCAAGCCCAAGCCCAAGCCACCGGGGGCGCCTTCGACTTCGGCTGGGCGCAACAGAACCGATTTACAAACGCCAAGAGCCACCAGGCCTGCTCAACGAGATAACCCCGGCGATCAGCTCGGTTTTTCTCGGCCTCACCATGGGCTACGCGCAAAGCCAAAGCCAAAGCCAAAGCCAAAGTCGAAGCCAAGCCCAAGAGCGCGGGTCTCTCCGCTCCCGACAACTCGGCGGGATAGACGTTTACGGGCTGCTGTCGAATCCTACCGGCGATCCCCGAACAGGTGATAAAAATAAATTTATGTCTGAAGTAACGATGGAAAAACCAGTCGAGTTGGATGTCGAGCGCGAGCAATTGCTATCAGCATTGGCGGAAGCCGATGCTTCCGCGTTTGACACTGCGAACATATCCCCGGTGCCGCAGGCCGAGGAACCCGATCAGGAATCAGTTGTACCTGAAGACAAACCCAGTGAAGAAGTAGAACCGGAGAAACCGGCGGACGAAGAATCGTCCGGGGAGGAAAAGCCCGAGCAAACGGAGGACGAGGAGAAATCCCAGTCGAAGTATGCCCGGGCGAAAAAGACGCAGGAGCGGGCTAACAAGACCTGGCGCGAGGTTAATGACGCGAAAGCGGCGTTGAAGAAAGAGCGTGCCGAGTTAAAGACCGAGAAAGCGGCTTATCAGGAACAGCAGACCCAGTCTCTGGCCGAAATCCAGCAAAGGTCGGCAACCAGTCGTTATTCAGCCGAGGAATACGAGGCGATAGCCAAAGAGTTCGAGGATGAAGGCGACCATGCGAATGCCGAAGCGGCGACAGAAGCGGCGAAGCAGGCGCGGGTGGCTGTTACTGAACAGGACGCAAAAACGCAGCAGGCCCAGTTTGTGGCCAAGTGGGACGCAAACTGGAAAGCGGCGGCGGCGGAGCATAAAGACTTGAACGATCAGGACAGCAAATTGTTTCTGATGGTCAATCAGTTGCTTCACAAAAAGCCGGTTCTGACGCAGTACCCCGAAGGCATCACCGATGCAGTCGATGGTGCGACGCTGTACCTCCAGGCCAACCGGGCTGAATCACTGGAAAAACAGGTCAGCGATCTCAAGAAGCAGGTCGCTGAATACGAAGAAAAAACACAACTGAACGGGAGCCAACCTGGAGGAAACATCCTCGAAGTCGAAACTTTTGACAGTTTACCGGTTGAGCAGCAACGGGCGGAATTGATGAAAGCGATGGAGACTGCGGATGACACCGGGACTGGCATGTTCGCAACAAATTAAACAAATTAATTAGGAGATAAAATATTATGGCAGGAACGACTCTATCAACGACCTCTGGCATTAGTGACCAGATTCAACGATATTTAGACAAGAAATTACTCACACAAACGCTCAAGACGATTGTTCTTGATCAGTTTGCATATAAGGCACCGTTACCCGGTAAGGCGGGTCACAAGACGATTAAGTTCTTCCGCTACCCGGAATCCGCAACAACGGATGTCCAGACAATGACGGAAGGCACGCTGGTGACGCTTGGAAACTCCAAGCAGTTAAGCCTCACCACGGTGGACGTTTCACTCGAGCAATTCGGACAGACCGTGACAATTAGTGACCTGTTAAGCGCAGTGCAATTATTTGACACAATGGAGCAGGCAACCGTCCAGAACGGACAGGATGCGGCGCTGAAAGTTGATTCTGAATTGCGCGATGTCTTGGGCGAATCGACGGCAATCGGCCTGCGCTATGCGGGTGCGGCGACCGACTATTCGACAGTCGGTGGAACCGATGACGCGATGACTGCGCTTGACATCCTCGATGCGGCGACTGAGTTGCGTGTTAACAACGCTCGTCCGAGTGGCGGATACTTCACGGCCATCATGGCACCGGAAGTTGCCCGCGACCTGATGAACGACGATGATTGGTTGGAAGCCAGCAAGTATGGCAACCCGGACAATCTATTCAAAGGCGAGGTTGGCCGGTACATGGGTGTTCGTGTGGTCAGCACGACCAATCCGTTTAGGCAAACCACACAACATGTTTACACGGCGGCAGGTGCCAACTACTCGACATTCGTCGTGGGCGACCAATCGTATGGCGGTGTGGATCTAACCACGATGAGTGCGTACTCACCGAAGATGATCATCAGTCAAGGTGCGGATAAAACCGACCCATTGAATCAGTACACCACGGTCGGATTCAAGTTCTACTACGGTGCTGCGATAATCAACTCGGCGCACGCGGTGAACATCTATTCGGTCACCAATTACAGCTAATCAATAAGCCTGGGAGGTTAATAGCCTCCCGGGCGTTTTATTATGCCTAAAATAGATATTCCGATTTCCGCGCTTCAAATCGCGGACGAAGACGGTTCCATGATTGTCCCGGCAGTCGGTGATGCGGTTAGTTTCACCGTCGAAGGTTCGGTTGAATCGATTGGCGACGAGTATGCCTCGGTTGGCATGGAGTCGGTGAACGGTGAACCGGCGTATGCCGAGGAGGTTGTGGATGAAGCAGTGGCGGACGATGTCCCGGATCGGGACGAACTGGTTGCTGCGATGGAAGAAATCGACCAGGCAGGAGGATTATAATATATGAGTACAAGAATAGTTGGGAGAGGAAGAGAAGGACGGCGGATCGCCAGCAATGCGACTGGTGTTGGTACGGTTAAACCGTTTGAGCTTAAAGCATCCGTCGGTGATGAATCAACCGCTAATTCGGCCACTCCGTTTATTAAGTTTAGCGGAACGGCAGCCGCAGTCACTGATGGTGAAAACAATGTTACCACAGCGGATGTGACGGGTAGCGGTGCGGCACCAGGCGGCACCGATAAGGCTATCCTGGTGGATGTGGGTGGAACGCAATACTGGATTGCGCTTTACGCAGCAACACCGTAAGTCGAGCTACAATGCCGTTGTTCGACTTCGAGAATCGCGAGACCGGGGAGGTGCGAGAGGTTCGTGCCACCCCGGATCTCGATAATTTTAGTGATGGAACAGGCACCTGGTTCAAGTTGGGGGTGCAACCGAGTTTTGCGATTGGCGGGATGCAAGCAGTCCCGACTCAGTCGCAGATGATCAAGCGCGGGTATTACAAGCAGGAACAGAACGGCTGGAAAAGCGGGTACAGCAAAAACAAAGTAAAGAAAGTTTGGGGGTTATAGATTATGGCAACACAAAATGAATTGTTCCACAATTTCGGAGCATCAACTAATAACATACTGAACATGACAACTGCCGGGACTGCCTACTCAATGGCAGCAACTAATATGCCCCCGGCTTTTTGTATGGTTCAAAACGTAGGAACGTCTCCTGTATATGTCCGCTTAACGGACGACGAAATTGGAAACCCAGCGAGCAGTTCAAACTACACGCTGATTCTGGCGGCGGGAACCACAGCGGCAGACGGTCAAGGCGGCACATTAAATTTAGCCGGATACACCGAAAAACTTTCATTTATTTCTGACACTGCCGGGGCAAAGATCAATCTTTCATATTCGGGTCGACAAGGAAACTAACCGATGGGACTAGCAACTTACACCTACAACCGTTCGACGAGCGGCGGCGAGATAATAACGCATCTGGTCAACAGCAGTGATGGCCAAGGCTTGGACTTCGCAAACGGTGCGCTTCTTCAGCTTGAATATGAGGCAGGCGGCGTATTTGGGACAAGCGACTTTTCGATTGAGTTCATCATTGACCAGTCATCTGGCAACGCGAACAGCAAATATCTTTACACTTCCGGGGGCAACAACGAGTTTCAAATAACAAGCGAAACCGCATCCAGCAAGATAGAGCTTACGTTTGATGGGGCGGATTACGATTTCTCGTATGATATGTCCGCCGATTACGGTTCTCCGGTTCATTATGTGATGACGTTCGACCGGAGTGCTTTGGCTACTTTGTATAAGGACGGCAACTCGGTTGCAACCGTTGACATTAGCGGATCGAGTGCGGTTGATTTGGACAACAGTGGCACGGCAGTCGGTTATCTTGGTGGCGTATCGGATTACGGAGTGACCGGCGTGTTTTATCGCTGGAGAACGTGGAAGAAATTGCTTTCAGCGGCGGAGGTTACAGCTTGTTATGAGAACGCTTCAGTGCCGATAGCGGATCAGTGGAGCAACTGCGTGACTGACCTCGATTTTGCATTTGCAAACCCGGAACGATCATTGAGTGTGCGGTCTAGGTCGGGAGCCGGGGATGCCACGGCATCAGCCGGAATTTTTCAGATCACGCCGATTGAACAACTCAACAGCAAGTCGGCTCGCATAGGAACGACTGCGGCGACACCGGCAGATGGGGAGTTGGCGGTGAGTGGCAACGTGGGGGTTGGCTGCACACCAGACGCGAAGCTGGAAGTCAATGGCGATGCAATTTGGCTTGGCAATGCGGCCACTGACGCGAGTGGCCGAATATTGTTTAATGAGAACACCAGCAGCAATGGCACTCAAGGTTTCTCATTGCTGTATGCGGGGAGGCCCGACCCAACTCTCGACGGAACAGCGTTCACGGCGGCAACAAACACATTCAACATATTTCGGCACAACTCATCAGCGGCGGGTGCGGTAGCAATGTCGATTGCGCGAGATACCGGCATCTCGACATTCTCGAACGGCATCGTCGAAACCAACGGCGTCCTCAAAGAAAACTTGCTGACCAACTCCGGCTTCGATGTGTGGAGTAACTCGACGCTGGAGGATGTTGGAACTCAAATAACCGTCAGCGATGTCACAAGCGGCGTTTGCACTACTACTGAAACGGAAGGTCTGGCTGTTGGCAAACTGTTCAAGTTCAACGCCGGGGATTTTAATAGCGAAGTTTTCGAGATTACCGCATTAACTGATGACACTTCTTTCACATTAAATGACACCAGCAAAAGCGACTCTGGAACACCGGGAACTGGCTACGAAGTCACGCCGGGGTGCGTGGATGGTAATAGCAAAGCATTTGACGGGTGGGATAAAAACGGTAGTTCTCAATACGGTGACATATGGAGACAGCACAACGATGCCACTTTAACTCACGATGGCAGTTTCTATTCGTTGAAGATGACAAGCCACGCCGCATCGACGATGCAGGTTTATTCGAAACCAAGTTACCCATTTACCGACAGCATCAATCTCCAAAAGTATGCCGGGCGAACAGTCACAATGGGTGCGTGGGTTTATGTCAGCGATTCAAGTACTCCATCTGTATTTATCAACGACACAACGCTACCGTGGACGGGGATGGACAGTTCGGACATACATTCTGGAGCTACTGGTTGGGAGTGGCTGGAAGTTACAAAAACGATAAGCGCAAGTCCCGGTTTGTTTGTTACTGGAGTCAATCAAATCGCGAATAAAACCTGTTACATCTCCAGCCCGATTTTGGTGCTAGGCAGCGCAATCGGCTCGGGGAATTATTCGCGACCGAGCGGGGAGATTGTTTGGTGTGAGTCTCAATTCAGTTCAAAACTGGTTGCCAACGGTTACAGCAATGTAAATTCGACTAGCTTGAACCTTGAAGCGGATTCTGACGGTAAGATTCCTAAAGGTGCGAAAGCGGTTCACGCTTGGTTGCAAATTCGAGATTCCGACCCGTCTGGTGAAACCGAAACTAGAATGCAAATCACCGGACTGAACGGCAGCCCAACATTGCAAACATATGTCGCCGGTCTACCCGCAGTCAGCAACGGATGTATCCGTTCTTCTGCTGGTTTCGTAGGTTGCACCAGCGACGGCGACGTTGATTACGTCATCGACGCATCTGGTGATAGCACACTTGACATCACCGGCTTACGATACAACGCAGTTCAACTTCGATAGAACAATGGCAATCACAATTAACAGCAAACGCGAGAACGACACCGACCAAACGGTTTACTTCTCGATTGATTTCGACGGCACTAAAAAGTGGCACGGCGATATTCCAAAAGATGCCGACCCACAAGCGCATCTTGACGCGAAAGAGGACACGCTAAAGTGCGGCATACTTCGCAAGCAATATCCAGAGGCAGACGTTCCGCAACTGGGGGACAAGACACCGCTTGAATCATTCGAGGCGTGGATTGCCGGTGGCGCGAAGAACGCTGAAATCACCGAGGAACGAGTGACGCCAGCGCAACCCGCCGTTGATGCGGTGATGGGCGAGCGGCAAGTTGTAGTTTCTAGCGAAGAAGAAAGCGAAGTCTCCACGACAAAAATCGAAGAAGTCGATGGCAAGTTTGTTGAAAAGACCGTCACCGAGACAGTCACCAAAACGGTCAGCACTCCGCAAGTCACGAAGCATAAACTCTACAACGATGCCGGTGAGGAAATTGGCGAACACGAAACGCCAGTTATGGAGTCTTACGAAATCACTCCCGCCGTTGAAGCGGTGGAGGAAACCAGCGAGACAGTTGTGGTTCGCGCCGAGACGGTTGTGGAGAAAGTAGCTTGGAAAGATACTGCCGAGTGATTGGCGGGAGAGGTGGGATGATTGGGAGCGGACACAGTCAACTTAATACGGGAGACGCGAAAGGTTGAATTTTGATGATCTCAAAGTCATTGCGGCTGGCAGCGGCGGGATCTCGTCGTTTTATTTGCATTTAGGAGAAGTGGTTCAGGTCTGCATAGGCTTAATGACTTTGGTTTATATCGGCTTGAAGATACGAAAATTAATTTTGGAGAAATAGGACATGATTACGAGCAAAACATTATGGGCGTCATTGGCGGCGATAGTTGGGGCATTGGGTGCGTGGTTCACGGGCGAGATTCAGTTGGCTGAGATGTTGCAGATTTGCACGACCAGCGTCCTGGCGCTTTTTCTGAGGCACGGCATAGCGAAGACCCAGGATGCGGCGGAGGATGCGGCTGAAGCGGCGCTTGATGCTGCCAGCCATGTTCCTGCCCCGAAAAAGAAAATCATTAAGAAGGCTATCTAGGAGGCTTTAAATGGCGGGTTTAACCACCACCCAGACGTTCAGCGACGGTGACACGGTCACTGCCGCGAAGCTGAACAATATTATCTCGGATTGTACGATTGATGACGATGCCGTCGTCACGGCAAAGATCGATGATGATGCCGTAACACTCGCCAACATGGCTGATGATTCGGTGGACACCGGGCAGTTGGTGGATGACGCGGTTCAGAACAGCAAGCTGAACGACATGGCGGCCCGGACGGTCAAAGTGAATGCCACCGATGCTGCCGCCAATCCGACTGATATTGCTATGTCGAACGGGGCGGATGTCGATGAAAACAAGTTGTTGGTTGGGACAACCGATTCGATTAATGCGGTTAAATTCGACACCGACCTGGAGTTGGATGCGACTGATTCGGCGGCGGCGGATATTCGAGTGGCGGACACGTTGATCAGCGGCAAGTCTGATTCTTTCACGATTGCGCCCACCGCCGACACTGTTCTGATTTGTGATGCTGACGGCACTGGCAACAAGTTGAGGAAAGCGACAGTCACCGACACGATTCAATCGCTTCCCGCTTTGACAACGACCAGCGGGGTGGTTCGTTTGGCGACCCAGGAGCGGGCGATAGACCCAAGTACTGTCGGGACGGTGGACGCTGATGTCATTACGGTCAATCAGAGCGGATCGATGCTGGCAAAGGCTTGGGCGAAGTTGAGCTACGATAAAGATTATAATGAGGATGATGGGACGCTTACCGTAGATGCCAGTTTTAATTTGGATTCACCGACGTATTCTTTTACCGGTAACCGTGGACTGGTCGCTTTTCCGATCACAACGGATTTGGATAGTTCGGTAACGGATTATTGCGTAATGGCGAATGCTTTCTATCGATATTCTGGCACGACATACGCAATTGCGCTCAGCCAAGTGACCATTGATTCAAGTAGTTCTTTTTCGATCCAGTTTAGGAGTCGTATTGGGGCTGCTGTAAATCCGTTTAGCATAAATCTGGTTATTTTCGCATGACGCTCACCGACATCGCCACATATGTCTGCCACCTGGTCAACAAGACTGACGATACGTCGAAGACCCGGTGCAAAGAGTTCATCCGCCAACATCATGAGAATGTGGTCAACTCGGCGTTGTGGCATGAGACACTTGAGGTTGAGCAGACCACGCTGCCGTTTGACGGGCGCCTGACGCAGGTCATCCTGGATAATGGCGGATCGGGATACACCTCCGCACCCACTGTTACTTTTACTGGTGGCGGTGGTAGTGGTGCCACTGCTACTAGCGAGATCGGCGGTGGTGCAGTTAC
>Ga0207894_1000328_pt1 | contig 13617 bp, 14 predicted proteins | sample MalvirmetaMSP114_FD_184231 | JGI IMG/M metagenome (GOLD analysis project Ga0207894, IMG submission 184231) | Marine viral communities from the Deep Pacific Ocean - MSP-114 (SPAdes) | ecosystem: Environmental > Aquatic > Marine > Oceanic | place: Pacific Ocean | collected 2011-05-26 | reverse complement strand
ACATCTTCGACAGGCAGCCCATCTGCGATTTTCGACACGATGGCAGAGCCGACAACAACCCCATCAGCAACGCTTGCAATGGCTTCGGCCTTGGCGGGGGTGTTCACACCGAACCCGACAATCACGGGCAGGCCGCTGGCCTTCTGGATGCGCTCAACCTCGGGGGCGACATCGCCCGCATCCGCTTCGGCAGAGCCGGTGATGCCGGTAATCGACACGTAATACACAAAGCCCGAGGTGTTCTGCACAACCCGCGGTAGACGTTTGTCATCAGTCGTAGGGGTCGCAAGGCGGATAAAGTTCATACCGGCAGCTTGCGCGGGCAGGCACAGTTCGGCGTCTTCTTCCGGTGGCAGGTCCACGACGATCAGCCCGTCCACGCCGGCCTTCTTGGCCGCCTCTAGGAAGTTATTCACGCCTTTGGAATAGATCGGGTTGTAATAGCCCATCAGCACGATCGGGGTCGTGTTATCTTGTTCGCGGAACGCCGCGGCAAGCGCCAGCGTCTTGTCCAGCGTCATCCCGCCTTCAAGCGCGCGCTGTCCCGCCAGCTGAATGGCAGAGCCATCGGCCATCGGATCGGTAAACGGCAGCCCCAGTTCGATAATATCGACGCCCGCGCCAGGCAGGCCGCGCACCACCTCGAGTGACGTGTCAAAGTCGGGATCGCCTGCCATCACATAGGCGACAAAGGCTTTCTTGCCTTGGGATTTGAGGTCAGCGAATTTGGCGTCGATACGTGTCATGAGGGCGGCCTTTTTACGTTACCCTGCTGCAATGCCGAATATATCACGGGAAATCAATCCAACTCCGCCGGTGGGCTTGGGCGATTTTCCGAAAAACAGGTGCCAAGGGCGTTGGATTTATGCAGGTGTGCATAACATAGTCCTTTAAATCCCGCCGCCGGTGCCTACATTTATCGCATGAATTATGTACTCGCCCTGCTGTTGCCGCCGCTTTCCATCCTGCTGACAGGACGGATCTTCACGGCGATTATCGTCTTCCTGATCTGGATTCCGGCCGTGATCTTTTCGGGCGGGTTGACCCATCCGATGTTCATCGTGCTCGCATGGATCCTGATTTACCAGACGCACGAGGACCGACGCCTGCGCTAAGACTTGCGCAAAGGCGGCCAAAACCCTAGGACAACGCCAACTTATAAAGGATGCTTGTCATGGGCTTTAAGATGGGAATCGTGGGTCTGCCGAATGTCGGCAAGTCGACCCTCTTCAACGCGCTGACCAAAACAGCGGCAGCGCAGGCGGCCAATTTTCCGTTCTGCACAATCGAACCGAACGTCGGTGAAGTCGCGGTGCCGGATTCGCGCCTTGATAAACTCGCCGCGATTGCGGGCTCCAAGCAGATTATCCCGACGCGGATGACCTTTGTGGATATCGCAGGCTTGGTCAAAGGCGCATCCAAAGGCGAAGGCCTCGGCAACCAGTTTCTTGCCAATATCCGCGAGACGGACGCGATCGCCCATGTGCTGCGCTGCTTTGAAGACGGCGATGTGACCCACGTTGAAGGGCGCGTGGACCCCGTGGCAGACGCCGAGACCATCGATACAGAACTGATGCTTGCCGATCTGGAAAGCATCGAAAAACGCCGTGCCGGTCTGGTCCGCAAGATCAAGGGCAACGACAAGGACGCAGCGCAGCAAGACCGCCTGTTGGCCGCCGCGCAAGAAGCCATCGAAAACGGCAAGCCCGCGCGCACCGTGGAGGTTGACGCGGATGACGCAAAAGCCTGGCGCATGCTGCAATTGCTGACAACCAAGCCGGTGCTCTATGTCTGCAACGTCGGTGAATCCGAAGCGGCCGAGGGCAATGCACTTTCTGCCAAAGTCGCGGAAATGGCCGCGGCGCAGGGCAATAGCCATGTCGTGATCTCTGCCCAGATCGAGGAAGAAATCAGCCAGCTGGAGCCCGAAGAGGCCAGCATGTTCCTGGACGAGATGGGGCTAGAGGAAGCCGGGCTTGATCGGTTGATCCGCGCGGGCTACGAGCTGCTGCACCTTGAGACATACTTCACCGTCGGCCCGAAAGAGGCCCGCGCCTGGACGATCAAGGCTGGCACCTCTGCGCCGAAAGCCGCAGGCGTGATTCACGGTGATTTTGAAAAAGGCTTCATCCGCGCCGAAACCATCGCTTATGACGATTTCGTGGCCTTGGGCGGTGAAGGCCCCGCCAAGGAAGCCGGCAAGATGCGCGCCGAGGGCAAAAGTTACACCGTCAAAGACGGCGACGTGCTGCACTTCCTGTTCAACACCTGATCCGATCCTGCGGGCCGCTTTCCAGGCGGCCCGCCGATCTGGCGCGCGAGCGGCCCCTCCCGCTCCCATCGCCCCACGGCTCTGCCCGTCTCCCCCCTCGGCCCACGGATGCCCCCGGCCAGCGCCGCGCGCATAGCGCCGCAAGCCGTATCCCGCCCCCGATATCCTCCGCGATCCCCGCGATCCCGACATTCCCGGTATTTTCTGAGATTACCGCTTGTGCCCCATGCGTTTTCTTGGATATACGCGTCGACGGAGACGTGGCCGAGTGGTCGAAGGCGCTCCCCTGCTAAGGGAGTAGGCCCGGAAGGGTCTCGAGGGTTCGAATCCCTTCGTCTCCGCCACTTTTTGCCCACTGCGCGGGACGCAAGGCGAGCAAAATAAGGCATTTGATCGCTCAGGGCGATGTTTCCTCCAGAAATTTGCTCCACTTTTTGCTCCACAATCTCGTGCGCCCGCGCTGGTATATCTCCGGTAGCGAAGTTTTCTCGCCCATCCCGATGGGCCGCGAAGCGCGCACATTGCTCAATCTACGGACCCGGCCAGATCAGCAGAGCGCCGTGGACGATCAACAGCAGGACAATCGCAAGGCGCACGAGATTTCGGCGCAGCCAGACAAGGGCGCGTGTGCAGTATTTCATCGTATTCTCCTTTGAGGGTGATGGCGCGCCGGCAGCTTCGTAGCAGCGAAGGAGTGGTGATCATCGCCGGCGCGCCGAACGCCGGGAGGTCCGATTCCGGCGCCAGGGCCTCGCGGCCCCTCAAGGGACGGCGCCCACGCGGGCGCCGTCGGATCATTTTTCGTAGAGCATCCGCCAGCTCAGCTTCACCGCTTCAGCGAAGTCGATGGCCGTCCGGACGGAACGACACAGCTCCTCGAGCGGCGGGAGGGCAGCTTGTAGCGCCTCCGCCTCCGGCGTGAGCCGCCGGTGGGTATCGAATGCCTCCGCGCGGCCGATCAGGCGCTCCTGCGGGATGGCGATTTTCTCCTCGAAGGTTCCGGCCGTGATCCCGTCGTGGATGTCCGAGATCGCTGTAGCGAGGACATGTGCGAGGGTCTCGTCGACGCTGCTCTCCTTCTCGAGGAGCTCGACGGCCTCCCTCACCGCATCCTGCACACCGAAGCTGAGATGAGGAATCACGCGGTCTCTCAGGTGCCGACCCATTCCGGATCGCCGCTCGAGGACGCCGCGGACGAGCCCGACCTGCTGCTCCAAGAGGCTCAACGGCATAAACCCAGTCATCCCTGCACCGCCTTTCCCCCGGTAACGACGCGTCGTCGCGTGCGCCGCTCCACCACGACCTCCCGGCCCCCCATGGCACCGGACCCCTGGCGCTGCCGGGACCGATAGCTGGCGGCGATATCGCGTTCGGCGTGGATGCGGCCGCGCACGGCATGCATTGCGCTGAGCGGGGCGCCGCTGAGGCGTCCGAGGACGGCGGAGCCGGCGGCTCGGCAGATTGAGAAACCGCTGTGGGTCAGCGGCACCAGCAGGCGGCGCGCGCCGACGAAGCGGGTCGGTTCATTGAGCCCAGCAGAACGGTAGTCCTCCCGGCGACGTGCATGCACTTCGTAGCCGACATTGGAGCGCCGGCGCGAGGTGGTGCCATAGGCGAGCAGAGCGCAACGCTGACCGCCTTGAACCTCAATGTCGAGAACGAGGCAGGGCCGCGCCTTGGGGCGCCCAGTGTGGCCCTCCTCGGCGAGAGGAAAGCGGAAGGCGACGATGTCGCCAGGTGCAATGTGGTCCTGCCACGCCGGGGTCATCGCGATGGTGGTCTGGATGTTGTCGAGCATTTTCGGTGTCCTTAATTGGTGGATGTCCGACGCTCACGATCTTCCCTCTATCCTCTCGGCCGGGACCTTTCGTCGTGCGCGTCACGAGACGCGCGCACGGCGGAAAGGGCTGGCCCTGGCGTTTTCCTTCACTCCGATCCGAATCAGATGAGCTATGCAATTAGCAGTTGAACCGAAGGCCGAGAGATGTATGACTTGATCAAAAGTTTGGGATACTGCATTGAGTTTAACCGAAAAAATAGAGAAGACTCCGCACAGAGAGGTTGCTGGTTCAGATGCCTATGCTGCATTTGAATTTCAGCTGATGTTTGGCGTTGAGCTTCTATTTGAAAGCTATGATAAACTTAGCGATTTTGCAGTTCTGTTTGAGTTTCATGATGACATCGTATTGCTGACAGGGTCCGAAAGCCCTACGGAGATTGAATTCTTTCAATTGAAGCATTCAACCAAGGGCAATTGGTCACTAGCCTCGCTCTCTCAAAACCCGAAAAAATCTAAAACTAGCGAAAAGTCTCAATCAATTATTCAAAAATTGCATGGGAACGTCGCTGCGTTCTCTGGTTACGCTAAGGGCGGCCAGGTAGTGTCAAATGCATATTGTTCTGAATTTGGGCAAGCTGAGAATTCACTTTTCAGCGCAATGTCTGATGCTAAGAAAACGAAACTCCTAGACCATATCCAATCTGCATATCCAGATGCAAATCTAGATTGCCTTGACATATTAGGGTTCCGGCGAACTGAGCTTGACAAAACAGCATGCCACGAGCTGGTGAAAGGTAGAGTTCATAGCTTTTTACAAGCCAAAATTGGCGGAGATGCATTTCAGCTAGAAGCGTGCACAAACGCGATCGTCGGACAGTGTCGTCTCAGGAACAAGAAGCTCGCGACAGATGTTCCGAGTGTCATCGGCCAGATCGTAACACAGAAGGGAATATCTAAGAACGATATCGATGATTGGCTGACTGACATTGCCTCGAACACAAACGCACCCGAATGGAGCTTTATTCAGCCTTTTATTGGGCTGCATTGGCGCTTCATTCACGCGAACGATGTTAGACTTGCCTATGAAGGTTTCAGGGTTGAAGCACTGGACAGCGGAAACGATGCTCAGAACGTGTTGGTAATGAAGATACGGCAAGCTCTCGAGGTAAATGAAGTAACTGAACCAATTGGCGAATTTATTGATAAATTGGTTGCGTCTGCAGAACTGGTAGGCAATGCGGAGAAGTTTGGCTATTCGGCCGCCCAACTGAAAGCGATGGTCATATATGAAATTTTCAAAACTCAACAGGCAGGAACAGTTCAAAAAACTGATACGCAGCCTTCGGAAGAAAACTAATGAAAAAACTGAACTTCAGAAGGTTATGGATCGTCTCGGATCGAGAGAAGAGCGCAAGGATTGAAAGTCTCGATAGCCCAGAGGTCGTGGTCACAAGCTACGGGGTAAATCGCACCGGAAAGTCGAGTTTTATAAAGTCTTTATATGCTGCGCTCGGCGCAGACCCAAAGAAAAATAACAGTGAGTGGGAGAAGCTTCAGGCCAAAATTCTCCTCGAGTTTAGTGTTGATAGCATTTCTTACTTTTCCCTTAGGGTTGGAAACAATATTGCATTTTTCGATGGGCGTGGAGAGATGATCTCCGCTCATTACGGCATAACTAAAGCTGCTGCTTTTTGGGCAGACATATTTGATGCAGATATCCAATTTCCTGGAATGCGTAGCGGCCTTGTTTCTCCCATGCCATCAGCGTGGTTCATGCCCTTCTATATAGACCAAGATACTGGTCTAAATGATACCTGGGCGTCTTTCGACGGGCTGAATGCTTATAGCTCCCCCAAGGATACATTAATTGATTTCCACTCTGGAGCGCTTCCAAAAGAATACTACTTAGCCCGGGCAGAGAAGGACGCTGCGACCAGCAAGTTATCAGTTCAGCAGGCCGAACGTAAGCATCTTGAGTTCGCCCAGAAAAAACTGGACGCCTCAACGCTTGATAGCGATTTGTCTTTTGAACCAAGAAATTTTGAGAATGAGATTGCTATATACCTCGAAAAGCAGAATCGCTTTAATGATTTGAGGGAAAAGGTTCGAATGGAAGTTCGAGAACTGCAAGCGGTCCGCAGCCGTCTTTTGCAAGAGAGTAAACTGGCGGCAGCAACTTTGAAGGAATTAGACGCCGATGTGACATATTTAAAGAAAATTGACACTTCCGAGATTGTCTGTCCAACCTGCAACACCGTGCATGAGACAAGCTTTGCTAATACTTTGCGTTTGGCAGGGGACGCAGAAACATGCCGCACTTACTTAGCTACGACTCAAGAAGAGTTAGAAAAGGTTTCAAAGAAAATCGAAGCTAAGTCTAAAGAAATGCGGGTGCACAAGGAAGCTGCTGTAGAGATTGATTCAATACTTGGTGAAAAGCGAGGCAAATTGACGCTTCGCAATATGTTGGAGCATGAGAGCCGCCGGATAGCGGGTGCTAGCCTTGATAAAGAAAAAGAAAAAATCGATGTCCTTGTGGGGAGGATAGAAGAGGACATTAGGGCGGCGGCAAAGAAAATGCGGGATAATAACAGTGCGAAGCGAAAAGCAGAAATTCTTGAATTCTATCAAGGGAAACTTAGAGCTTTTTGCGATAAATTGAACTTACCTTCGCCACCCGAGAAGACTTTTTTGAAGCTGAGGCCTGTTATTGACACTACCGGAAGCGATCTTCCTCGTTTAATTTTAGCTTATCACTACGCGGTTTTGCATACGGTTGCGGAATTCTCGACTTCGGTCTTTGCTCCGATAGTTTTTGACACTGCACAACACCAAGATCAAGATGAGACGAACATCAATGCAATGATTGAATTTGCCTTTGAGCAGCGTCCGGCTGATACGCAGTTTGTGTTCGGGACGGTCGGCCTACATAACTATCAATACTCAGGCGCGACTGTAATATCGCAAGAGAAGGGGCGACTGCTCTCTAAGGCTTCATACGAGCAAGCGCGCTTGGATATCTCGCCGTTTGTAGAGCAATTAATGGCGAGCAGGTAGGTTGAGTCGATCGCTACCATCGGTCGACAGCGCCCAGGTAGGATTGATCTAATCTCCGTTCTCTGCCCGACCTGTCAGGCATACTCGTCCACGTGACGGCTTCTTTTCCTCTTCGGAGCTTAGGTCAAGCTCATAAGGATCCGCGACGAAACCATTAGCTTAGGGTTTCAGGGGGATTTAGTGGAACAGCTAACTTGTCTCGACACACCAACGCCGCGCATCCCGCAAGATGCGCGGCGTTGGTGTGTCTGCCTGTCGGAGACGCCGAAGGGGTGCAGGGGGCGTGGCGAACGGGCCTCTGCGAGCAGGGGGATGCAAGGGGGAGTGCGGAACGATGACCCTTGCTCCGGCGGAAGGCCCCGAGAGGGTCAGGGAGAGCGGCGCGTCTCCCTGGCGGCGCGGCAGCGGCGCCGGGGTCCAGGGGTCTCCCCTGGCGAACGACAGCCTGTGCACAAAGGCGCGCGCAGCGCGACGACTGCGCAGGCTGGTTAGTGAGTAGAGGGTCACTCACACCCCGCGACGCATCAGTGAAGGAACCGCGATTTCCGGATCGCCTGGGTCAACAACATCTCCCCGTCTCCTGTCCTTCCGGAGATGTGCCCCTTGCCCAATCCGTCTACACCAGAGTTCGCCGTTGTCTGCCGCTTCCAGGGTTTGTTCCCGAAGGATATCGGTGGCTATGAGAAGCATCGCACCCGGAACGGCGGTGACCTCGGACATGTCGATCCCACCCGTTCGCACTTGAACCGACCCGTGATCGGCAAGGCGGATTGGGCGGCACGCACGATCGCGCTAATCGAGGACATGAAGGCCGAGAACTTCGCGGACGAGATCGAAACGCTCACGCGGCGGCGGCGCAAGAAGCAGATCAAGGAGCGGATGGCCGAAGGCCCACGCGATCCATGGCGGGCAACCCGCCACGGCCCGTTGCGGGAGGTGATCCTGACGGCCAACCGCGACTGGTTCGACGCCCTGCCCACCGCTGCCGCCCGCGAGGCCCGGGCCCAGGCCTTCGAGGACGCGGCCAGGGACTGGCTTCTGGAAAACTTCGGCGAGGATGTGGTGCATGCGCGGGCCGACCTCGACGAGCAAGCATTCCACATCCACGCGGTCATCGTGCCGAAGGTCCAGGTGGCGCTGAACGGCACGAAGCGATGGATGCTCCAGCCCTCCAAGCACGATCTGATCAAGGATTACGAGGCGGCGCAGGACAGCGTTGGCGCGCATTTCGCGCCGCTGGGCCTCGTGCGTGGAGAGCGGCGGGCCGAAGCCGTGCGCAAAGCGCGGCAAACCGGGGAGGAGCCGCCGGCCTACCGGCAACATGTGCGGCCGGCCGACTGGCGCAAGACCGAGGATACCAGGATCGTCGAGACCCGCGCGGATCTCGACCGGCGTGCAGAGGGCATGACCGCCGAGGAAGTGGCGCTCGAGCAGAAGCAAGAGGCGGTCACGAGCCGGGAACGCGCCATTGGCGCGCGCGAGGACGCCGCGGCGGGCCGGGAACGGGCGGCGGAGGCAAAGGAACAGGAAGCCGATGCGGTGCTGGCTGTCGGCCAAGGGTTGGCGGCAGGCGCCTTCGACATCGAGGACAACGATGGAACGCCAAGGCTCGTTGAAACCCCGGAAGCCAAGTCCGGGCTCCTGTCGAAGCTGAGGGCGCGGATGGCCCGGTCCTCCTCCGGCCGCGCCCGCGCGCTGCATGTGTTCTCGAAGGCGTTGGCGCGCTTGCGCCAACAGGCCCGTGATGAGGCGAAGATAGCCGTCGCTCGCGACACGGCCGAGATTCAGTCGGCGGACAAAACCATCGTCGAAATCGCATCTCGCCTTCCCGACGCTGAGCGTCGGTCCATCGGAAAGATCCGGGTCTCTCTCACTGCGCGCATCATGGCCCTGACCGGGCGGGACACGGGCCGCAAAACCCCCGCGAAAGGCGGGGATGACGAGCGTCCATGAGCGATATTTCAGAATTTCTTTCTAATGAATTCAAAGACTTGAGGTGCGGTGCCGAAAAAACTTCATGAAAATCGCTACTGCTCAAAAAAATCGGTCGGACTATTCTTCTGTCCGCGGCGGCAGAGACCTCGGCGGACATGACCCAAAACAGTCCCAAGAGGAAGATACCGACCATGAAGACCCTGCTCGACACCACCCGTTTCCACGCCCCCGCCGATGGCCGCGCAAGCGGCGGCGACCGTCCCAAGCTGAACGCGAAGCAGCGTGCAATCGCGGCTCTGGAAAAGGCCATCGACAAGGATGCCAAGGCCGAGGAGCGCCTCGAGGCAGCCCGCCGGAAGGCCATCGGCGAGCACTTCACTGCCTGGATCGAAGGCGCCGAAATGTCGCTCATCGTCGAGGTCTTCGCCGGCCTCGAAGTGGCGGCCACAAAGGCCAACCGCAAGCGCATCGCCTCCCACCCGCTACGCCCCGGGAAGGTCGACGCCATCGTCGAGAAACGGCTCGCCGAGATCGAACGCATCAAGGCCGAAGAAGCCGCTGAGCGTGAGCGCGAACGCCAGATGGATGACGGCGCGGCCGACGCCGCCTGATCATCGCATGATCCTTCCGCCCTCCCTGATCGGAGGGCGGCAAACCGCAACGCCCCTGACCTCCCCATTGAGACGATCCGATGCACGCCACCCTCGCCACCCTCCCATCGCAAGGCCCCGGTTCCGCCGGTCCCGCCTGGCGTGGGCGAGCGTCGGGGTTGGAAAAGGCGCATCAGCAGGAGATCGCGCGCCTTACCGCAGCCCGGGACAAGCTGGCAACCCTTCTGGCGGGCGGTGAAATGTGGGCGCTCCCGCTGTTCACCCGCCTTGAGGCCGAACTGGCCCAGTTGACGGCCCGCGAGGATGTTCTCGCCCGTGCCCGGCAGATTGCAGAAACGGCGGCGCGCAGGGCGGCTTGATTATTGGCTTGCCCCCCCCTTGACGCCAAATTGGCGTCCGGGTCGAATAAATGGTAAGAGCCCTTTGTGAACAAAGATGCGCCATGCAAGCGTCGGTCCTTGAAGCGGGGGTGAAATATTCGACCATCGCGACAGGAGAATGATTGGGGCTGGGCAGATGCAGAAGAAAGCAATTTGAAAGGTAGTCATGGACGACGAAGAAGCTGTTGTTAGAGCGGTCACCGATCGGAAAAGCCTTCCAAAAATGTTTCCCACCCATCGGCATGATCCAGAGTTTTGGGAACATCTCGGACGAGCGATCGCTTCGTTCGGTTTCTTGGAAGACACTCTCAAGAAAGCCTATTTCTCATTTACTGGAACAACGCCTGTTGCGCCGGAAGACGTCGAAAGGGCGGTCGAACAGTGGGGAAAGAGGCTTGAAAAAATAATGATTATGCAACTTCGGAACTTGGCCGTTGAGTTCGAAGGTGCGGCAACTTCCAACCCCAACAATTCGACAGAAAACATTAGTGAACTTGTGGCTGATATTAAGAAGGCAGCAGAAATACGGAATATCCTTTGTCACGGCAGTTGGATGTTGCCGGATAATGAGGGGAAGTCGCTTCCGCGCTTTTCGAAAAAGGATCGGGCAACCGGCCAAATCGTCCAGTTCGCCGATAAAATTGGTATAGAATACTTGTCGCAGGTTCAGGCTCATGTGACCGACTTAATCTGTTCCGTGGTCGATACCGTAACACACATGGGCTATGAGTTTCCGGGCGGTGCCGGACCGGGCAAGCCAATCTGGCAGAGTAACAAGCGTTAAACACCATCGAACCGGACTCAACCGACGGCAGGTTCGTCTGCATTGCAGACCTGCCATACATTTTACCTGCCATGTTCTTGATCATGCCAAATGGCACGGCACATCCAGTGCCACCGCCTGCGTCAGTTCCAGCTTCCGCTCCAAGGGCATCTCGTCGCCATAGAGCTCCCGGTTCCGCGCCGAGGCCACACTGTGGCCCATCATTTCTCCCCGATCATCCGAGGCGATCCCGGCCGCCTTCAGACGACTTTCCCAGGTATGCCGCGTCCCGCCGGCCGTGTGTTTCGGCGACGGCATCAGGTCGTGGCCGCGCAGGTAGCCGTTGATGAGCGCCGAGTAGCTACGCTTGTAGCGATAGCGGGGAAAGCCGTTCGGATGCCGCCGCGCGGCCGCCAGCGCCACGCCGACGAGCGGCACGAGCCGGACCGAGGAGGTGTTCTTGACCTCGCGCTTCTCCTCGCCGTCCTCGAAGGCGATCCGCAGGTGCGGGATCACCGCATCCAACACGATGGCGTCTGAGGGAAGGTCGTGGATCTCCGCCTGCCGACAACCGGTTTCGATCGAGATCAGCAGGATATCGCGAGCCTCGTCATTGAGGCTATCGAAGGCCCCAGGCGCGAACCACGTTTCCACGATCCATTCGACCGGAATCTCCGGCTTCCGGCTCTTGACCGCGTGCCGGTCCCGGATGGTCACGCCGAGATATGGACGCGGGGGCTCGGCCATATCGAGGCTCTCGTAGTAATGCGCCAGCATCGACGACATGTTCGAAAAATCCTTCTTCGCCGTCTCCGCCTTTTGGCCTTCCCTCTCGATGCGCTTCTGCCACCACGCCTTGTGCCGCCGCGCGTCTCCGGTCTCCAGCGAAAGGACCGGCCGATCACCGCCGAGAGCGACCATGAGGTTCGCCACCGCGCGGGTCCGTGGATTGCGCCAGAGGCGCATCTGCGTCTCGCTCTTGTAGCGGTTGTCGTGGGCACAGATCCGTTCGACTTCCTCGACCAGCCCCGACAGCATCAGCTGCGGCGCCTCGACACCGCCAAGCAGCGCTCGCGCCATCTGCGGGGTGTCGGAGGGCTTCAGCATGTCGAGCCGCGCGAGGATCTCTTCGAGCGGTCCGCTCGCGAGATCGTCCGCTTGGCGATAGGTGACGCCCCGCGTTGCGGCCAGGGCGACGGCCGCCGAGAAGACGTCGCCCGGCTGCTGCGATTGGCCCATCGCCAGACGCGCGTCGAGCTCAGCCAGCACTGCCGCCTCCGCCGCGGGCAGACGCGCTCGCGCCTCCCGCTCGCTGTCGGTGCGCAGGCTGCGATGGATCTCCGCCCGAACCTCCACCCCGGCGTATCGCCGGGGCACGCGCATCCGCAGATGCCAGGTCCCGTTCCGTTTCGTTATACCTGCCATCCGCCTGTCCGTTCTGTCAGTATTCCAACTGGTATTGAGACCGCCTCCCACGATCAAGAGGCGCTCCACATTTTGCTACACATTCTTGCTGCGATCTGAGCGAGCAACTTCGCTTATACCCGATAAAATCTGGGATTTGCGAGTTATGCCGCGGTGGGTTCGAATCTCTTCGTCTCCGCCATACACCTCGACATTTTCTACATACTTGATCAGGTGTTGCGCGGCCCGAGATGGGGCGCGACGTTGCGCTTGGCTTTCCCCTCCGACAGTTTCGCCGCCACCCGCCTTTTGCAAACCTTGCGCCCATGCTTTCGCGAGGAAAGGAGGTGGGGTAGAGGGGGTGTAATACTCAGGAGCGGATCATGGAATTAAAGAACAAACGTATCATCGTCACTGGTGGCAGTGATGGTATCGGACGGCATATTTGCCTTAAACTCGCGGCAGCAGGGACGCGTCTGGCCATTCTGGGGCGCGATGCTGACCGTCTGGCTGGGGTAGAGGCTGAATGTATCGCCGCTGGTGCCAGCGAAGCGATCGGCATTCCCTGTGATATCCAGAACCCGGATGCGATCAGCGGGGCGGTAGAGCAGGTGACAGCTGCATTTGGCGGGCTGGATATTCTGATCAACAATGCGGGCATCTGGCACAAAACCGGTCCGCTGGATGAGATCCCGCCGCAGCTTTTGCAGGCGACCGTGCAGACCAATCTGACGGGCTTGATGCAGATCACGCAAGCCGCCATTCCGGCCCTGCGCGCGAATGACGAGGCGATCATTCTGAATGTCGTCTCCAAGTCCGGCGTCGTCGCGCAGGCCGGGCAATCTGTCTATACCGCCACGAAATACGGGGTGCGTGGCTTTACCGAGGTGCTGAAAGCGGACGAGGAAAACACCGGCGTGCGCGTGGGCGGAGTTTACCAGTCGGGGACAAACACGGGGATGTTCTCGAAGGCGGGGGAGGATGTGCCCAACCATATCTTTACCGAGCCCGACGATCTGGCTGATGTGGTGGTCTTTGTGCTCTCGCGGCCGCCAAAACTGTGGATCCACGATATCCGCATCGAATTGTGAGCCGCGGGCGCACCTGTCGCGCCTGCTGGCAAGACGGGCGCCATCCCAAACATCGCGTCACGTGAAACATGGGGGCGGGGGTGAAGCCCCGCCCCGCAATCAAGGCATCAGGTGGTTTTCTTGTCGTTGACGATGTTCATCGACGCCACGCCGCTTTCGCCGAGGTCTACCGCGGCAAAGGGTCCACCGTGGTGCATTTGGCCGGGGTCTTTCAGATTGACCGGTGGTGCTTCGGCAAGGATCTTCTCGGCGAACTGCTCTGCGTTGTCTTTCGGGCGATAGCCGAGGAAGGACGCTTTGGCATTGTCCACCGGCGCGCGGTCG
>Ga0207894_1000303_pt1 | contig 14465 bp, 23 predicted proteins | sample MalvirmetaMSP114_FD_184231 | JGI IMG/M metagenome (GOLD analysis project Ga0207894, IMG submission 184231) | Marine viral communities from the Deep Pacific Ocean - MSP-114 (SPAdes) | ecosystem: Environmental > Aquatic > Marine > Oceanic | place: Pacific Ocean | collected 2011-05-26 | reverse complement strand
ATGTACCACTATTGAGGACTTCCTTTGTCCAGTCGTCAGTGTCATCAATATCAATCCCCGTAAAGTCATCATACTTGAAGACAAAATCAGGATTGATCTGCATCGGAAGATTTTTAAACCATGATCCTAAAGCGCTGGCATCACTGCCGTGACCGCTGTACATAATTGGACCAGAAAAACGTGTCGTACCCATGGTACACCTCCTTACAAAGGTTTTGCCCTAGAGTCTTCGTAAGCGTCTGCTGGGTCAGTCGCTAGGGCTAGATTATCCCAGAAAGGAGGGAGAGGGTTGCCCCTCTCCCCAGTTTTCACGCGCCAGGAGAGCCGAACACACAACGTGGGTCGGACCAGCCAAAGCTATAACGCTGGCGGGCCTTAAACCGCACATTTCCGGTGTCAAAGTCACCTTCCATCTTCGTGGACAAGGGCATACGCTCAAAGTGGATGAATCCTCTTGGAGCATCCGTCAAAACGAACCAAGCATCTGTATCCGTCAAGTAGTGGTTAACAACATAACCTTGAGGAAGCATGCCCATGTTCCTCGAGGCGTTGATGTCGTTATCCGCCGTACCCGGACGAAGAGTGGATTCCAACAGGCGATCCGCAACAAATTGAAGTGCTGGCGGAACAATCAGTTTTCCTCCACGAACAGAAACCTTCAGGCCACGCTCATCGACAAAAGCTGCGATGTCAATGAGGGCATTCTCAAGGCTGGTTTCGTTTAGGTCAGCAGCTGTGCTCGGCTCATTACGAAGATCGTTATTGTTCGTAAGAGGATGATCCGTTGCACAAAGCTCCTTGGCATCACCGCCCGTATACGAGCTATCGAAAGCATTGTTCAACGTAGCTGCACCCTTCACCTGTTTGGTGTTGGCCATACTACGCGCCAAGGCCTTCGTATAACGCGAAGCCAGACGGTCGTAGAGATTATCCTCGATTGCCTCTTCCGTGATGGAGAAAGCAAGCGCGATAGTCTCGTGCGTATACCTTGCGGTGTACGCTTCTTGGGCGTCATCAAACGAAACGGCTGTACCTTCAGCCTTCACTGGAGCCGACCCAAAACCGGCCAGCATAACTTCCTCCTCAAATGCTCGTTCTGAGGATTCAGTTTCATAGATCTCAGCTGCTTCGTCATCATACCTAGCATACTCAAGGCCGAAAAGGGCGTTGAGTCCAGGCTCTAGCTCTTTAGCTAGTTGGGCTCTACTAATAGCCATTTTCAGCTCTCCTATACGCCAGTGGTTGAAACAGTACCAGCTGCAATGGACCCAGTCGGGGCATTAAAGCTGTTGTTCAACCGTACAATTGCGCCGATACCGGCAGCCGAGAAATCAGCATTCTCGGGATCGTCTTGCCAACCCATGACACGCATGTTCAGGGTATTGGTAGTAGCAATCGTGCTAATATCCAAGCGACCAAGAGAAACACCAGTTGCGTCGGTGCCAGTAGTAGCCGTAGAGAAGTTTGCGTTTGCAAAGACGGCGGCACGAGCAGTAGCTTTACTCGTCCACGTTGCGTCAGTAGCAATTACAAACAACTGGTTTGGATCATCTGCGACATACGCCTTAACGGGGTGGTTACTATCCGCCCCTGATCCTGGCCAGTAGTTCTTCCATACGGGTTTGCCAGACGTGCTATCCACGTATTCACAACCCATGAAAACGCCAACAAGACTAACCGTACCACCAGCGGCAGCGCCTACAATGCTAATATACCCTGTAGATAGGGGAATAACAGGCGAGCCGTGATAGATCTTGCTAGTATTGCCATTGGCAATCTCATACATCGTGTAATTGGCAACCCCGGTAGAATTTGAGCCTTCCCCTAGCTTACGCAGGGGGCGAAGCCCAAAACTTCCGTTACTGTTTGCCATAATTTATGACTCCTGGCCCTCGTCTTGAGGGCCACCAAAAGTTACACGAGTTTGCCTATCAGGCTTGTTGATAGGCATAGCTGGATGTTGTTCACGAGCTAAGTCGTTATCAACAGCGGTCATTTGATTCTGAGTCATGCCACGATAGTACTCGTTGCGTTCCTCAACAATCTCAGCCGGAACCCTGGCTAATAGAAGGCCACCAACACCAATTATACCCGCATGTTTTCCATCATCGATGGTGGGGATATCAAAGTCGGGGTATTCATCACCGCGCACCAGTTCCCAACCCTCTCGGGAGCGAGCCGATATATTTTTGCGGTCGTCAAAACCCATAACTTCTGCCCGTATCCACCGATGTTTATAGCCTTCCGGTGCGGGAGGTGCGTCCAACATGGACGGTGGTTTCCAAGGTTCTCTGCGCGCTTGTTCAGCACGAGTTTGATTGGTCCTAGGCGTTCTCGTAGACTTTTGGCGAGTTGTGTTCTCAGTAGGCATGATCAATCCCTCACATATTTAGCATATTCTTCAAGAGGCACGTTTAACCTCTTAGCTATGGAAACTTGAGAAGGCGTTAATCGCACAGTTTTCCGTCCACTTCTGTTGCGGGATGCGGAGGCCTCGGCTGACGCAACCTTACGGCTTCCCCCGGTGTTTCTAGACTTTTGATCAAATTTATGCGGAAATTCTGACCTTAGTCTTTTATCAATTTCAGCATAGTATGAATCAGACTGCGGGTCAAACCCTTCATCTTCTACTAACCGTCTATGGATGCCAAAAGCACCATAGGTCATAACCTCATCTTGGCCAAACCAACCATTTTCAGCGGCCCAAGCCTCGGCTTTCGGATCAGGCGTAGGCGCCGCTTCAGGAGGGGGGGCACTCGCTGCCGGAGCAGCTTGAGGAGGGGGCTCTGCTTTCGGGGATTGCGCTCGAGCGGCCCGAAGAGAACCCTTTTCCACGGATAGGTTTGCTAGGGCCTCTTGGGCCTCAACGATCTTGTCAACATCCCCCGTTTCATGAGCTTGTTTCAAAAACTCTTTGGCGGAGTCCATCTGGCTCTTTACTCGAGTCTCAAACTGCTGTTGATAACCCTCGTCAAGCGACCCTATTCGTTGTTTAAGGCTTTCATTTTCCTGACGCACCTTTTCCGCGAAATCGATAGCCGATTGTTTTTGGCGTTCCTCTTCCCGGAAGCGTTTGGTCAAGTTGTTAATGCGGTTTTGAACCCCGGCACTGTATTGCTCTAATTCCTCCGTGGAATCTTCGGATACCTCAACTTTCTCGGGTTCCTCTTGTTCTGAGGACAAATCAACATCAACTGCCTCTTCCTCAGTATCTCCAACATCAATTTTAGATTCTTCCTGCATGGTTCCTCTCCATGGTTGCTCCCTGGTTGCTATACATGCTTGATATCATCGGGCTCTAAAATAGTTGCGATAACCTCATCATCATTGATGATGCGGACTTCACCGCCGCTAATCTTGAAGCGAGCGCCGGCATAACGGCCAATGCACACCCAGTCCCCCTCCTTACACCAAGCCCCTTCTTGGGTGTCATCAAAAGGATTCCCAAACTTATTGCGGTCCTGGTACGCAAGGGGTCCAACCCCCAAGACATACGCAACCACAGTAGCTAAGGCCTCCCTGTCTCGCACAGAATCAGGAATATGAATACCGCCATCAGTGGTGGGTTTCCCCATGTAGGGCATTACCAGAAGACGCCACCCTGTTGGCTGCGGCAACCTTTCTTTCAGGCCCTTAGAAACCAGGGACGGATCGAGAACTTTATCGTCCTGGTTAACATACGCAGAGGATAAGGCAGCTTCACGTTTCTTTTCCTGTGAGTCCAGAATATGGTCTGGCACATAAAGTGTTTTCGTCATTCCTCCTCCGATGATTGCAGGAGATCCTTTATCTCCTGTTCTGCAAATTCCAGGCCCCTAAGTTCTCCAATCAATTGCCGATAAGCCTCCATGTCTTTGGGACTTCCGTGGAGAATAGAGTCCTGAGTAAGGTCTATGCGCCCCTGTATAGCCTTTAATACAGAATACGCAAAGGTTGTTGGGTCAGCCATTAATAAATACCGCTAAAACCTTTCCCACGTAGGGTCCCCCCTCGGGAGAGTTTAACTCGGGGGAGTTTAACTCTCCCGATGGGGCGTTTGGTCCGCTTTCCTGCCGGGAGTCCCGTGGTGGGGATTTTAGGCATCCCTGGTGATACTTTATACCCCTTCTCTGTCCTTTTAACGCTGAAGCCGGCGTCTGGGTTTTGCTCAATATGTTTCAAAGCCTCTTCTTTGGTGGGGAATGTTTTAGGGTACGCCATCCCTAAAAAGAGCCCCTAAAAGTTTTGCCTTTAACAGCACCACCTTCGGAATACTTGACCCCTGATTTGTTATCGTAGCTCATTCCACCTTGCATGTAGCCAAGGTCATCCACGATAACTCCTCCCATATTCATTCCTTCAGGTATGTTCAGAGCCTTTCTAGCGGCAGCTTTCTGTTCAAGAGTTGCTCCTTCCAAGATTGCTTCTGCGTACCCCTTGTCAAACCCTCTTGCTCCAGAAGTTATAACAGCAAGGGCTTCCGTTACATCCGCATTAGTAATTTTTTCCTTTTTTCGGGCCGACGTTCTCCCCGCAGACTGTTCCCCATCAATGTCAGCCATCAGAAAGTCCTCGTTTTCTTGGCCATACCACCATCGTTGCGATTCAGGAAGTCCGCGTCGGATATTGTTCCACCAGACTGCCGAATAGGCGCCCAGCGGTCACCGAAAAGTTCTTCCGCCCGGCGTCGATCCGCGTTGGATACGTTTTTAGAGCCTTCTCCAAGAATCTCTTTAAGCATCATATTCCGGCGTCTCGCCCGGCGTCGATCCGCGTTGGATTTTGTTTTACCAGACTCGAGAAGTTTTTTCCCCCAGCGTCGATCCGCGTTGGATTTTTCGTCCCACGTGCCTTTGAATCCTACCCTCTTCGTTGGCTTAATACCCATCAGAAAGTTCCTTTTCCATCATTGTTGTTGAAATATCGACCTCGAACCTGGAACTCGCTGCCTTGTATTAATTGCTCAGTGCCACGCTCAAGCTTTTCGCGCCCCCATTCAACATGGCCACCTTCTTCATAACCAGCCATGTCATTAATCATTTGGGCGTCTTCCAGAAGACTATCAGCCTTCTCTCCAGCAATATCCATCTGTTCGGACATCTGCTTTACCGTACTATTTTGGTCAGGCATTTTTCTCTCCTAAATGTTTCATGTGAAACATCATGCATTCTTCTTCGCCAAATACGCCTTATAGGCTCGTTTTGCTGCCGCAAGCGTTTTATATAAAGGCCGCCCGGAACTGGAAAAAGTCCAGCCGCCTTTTACTTTCCGAATAGGCATCGATGTTCCCCCTCCTCGGCCCATTAATTGTTTCCCCGTTTGAGCACGGGAGATGGTCATTTAAACCTTACTTTCTCGCTGTGCCTGTTGCTCCATGCGCTCACGATTAACTTCCGCACGAAGTAAGGCAATATCTTCCTGGGAATCGATCTTCTCGCGGACCAAATCCTGACGCTCCTCTTCCTTCTCTTCCTCGAACTCATGCTTGACGGCAAATTCCTCCGCCTTGCGCTGTATGTCAGCGGCCTTGATATCCAATTCCTTGGAGCGAAGCTGCACAAGAGGATCATTTTCGCCCTCTGGCGGTGGCATAAGGGCAGCCATAATCTCTTCAGTGTACTGCGCTATAAGCTCCGCGACCCGTGCCTCCGCATCCACGGGCGGTGGTTGCTGGCCCGCTTGCGCGGCTGCTTGCATAAGTGCTCTCGCTTCCATGTCCACGACACCACGAGCCTGAAGGGCGATGTGCTCGCACAAATGAACCTGGAGAAGAGCGAACACGGGTGGTGAGGAAGCGGGAATGGGCGTCTTCATGAAAATAATGTGGGCCTTCATATGGGCCGAATGATCCTGGCCAGGGAACGCTTGCAAAGACTCCTGAATAATAGCCCTAGAGTTCTCGATAGCTGGATCGGTGGGCTGCGGAGGTTGGGGTTTCGGCAATATACCTTCAATATTATGAACGCCAATAGCCTCATAAATGCGGCGATAAGCCTCGTATAAATTATGCATCTGGGGATTGGATTGAGCCAACTGAAGTTGCGTCTGGGCCAAAGCAAGCCGTTGTGACATGGAGAAGATGTTGGGGTCCGAAACTGGAAGAACATCCACCCGCTCGTCAAAGTCCATTTGCTTAACGGCAGATTCCGCTCCGTACACATTATAGGGGTACATTGGAGGGAGAGATTCGGCGAACACACGAGCTAGCATCCTAAACTCTTGTTTCTGTGCATAATGCAGTCGTTTGTGTATGGCCGACATCACCTTCGATCCGCGCTCAAGAAGAGCAACGGTTGTTCCTACTGCCGCTTGCTGATTGCCGTCTCCCACTTGTAAATCAGCAATAGCGGCGAATCTACGACCCGCGTCAACTACAAAGCCCAAAAGGGCCATCAGGGTTTGGCTTGGTTCTTTGTACGGAAGCGGGAGTATACTTTCTCGTAAAGCCCCACCGGGAACATCAATATCGCGGAACTCACCAGGAGAAAGAGGCTCATCAGCATCACGAATGCGAATACCACGAGCTTTAAACCCAGCAGGAAGATTAGCCAAAGTGCCGGCATCGATCAGTTGCCTCAAAATGGATGTTGCAGATCGACCCAGACCCCCAATCATATGAAGCAGACCAAAGCCATAAAAGCCCAGCCCCGGTAAGAACTTATAATGTGAAAAATACTGGGTTTTCCGGTAGAGCTCGTCGCCCTCGCGCCAGTTTCTGCGAACAGCCAGAATTTTGGAACTACCCTCGTCAATAGTCACGATATAGGGGAGTTTAATGCCTGTCGGAGCACCATCAAGAGGGCTGGTGTGCTCAAAACCCGGAAGATCGAGGTCTGTGTGGACCTCTAGTATGGTACAGTCCTGATCATCAGCGCCAGATTTCTCAATTCCTATCAAACTACGTTCTTTTTCACGTAATTCGTCATCGGCTTCATAGGGCAAGAGATCTATGTCTCGGTAAAAACCGCCGGCCTGGAACTTGCGGACATCATTCGTGTTCATACGAATGACATGCGTGATCCGCGAGGCCGATTGAAGATCCGTCGCATTGTAGGGGACCAAGAGATCGTCCGCCGGCACAAAGCGCGAGACCGCACGGTCTAGAATGTCGTCAAAGTAGGTCTTCTTGAAGGCACTTCCGGCCAAGGGGAGATAAAAAAGGAGGCGATCCATTTCTGGGTCGTACTCCTCCATCACATGCGTGATCTGGTAGTTCATGAACTCCTGGACGCGGAGAGCTTGGGCCTCTATGTCGGGAGTGGCCGCACCGACAACCTGGGTGCGGACTGGCCCGGAACTGGGAAGAAGTTCTTTATAGGCTTGTGCCTGGAACTGGGTTACAGCCTCGGCTATTAGCGGATGCGTTACACCACTGGAACCACGGAAGGGTTCCTCTCGGTCCTCGTATTTAATGCCAAGAAGCCCTAGACCATCGGTGTAAGCATCCTCCCATTCTTGGCGTCCGCTCTTGTCGTCCTCGTAGTAACCGAGAAGCTCTGAGGAAATCGACATCAGCGCCCGCTCGTCAATTACCTCCGCTAAATTAGCATCGGGCTCCGTTTGAAGCTCTTGGGAAAGCATCTCCTCAAAATTAAGGGTAACGGAGCCGTCTTCCTCCTCCATAATATCGGTAGGTTCCTCAATTTCCTCTATTTCAATTTCCTCGTCATTCATCAACCCTCCCACGGGCATTCCTTGCGGGGGCAACGCCTCATCGATCAAGGAAATAGGTTCTCGAGCCATTAGTTACTTACCTTCTTGAATTTTTCAAATGTGCGGAGGCCACCAAGCCCAAGCATGCCCATGAGAACGGGCATCATTTGGCCCATATCGAGTAAGGGTAGCGGCACGAGATGACCCGTCTGCGCCAATACAAAAGAGAGTACGGGCTGCACGATGTATGTCCAGGCTAGGGCACTACCGCATGCCCACCCGATAAAGGGGCGCCAACCAGCGACAAAGATAGAGCGATGGGCAGCCTCTTGCTTGGAAACTTCCAATTGTGCAAGATCGATTTTTGCCAAGTGTGCCGATAACTGCGCCTCGATATCGCGCTCGGCCTTTGCCCGTGCTTCCTTATCTTCGGGTAAGAAGCGCCCAACGGCCTCCCCCACGATAGATAAGATACTTGGTAATAGTGCGTGAATCATTTTTAAACACCCAGGCCCTAAGTTAACGGTTTCTCGCAACTATGTCACGCGGAGTCACCCTTGATTGTCTCAAGCATTTCTAGGGGGAAAAACCGCACATCTGTGATACAACCATCTCGGATGATTGCAACCAAAATATCCGTCTCGATATTTTTTCTGGCAACCAAGATTTGCACTGCCTCAAAACCACGAAGTCCTGTCTTACTGGCAAAGCGTTCCCGCTCATCGATGTCTAGAAAGTCAAAAGAAACGGGGTCAGTTTCCTTTTCCTCGATAAAAGCAATCAAATCGGTCACAGGACGACAGGCAACAGAACCCCCCTCGGCATTGTTGAGGGTGAACACTGCCAAAAATACCACCAAAAGCGCACCGATAGCCCAGTTCGCTTTGGAGCTTTTAAAAGAATGCCGAAGCACTAGGGCGCTCCTCTCTCTGGAAAACCCCAGTACTTCGCCACCGATTTGATAGCCTCGGGCGCACCTAGTTTATACCAGCACGCAGACCCGCTAGGCCAAAGCCCGTCAGGATTGTCTGCAACTCGCCCCAAACCGTAGTCCAACCTGATGCATCACCAGTAAGACCGTTGATTAAACCAACCGCAACCATCAATGCCGCGATTATATATGTCTTGCGTCCGCGTAAGATTTCCATCCGTAAGTCCCTTCACAGATTTTTAAGCTCCCCCATACCCCCTATCCATTTCATCGGGGGCTCCTAATAATATTGTCGTACTTGGGGTTGATATATAGGTTCGTCTTCTTCTTCATCGCTGTCAAGACGAACAAAGCCCCCTTTACGGTATCTGATAAGTGCCATTGACATGGAATCGCAGTAATCATCGAAGTCACCGTTAGGAAAAGCGGCACATTCCTCTATTACTTCCTCGGAAAACTTCTTTTCAGGTGCCCAAACCTTACCAGACTCGAATATCGGCGCCACCATATGCATGCGAGTGTGCTTGTCATTACCCCTGGAAGGCGTGTAATTAACCACTGGAATGCCCATTGTCCTCAACTCGTCCGTGAGCGGTGTACCAGTGGCCTTGGCCTCGATCAGTACCATGTCGGGGTCCCAGTAATTATACTCCTCAAGGGCTTTCGACTTCAGCCCGGGGAAATCCCAGCGCCCGCGTTTGGCATCCATCAGTATAATGTTGTCAGGACCCCCTTCTTCAGGGCAAAAAATACCCCAAGTAGTGATTGCCGAGTAATCCGCCGTCTCCTTTTTGGAAAAAGCCGTGTCATAACTCTGCATGATATAGCTAACCGGGGGGGTGTCGTCTCCCTCCCACTTGTTCCACCACTCCTTCTTGATAATCGCGCCTTCTTCGGCAACCGGGTTCTGCTGCCATTGAGCATTCCACTTGCTGAGCGACAAGGACGCCTTGACCCGTAGTAACTCGTCCTTGTTCCAGTACTCGGGCCATAAAACATTGCCACTGGGCAGAATGGCAGGGAACTCCACCACCTCCCACTGATCAGCCATCACATCGGACGCCTGGGACTTGATTAATTTGCCGGTCAAATCCTTCAACGACCAGCGCGTCATCACTACAACGATGGATCCCCCCGGCTGTAGTCTCTGTCGGGGTCCTGACGTATACCACTCGTAAGCATTCTCCATCGCGCTCTCAGAGAGCGCATCCTGTTCCGAATGGGGATCATCGATAATGAGAAGGTCAGCACCGCGACCCGTAATCGCACCTCCCACACCAGCCGCATAATACTCACCGCCTTGCCCCGTTTCCCAGCGGCCAGCAGCCTTAGAGTCTGCCCTAAGATCGACATCGGGAAAAATCTCCTTGTAAACCTCCAAGCCCATTAAATTCCTGACCTTACGGCCAAACCGCACGGCCAGCTCAGCCGTATGGGTGGTCTGAATGATCTTCAACTCTGGGTTCTTGCCAATGAGCCACGCCGGCAGCATGTACGACGCAAACTCCGATTTGGTGTGGCGCGGCGGCATGTTTACAATGATCCGTGAACCGGGCTGCGTGGCCAGCTTCTCAAACTGTTGCGCTACCTGTTTGTGATGCGCTCCCTCGATAAAGCCGTCATACACGTGCTTGACAAACGGCATGAAAGCCACCTGAGCCTCCTCCCGCGCAGACAATATCCGCCGTGCCTGTTCAAGGGCCAGAATCTCACGCATCACCTCGTCAGATGCATTTAGCACGTTTCCACTCCAAATATTCCGCCGCCTCTTGCACGTTGGCAAAGCAAACAATAAAAGCCGTCTCGGAAACCGCCAGCGGGTCGATTACCGCCGTGATGGCCTCGCCATATTTCTGCTGGCCATGGCCCAAACGCTCGCCATACTCGTCCGCCGTCTTGTAGCCCTTGGCGCGAGCCGTCCAGTAAGCCCTGTTGGTCCATTCGTCTTCGTATTGAGCCAAAGCCCAGTAATGACGGTGCCCGGAAATATACAAGTGCGCTTCCTGGGTAAATTTCGCCCGCTTCTGTTGGGCATGAAGCGGATTCCACTGACTGTGCCCCGGCATGTCATGCGCCGCCCAAACACGAATCGGACGGCCCTCCGGGAACCTAAACTCGATGCGAGCTTGCCAGTCAGAACTCAATGTACCAGGGACCTTGAGCCACTCTATCGGATCCACGTCATTCGGCAGCCACATGTCATGATTGCCCTTGATCAGTAAACACCAGTCCGTCGCGCCCAGTAACCATTGGACCAGTTGCCACGATTGCTGGGCAGAAGTCTCCTGAGAGGCCCACAAGTTCGATAATCGCCCTACCCAGTTGTTGCTCGCATCACCTAACGACGCAGCATACATGCCATCCGTTTTGTTGATAGTATCTAAATCCTCCCGTAAACGCGGCCAATTGCAGCCGTTGTCGTCTACATGAGGGTCCCCCAAGAAGCTTATTGCCAAAGGACCCGGTTTGTGAAAAGTTACCGGTAACCACTCACGCTGCTCCTGAAATTGGCGGCGCTTCTCAAAACGGCGCGTAACATGGTCCAACAAATCGTCAATAGGCATGTCAGGAGATGCGAGCGGCGCAAAAGAATAGTCCTTGGTCCGAGCCCAAGGGAGAACGTACCCCTGTTCTTGGGCCTTTTTCAAACGTCGGTAGTAGGTACGGTAACTGATACCAAGGCTATCCAGAGCTGCCTTGACAATGGTCGGGCTGCTGTGCGACCCCCTATCTTCGTGCTCAGGAGGAATCCACCCCTTTTCATACAGATCCTCAATAGCCTCGACAAGATGTCGAATGTTTTCGTCAAGATCTTCGTGCATGGTTTTTCCCTTGAAAGATCAGATGGCCCTGTATAATGCAACCCCAGCAATAAAGGAATAACGACTTATGGCGGAAATCATACCCCTGGAGCAGCCAGATGAGCCAGAGGAGTACCCCTCGGAGCTTCAATGTCTGAACTGTTCCTCAACATCCTTCCTCATTTTCCCTGATTCCATGATCACTTGCTGTAACTGTGCGGTCGGTATGGAATTGGCAATATACGGGACCCTCTATCTAAAGGAGGCTCCGTCCAATGGCAAATAGCCATAATTATTTGCCCAGGACCCTACTCTACGCCCACTCCCTGAAGGTGCGGGCGGGCCGTCAGGCCGACTACCCTCTTAGTTAGTCCAGCAACCATTGGCATGCGCTCGGAACCTTATTAGTTAGCAAGCCATCTTAATACCCGGACAAAAAAAGGGACACCCATGTGGGTGTCCCGAGTTGGGGAGGAACTGGGCTATAACGCGACGATTTTATGGCTCTCGGAATCCCAGCGATAATTCGGCTCATCATCACTAAGATCGACGCGATATCCTGTCGGGACAAACCACCGATTCAGTAAGTCTTCGGCTTGGTCCCGAGCCTCTTGCTCTGTGGCAAAGCGTAAACCATTGCCAGCAAAATATGAACCATCGCGCTGGCGCTCGGTGAATTGCATCATTGGTCTATATGACATTACTTGTCTCCCTAAATTTACCATGGGTTTTCAATCTCTCTTTAAGTTCTTGTCTGGCTAATTGTAGCCGGGCATTCTCTTCCTTGGTGTTAAGCCAAGAATGAAAAGACAATGCCTGGATCATGTTTTTCAGTTCCCAGGATGGTCTACGTTTTAAGTCTATCATTACTTGTCTCCCTATCTGCTATCGATTGCCTCAAGCTCCGCCTTCGCTGCCAGCAGCAGCACCTCAAGATTATTGAGCACATCAACCGGGTCATAGCGTGAGTGGCCTTTCTCATCAGTTAGCAGCGCAATTATTCTCCGCACCATTACTGGTGTGGCGCTATCGTTTAGAAGCTCTCGGTACATTGGCATGACTTGTCTCCCTATTTAAATAGCCAGATGGTATCACCGTGATCGACTTCTGCTTTGATGTCTATCTCTTTTGATTTTTTAGTGCGCGGATGGTATTCGGTCACGGTGATACCATCTGGTAGTGTTTTAGTGAATCGTATTCGTGGCGAATCGATGCGCCGACTTTTCTTGAAGGAATAATCGCCAACAACCTTGATAGTGTAGCCGCGGCGTTTGGCTTCTTCTGCAAAAAAGATCAAAGGATTTTTCATCGTCCGTTCTGCTTGTTCGCGGTTCATTAGTTGTCTCCCTATCTGCTGCGGATGATATCGAAGGTACCTGCGCGAGTTTCAACGACTCCACCGCGGATGATATCGAAGGTACCTGCGCGAGTTTCAACGCGCAGCTCTTTGGCCGTGGTGTAGTCGTTGAACACCTTGCGCGCTACCTTGATAGCCGCAGCCTTGGTCCTGCAAGACCAAGTGGCCGTTGGGATATCATCGCCATCATCTTCACTCACCACTACATTCCAAGACCTACTAAAACACTCGGCACAGTGCCCATAGGTGATAGAAACTAGTACTGCCATTACTTGTCTCCCTATTGGGGTAGGGAGAGGGACAACCCTCTCCCTACTGGTTGCTGAGCTATTCGTCGCCGCCGGTGACCTCGGCGATCGCCTCTTCATACATGGCCATCTGCGCCTCGGTCGCGCGGCCCTCTTCCCAGGCTGCAATGGCCTCCCCATCTTTGATGCGGACGGTGAGATTGGTCATCAATTCATGATCACTCGCTCTCCTGATATCGGCATGGGGGAGCGATTGATCGAGGGTGTAGACGTAAATGTCGAGAAGGCCGTTGGTGAAGTCGAGGCGGAAGCTGGCGAGAGGGTTGTCGCTGGTGTTGTAGAGGTCGCCACCCAGGACGATGCACTCCGCGTCGTTGAATGTGGTGCGATCGCCTGGCAGTGATTTGTTGCCCACCTCACAGAAGGCGAAGCGGTCGCTGGTCGCGGCGCGAGCAGCCTTGTTGATGAGGGCTGTTTCAGCGGAGGATAAGTTGCGATTTGAGAATGTGGTTGTAATCATTTTCTCTCTCCCTAGGTAAGTTATTGACTGTCAAAATCCTACAGCATGCAATGCCGCAGCGCAAGGGAAAAAGGCGGCCTTTGAGAAAAAAGTTCGAGGCGCAATACCCATCCAACTCTTCGTCTACTAACCATACCCAGCTCTAGCCTGGCGCAATAACCATTCGTCTACTAACCATCTCCCAGCTCCAGCCTCAACCATTCGGCGCCGGCGCTAGCGGCTTGAGACCATCTACTTACCCACCTATGCGGCTAAGAGTGGCGGGCATTGCTAGTCCCGACCCCGACTAACCCCGACCCGACCCGACCAAGTGCTGGCGTTGCTAGTCCCGACCCGACCATAAAAAAGGGGCGCCCACATGGGCGCCCCGAATTGTGAGATGAGTGTTGGCTACGTAGCCATGCGCACTCTCGGATCGTCCCGATAAGCGTCAATGAATTCTGGCGAGGCGTAAGTGCAAACCACTTGCGCGTCCGCGAGAATATCGGCGCAATACGTATCGCCCAATTCATCGCTTCCATAAGTGTGCGGTGAACTTGCCGCGACAAACCAACGTGCATACTGCTTTTCATTCTTGGCAAGCTGGTACGTTTTCAAAACCTTCCATTTCCACTTTGCCATTGGGTGCTCAAATACCGCATACGGCCTATCCGCTGAGCGGCTCTTGCCTAGTGGGTTCTTTGCCATAATTTCCTCCATTTGTTGCTGACACTAAGATTGTCCCATGTTTCGCGGTCGAACGCAAGCGCTACATACCGCACTGTCGCAAATTAAATAATGGGCGAGCATGCCTCAACCATTCGTCTACTAACCATCTCCAAGCCAGGCGCCAGCCTCAACCATTCGGCGCCGGTGCTCGCGGCTTGAGACCATCTACTTACCCACCTATGCGGCTAAGAGTGGCGGGCATTGCTAGTCCCGACCCCGACTAACCCCGACCCGACCCGACCAAGTGCTGGCGTTGCTAGTCCCGACC
>Ga0207894_1000300_pt1 | contig 14762 bp, 18 predicted proteins | sample MalvirmetaMSP114_FD_184231 | JGI IMG/M metagenome (GOLD analysis project Ga0207894, IMG submission 184231) | Marine viral communities from the Deep Pacific Ocean - MSP-114 (SPAdes) | ecosystem: Environmental > Aquatic > Marine > Oceanic | place: Pacific Ocean | collected 2011-05-26 | reverse complement strand
GTTCTCTTTTCGGCGGAAGAGGCAGGTACGGATGATGGAAAAAGATTTTAATTTTCGGAACGTCGTCTGGTTCGCCATGATTCTAGTAAGTGCCGGCAGTGTGTATGGCATGCTGTCACAAAAAGTAGCAGCACTAGAAGAGAAGCAGCAAACAATAGAACAAGTAGTACTACGAGATATTCCAGAAATAAAGGAACGAGTGATAAAATTGGAAGTAATGCTCGACATATTGATAAAAGCCAACAACAAGCGAAACGACTGATTTCTGCCAAAATTTTTATCATTTTAAGGTACCCTCAGGGCCTTTGTAGCATGTGAGTGGTATGATTGTACCCCCTAAAATAATATTTTTTTTGGATCCTCGCCCATCACCTGGCTGGCGAGATCAATTTTGTTATTAAGCGCTTTTACAATGCGCTCATCAACTGTTCCCTCCGCGATAAGATCAACATAAGTCACTTTGCTTGTCTGACTGATTCGATGCGCGCGGTCCTCGGACTGCATCCGCACTTCTAAACTGTAATCATTAGAATAATAGATGACAGTATGAGAAGCAGTAAGAGTAAGCCCATAGCCTCCTGTCTTTGGATTTCCAACAAAAAAGCGGAGAGAGCTATCACTGTCCTGAAAGCGATCCACAATATGCTGACGATCAGTATCCTTGGTATCACCATAATAAGACGCCACACTTTCCTTACCATACATATCTCCGATAGCTTTTTCAATGGCCTGTATATCGTGGCGATAAACAGCCCATATAATAACTTTACCATTTGTCTCCTCCAGTATGTTTAATAGTTCTTGAATGCGGTTATTTTTTATCGCCATCACAATGCCATCGTCCGTCTTGACGTGTCCGCACGTTATTTGATGAAGCCGTATTAACTGCGTCAGGACTGTGGCAGCTGTCATCATCTTTTCATTCTCCAGGAAAGTCATTGCGGCTTTTTTCATTTCTGTGTAAGCTTTCATTTGTTCCATCGTCATAGCCACTGTTCTTTTTGTATACAGCTTCTCTGGAAGATCCAGACATTCACTTTTTAGGATCCTCGTGGAAAAACTTTTTATTTTTCCCTGCAACTCATCGAGGCGCTGATACTTCACGACATGCTGAAAGGAATGTGATCCGACATTGCGCTGCACGACCACCGCGTACCTGGCCCTGAAGCTGTAGTAGCTTTGCTGATCAATCAACCAGGGATCAAGAAACTGCAACTGGCTGAACAGGTCTAAAGGAGATTTAGTGACGGGTGCTCCCGTCATGATGCGACGATACTTCGCCATAGGGCGTAGTTTTAAAATATTTTTTGTACGGGACGCGTTATGATTCTTTATGGTAGTGGATTCATCCACGCACAATAAAGCGCTATTGCGCAAAAGAAAACTGTAGGCGAACTGATATCCTTTCTTAGTGGAGAACGCCTCAATGTTCATAATCAAGATGGACAGGTCATCACTGATCACGGACAACTGATCAAGTTCCTCTTTCTCCGCTTTTCGTGGAGAGGAAGACCATATTCCCACTCTGTAGGAAACATGATCCGCCATATGAATTTGCAGTTCATTGTGCCAGTTGCGTTTAATTCCGTTGGGAACAACAACTAGAGCCGCATTAATTTTTCCTTTATCATATAAAATGGCCACATTATCGATGCATACCTTGGTCTTACCGGTACCCATCTCCATGAATAAAGCCCATACTTCCTTGTTCCAGCTCTCATCCAAAGCATCTAATTGATGTTGAAAAGGCTTGGTTTTAAATCTATAGTTCATCATAACTTTCTAAGACAGCTATATAATACTTGCGGAAACAAAAAACAAGAGATAAAGGACTCGCAGAAGGATGGAATTCAAGCAGGATAAAGAAGAAAAAAGACCCACGGTATTTTTAGTTCAAGAAAATCCCTATATAAATGTACTGAGCGCCCAGGAATACGGCGACATTGTTTTACTATTTGAGAGTGGACAACAAATCATGTTTAGTCCACAGCCAGCCATAAAAAAATTACGCAGAAAACTTAAAGATTTTGACGATAATGACCATTTACTTATGATGGGAGATCCAGCTGCAATGGGTATTGCATGTTGCATCGCTTCTGATATAAACAGGGGCAGATTTAAAATACTAAAATGGGATAAAATCCAAAAGAGATATTATTCTGTAAGTGTTAACATTAATGAGAAAGGCGAAATTAATGAGCAGGATAAACTTTGAAGGTGACGCAGTAACGAACATAAAGCAAACAGGTCTAGAATCTGTAGCTGAATTGCTAAGATCACAGTTAGCACTAGAGGCTTCAATTGAAGCACACGAAGATCAATTAAAGAATTTTAAAGAACAGTTGCGTAAATTATCAGAGGAAATTATTCCCGAGAAAATGACAGAATTAGGAATGACATCAACAGAAATGTATGATGGATCAAAGGTAGAGATTGTAGAAAACATTCACTGCTCTATTCCAAAAGAAGATTTAAAAAGACAAGCTGCTTGTTATGAATGGCTAGAAGATAACGGTCTAGGAGATATAATCAAGAATCAAGTAGCTATGCGTTTCGGTAAGGGAGAAGGAAATAAAGCAAAACATCTCGAAGAGACAATTAAAGAGATGGGTTTAATCCCTGAAGTAAAAGTTTCGGTGCACGCTGGTACACTGAAAGCCACTATTACAAAGTGGCATGAAGAAGGCAAAAGTCTGCCAGAAGAGTTATTTTTTCTGCACTTTGGCCGAAAAACAAAAATCAGCCGACAAAATAAAAAATAAGGAGAAAATATGGCAAACGCTATAAAGAAGAAGGAAAAACAAACGAACATCATTGAATTTGATTCTGGTATCTTTGAAAAAGATGCAAACGCGGGATTGAAAAATCTAGGGATGGACGATTTAGCTATTCCTTTTCTTCGTATTCTGAGTGACACGTCACCCCAGATCAAGAAAAGGGATCCTCTTTACATAGAGGGGGCGGAGAGTGGAATGATCTACAACACGCTTACAAAAGAAATATACGATGGCGAGGCGGGAGTAAAAGTTATTCCGTGCGCTTACCAACGTCAGTACATTGAGTGGATGGATAGAGGAAAGGGAACAGGTGCGCCTGTAAACATTTATCCAGCTGAAAGTAATATTCTTTCGCAGACCACTCGCGATGATCAGAAAAAAGATCGATTGGACAACGGTAACTACATTGAAGATACCGCCAATCACTTTTGCTTGATTCTTGGCAACGATGGAACTCCTTCCCAGGTTCTTGTTGCCATGAAAAGTACTCAGCGTAAAAAATCAAAGAGATGGAACTCTTTGATGCTGGGTCTTAAAATGAAGGGTACAAAAGGTTTATTCACTCCTCCTTCATACTCCCACCTCTACCTGTTGAAAACGGTTGCGGAATCGAATGATCTAGGTAATTGGTTTGGTTGGGACATTTCCCGTGTGGGACCTGTCGAGGATGCTAACATATATCACCAAGCGAAAGCGTTTGCTGAAAGCGTGGACAAAGGTGAAATAAAAGTCAAGCATGAGGAAGACGAGGTTGACACTGGGGAAAAAACTCCTTACTAAACGCTTAAGTTATATATTCTTTTTTAACCTTTAGAATGTGTAATTTATCTGCATAGATAAGAAGAGGCGAGTCTGATTCCTCGCCTCTTCAATAATGAATGAGAAAGATTTATGGACGACAAAGAAAAATTTATACAAATATTCAGTGGACTCGAAAGAGCCTACGGTCAGACGCAAAGTCGAGCTAAAAATGACGCAGGTAAAATTGAAGCCAAGTCCTGGATCCAAAAAGAACAACTTACAAAAGAAAAATGGTACGATCATCTGGAAGGTCGTGAACCCAGTCTAGGAATCATTCCTATTCGTGAAGGCAATACCTGTAATTGGGGAGCCATTGACATAGATTCCTACGATGGGCTGGATCACAAGGAATTAATTAAAAAAATTGTCGAAAAGAAACTACCACTGGTTGTATGTAGGTCAAAAAGTGGTGGCGCACATATATATTTATTTGTACGTGAACCAGCAACCGCCAAAGATATGCAGCTAAAATTAACAGAGATAGCTGCATGGCTGGGCTACGCTGATTCAGAGATATTCCCAAAACAAATTGAGCTGAACCCCAAGGCCACAGGTAATTTTTTAAACCTGCCCTATAACCATGAAGAACACCCAACAAGATATGCGTTTGATGATGAAGGTAATGCATTAGATACGTTAAGAAAATTTATAGAATATTATGAAACAAAAGTCATATTACAAGTCAGTAAGGTTGATATTCCTAAAACAGTTGACACTCGAGAAGATTTCAAAGGCGCTCCTCCGTGCATTGTAACCCTGGCTGAACAAGGATTCAGTGAGGGATCCCGCAACCAATGCCTTTTTCAAGTTGGTATTTATCTGCGGGAACGATTTCCTGACGACATAGAAGCCAAATTGGATGAGTACAATACAAGATATTTCAGGCCTCCTCTTCCCTCACGCGAGGTTCTGACCATTTGTAAACAAGTCGGAGATGATAAATATTTTTATCGGTGCGAAGAGCCTACTTTTAAATCAGTATGCGAAAAAATTAAATGTAAGACCCGCAAGTATGGAATTGGAAACTCGGCAACAGATGACATTTCCAGTCTGAAGAAATGGGTGTCGGATAATCCTATGTATGAACTGACTCATAACGGACAGGTCATTATTCTCAACGTGGATCAACTGGCGGATCACCCCGCTTACCGTAAAGCCTGTATCGCACAAGCGGATACAAGCCCACGGCCCGTCGGCCCTTTAGTTTGGGCGCAAAGAGTGGATGAACTTTTAGCCATAATGAAAGAGAAAAAAGATTATGTCATTCTTCCAGGAGAAGTGACAGTGAAAGGACAGTTCCTTTCTCATCTTCAAACATTCATTAGTAACACAAAAGGAGCTAAAGATCGTGATGAAATTCGCCTCGGCCAGACATATGAACACGAAGGATATTTTTATTTCAAACCACAATCCTTCCGAGAATTCTTAAAAACCAAACGCTTTACTAAAATAAATGAAACACACCAGATGAAAATATTTAATGAACTGAAAGGATCAACAGACAAGCTTAAGATTGAAGGACACTCCACTCATTGTTGGAAAATACCAATTGATATTCAAGAGACTGAATACGAACTGAAGGAAAGAGATTTCAAAGAAACGGATGAGGTGTATTGATGCTAAGACATCTGGATCTGTTCAGCGGGATTGGAGGCTTTAGCCTGGGAATGGAGGCCACAGGTGGCTTTGAAACAGCGGCGTTCTGCGAGATTGAAGAGTTTCCAAGAAAAGTGCTGCAAAAGCATTGGCCTTATGTTAAAAAATATAAAGATATAAAGGAGCTGACTTATGACAAGATCAAAGAAGACGGACTCGGACCCATCGACATTATCACATGCGGTTACCCTTGTCAGCCCTTCAGCAACGCGGGAAAGAAACAGGGTGAAAAAGATCCGAGACACCTCTGGCCAGACTGTTTTAGGCTTATCAAAGAATGTCGGCCGTCTTGGGTGTGTGGAGAAAACGTTAGTGGGCATATTAAACTCGGTCTGGACTCCGTATTGTCGGACCTGGAGAGTGAAGGTTACCGAACAAGGACATTTAGTATTAGCGCTAGTAGCGTCGGCGCCAACCACAAAAGAGAGAGAGTCTGGATATTGGCTTACTCCGAGCGCAACAACGATCAGCAAGAGATCCAAGGAGTCAATGGAGAAAAGAAAAAAATATCGCGAAAGCATAGGAAGGAAGACAGTGACACCAGGAAACCTGGCGGAACAGATTCAATACGGAAAAGCAGTGACAAACATGTGGAGGACACCAGACGCTCATTGCGACAGGGGAGCGAGTTCCAAGGAAAGAATGAAAATGAAATTGGACAAGGGAATGCCAATCTCACTGAACGATCAAGTGAAGCATCCCGATCTGATGTGGCCAACACCCTCAAAAGGAATGTGGAAACAGGATGTGAACGACAACGGGAGGTACGCGAGGGACATCAAGAAGAAGGGATTCCAGGTGATGCTTCCAGCGGCAGTGAAACTGTGGCCGACACCGAGAGAGTTCATGTACAAGGACAGCACGACGGACAGGGGAAAAAGCAATCTTGGGGAGAAGGTTGGTGGGCAGTTGAACCCGAATTGGGTCGAGTGGCTCATGGGATACCAGACAGGGTACACAGACTTAAAGCTCTAGGAAATAGTTTAATTCCGGCCATCCCTTATTATTTAGGGCTGGCTATCTTAGAAAGCATGAAAGATGCATAGACACGTTATCATAGGACCTCCTGGCACAGGGAAGACAACTTATTTGAAAGATAGAGTGGAAGAGCTCATCAAGGCGGGCGTATGCACTCCGAAAGAAATCGGCTACTTCAGTTTCACCGTGAGAGCGGCGGAAGAAATACGTGATCGCATTGTTAAGGACTCCAAGCAAAAATGCACGAAGGAGACGGTTAAGATCCTGTATCCCTATTTCTCCACGTTGCACTCCCTGGCGTATCGTCGGTTGCAGCTTCAGCAAGCGCAGATCATGGACGATCATGACTATGAAGAGTTATCACGGATCACGGGCCACGAATATGTCAATAAAATGAAAAAAGGAAACGGTGTTGATATCTCTATGCCAACAGCGAAGAGTGAATACCAGGACATTATTAATCTCTCATACGCTAAATATCCTGATGACAGGGATCGCTTATATAAAGTTTTCAGAGACAATACCTTGAACAATTACGGAGCACGCAAGCTCATCGAACAAATGGATTTAGATTTAAGAAAATTTAAAGAAGACAGGGACAAGTATGAATATGTTGATTATTTTGTTAATTTTTTAAAGAAACAAAACCCTCCTCCCTTGAAATATCTATTCATTGATGAAGCTCAAGATCTCAGCGCCCAGCAATGGCAGGTGGTGGATATGATTCAGCAACGATCTGGAGCAATTGAAACCTACATAGCAGGGGATGATGATCAGGCTATTTTCAGATGGGCTGGCGCAGACATAGAACACTTCATAGCTATGGCTAAGAATTATGACAACACTATCATTCCTCTGACTCAATCATTCCGCATTCCTATAAGCGTACACAGTCTTGCCACAAAACTTGGACAGTCAATATCCCAACGCATCCCAAAACAATATAAACCAAGAGATGAAATGGGGATAAGAAAAGTCTTAAATATCAGACCTTTGAATCAAGGATTGCAGGAAGGTGAGTGGTTGATTTTATGCAGGACTCACGAAGTTGTAAAGCAGGTGTGTGAGGCATTGGAAACATACGGATGGCTTTACAAGCGATACGGTTTTCCAACCATAAGTTTTAAATACATTGAGGCCATCAGGGCGTGGACCGATCTTCAAAACGGCAAGTCCATCTCAGGAGTGGCATGTGATGTCATTTATCATCATATGGACAGCACTCGGATCAAGAGAAATTACGGAGTGTTCAAGGGACAACCTGAAGGGACATACAGCCTGGAAGATCTTATTAAAGAGTATGGCCTGCGGGAAACAATTAAAATATCCAAAGACAAAACCCTCAGTGTGAGGGAAATAGCCTGGTATGACATGCTGAATTCCAAGGGATTGCAGCGTCGTAAAACCTATCTGCGTGCGGTAATGCGCTCGGGCAACAAGCTTGACGCTGTTCCTCGCATTGAAGTGTCAACCATTCACGCATCCAAGGGTGGTGAAAGACAAAAAATTATGCTATTAACCGATCTATCCTATGCCCCTTACAGGTCATATACAGAAAGCCAACAAGGAAGAGATGATGAAGCAAGAGTTTTCTACGTCGGTGCGACAAGAGCCAAGGAAGAATTATATATTGTTCATCGAACCGAAGGACAATATGAATATGAGCCCATCTTTCATTATGCGAGCAGGGTAGCATGATCTCACAGGATATTTTAAAAGAATCAAAAAAATTAATTGGTGGCAACCGCCATAAGGACTATGGCGACAAGCTCACTAATCACACGAACATTGCGGCGTTGTGGTCTATTTTCCTCCGAAAAGAAGTAACCCCCCATGACGTCGCGGTGTGTATGGCCTTGGTGAAAGTAGCACGGCTCATGCACCAACATAAAAAAGACAGCTACGTTGATATGGCGGCCTACGCTGCCATTGCAGGAGAGATTGAAGCACGCTCCGATAAAAAGAATCGATCATTTGAATCAGAAGGAGAGAAAAGAGGACGGATCACAAAAGAATATGTAAAATCATTAAAATGAAACAATCACCGCTAAGAAGTAAGGACAGAGAAATAACAGTTGGAATGCTTCCTAAATTTTTACATGAGGTAAAATTTAAACGTAATCGTTTTTTAGAAAAGCACTATGGTTGGATAAGTCGTAATGACTTAACCGAGATGCTGGAACACGAAAATAAGGAAACTGAATATTATTTTCAAGTAGGGAAAGCGATGCATGAATACTTAAAAAATGTTATTGATAAATTAAGTAGAAGAAGATTAGAGAATCATCCTGTGGATATGGGTAGTTATTTTAAAGAAACTTCCCCCGAAGCAAGAGAAGAGGCAAAAGACAAGGCACACCAAATTTTATCACACGGTATTGTTGGTCAATTAGAAGAAGTATGGGGAACGGAATGTCCTCTTTATTTTGATAAGAACGAAAGAAGAGTTATTGATTTAGTAGGAATTCATAAAAATAAATTAACAATAATTGATTTTAAATCCTCTCAACATATTTTTGTTGAACGTGACAAAAGTAAAGAACAGGTTATTAATTATGCTTGGTTACATAACCTTTACTCAGAAAGAAAAATAGAAAAATGTATTGTAATGATTTGTGATAAAGGTGGATATCGAGAAATAATTGTAAAGGAAGAAGAATTAAATTTTGATTATGAGAATGTACTTAAAAGTCTTTTCCACCAAAAAGAAGATCTTAAAAAAGCCTATGATACTACCCAGTATAAAATATCTAATTTGCTTGAACATAAAAGGAATTCAACAAGATGAAAGAACAGCCCAATTGGTTTCCTAAAGTGCATATGATGCCCAGTGAATGGGTGATGCCTGATCATTTTCCAGATCTCTCAGAGTACACGGAAATAGCCATTGATGTGGAGACACGGGACCCTGGACTGAAAACCACTGGACCTGGCTGGGTAGCTGGTCGAGGAGAAATCGTAGGGATCGCCGTTGCGGTAGACGGCTGGGAAGGATACTTCCCCATAGCTCACGAAACACCGCCCAATATGGATAAAAACATTGTGACTAAGTGGTTGAAAAAACAGTGTTCTTACGATTATATGAATTACGTCTTTCACAATGCCTTCTATGACCTAGGGTGGTTATCCACTTTAGGTATTGACATTCGAGGCAAAATAATCGACACTTTAATCGCCGCACCATTGGTAGATGAAAACAGGTTTAGATTTGATTTAAACTCATTAACAAAGGATTACCTGAAAGAATCGAAATCGGAAACCCAACTCTACGAGGCGGCAAAAATGTGGGGCATCGATCCGAAATCGGAATTGTGGAAGCTTCCCGCCTCACACGTAGGCGCATACGCAGAACAGGACGCAGCTGTAACGCTACGCCTATGGCATCATCTTAAAAAAGAAATCATATCACAGAACTTATTAAATATTTTTGAACTAGAGATAGACCTCTTTCCTGTTCTATTCAAGATGAAACAAGAAGGAGTACGGGTCGATCTTGACAAAGCGGAAAGAATAAAAAATGATTTACTATCTAAAGAGAATAAGATTATGGCTTCAATTAAGAAGCTCACAGGTCAGAATGTGGAGATATGGGCTGCAGCATCAGTTGCTCAGGCTTTTCAAACCCAGAACATCCCTTACGACACCACTCCAACAGGCAAGCCAAAGTTCGATAAAAACTTTCTGGCAAATCATGAAAGCCCCCTGGCGAAGATGGTCGTGGAGGCGAGGGAGATTAACAAGGCGAGAACAACCTTCATCGAAAGTATCCTCAAGTTTTCGCACCGAGGACGGATTCATTCAGACATACACCAAATGAGATCGGATCAGGGTGGTACTGTCACAGGACGGTTTTCCTACTCGAATCCGAATTTACAGCAGATTCCCGCTCGCAACGCCATACTTGGTCCATTAATTCGTTCCATTTTTGTACCAGAAAAGGGGTGCGAGTGGGGGATCTTTGACTACTCGCAACAGGAACCACGGCTCGTGGTCCACTATGCTTCCTTGCAAGAATTCACAGGAGCATCAAAATTTCTAGACACTTATGAAGAAGACGACACCACTGATTTTCATCAACTTGTAGCGGACATTGCCAATATACCCCGCAAGCAGGCTAAATCAATTAATCTGGGCTTATTCTATGGAATGGGAAAAGGGAAACTTATGTCACAATTAGGCCTTAATTTAGAAGACGCTGAAGAAATACTAGCCACGTACCACGGCAAAGTTCCTTTTGTTAAGCAGCTTATGAAAGACACAATGTATAAGGCTGGAAAAAAAGGATACTTACGCACACTTCTGGGAAGACGATGCAGATTTGATTTATGGGAACCTGTCAATGAATGGGGCCAGAAAGCCTTACCTTTGAAAGAAGCGAAAGACGAATATGGCGAACATATGATTAAACGCGCCTGGACTTATAAAGCTCTCAATAGACTGATTCAAGGATCAGCTGCGGATCAAACAAAGAAAGCTATGCTGGAGCTTTCCAAAGAGGGATACGTAGCACACATCCAGGTCCACGATGAATTGGATTTTTCCATCAAGAATAAAAAAGACCAGGAAAGAATAAAAGAGATTATGGAAACTTGCGTTGAGTTGGCTGTCCCAAGCAGAGTGGACATAGAAACAGGAAAGAGCTGGGGCGATGCCGGAACGTAAGAAAAATCCTGTGGCTAAAGAAGTTCGCACTCCTAAATACAAACAACGTATTGTGAAAGATAAAACTTTATATGACCGGAAAAAGACATCTATGAATGAAATTTTAGAAGTATGTTCCTGTAAAATTGGGAGAGCCTGCCCCTGTGAAAAAATAAAAAATAAATAATGAGCTACTTGAAAGCAAAGAAAGTTGACTATCCTTCCATCCATAAGATAGTTTCTCTCCAAGAACTAAGAGGAGTAGCCTGGTTTGATTTAATTAGATGTTTAATATCTGATGAACCTATTGTAACCAAGACTCCTCTGTCTAGATCAATCCGAGAGTTAAGCTTAGATATACAAAAGAACGGTCTTACACACCCTATTCTCATCTTAAATGATGAAGTTGTCTATGGAATGCAGCGCTCGGTCATCGCCAAGCACCTGCACTTTACTCACATCTCCTGCTACCACTGCCAGGACAAGAAACAACTGGAGAAAATTCATAAGGAGCAAAATGACTAGTATAGAACATTTAAAGCTACTGTTGCCGTACTACGTTAAGGAATACCATAACATTATTTCCCCTGATCTAGCTGAAGAAATCATAAAGCAACCTGATTTAAAATTCTTTCCCGCGACTGCGGGAGGGGGTAAGAGCAGTGAAGCTCGGCGTTGTTATGTTAAGCCTCTTGAATCACAGTTTAAGGAAAAGATTTCCTCTATTTTTAGTGATATCTTTAAATCATATATTCAGGAATTTAAATTCTTTGACAGCTTAAAAATGGAGAACAGTGGATTTGATCATCTTCTATACAAAGGCGATGAGTCTCATGAATACAAGGAGCATGTTGACCATTCACAATTCAACAAGCCGCGAATTCTAACTTGTTCATTACTTCTTAATGATGACTATGAAGGAGGAAACTTTAGTTTCTTCGGAGGAGAACATGTGATCTCCAGACTGGCCCACAGTGCCATCGTGTTTCCGAGCAATCCGTGCTTTCCTCATTCAATCACTCCCATTTATCAAGGGGATCGCCATTCCATCATCACTTGGATTCAGTGATGAAAGCGATCCTGTTCAACGACACGTCTGATTTTCATTCCGGTTGCAACGCCGCGATGGAGTATCTCCACCAAGAGATAAAGACACACGGTCTGTTGCTGGAGTCAGTCAAGTGCGCGGAGTTTCCTGAATATGATTCCCGCATCCTAAAGGTCGCGGACGCCGTCATCATCAACGGTGAGGGAACGATGCATCACGACGCCCCTCTTGCCAAATGGTACCTTGATCTCATTTCCAAGGCTTACTTCCTCAAGAAAAAAATATTCCTGATCAACACGGTCTGGCAGGAGATGACCCTCTCCAAGACATTGAAAAAAATTCTTCAAGAGTCCTATGTCTCGGTGCGAGACATTAAATCGCAGTCCGAGCTCAACAGGCACAACATCAACGCCCATCTGCACCTGGACCTTTCTTACCATTACCCCACTTTCATCGTCCCGCCGAAAAAAAGAAGCGGTCTTGTCGTGGGAACATTCTCCAATCCTGTCGACAACCGGCAAGAGAACACGCCTTCCGTCAATATTTTCAAAGAAAGTTGGGGAGAGATTGTGGATAAACTGTCCAAGGCTCAGTTTTTCATTACCAGCAGGCATCATGAAATGTACGCGGCTTGCGTGGCTCGATGCCCCTTCTACGTCTTCAAAGGAAACTCCTGGAAGAATGAGGGATTGCTGGACACCGCCGCTTGTCACCTGGCCATCGGCCCGCGGATGCCTTTTCCCTACGATGAGGAAGATCAAACTGTATTGGAGTTTATGAAAGGATGGTACGAGGCGAGTAGCTTTTCCAAGCAAGTGGAGGAAATAAAGAAGGCTCTGCCTTATTATGATCAGCTCTTTGATTGGCTGGATAAACAGAAACCTTTTTCTTTTGCGGGGAAGTAGCAAGTCTCTCCAAGTCCCTTTTTGTCATGTCCGCTAATATTTCAATCCCTGTTTTCATATTTTTACAGTATTTACAGCTTAACAAGAAAGCAATAAAAATGTAAAGCATGCAATGTAAAGCGTGTTATACTTGTGTGGCAAAAGGTGTAAATTTGTAAAGTATGAATATTATTTCAGGATTTTGTGCGACATTGCTGGTGCTTTGCCAGACTGTTGTCAGTAATTTTGACTTTGAATATGACAATCAGGATGAATTTGTTAAAGGCATTATTAACTGCACGCAGGCATTTAACGCGGTCATTCCACCGCAACAGCGTGTGGTGGTTGTCATTAGCATGGCGCAAGCTGCATTGGAATCCGATTGGGGTAAGTCACGCTTTGCTGAACTGGGCAATAACTTCTATGGTGTTGTTGAAACAAATCTCGAAAAGCCTCACATAACGGCCCTTGGCGATCCGACCATTCATCTCAGATCCTATGGACGAAAATGCGAAAGCGTGGCGGATTACATCACATTGCTTAATCAACATGCTCTTTTTGAAGAGCTTCGAGAGATACGGCTAAAGCAGTTCATTGCGGGGGAAATGGACATTGACGCTCGGGTCGACGCCCTCCGCACATACGCCATTGATCCGTTCTACGCCTATAAAATCAAGGACACCATTACATACTTGTATAGGACTTATCCCACTATTTTTCACTTGACAACGCCAGCTTAGTCATATAGATTCCCATTTAAATAGCTACTATGCATAGTAGCAGAGTATGGCTGAACAACAATCACAAAGTTGTAAGGCACATTTTCTGGAAAGTATGGCCATATGGCTGAGAGTCCAGAGGGTGGTACTGAAGTAGCGTAAACAATCTATGGTTGATTTGTCGCGAAAAGGTTGGGGGTAGTCAAAGACTCCCCCTGCTCACTTAATAAAAAAGGAGAAAGTATGGGTACTTTAATGGGACGGAGAAAAAAGCAAACAGAAGAAATTTTAAGACCTGTAACAAGGTTAAAAAATCAAGGAAAAAACCGTTTAGCTAAAGCATTAAAGAAACCGTTAAAAAGGAGAAAGAAATGATTCTGAAGAAAGATTTTGAGAGCACCTTCAAGGAAGGTTTCAGGCTCGGCCAGCGTATGGTGCGGGCTAAAATCTTATATGCGCAAGCGGCTGACGCAAGGCAACTCGGAGACACGCAAATGTCTGAGTTCTATGTAGGAGCTGCTAAGCAGTGGAGTGATCTCGCTCACAATGCTGGAAGGAAATTTTGCCCAGAGGTGGCATTAGAGCCTGAGCAACCCGTATTGGATTTCGGGGATCCGGAAAGATTAATCGACAACGAACCCGATAAAAACGAGTTCGACGTCAGAAAGGCAGGATGAATTGAACATTCAAAAATTTAAATCGGTGGCTGTCCGCATTGAGACGTACAAGGTACTTAAGAAACTGGCCAATAAAGACAACCGTTCCACTGGCATGCAAATCACGCATCTGGTGGAAAAAGAAGACAAGAGGCAGAAGAGGAGAGCCGCGTGAGCGCGGGAAAGATCTCCTGGATGATTGATGGGAAAGACTGGATGACCATCATTAAAATTGACGGGCTCGCGTTCCCCGAACCAACGAACGGCGAGGACGTCGCCAAGGCTCGCTTCAAGCATATGCAGAAATATAAGATAGGAACGAAGATCTCATTGGAAACGTTTTGTAATAACACCGACTACAATTCCATCATGTGGACCATCGTTCCCGAGAACAGGCACTTCATCGTCAATGTATGAATAAGAAAATATGTCCCAACTGCGACGGTAATGGATTCACGAAGCATTCCTGGGAATCCGTGGAACAGGTGGTGCAGTGCAAGGCCTGTCATTCAGAGGGGGAGATCCCTGAAGACAAGTTCGTGCATCAAACCTACACGCAAAAGGACGAAAAGGGAAAGGAGTCGACAACCAACTATGTCGGC